>Ga0210393_10003872_pt1 | contig 11928 bp, 7 predicted proteins | sample IncBWC27OmetaG_FD_160068 | JGI IMG/M metagenome (GOLD analysis project Ga0210393, IMG submission 160068) | Forest soil microbial communities from Barre Woods Harvard Forest LTER site, Petersham, Massachusetts, United States - Inc-BW-C-27-O ... | reverse complement strand
GGCGTAGGCGCGAGTTAGGAGATCTGGTCGACTTCGCGAGCGATCAGGAGCACATTGCGCCACCGCGTCCGGCGATCGCCGATCGGCCCGACGAGCGGTGGGATATCCGCGTCGGCGTCTGGATGGACTTGAAGGCCGGAACCCCCGTCCACATGGTCGCCCGCGCCTACGCCGTCACGATCGAGTTCGTGGAGGGCGTCGAAGAGCACGGATTGTTCCCGAACTACTATCGCATCATACGACGCGAGGATCGCGTCATGGTCGATGATGGCTCGGGGGTGTTCGTGACATGGACCTCTCCCGCATCGCCGGACGTGCCCGCGAGTCGGAGCTCCTCGCAAAGCTCCTCGTCGGTCAACCGCGCCAATGCCTCCCAGGAGGCCTTCGCGTAACCGCGGCTGCGGAAGTCGCCCGACACTGACCGGAAGAAAATCCTCGGCGGCCCGAGGGAGAGCGGCTCTTCGCAACCCTCCCGGGGGCTATCCGGCGCAACCGATGGCCATGCAAGCCATTGGACGCCGTCGCATACGAAAGATTTTGCCCTCGGTAGCAGCATGGGTCACAGTAACGGTTTTGTAACTGACGCACAACCCCGTACGTACTCAGCGGCCCGCGAGCACAACGAGCGGCCAGCTCACCCTGCGCGGACGCGTCGGGTCCCCCCATCCCGCGGCCACCGAGCGCTCGAACTCCACGACCGGGTCCGCCCCGTGCTCGGACACGTAACGCGCCGTCGCCGACCAGCTTCTCAGATAGCCTGAGAGCTCGGCCAGCGTCCAATCCCGCGTCAGCGTGAACGGCGGTGCCTCGATACGGTCGAATGGAAACGGCACCGTACGGTACCCGTCGCGCACGATCTGGCGTTCCGGCGGCCAATATGGCCCGACTGTGGTCGTGTTATACCGCTGCAACTCGGCATCGAGCGCCGGGTCGTCGAGCACCGCGTCGTTATAGGACCAGATGACCAGCACGCCGCGTGGTGCGAGCACGCGCCGCGCCTCGGCGTAGAAGCGATCGAGATCGAACCAATGCAACGCCTGCGCGACCGTGATCGCGTCCGCACAGCCGTCCGGTAGCCCGCAGTCCTCGGCCGGCGCGACGCGGTACTCGATGCGCTCGTGCGGTGGCGCGTGCGCGAGTTGCTTCGCGCTCGAGTCGGTCGCAATGACGCGCGCGAAATCGTCGACGAGCGCCAGCGCCGCCTGGCCGCTGCCCGTCGCGCAGTCCCAGACCAAGTCGCGACGCGGGGCGCTCTCGGCGACGAACGCGAACAGCTCGCGGGGATAGGTGGGGCGAAACGCCGCATACGTCGCCGCTTGCGCCGAGAAATAATCAGGCATGGAGGCTCGCCCACAGATGCATCGCCGCGTAGGCGCGATATGGACGCCAGCGTTCGGCGACCGCGAGTAACTCCCGTGCGGTCAGGTTGCCCGCGGCTTTACGCAGGCCAAGGTCGCCGTGCGGGAAAGCATCGGGCCAGCGGAGCGCCCGCATCGCGATGTACGACGCGGTCCAGTCGCCGATGCCAGGGACTTCCTTTAGAGCGGCTATCTGCGACTCGGGGTCCGAGTCATCGGCCAGGAGGCCATCGATCACTGCCCTGGCAAGCGCAACCGCCGTCGCGGCACGCGCACGCGTAAGACCGATCCGTGCGACCGTGCTCGGACGAGCATCGGCGACTTGCTCGGCCGTCACGCTCAAACGCGAAAGGCCCAGAGGGGCGCCTTTGAAAGAATCGCCAAGGAGAGCGGCCAAGCGGCCGGAGAAAGTCGAGGCTGCCGCGACGCTGACTTGTTGGCCCAGAACCGCCCGCAGCGCCAACTCGAAGCGATCCACCGCCCCTGCCACACGCAGGCCGGGGTGACGTTTCACCAGCGGCGCCAACAGTGGGTCGCCTGAGAGTGCTCGATTGATGCGACGCACATCGACGCCGGCGCCGAGCAACCGGCTCACGCGCTCCCGAACGGCGTCGCGCTGCCCTTCGAGCGACGGCGATAGCTCGACGGTGAGCGCGCGGGCTTCGCCCTGGACATAGACTGAGAGCCAGCCGCGGCTGCGATCGACTTGTACTGTGCGGGAATAGCTTATGCCTGAGACAGCTTCTACACCCGGCGTGCAGCGAGGCGCGAGGTACGTCAACATCAGGTTCCAATCGAGTGGCGGCGCGGACCTTGCTGCGCTGCGCGAAGTTATGCGAGACCGTGAGGTTCCCATTCGAAGGTCTACCGAGCCGAGGCTGGCTCGGGAGTTCATGGATGAGACCGGGACCGAATGGGAAGTCTCAGAAGTCGATGCCTCCACGATCCCCGGCGCGCGCGGAGGACGGTGCCTCATTTTCTCCTCCGCGCACGCCATTCGGCGGGTGTGGAATTACCCATCAGACTGGTACCGCGTAACGCCTGCCGAGCTGAGCGCCATCAGCTGGCGCCGCTAATGGTTCAAGCGTAGACGGCGAACATCGCTCCTTGCGGGTCGGTGAACATCGCGATGCGTGGGCCGCCCGGCACGTCGGTCGGTCCATAGATCACCTGGCCGCCGAGCGTCGGCACGCGCGAGGCGATCTGATCGACGTCTTTCACAAAGACATAGTGGACCCAGTGGAACGGCGCCGGCATCGACTCCGGCTTGTTGTACATGCCGCCAAGCTGCACGCCGCTTCGGGCGAACATCTGGTAGTTGCCGTACGGCTCGCCCATGGGCGCGGCGGGACCGCGGTCCCAGGCGAACAGCGTGTGATAGAAGTTGAACGCGAGCTCGTAGTCGCCGGTTGCGAGCTCGTGCCAGCCGAACTCGTTCACGTGCGGCTCGCCTTCGTGGCCCGGGAACTCGTTCAGGGCCGTGAAGGCCGCGATCGCCGGTCCTTGCGGGTCCATGTACACCGTGAATCGGCCGACGGTTGGGATGTCCGTCGGCGGAACGATCAGGCGCCCACCGAGCCGGGTGACATCGGCGGCGGTGGCGTCGACATTGGGAGTCGCCACGTACGCGAGCCAGTTCGGCGGAACCCCGGGCTCTTTCATCACCCCACCCATGGGCAAGCCGTCGAGGGTCCACATCGTGTACGCGTCGCCAAACGGGGCCGTGCCCCAGCCGAACAGCTTCGTGTAGAACTGGATGGCGACAGCGGGATCGGGGACCTGGAGGTCATACCACACAAATCGGCCTAATGGAGTCATGGTCTAACGTTGGTGGGAGATGCCCGATTCGGCAATATTACTACGCTCGGGGCGGCGGACTCATCTCAGTCGAGGGAGCGACATGGCGGCGGAACTGCGCAACTTCTTGGCCCTTTCGTACGACGAACTGGAACAGCTGAATCTGCAGGCGAAGGACCAACGTCGAAATCGTGTCGCCCCGGACAAGATTCAAGAGCAGCGGATCAAGTACCTGACCGACGAGAAGCGTATCAAGGCCGTGACGGTGCTGTTCAGCGACCTCGAAGGTCGGCTGCACATGCTCGATTATGACAAGAAGTTCCTGGTCAAAAGCTGGGACAATCTCACGTTCGACGGGTCATCGATCCGCGGCTTCACGGCCCAGCGGGAGAGCGACCTGCGTCTGTCGATGGACTGGAGCGCGTTCTACTGGGCGCCGGCTGACTTCTTCGGCTCGGGCAAGGTGCTCGTGTTCGGCGAAGTGATCGACAAGGACGGCTCGCCGTATGCCGCCGACATTCGCGGCGCGCTCAAGGGCTACGCCGAGTCCTTGTTCGACAAGCACGGGTACACACTCAACGCCGCCAACGAGATTGAAGGCTTTCTCTTCAAGGGCGTTGATGCCGAACGCCAGTTCTACAACACGAATCGATTCGAATACGTGAGCACGGGGGGCTACTACTCCTCGCTGCCGGGGGATGCGCTGCGCACGTTCATCGATACGTCCGCGGAAGTGCAACGGGCGATGGGATTCCAGAACGAGAAGGACCATCCCGAGGTCGCTCCTTCGCAGTTCGAGATCAACTACGGGTATGGCGAGGTCGTCGCCGCGGCCGATCAGATTCAGCTCTACAAGCTGATTTGTCGGCAGGTCGCGACGAATCTGGGGTTCACGGCATCGTTCTTACCGAAGCCCGTGGTTGGCGTCAATGGCAACGGCATGCACACGAACGTGTCGATCTCCAAGGACAACAAGAATCTGTTTTGGGATCCGAAGGGCGAAGAGCGCATGAGCGCCATGGCGTGGTCGTTCATCGATCGCATCCTGACGCATGCGAACGATGTGTGCCTGACCTTGAATCCGAGCGTCAACGCGTATCGCCGGCTCGATCCCCATTTTGAAGCGCCGAACCAGATCAAGGCTTCGCCGACGGATCGCGGATCGATGGTGCGCATTCCCATCGGCAATGAGAAGAGCGCCAGAGTCGAGGTGCGCTCCGTCGCGCCGGATGCGAACCCGTACATGGTGATGCTGTCGGTCTTCAAGACCGGGCTCGATGGCGAGACGGCGAAGATCGCCAATATCCGGCAGGCCGAGCGATACCTGCCGGACAACATCTACGATGCGATCGAGAATTTCCGGAAGGCGCCGTGGACGGCCAAGCTCCTTGGCGAAGACGTGAAGGCCCGCTTCGCTGATCTGAAGCAGGCCTCCGCGGATCGTTGCCCACGGTTGCTCGGCACCTTCGTTAAAGGACCCGAGGTGCAGTACCACCACGAGGTCTATAACCAGTTTCTTTGGAACCTGTTCTAGGAACTACGCGTCGCGCTTCGCGCGAACGTGAACGGGGCGTGCCGGTCGGCTGGACGGAGATCGCGTGAGCGAACCTCTGGACAGCCGACCAGCGTTTACCAGCCGAGTCCGAAGCCAGCGTCGACGACCGTCCGTTCGACGCTGTGGGCTATGGTGAGCGTGATGATGTAGCGACGGTCGAGGAACGCCCCCCAGATGCCACCGCCATAGCCGTCGTGCCACGTCGACGAGCTGTTGGTCAGGCTCGGGGCGAAGACACGCCCGACGTCGTTCAAGCCGAGGATGCCGATCTCGCTCGGCGCGACGAGCGTAATGCGTCCGAGCGTCAGGAAGAGCTCGGACTCTTCATATAAGGCCGCGTCGCCCGTGAAGCGCCCGGGGAAGAACCCGCGTACGGTACCAGTACCACCGATGTGCGGGAGATCCTGGTACGGCGCGAGCCCCCACAGCTTGTCGCCGCCCGCGCGGAGATCGATCGTCAATGGCGTTTTCGGAATGAGCGCGAACCCCGCGACTTCGGCGTGCGCGGTGCCGTACGCCGATGTCGCATCCCAGGCGCCAGGAACACCGCGACCGGAGAGCTCGAGGCGGAACCCGCTGGAGTCGGCGTATGTCGCGCCGCGCGTATCATAGACGGCGCTGAACTTCCCGTCGACGACGCCGAACTGGCCGCTGCCGTACGGATGCGTCGTGGCGAAAAACGTGGGAAGGATCTGCTCGGCGTCCCGATATCGCAGCTCGGGCGCGATCGTGAGCGTGAGATGCGAGATCGGCTCGATCCCGACCGATGGCGCGACGGTCACGCGCGATTCGCGCGCCCGGTAACTGTCGTCAGTCAGCGGATGCCCGGTCCCGTTGCCGGTCCCATAGAACCACGTGTACTCGGCCGACGTCCCATCGACATGGAACGAATAGATGGGCGACCCGCCGACGGCGCGTATGGATCCCGTGTAGTCCCCGACGATGCCACCCGGGCCGAACGTGAACCCCACGTTGATGACGTTGTCGATCGCCCATGGAATCCGCCGGAACCCGTACGCCTGACAGTCCATCCCGTTCTCGAGGGTGAACCCCGAGGTCGAGCTGAACGATGCCGGGTTGGTCGGGATGCACCACGACCCCGCATCGCGCAGCAGGAAGCTGACCGGCTGACGATCTGCCTCCGGTGTGCCAGCCGGCAACCGGGGCGCGACGTACAGCGCATGATTCGTCTCCGGATCCCCCGCGAGCACGCGCACGCGGTGCCCGCCATCGTACACTTGGATGCTGTTGGACTGATCGACGATGACGTCGCCATCGCCATTGGCGACCACCCGCACCAGCATCTCATTGCCGCTCCCCGACGTGGCGATGCTGTCCGGGCCGCCGTCAACATAGAGGCGCACCTCGCGCGTCGTCCCGGTGTTGAAGCGCCGATCGTAGTACGCCACCGCCTCATCCCCACGCGAGCGGGCCCGGATCTCCACGGTGTCGCCCGAGCGATGAATGTCGATCACCGAGGGGACGGTGACGGTGTGCACGTCCGCCTGCGCGGCGACCGTCCGGAAGAATGAGCTCGCCAGCCACGGCAACGCATCGCGCCGCGCGCGCAGCGCCTTGACCAGCTGCTCACCGTAGCGCGCCCGCTCGGGCGGTGGGAGCTGGTTGACCGCATTGTCGATCACCGCATCGGTCAACGCCGTCTTGAGCCACTGCGCCGTGGAGTCCCACACGGGCTCCTCCAGATCCTGCAACAACCGACGATCCTGGCCCCAGGCGTTCGCCTCCAAACCAATCGGCTTGGGATACTTGGCCTGGTACTTGACGAACCACGGCGTGGTCTGCCGCACGAGGTAGTACAGGAGACCGTCGTGGTTCGCGAACGCCCAATCGCGATCGTGCGGGATCGCGCGCCACAGATGGTCGTGCTTCTCACCCGTGCGCTCGAAGAACCATTGCAGATGGCCACGGTCCCAGTCGCCCACGTACATGTCCATGAGGCGCGCCGTGAGGTAGCCGCGGCTATCGAGACGCTCGCTGACCTTGGACGAGATCTCCTGCATCATCTTCTCGGTCTTCGAGATCTTCGACGTGTCATCGCTGCGCGGCCGGTGCTCGACCCAGACGAGCAGTCCGGCGAATTGCTTGCGATATTCGCCCAGGCGAGGATCGTCGGGGATCACGACGAGCAGCGGGTCTTCATGCGGGACGTGCGCGGCCGTGAGCAGCGGCGCCACGATCAGCGCACCCGTGGCCAAGCCGGCGCTGATCTGATCGCGCAGTAGCCACGCCGGGACGCCCGACGAAACTTCGGGGCCGAGCTTGACGTGCTTGTCGACGGAACGCAGGACGTACTCCTCGCCGTCGGCGCCCCGCGTGTGCAGCGACCACGTTTGGCCGCCGGAGGAACCGATCTTGAGTGGCGTGAGGCCGCCCGCGAAATGCTCCATGTCGAGGACAGGGACCTTGATCGGCAAGGTCCAGAGGTCGCGATAGCCGTTGCCGACGAGGAAGCGCGTCAGGCCATTCGCTTGGTACTCGGGACCCGGCGTGACGGTCGCCGAGTCAGGCGTCACTGACTGCGCAGACGCCGACGTTGCCCCCGCGAGGAGGAACCCCAGTGCGCGGATTTTCATCGCAGTAGTATGCCTACAAAGGGGCAGCTACCGCTATCATACTTTATGATTAGTTGACAGGACGGTCAGCCGTCGAGAATCTCGCGAATCTTCTGCGTGAGAGCGAGACCGCTGAACGGTTTTTGCAGGAACGCGGTGCCTGGCTCCGGAATGCCATGCCGCAACATGGCGTCGTCGGTGTAGCCAGACATGAATAGCACTTTTGCGTTCGGGTGTATGGCCATCAAGCGGCGCACGAGGTCCCGGCCACCGAGCCCGGGCATGACCACGTCCGTCGCAATCAGGTCGATCGGCTTCGGGAAATCCTTGGCCAGCGCAAGCGCCTGATCGCCGCTCGACGCGACCAGCACGGTATATCCGTCGCGCGCCAGGATCAACTCGGCCACTTTCCGCAACGCCTCTTCGTCTTCGACGACGAGCACGGTTTCGCGGCCACCGGTCGCCCGCACTGTCGTCGGCGCCACCGGTGTCTCCACGGGGTCATCGATCCGCGGGAGGTAGACCTTGAACGTCGCACCGTGGCCCGGCTCGCTGTACACCCACACGAACCCACCGCTCTGCTTCACGATCCCGTACACCGTGGACAGACCGAGTCCCGTGCCTTTGCCCTGTTCCTTCGTCGTAAAGAACGGGTCGAAGATTCGGGCCTGCGTCGCCTTGTCGATGCCGTGCCCGGAATCCGTGATCGCGATCATCACATAGCGGCCGACGGCGTCGACACCGTGGTCCGACATGTACCGGTCATCCAACTCCACCTCCGCGGTCTCGATGACCAAGCGCCCGCCGCTCGGCATGGCGTCGCGCGCGTTGATCACGAGATTGAGGATCGCCTGCTCCACCTGGCCCGGATCCGCCCGCACGTGACCGATGCCCGGCGTGAGCTTCGTGACGAGCTCGATGTCCTCACCAATGATGCGGACCAGCATCTTCTCGAGGCCGGTGACGACATCGTTGGCGTCGAGCACGCGTGGCTCGAGGATCTGCTGGCGGCTGAAGGCGAGGAGCTGGCGCGTGAGCCCCGCGGCGCGGCGCGCGGCCTGCCGGATCTCATCGAGATTCTCCTGCAAGCCGACGTCTCCCGGCAAGTCGGCACGGAGCAGCTCGGCGTAGCTCATGATCGCCGTCAGCATGTTGTTGAAATCATGCGCGACACCGCCGGCGAGCCGGCCGACCGCTTCCATCTTTTGTGCCTGGCGGAGCTGCGTCTCGAGCGCTTTGTGCTCCGTCATGTCGCGCGAGATGCTGAACGTTCCGGTGACGCTCTGGTCAGGCGAGCGGAGCACGCCCTTTGACGAGAGATACGGACGGGACGCGAACGTCTCCTCGTAGACTTTCGTCTCGCCCGTGAACGCGACGTCATAGTCCGACGTACGGATGCTCTGCGCCACGTCCGGGGCAAAGAGCTCGCCATCCGTGCGACCCGTGATCGCGCTCTGACGATACCCGAACACTTGCGCGGCAGCCGAATTGGCCATGAGATAGCGACCCGTCAGGTCCTTGGCGACAATGAGGTCGGACGTGCCCTCCGTCACCGCGTGCAGCAACTCCAAGTTCTGGCGGAGCGCTTCCTCGGCCACCTTCTTGTCCGTCACGTCGGCAATGGTACCGAAGCCGCCGGCGACGCGGACGGCGGCCCAACGGACTGGCCCGTCGGTCGTGCCGAACCGACATTCGACGACAAAATCGCGGCGGTTGTCGATCGCGTCCCGCCACCGCAACGCGACGGCTCCGCGGTCTTCCGGGTACACCGCGTCGACCCAGGCGGCCGACCGACCGAACAGCGCTTGGCATTGCTGGTTGGCGTAGCGCAGCCGGCCAGTGGCATCGCACTCGAAGATGCCGACCGGCGCATTGGCCGACACCGTGCGAAACCGTTGCTCGGATTCTCGCATCCGACCCACGGAGCGCGTCAGCGCGATCGACTGCGCGATCTGGGAGGCCACACTCCCCGCCATGCGGAGCCAGTCGCGTCCCAGGTGTCGTTGGGCCGACGCGAGGCCCAACACCCCGAGTCGTTCTCCGGCGACGGTCAACGGGAGCAACGTGAACAAGCCCGGGTCGCCGAACGCGCTGCTCCGCACCTGCATGGGATTGCCGGTGGAGAGCACGTCGGCGAGCGCACCATCGAAGTCGGTGGCCGACGAGACCGGGTAACCGATCTGGCAGGCGAGGTGGATCTTGGACGCGCCGTTGCTCAGATAGATCGCGCCGATGGACACCCCGGCGGCATCGAGCGTTTTGGCGAGCACCTCGTGCAGCATCGAGTCGAGATCGGCGTTACTGGCGAGCACGTCGGCCACGGCGGTCATGATGCCGAGTTGCGCCGATTTCATGGCGAGCTCGCGTGTGAGCGATTGGTTGAGCGACGCCTGGTGCTCGAGCTCCCGCATCACGCGCGCGGCGATTTGCGTCTTCCGCTCGGCCAGATCGGTCGTCGATGTCGCTCGGGGTGTCGGCGCGCCCACGGTGAGACTGTTCGTGAGCGCGTGCAGCACGTGGTCGAGATCCGGGGTCCGGGGCACGAATGCGTTCACGCCGGCCCCTTCCGCCAGATGCTCGTCGCCCTCTTCGACCGACGAGCCACTCGCCGTGGTGAGGATGAACGGCACGTGCGCGAGCACGGGATCACCGCGGATCGTGCGACAGAGCTCCATCCCGTCCATGCCGGGCATGACGAGATCGGACACGATGGCGTCGGGTGTCTCGTCGCGAGCCGCGCCGAGCGCTTGCGCGGCATTGCCGGCGGTGCGCACGACGTACCCGCGCTCCTCCAACTGGAGGCGATACAGTTTCAGCTGCACCGGGTCGTCATCGACGAGGAGCACGCGCTGTGCGGTCTTTGGCGTGGACCGCGTGTCCTGCGCCGGGAGCACGCTGCGTATCTCGGCGACGAGCCTCGCGGTCTCGACGGGCTTGAAGAGCAGGCGCGCGAAGTTCGCGCTGGCGGCTTGCGCTTCCTCGAGCTTCGAGGCGAGGCCCGAGAGCGCGATGATCGGCACATCGCGTCCCGCGTCGAGCTCGCGGATGCGCTTCGCGAGCTCGATGCCGTCCATATCGGGCAGGATGAGATCCTGCAGAATGAGATCGGGTTCCTCCGTGGCAACCTGCGCCAACGCCGACCGGCCATCGGCGGCGCCGATCACGCGGTACGCTTCGGCGCGCAGCGTGACCACCATCATCTTCTGCGTGATCAGGTTGTCTTCAACGACGAGGATTGTGTACGGCATAGGTATCCCGCCAACACGCTGGGAAAGGACGCGGTGTCAATGGGCTTCGTGAGGTATCCGTCGCACCCGGCCGCGCGCGCTTTCTCTTCATCACCCTTCATTGCATACGCAGTGAGGGCGATGATTGTGATATCGCGCGTTTGAGGGTCGGACTTGAGCCGACGCGTGAGTTCGAGGCCGTCCATTCCCGGGAGCTGGATATCCATGAGGATCGCGCTCGGTCGGAACGACTGTAACGTTTCGAGCGCTTCCTCGGCGTCCGCGCACGTGCGCACATCGTAGCCGCTGGTTACCAGCAACACTCGGACCAGCTTGACGTTGAGCGGATTATCGTCAACGATCAGAATCGGGACGCCCATGTCTCATCAGTTTACGAATGAGCATGGGTCGAGGCAACGAGACCTATAGAGAGCGCCGCGCGCTGCATCTCCTCGTCGGTCGTGAGGCAGTCCGGGCACACGCGCACGAGGCGCCCGCGGGCGTCGACGTCGACTCCGCGCTCGGCCAGTCGCTGCGCGAGATCGCGGGCATTCGGAGCTTGGATCGTGAGAAATGCTCCATAATCGGGACCGCTGCCCTCGGCCTCGACGCCCGCCTTCGCGAGATACGACTTGAATCGCGACAGTTGCTCGAGACTATACAGTCGCAAGCGGGCGACTCCCATCTCGAGCACGAACTGTTGCCCAGCTCTCGCTTGATAATAGGTAAAGATCGGCGGAGTCGACTCGTGAAACGCGTCACCACCCTTGGCGAACTTCGGTGGATCCGGGCGCTCGAATGCGAAAAAGTCCTCCTTGGCGAACCAGCCCGTGTCCAACGGCATGAACCCGCTGTCCAATACTTCGGGCGAGATATACAAGAATCCCGCGCCCGGGCCGCCACGCAGGTACTTGTACGAGGCGCTAATCAGGAAATCTGCGCCCATCGCCGTCACATCGACTGGGAATACGCCCACCGCGTGATAGGCGTCGACCAAGAGACGCGCACCCGCTGCGTGACATGCCGCGGCCAATCGATCGATACCATGCAGGATGCGCGAGGTCATGAAGAGCACCTGCGAGACCACGACGAGATCAGCCCCTGCTTCCAGCGCCGCGATCAGGGCATCGACATCCGGTTCGACCCAGGTGACGCGAATACGCCCCATGGCGGCGTATTGTCTCAGGATCAAATCGATCGAGTCGAACTCGCCCCGGGTGCTGATCACATGGGGAGTGCCTGGCATCGCGTTCAGCACCGTGCGGAGACCCTGACCCGCGGATGTCTTAGGAACCACGCAGTCTGCGCGCGGAGCGTTGATCAAGCGACCGAAACGGGCGCGGGAGCATTCGCGCTCGGCGAGCCACGCATCCCAGGCATCGCCGAGCTTCGACTGCCACAAATCGCACGCTTCGCGC
>Ga0210393_10003871_pt1 | contig 11932 bp, 8 predicted proteins | sample IncBWC27OmetaG_FD_160068 | JGI IMG/M metagenome (GOLD analysis project Ga0210393, IMG submission 160068) | Forest soil microbial communities from Barre Woods Harvard Forest LTER site, Petersham, Massachusetts, United States - Inc-BW-C-27-O ... | reverse complement strand
CCTGGCAGTCGATACACGCGCACGCCATTCCGATCCTCGACGACTTCGCTCGACCCCGGATACAAGCTGACAACCACGACCTCATGCCCGCGATGAATGAGGGCTTCCGCTAGTTGCACAGCCGCTTTTTCGGCGCCGCCGATAACATGGGGAGGGTAAAGGGAGCTAATTATCAGGATTTTCATTTAAAACGCTCCTCCCCCTCGCGTCGGAGGATGTTCCTTTCCAATATCGCCATACCATGCATCTCACAATCGTAGTATGAAGTTGGGGGCATGAAAACCGTGCTAGGTCCTGGCAGCAGGACACCGCTTTGGCTTGGGGCTCTCCGTCGTCAGATCCTAAGTCCTGGCTAGCACGGTGTAATTTGCCGGTAATCTGGTTGACTTGCTTACCGAATCGAGAAAGGCACCCGTGAGGTTCACGGCGCATCTCAGGGGAAACAGCCACTTATTCAGTCGAAGGCACACACTCAACATCATCTGGGCCCAATCCCCTCCGTCCTCGAGAATCTGCCATTCCAAGAATCCGGCATCCTTCAACAACTGCTCGAATCCGTATTTCGTGAAACGGAAGAAATCATAAGGCTCTTCATGAAGAGGCCAAAAAAAGGGGCCGCTCAGGATCAAACATCCATGCGGGCGGAGTACCCTTTTGCATTCCCGTACCATGACATGGGGGTTAGTCAAGTGTTCGATAACTTGGGTTGCAAATACGATGTCCACCGACTGATCTCTGATCGGAAGGCGCAACGCATCTCCTACAAAGTCCGGCGAGGTGTCGACAATTCCATGATCCATCCCCCAATGCTGAGCTCTGGGAAATAGATCACGGTATGGTTTATGTCCACAACCAATATCGAGTACTTTCGGGCAGTCACTATTGATGCGCTCCAGCGCCGTTCTTGCGGCCCATTCAAGATTCGGCCAAAGGTATTTATAGTGCAGATAGTCTTGCTTCCAGATTCTCAAAGTACGTCGCTGGAGCCGGCCGGTGGTGGACCCTTTTGCTTTGGTGGCGCCTGATGATGTAGGAGTGCCGATTTGTCGCCTCATTTCCTGCTATTTCTCTGATGTGCTCCCGGCTTGTTACATTGTCTGCGTCACGGATGGAAGGTCTCTCCCGGCAGCCGCACCATGAACCCAACCTGTACGGGCGACGCGCGCCGGAATACAACACGAACGATTGTCCGGACATCAGGCGGCGGAACCTGTCTTGTCACATATGGATTTGCAGTTTTCTTCCCGCATGTTTCCCTCTTCACAGGTCAAACAGACACCGCCGATTTTACATGGACTGCCGGGTTTCAGTTGCACGCCGCTATAAAAATTAGCGATTACAAAGTTCAGGCGGGAGACTCGGTTGCCGCCTTGGCAGGCTTACGGCAGGCGTAGATCAGGCCGGCGGTGACGCCCAGCAACTGCGCACAGGCTCGCGCGGCCAGCAGGAAAGGGGAAAGCAGGCCGACAATTGGATCCCTCGGGGTGGCTCGCCATGCGAATGGCAGCGTGCTGACCAGAAAGGCCGCGCACACGAGCAGCGACCGCGGTAATTTCGGGCGCACCACCAAATCGCGAGAAATTGCAAGCAGCAGCGCGGGGGCGAATAGAAGCTGCAGCTTCATCAGTTGCGGCGTGTGGCTATCCTTCAGAGTCTTATTCGGATTCTTACGTACCGCCAGCACGCGCCAAAAAGCGAATTTATATTTTTTGTTGAGGTAACTCCAGAGCGTGTCAGGATGGGTGTGGTAGACGACGGCAGCGGGGGCGAATTTCATCGTCCAGCCGCGGGCAGACATGCGGTAGGACAGCTCCACGTCCTCCGCGCAAGCCACCGGAAAACTCGTGTCGTAACCGTTCATCTCAAGGAACCGGTCACGGCGAAAGCCGGCTGAATAGGTGTCGATGAAGTCGATGCGAGGAACATCTGACATTAGCCGGTATTTATCTTCGTACTCGATCTGTACGAAACGGGCCACCAGGCGCCTTTGACGAGTGCGGTAGACGCCCTTCACTCCGACCACATTTAGATCTTTAAAGGGCTCGATCATGGCGGCCAGCCACTCCGGCATCGGCACGCAATCATCGTCGGTGAACAGGATGATCGTCCCCCGAGCTGCCAGGGCGCCGCGATTGCGCGCCGCTGCCGGTCCGGCATTCGATTGAGTGATGAGACGAACGCGGGAATAGCGGGCAACAACATCTGCCGTGTTGTCGGCTGAGCCGTCGTTGACCACTAGAATCTCGGCATCTCGACCTGCCGTCTGCTTCAGGAGTGCATCCAGGCAGTTTCCGATGCGAGAGGCGCCATTAAATGTGGGGACGATGATCGATACTGACATAATCTCGATGGACTCTCTGAAGCGGGAGAGATATTCGGCAAGCCCCTCTGGCCTCTCCAACCGAACCCGAGAGCACCATGAATTAACGATTAGGCACTCGGGAGCCAACCTAAGATTATGAGGGTTTTCTTCTTGAAGTTGCAAGCCTACGTTCAAATCCGATAATTAAGCATTGCATAATATAGTTACAAAAGAAACTGTTCTGCCTGACGTACATCCGGCCGAAATGGCGCGACAGGCGGGAGTGCATCGGCAGTCGCGGTAAAGCGAAGGCGGCTTTGTTTCCCGAACCACGCCAGCAAAATGCACTCGTTGGGTTATATGGAAACGTTCAATGCAATTGATAAACTCCGCCTGGGCCCCGCCCTTAAACACGAAATGCATCCCGCTGGGAAGGTCCGCTCGGTGGAAGCTTCCACCACCCGGAAGTCGTTTTACGTCGCTTGCGATTACTTACGCACCATACGCACAGAAGGTAGGGGAAATTGCAGACTGTAGGAATTTTTCGCGGGCTGATGTGTAGGATCAACCACTCATCTTACGTTGAAGACCTTCTGCCGATACGCCCGACCACTCGATAACCTGCGTATGTGTAAATTCCGACACTGTGAGGATACTGAGGGCGCGCCGACAAGCTCTTTTCATTACCGTTGCGTAGTGCGGCCGGATGAGGGGATTGCTGTTCTCCGGACAGTAAATGTGACTGAGGTCGTGATGGTGAAGACGAACCGTGCGGTACAGAAAAGCGGCGAATCATATCCCGGCGAGAAGAATACGTCGGCGCGTGTCAGCCCGCTGAGCGCGCGAGAGACGCCAGGCATCCAGCGGCGCGGCGGGATGCCCGGCCAGCGCAACCGGACGATAATCGAGATCGGCGAGCACGAGCCGTGCAAAGCGACCAGTGCCATGATCTCCGATCCACCGCTGATCGGCATAGATCATGGCAGGACAATAGAGAGAGCCGCGCCAGTCAACGCCAGTTGTGACATGATCTGCGTCCAGTCGCGCAGTCCGCGGACGAACGCTCCCGTTGGGAGCTTGTAAGGCACAACGATCTGATCGCCAGGATACAACCGGAGGCGTTCGAATTTTGCTCCGGTGAACAGACCATTGACATTATTGGCTGCAACTACGATGCCGTTCGCGCGTAGCACAAAAGCGTGATGCAGGTCGGATTGCGGCTTTCCTTTGCCAGCGAGATCGAGATAGGCCCCGGCGGTATTACGAGACTCAAAAATAAACGATCCCGGATTGTACACATCTCCCACGACAGAAACGGTCGAAGGAGTATGGGGAATCGAAAGCCGGTCACTGTCTTCCAGCACCATGTCGGGGAAATCGGTCAGGCTCTTGTCCTTGGGCCTGACGGGCAATGCGACGCGTCCGCTGGCGTGGGTGTTACGGAGCTGCTCAACTATTGCTTCCTGTGCCGCCAGCAGTTGCGGTAGTTCTCCGGGGCTCGCGGAAGCTGCCACCGACACAGCCGACTGTCGGATTTGCACCTCCATGGTGGTCGCCAGTTGGTCCAGGCTTTTTTGTTGGTCCACCCGTGCCGACTCGCGGGTCAATTGCGAACCGTAGACGTAGGCATTGGGAGTCAGACCGCCCGCGCGTTGCAAAACCGAGCGAAGCGTTTCATTGTTTTCGAGTTTATAAACACCAGCCCGTACTACTTCGCCCTCGACGATTACATACTGAGAGCGCTCGGTCCGCGGCACGCTGATATCCCTTTGAGAAAAGATCGTTATGATATCGCCTGGCTGCAGTTCCAAATCGCTTGCTTGGTCATGTTCGAGGATTGCCTTCCGTGGGCTCATCCAAAGAAGCTTGGAGGTGAGGTCATTGGGATTGACCCGCTGGATAATGGCGTAGTCCCAGTTGATTTCGGGAGCGTATCGCCGCACATCCTCGGCGATATCTTTAACGGTGTTTGGGTTGGGATTGTTCGGATTGCTACTCACAGCCTGAGCAGGCGATTGACTCCCGGTGGGAGCATTGCCGGGATTCGAAGAATCGCTGCCAGTTGGGTTTTGCTGATTCTGGGCGTAGATCGCGTCCGCCAGATTTGAGGAACCCGCTGCATCGGGCAAGGTTTCGGGAAAATTCGGATTCTGAGCTGAGTCCGGAACGCCCGGTGTTGCGGGGCTGTTGGGCCCGGTCCCATTGGATGGTTGTTGATTCGATGTGGAGCGGTTGTTCTGCGTCTGTGGAGGTGGCGTCTGAACCGGATATTCGGTGGCGCGACCATTGACGATGGCGGCGCGATTGCGCCAGTAGCGGCGTGTGAGCAATGCCTGGACATCGGGAATCAGATCGCTGATGCGCATGCCCGGCTTCCAAGGATAGCGCCCGGGGTTAGCAACATTGCCGCGCAAGGTTACTGTGTCCTCGAAACGGGGAACGATTGAAAACACGCGGACAATATCGCCATCCTGGAGTGGCAGAGCACGGGCCTGCGCATCGTAGGGAAACTCCAGAGTCTTGCGAGCCTGGTGTTCCACGAAGCGATCGACGGTGATCTTATTGGTGTCGGCGACGGTGCTCAGGTCGCCTGCTACCTCAATTAAATCGTTCAGGGTCGAGTTGTCCTTCATCTCGTAGATGGCGGGTGAGTTTACGGAGCCGGAGATGGCGATCAGGGGACCAACGTGGGGGATGTACAGGATATCGCCGGGCAGCAGACGGACATCCTTCGATTTGTCGCCCTTGATCAGAAGGTCATAGAAATCGAAATCGGTGATGGTAGCCCCATCGCGGCGCACCTGGATGTGGCGCAACGATCCCTGGGGGGTTGGGCCGCCGGAGGCGAAAATCGCATTGACCAATGTGCTTAACGAACTGATGGTATAGGTTCCGGGATAACGAGCGTTGCCAACAACAATTATCTGGATGGATCGAAGCCGGCCGATGCTTGCTGTGACATTGAAGTTCTTAAATGTCTTCGAAATCTCATTTTTCAGGCGTTGTTCCAGATCTACATAGTGGATGCCAGCAACGGATATCTGTCCAACCTGCGGGATGTAAATTTGGCCAGAACGGTCCACAATTACCCGCAAGCTTGCTTCAACTTGGCCCCAAACCCTGATCTGTAATTCGTCGCCCGGGCCGATGATGTAGTCGCTCGGAACCTGCATGAAGTCTACCGGAGAGAATGTACTTGGGGCCTGGACGAACAGCGACTGACCGAACAATGGCAATGGTCGTCCAACCGAGTCGGCCACCATCTGTTCGAATTCAGTTTCCGGCCGAACCGGAACTGGGCGGCGCCAGATTTGCGGGGGATTGAGCGGAGGCCTAGTCGGAGTGTACTGGTCCGGACTGAAACCGTAAGGCGTGGTTAATGCCGGCGTGCTTATCGGCAGCGACGAGCCTCCCATTCCTTGAATACTAGGGGATCTTTGCTGCTGCGCGGAACCGCATAGCGGACTGTTGGCTTCCCTCGGATCGGAGCAATCCACGGACGTCCCCTGAGACGTCCCCTGAGATGATGTGCCCTGTGAAAAAGGATCGCTGAGAGTTTGCGAACAACACAACCCGACGGTGACAACGATGAACAACGCGAGCAGCGGCAATTTTTGCATGATCAATTCAGAAATCCCGTAGTTCCGAAGATGTGACCTCAAACCTTGAATTGTATCAACTGGTCGATGCAAGGCTTCTCAAAGGTCCAGATCGCGCGGCGCTCTTGAAAATTAGCACTCTCAACCGTCATAAGGCTACGCAAACCTTTACTTCCCGGCAAGATAGGTGAGGGTGAGTATGTCGTATCCGATGGTTTGTTTGGCTTCGTTCGCAGCTAAGGCGAACTCAGTCAGATCTGGGACGCCCGCCAATTTTATACGTTGCGAAACCGATGCGCAGCTGCGTTGCGAGGACGGATAGGCACTTGCATATAGGGCTCCAGTAACTGCAATTGGTTTTTGTTTTACAACGTGTCACCACCCCAGTGCAGAGTGCCAGCACCAGCTCTGTAAACGATCAGCCGGTGCGCTTACAAATTATTACTACGCATTTTCGCCGTTTCAGGTATGATCTTGCGCGAACAGAAAACCTGCTGCGATTGTGAAAGCGCAGCTCACGGCTGGGGGCAGGTCTTCTCGTCAAAGGGGAAAACCAAAAGATGAGAGAATCGGCTCCGCTACAGCCATTCCTTTTGTTAGCAATGATCAGTTTGGTCCTTCTTACAGCTGCCTGCGGCGGCGGAAGGTTCAATGATCCGCCGGGGATTGGGACAGCAGTCGTCGCGGCCACTCAGAATCCGTTGGTGGCGCAATACACGGTGACGACAGCGCTGGGCTGTTCCGGGCAAGTGATGGTGGAGTTTGGGCTTGATACGTCGTACGGGAGAAACACCTCATGGTATCCGGTCTCAGCCACTCGGCAGACGACTACCATCCTGGTCGCGGGAATGAGAGCATCCAGCACATACCACATGCGTGCCCAGGCTCAGGCACAATGCGTGGGAGCAACCAACAGCTTCGTTTCGAATGACGCCACATTCACTACCGGGCCACTGCCTGTTACCCAGGCGCCCACTGCCTCCTCGTCCCCGCAGTTTCCCGCGATCAGTGTCACGCTGCCTACCCCAGGGCTTACGCCCTCCCCGGGTGTGGAACTGCTTAGCCTCACCACTGCTGGCCCGCAAGCTGTCGTTGTCGATCTTCAGGGCAACGTCATCTGGTTTTGCCCCGGTAACGCGGAACCGGTCAAACCCTTGCAAAACGGGCACTTCATCATCGTTCGTCCTATGGATTTGCAGGAAGTCGACCTGGCGTGCAACGTTATTCGCGATGTTTCGTACACTAAAGTGAATCAATCGCTTCAAGCCAATCTCTATGACTTTACTATCCCACCGCCGCTAGGACTCACCGGCGGGAACCCATTCCACCATGACGTATTAGTTTTGCCCAATGGCCACTGGATCGCGCTTTGTGAGATAGCGAAAAGCTTTACTGATTTACCCGGTTACCCTGGAACCACCCAGGTCGTTGGTGACGCTGTGGTTGACATCGATCTGAACGGGAACGTGGCGTGGGCGTGGTCGTCCTTCGATCACCTGGACGTTAGTCGTTACCCTTATTTTGGATTGCCCGATTGGACGCACAGTAATGCCCTCGTTTACACGGCTGACGGCAATCTGCTCGTCTCAATGCGTAACCAAAGCTGGATTCTGAAGATTGATTACGCAAAAGGGACCGGCTCCGGGAATGTTTTGTGGAAGCTAGGACAAGATGGAGACTTCACTCTGTTGGGTGGTTATCCGAGCGATTGGTTCTATGCACAACATTATCCGAACATTTTGAGCGTCAATGGTTCCCAGACGACTATGGCTGTCTACGACGACGGAAATGATCGGATCCTCTCCGATGGACTGCCCTGCGGACCACCCATACCACCGGCGCCGAATTGCTATACCCGCGCCACAATATTCCAAACAGACGAGAGCACAAATGTTGCCACCTTAGAGTGGCAGTATCTCCCAGGTTTTTTTTCCTTTTGGGGCGGGAGTATCGACGTTTTGAGTAACGGTGATGTCGAGTTTGATAGTAGCGCGCCGTCCGACTTTGCGGGGTCGCAAATCATAGAGGCGTCCCAAACCGACAGCCCTCAGATTGTCTGGCAAATGAACATCGCGGGTGGTTTGAGCATCGGCGCGTATCGGGGCTACCGCATACCAAGCCTTTATCCCGGAGTGACATGGCAGCAATGAAATTCGCGCCAATTTTCCGCTAGCGCTCCTCCACTCAGTCGCATTTGGCGCAAAAACGGCTGGCTAAGGACGGAACGCGTTTTTGCGAATATCTCTCAGTCTTTTTGGGGAATCGAGCTCAGGCAACCACCGCTTCCGCGGGCTGTTGGATCCAGCGTAGGGACGAATCCAGCCGCCCTGCATTTTGCAGGCGTTGAATCTGGCTAATGCGCAGGTAGCGGCCGCGCTGCACGTCTTCCGCCGTCATTCCCGCGGTGCGATAGGCATCATAAAGTTCCTGGGCGCCCTTGCGCGCCGTCCATTGCGGACGAAACCCCGGCAGCACGCGGTGGATTTTATCGCAGTTCACGCGGTAGCAACGTTTGTCCGGAGCTCCGTCGGGAGCGTACTCCACTTTACATCCGGGAACGACTTCGGCAACCATGTCGGCGAGTTCGCTGATGCGATAGTTCTCCTCAGTACGGCCAACATTAAACGTCTGGTTATGAACGATCTCGCGCGGCGCGTCGAGCGCGGCAACCATCGCCGCAATGATATCGCGAATGTGCACGATAGGACGCCACGGAGTGCCGTCGCTCTTTATGAGTACGCGCCCGGTCGTGTATGCCGATGCCACTAAGTCATTCAAAACGATGTCGAGCCGCAATCGCGGAGAGACGCCGTAGGCAGTCGCGTTCCGCATATACGTTGGGCTGAAGTTCTCATCGGCTAATGGCGCGACATCGCGTTCGACCAGAACCTTCGATTCACCATAAGGCGTGACCGGATTGAGAGCCGTGTTTTCGTCGCGCAATGCATCGCCGCCTGCACCATAGGTGCTGCAGGAGGACGAGAAAACAAACCGCTTTACCCCTGCGGCCTTCGCAATTTCAGCCAGACGGACTGAGGCTTTGTGGTTGATATCGTACGTGAGACTGGAGTTCAGATTTCCCAGCGGATCGTTGGACAAGGCAGCCAGATGAACGACTGCATCAAAGCCATCGAGATCGCCCTGGGTGAGATTCCGGATGTCCTTCTGCACCTCTTGAATGTCCTCAGAGGTACTGCCGAAATCGCAGCCAGCAAAAAGGTCGGTATCAAGACCCACAACTGCATGTCCTGCAGAACGCAGGAGTGGCCCTGCCACGGCGCCGATATATCCTTTGTGACCGGTCAAAAGTACTCTCATACTGCTCCTCTCAAAGCTACTTCCTGCCGGTGTACTTGCGTACATCGCAGGAGCTTATTCAAATGGCAAACCTGGGCTGACGCGCTCAAAAGGATGATTGTAGTCAGAGCAATCCTTACATGCAGCTTCTGCGAACGAAATACTCTGCTAGATATGGGGATCCAGTTAGGGTCTTCGGGGATAGTAAACGAGTGTGGCCGCAGTTCGGATAGCGGTATCGTCTTGCGAATGGGAGTGCTGTAGTTCAATACATGCAGGTTGCACGCTTGAAAATCGACGATGCGATTTCCCGTGGCTTCCTTTATGTAGGCGTCCGGGATGTTCCATTCTTTGGGGAGGCTCCAGTCGAAAACCTCGGTTCCTCTGGTCACTTCCGAGATCTGCAACGGATTGCGTTTTTGAATCGCCGCCAATGTCTGCCGCAGCCCTTCGCCAGCGGTGCTTCGGCAGTTCGGATAAAGCTTAGCTGCGAACGGATGCGACTCCCGGCCGATTTCCGTGAGGTCCTTCTCTTCGACTTTGTTTAAGGGCGGCATGGTCCAGGTCCGAGATCGGCGAGTTGCGATCCCATTCGGATATTACTTCAATTTTCTCCGGCCAAACAATCTGGAAGGTTGGATCATCCCAGCGAACCCCTCGGGCTAATTCCGGACTGTAGAATTCCGACATTTCGATGTCGTCCTCCGGGGTAAGAAAACCTGTGGGCGCAACCCTCTGGCCGATAGATCATGTTGCCCTGCGCCGTTAACCTTACAGCAATCCAACGCTTGACCGTAGGTGAATCAGGACGCAAGTCGATGACTACATCATAGATCGATCCAGAGGTGCAGCGGACCAGCTTTGCTTCTCCTTTGGGCGCTTCCTGGAATGCATGCCACGCAAAGTTCCCCCTCGCGTGTAACTTCGCATTCTACGACGTTCGGATCTAATCCCTGGTCTTCGAAATTCTGTCTGACACCAGCTACGGGCAAAAATCGGACTAGCAGACGAGTTGGAGATCCAGAGAAAGCTGGGATCCGGATCAGCTGCAAGAGAATATGTAAGAGTCGCTATATCATTACGAGAACGCCTATCGCGCCAATCGCGTGCCCTCTCTGCCCGGAGTAAGTTGGCAATACTGACTACCCAAGGGCCTCGCCCTTGATACCCTGTTGAATCCCAACGGTGCAGCAATTTGACGTTACAACGAGAACAAAATTCTCGTTGTAACGTGCATAATCGACCAAATGAATCGAACGGGTTGTACCCGGTCGGTGTTTAACCGGCGCGGACTGCTCGTTTCGGATACCTTTGCATTGAAGCTCAGCGGTATTAGATCTCCTGATTGTGTTGGCGAGGTGGATTGTTGGATTCTGGATAGAACAAAATCGTGGGAAAGCAGCATCGCACGGCCGGGGAGCGGTCGGGTCGTTAGAATTGCGTCAAGCAGCAGGTTTAACCCCGGGACCTGTCTTTCTTCCACTAGCCGACAGCGCGCCACCGCACCACCGCACTCTACCAATCCGTTGTGACTGCGAAGGGAGTCCGATTCTTTCCATCTCTGTCTCTCGTCCGTTTACAATCATCGCTCCACCCGCTGGGATTTCATGGCACTGAGGGAGTCGGAGGCAGTTGTTCTGCGCACTTATCCGCTGCGCGAGGCAGATCTGCTGGTCACGCTTTTTACCCGCGCGGAAGGTAAGGTGCGCGGCGTAGCGCGGTCGGCAAAGAAGTCGAAGCGGCGCTTTGGCGGCGCGCTTGAGCCGATGACTTATGTGCGCGCGTTTTATGACGTGCGCGAGGGGCAAGAATTGGCACGGCTGGATGCTTGCGAAGTATTGGAGTCTCCGCTGGCCACCGAAGTCAGTTACGCTCGCGCGGTGGCGCTGGCGCATGTCGCCGAATTGCTTGACGAGTTGCTTCCCGATCGCGAAGCGAATGACGCCATTTTTCGCCTGACCCTCTCCGTCCTCCACGCACTGACTGGCTCGGATATATGGATGCCGGTCACCTACTTTGATCTGTGGCTAACGCGGCTGGTGGGTTTCTTGCCGGAGCTGACTGAGTGCCTCGTGTGTGGTCGCAGCCTGAACGGTAGCCGGGCTTACTTCCACGCGCTGGCCGATGGCTTGATGTGTCCGGATGACAAGCGTCTGGCATCGTCGGAGATTTCGAGTGAATCGCGCGCTCTGGCAGCGCAGATGTTTCGCGCCCCGGTGGAAAATTTTGTCGAGATTCCGTGGCCGAAGTCGCGGGGCGCCGACCTGAGAAGGTTCTTAATCCAAACTTTGCAGCGGCATATCGAGAAGAAATTGGTCACGGCAGGGATGCTCGAGAAGAGCGCATTTTGAAGCTCCAGCCCGGCACCTCTGCCCGGTTCAGTTCCGTTCGCCAAATCCGTGCTTGCCGCGGCAAACTTTGCAATAACGGGCGTCTTCGGTATTGTCTACGCGATGCTTCACAGGCCTTAAAGTCCGCAAGTAACCGAAGACAGCTTTTAAGTCCTCGTCGCTGAGGTTCCGGAAAAAGCCCCATGGCATGATGCTGGCCAGTGGGCGCGCGTTGACCTGCCCGTTACGAATCACATTAATGAACATTTGTTCGTCGAAATACGCGATGCCCGAAGGATCAGGTGTGAGGTTCAGCGAGGCCACCGAGACTATCTTCTTAGGGTTGGCTTCCCAGGGTCCCGACATATCAACCCCGCCGGCGAAGTTCATCCCTGGAATCGGAT
>Ga0210393_10003869_pt1 | contig 11936 bp, 14 predicted proteins | sample IncBWC27OmetaG_FD_160068 | JGI IMG/M metagenome (GOLD analysis project Ga0210393, IMG submission 160068) | Forest soil microbial communities from Barre Woods Harvard Forest LTER site, Petersham, Massachusetts, United States - Inc-BW-C-27-O ... | reverse complement strand
CATCCAAGCCCAATGCGCCCGTCTCTTAATTACCTCGAGTAACATGCCCTTGACCGCGCCGGTCGCTAATATGACGTTACCCGCTCGGACTATCCAGTCTGTCCCTATTGCATATACAATTCCTTCAACGGTCAGCTGTGCAGCCGTCTGCTTGTATTGTGCGGCATTTCCGGTAGATTGTTTTGTGGATATCCAGCGGGCACGGAGAAGAGAAAGTAGTTGTTCAAGTGCACCAGGTGGACTCAACGTCAGGAATGTGTTGCGGTAGTGGGTTGGCTCCACGATCGCCGTTTCTGACTGGCTCGCGTGGTACGCTAGATCGGCTCGAGTGGGCGCAGATGGGTCTTCTAATAAGACGAATACATTATCGCTCATAGTGAGCAAGCACATCGAACGCTCATGTGTTGATCCATGGATGGCCCCCAGGGCCGAGCGATAGGATCTTGCCGACAATTGCCATTTGCCACGGATCTGGCCCTGAAAATAAGACATGAAGTTGAGCGAACATTCAAAGGCTTTTGGAAGCGTGCAGACATTGTGGTTTTGTCGTATATTTTCATCTATAAGATTTAAGCCATTCGTGGGCGCATTCGTCCACCGCGCGAGTCTGGGGTTTTCGGCGTCAGAATACAAGGCACTGCAGATCCAAAAAGAACATGACCCTGTAATTCCCATTCGAAGGATCTTTAGAATTCAGAACAGATGGGGGCACAGCACAGGATGCACAGCGGCAGCGGGAGCAAAGATGCAGTGTCTCGGAATCATGATGATGAGATGTCACATGTGACAGTACGCGCCTCGATCAGCTTCACTGTTTGACGCGACTGTGGCCGTGAATGCGCAGACATTCATTAATCATTCACCAAATTCCACCTCAAACCCGAACAGACATGCCTACAAAACGTAAAGCTTCCCTCACTCAGAACAAAGACGAGCCCACCGCCACGAGGCGATGTACGCGCGCGACTGCAGCCAGTTTCTCATCCTCAACCGCCCTCCCGAACCCCCCGACACGAGGTGTGCACGCGTCACCCACATCGACCGTCAAGAGCCCCGGCCCAAAACCTCCTCCCGAATCTACCACATTTTCAACGCCGAAGAGCAAATATAGTGACCGGCGTTTGACTCGATCTCAAACCAAAGTGTCCTCAGTGGTCAACTCAAGGCCACCGAACCGGGCCCTCACTTCTGACCGAGAGGACGACCAGTCTGACGATGAACTAGCTTCATTACCGAACAAAAAGGTTACAAACAGGAAAGGATCAGAAAAGTCCCCTACCAAGGCCTCTCAACTACCTCGCGTTTTCGTAGAGATTTTGTCGCCGGCACCTCGGACACCGAAACATCTTACAGCAAAAGCCGTTGCCAGCCCAGCCTCGCCAACCCCCACCCGGGCAAGGATAAGTCGGAGGTCCTCTCCGTCTCCACTGCCATCTTCGAGTCCTACAAAGGCTGCCTCCGCCAAGCGGATATGTCCTCCAAGGCCGTCAGTACAGCCCGCTCTCCATGCAGAAGTGTCAGGTCTATCCGATAGCTCTTCAAGATACCTACCTTCATGCCTGTATGCCCAGAAGCGTGCTATCTTACATGCACTGCTTCGTCCAAAGACCGCTGTATTTGACCAGGAGGACGAGAACGGAGAGCCCTCTACAAACGCCGTCGCACTGGAGCAGCTGAAGGCACTTCTCACCGGAACGCTAGAGCGTGGCGAAGGAAATAGTTGCCTCCTCATTGGTCCCCGTGGGAGCGGTAAATCTTATGCGAGTTTCTACACTCCTGATACTAGCGCTGTTTAATAACATCTTTGTCTCTTCTAGCTTCTAGACGATGCACTCGCTTCGTTTTCATCGCAGCCCATTATCATCCGGTTATCTGGGCATGTCCAGCATAATGACCGGCTAGCTTTGCGTGAGATAGCGCGACAGTTATCCAAACAGACCGGACGATCGTTTGACATCGAAACGGGGTTACACATGGACGACGAATTTGAGCATGCTGCTGAAGCCTCTGACCCTATCATCCCACTCCCTCCGTCATCCTACTTACCGACATTGATCTCAGCTCTACCGACCCTTACTCGACCCACAGTGCTAATACTAGAGTCGTTTGACCTCTTCGCCATCCACGGCCGCCAGGCGCTGCTCTATTGCCTCCTCGATACCGTGCAGAGCTGCCGTGCTGGAAAAGACAGCAGTGGCATCGCGGTGATTGGTGTCACAACGCGGGTCGACACCATCAACTTGCTGGAGAAGCGTGTGAAGAGTCGATTCTCCGGGCGCATGTTCCTCACTGCCGGTCCTTCAACGCTGGATGACTGGTTTTCAATCGCGAGGAATGTTCTCACTGTCAAGCCTAGCCCACCCAACGAAGAATGGGAGGCGTGGTGGGCAACAGCTGTGGAGAAGTTCCTCAGTGACCGCACCGTCCAAACGGCGCTCTCTGACTCGTACAGTTTGGCAAAGGACGTCCGTTTGCTGAGTAGAATTCTGGCGCGTCGTTCTCAGTTTGATTTGACAACCTCTTCCTGATATCTATGCTCAGATGGGAGTTGTGTTGAATATATCTCCGGCAGCTCCGTTGCCAAATGCATCACAGCTTAAGGCTGCAGTCACCACTCAAAGGTACCCAGCACCCTTTCCGTTTCTCTCAAGTGCGTTTGTCTCGCCAGTCGATTCTGATGATGCATTGACATCTGCTCAGATCTATCCTATCCTGCGGCATGCCTTCTTATCGCGTCTGTCCATGCTGGCACTGCTGGACACGAGTCGGTTACATTTGAGATGTTGCATGACTCCTTTCAGAAACAGGTCCGGACGTCTCAATCTGCTCCCGTTCAAGTTGATGGCGGTAGTATTGGCATGGTGCGCTGCAGCAAGGAGATTTTGATGACGGTAAGCGGCTCGCCTGCACATTTCCCTTCAAGAAGACGCTTTTGACCAGAAGCCGCTACCAACTGCAGGCCTTCGAGCATCTGATTGCGACGAAAGTCTTCGTTTGCGTGACCCCTGTTGCTGCAGGAACGATGAAGGAATTCGTGCGGTATAAACGTATGGTGGAGAAAGAGGACGTAAGACAGATGGTGGCCGCCATTGGACAAACAACTTTGAACCAGTGGTTCAAACGCGCTCAATGAAGACATTGGACGAGACACCTCAAGCATTGTTCCCGAATTGGCGAGGCTTCCGGCCAATTCAAGCCTACGGCCCGTGCGCTTGCTAACGCCAACGCCAGTAATCGGCAGGCGCAGATGAGGAGATGACGCAACTTGCGAGATTATATTATACTTTGCGATTCCGATCGCCGGTACCGCGAACATCGGGCCGAGGTCTAACCCGAGAGCTGCTTAGCATCCACCGGCCAACGCACGATACTTACTTTGTTTTCACTGACGTTGCGCCAACTGGCCCCAGCACAGGAATATATAATGTATTGTAACTAAAAAGGGTTTCCTTGTGGGCATCAAAGGTTCCTGTGAGGTGAGTTGGCTGGCGCTGCTAGCCAATGTCACGTGAGTGAAATGAGACATTAAACCCATCCGGCCGAATAGCTCGCTCCAAATTATTGTATCCATTTGCTTCTCGACACTCGACACTCAACACTCTTTATAGTTCCACCCTGGTTATATAATGTCCTATACCGACTCGCAACGATGCTATCCGTTTCCTTCTACCTCCAACCATGTTTACAGACAGAATGAGCAGTTGCCCTACGTCGATGAAGAGTATGTCTCTCAAAATATGTGCTGAGCGGACTTTTCGACTGACGGTAGGCTCGTTCCAGGCATATGAGAGCCTTCGAGGAGGCTCTTATGGCCGACGACAGGTCAATCGTCGATTATGCAGCGTCAAGTCCTTCAATACCCGGCAGCCCGATAACGGCTTATCCCTCTGGTACTGCGCGAATACGCAAGGTGTCTGCTATGTCAGACTTTGCTCCGGTCAATATAAAAGTCAAGAGGTTCGTCTTCCGTTATTCGAAAATTGCATTGCTCCTCACAATACATAAGACGGAGAAGAGGGACAGGTCCACCAACTAAGAAACAAGAGTGGTCGTTTATCCTTCTACGATGGCCGTTGCTGGTCTGTACACATTCGTTGATCTCGTTCATACATTCGGTTATGCTGATCGGATGTAGCTCTTGATCTCCTTATTCATTGCATGTGAATTTGGCTGTTATGTGGGAATCCGCCAAGTGGTTAACGCGAAGGAATGGCTCATGGCGTGTCAGTCGGGCCCACTCTAGATGCAATCTGTGAACGATCGTTGAAAACATTTCCCCATAGGGCGCGGTCATAAGGGCTTACTCAGGAAACGATTGCGGGCTTCCCGGACCTACCAAGTAGGTCTCCGCCACCTTTATGGGAGCCTTTTCGCGCTAACTTTTGGCATAGGAATGGAAGGATGCGGCTGAAGTATTCGACGAATTCCTGGACTTTGATGAATGGAAACAGACCGACGAGGACCCATTCTATGACTGGCGGTTAATCCGAAAGGTTAGGATATTTGTCATTACTCTCGTAGCGTTGACCTGGATGTGCCGCTTTTAGGTTAAGCAATCACTGCGAGCGTTGCGAGCGAAGAACGACGCCCGCGGCGTGCTCGGAATTTTGGAGACTTGTATTCGCAATAACTTTGCTGGTGTTGAATCGCCTAGGTCAGCGCTTTATAATAATCTCCGCTGATCTCCATTGACAAAGTCACAGATTATATAGTGAGGTAAGCGCATTGTGAGCTAGTACTCGAACGCATACAATCAACTCGTTTCAGACCTATTATGGCACAAAGGACTTGATAGAATGTGAGGCACCGAGTTACGTTAGTATATCATTTGACTTACCTTCGGCTTAGCGTATATCCATGAACTGGAAAGTGCACTTACGTATATTCGCGAAACTCCACTTCTATCCAACGAGGAGAAAAAACGGTTCTTTAAGAACGCAAATACCAATCTCGGTCTCACTGCTCTCTGTCTTTCTGGTGGAGCCACTTTCGCATATTGTAAGATTCAGGGAATACAGACGAGCAAAATTGGTTCATGACATGATCCGTAGACCACTTCGGTGTTGTCAAGGCCTTTCTGGAGGCAAAACTTCTCCCGCGGATTATAACAGGAACATCGGCCGGCGCCCTGATCGCGGCAATGACATGCACACATACAGATGACGAGCTTAGAGAGGCACTTGTCCCAGAGCTTGCCGACAGAATCAATGCCTGCGAGGAGCCTCTGCGCGTCTGGGCCACTCGATTCTGGACAACCGGCGCCAGATTCGATTCTGTCGACTGGGCCCGGAAGGTAGAACTATCCTTACGCTCTCTTCCGGATCTTATCAATTATCCAGGCGTGCTGGTTCACTTTAGGATCAATGACGTTTCGAGAGGCCTACAACAAGACAGGTCGCGTGCTCAACATCTCAGTAGTTCCGTCTGACCGCCATTCGTAAGGTTATGTTTTGCGTACCCATTGCATCGTTATAACGACTGGCAGGCCTACCAAAGTGCTGAATTATATCACTGCTCCTGACACCGTTATTTGGTCCGCAATGCTTGCCACGGCCGCCGTTCCGGGCATCTTAAATCCGGTAGTACTGATGCAAAAGCTGAAGAGTGGCCGGTTGGTACCTTGGAATTGGGGGAGTAAATTCAAAGACGGGTCTTTACGGTCAGTCGATCTCCAAAGGTTTCCGAATTCCATTGCTTACGATCCTTGCAGAGTAGACATTCCCCTTCAGTCTTTACATCTCCTCTTCAATGGTAGGCGCCGAGTTGATGTTTCCCATATAACTTTGACTCATTCTCACCCACGAAGTCACACACCCTGTCGTTGCACAAGCGAATCCTCATGTGCATTTGTTCTTCTTTGCTCCGCGAGGGTCTGCAGGTAAACCGGTAGCCCATAGGAAGAACAAAGGTACAATTATCTTGCTTAGAGTTGCCGCCCGATTAAAATTTCCTGTCCAGGCTGGCGGGGAAACTTTTTACTTTCTGCTGCCGAACAATGGCTCAAGTTGGAACTCACAAAGAATTTCAAGGCTCGTCCCTTCGATTCTCTCTCTTGAGTTTGACAAGTCGAGCGTGCTTCAGGTTATTCGCGATTTAGACCTTTTGCCTGAGCTGCTTGGTTCGGACTGGTCTAGCGTTTTCCTCCAACGATTTGACGGGGCAGTAACGTGAGTCATTTGCTACGGCAATCGTCCAGGGTTTAACGCTCATTTACCCGTAGAATATGGCCGAGGACACGCTTCATGGTCTATTCTTTTTCTTCAACAGTCGTATGCAGCTCACGCGTCCTTCGATACAGGATTGGATTCACATTTTAACAGATCCTGACCCCCCAGAAATGGCTCGCATGTTGCGTGTAGGTCAATTCGTGACTTGGCCCAAGGTTCGTGACCTACCGAAGTGCTATCGATCTTACTGCTCACTGATTCTTAGTTACACATGATCGAGAATCGTATGCGCCTGGAGCGTCAAATATACCTTGGTAGGAAGGCAACGAAGAGAGCACAGCAAGGTCCTTCCGGCCGTATATCTAAAGATCCATTGCCACCAACTTCTGTGGACCACCAGAATAGTATCAGCCGTGGGGTGAGACCCATGGCTGAGGCGAGCGACGATGACGACTTTGACACGCGGACGCTAGACGCACCAGAAGGGTGGGTGGCTCCTTCACAACCACAACCAGCAGAGCCCGAGCCTTCATCACCTACGAACGCGTCTTTCTTGACGCGCCTGCGGACGCAATCTTTCCCCGGATTCACGTCTCCCATACGCCGTAAGGGCAGATTGTTATTTCGAGGAAAGAAATCCGAACGACAGTTTGAGACTTCCGCCAGCAGCGATGATTCATCTGGCGAGGACCAGCCGTTGACGCAGGCGTACCATCCAACTGCACTGCGCAATCGGCCAGACGTGAGGCAAGTCTTTCCAGACCGACAGGCAGGTGCAGATGATGGCAGTGACGGGGATCGGGAAGATGGGGACTTGTGACTTTGTCGCAGAGTATTCAGTTTTGTTACTCGCTTGTAATTGCTTGTATGAGTACGATTATCAGTATCATCTTCCCACGTGACCTGTTCAAGCCAATCTAAGCACATCTCGCCAATCCCAGACCTCATCTTTGTATCATACCAGTAATGTCTCAGCCCCCATCCGAAGCTTTCACATCCAGCCTTTCATCCTTCGAGGTACAGAATGATCGTCCTCAGCAACAGCAACGCAGTGCAGTCTCTGATTCCGCACGTCAAGAACGATTGGCGGCCCTTGAGCGGCGGCTGAATAGGAGCGCCACCACCGAGTCGTCGCCGAATTCCCCGCTATCGAGCGGCTTGGACGCTACAACTCCACTAGATCCGCAACCGTTTGATGCCAATCACGCTAAACGCACCGAGTTTCGCCGCCTGGTGGATCCCGGGATCATGCGACCGAACGCTAAAGAAGTGGCATTGAGATCGCTGCACGTAAATCTAATATCTTTCTTTGCTCCTTGCCATTCGCGAGCGAATATTCAACGTCGTTGTCTTCCCGTCCCCCCGTTTTTTGTTTTTTTTTTCACTGGGGACGTCCTACCGTAGACCCTGTCCACGATCGCGGAGAATCTGCTTCGCGAACCTGACAACCCCAAGTTCCGTCAGTTCAAGCCGACGAATACGATCATCAAGCGGGATCTTGTAGATCCCAAGGGCGCGCTCGAGTATGCCGTCGCGGTCCGTCGCACTTCTTCGCCGTCCCCGTGTAATATCGATATATTTCCTCTCTTTGTGCAGATGGGATTCCGCCCAGAGGTTTGATTTTCTCCCCCCCCCCCTCATGTCTTTCACGTTGCGGATCGTAAGACCCATGCGCGCATCGCAGGTCGATCACTTTCAACCCTATTACACCTTCAACAACAAGCACATGATAGACCTACGCATTGGTGCAGCGATCCTGCATGAAGCGATACAGACGGCTGAAAAGGAGGAAGACGAGGGGCTGAAGTTGAGGACGGCCAAGGCGGAAGAGGAGATCCGGGTAAAGAAGGTATGCTCTCTCTGCTATGAAGATCGCCCTTTGGGATTCAGTTATGTTCTAGGCAAAGGAAGCCTTCTTGGATGATCGCAAGACGCAGTTGCTCCGCGCGGAGCAAGAACGACAGCTCCGGCATCGAGAGGAGAGAAGCCCAGCTCGTTCACCATTGGCAGAAGCAGATGTCTGAACTATTCCAGATGGGCATCGGAAGGCCACCATAACGTCCATGTTTCCAAGACAAGCCATCGTTAGACAAGTGTATGCACTGTCGACCATTTTACATCACGCCAATAGCAATATAAATGTTTCTGCAATATCCGTAAGATGCCATTTTCGAGTGTGCCCGCCAGCAATATGACAAGGTGGTGATGGGGTAAGATATATTAAATGAGCGATACTTCATCAACTCTGTCAGCCTGGGTGCCAGTTGCATGGGAATCGATGACGCCAACTCGATCTAGAGGCCAAACGACGCAGGCCAGTTTAGAATCGATCAGGGCCAAAGGAACCTGTTGAATATACATCCGTTAACCCAGCTAATGATGTCAGGGAAAAACCACAAGCACTGGTCCAAAGTGGTTGCTATCCTCAGAGTTGAAGGGAGCATCTCCCTCTAGCCATCCGTGGCCCGCCGGGATGACGACTTCCGCGTCCGGGTAGGGTGGAAGCGTCTTCACCTGGTTCGTTGTGAGACAGAGCGGATGAGCGTGAGGGCACGATGACGACTCGACCGGAGAAAAGAGCGAGGCCCACGCACCTTGTCCCCCGGGAGGGCGATCAGCCTTTTGACCAGCAACTTGCCGCACTCCTGCGGCGACCTATTCATTCATCCCGCGTAAAACGCGGACAGTCTGTCGTTAGCTTTTTGCCTGTTACGGGGCGGGGTGACGGAAGGGAGAGAGAGAGAGAGAGGCGCATATCAAATGCCGACACGGGTGTTGGGAGAGGAGCAGCAGAGCAGCAGGACCCCAATTCGTGACTGTTGAAAAACGCACCTGAACGCGACGACATCCCCGCGTTCATACCTCCGTTTGATCACGATGGACCACCGACTGAAGAGTGCGACGTCCCGCGCGCGCGACGAATCGGGATTCAGCGTTGGCTAAGCTGGCAAATGCTTCTCAGCAAAGAAAACGAAAGGAGAAAGGAGACAGGGAGAGGTTTTTCAGGAGGAGAAGAATCCCCAAGGGTGGGCGTCGCCGTGGGTGAAATGTGTACTACGGACCTGCATGCTGTTGCCCGTCACCGCACGGATCGTGTATCCGACTTGCGCGAAGACGGTTAGGGTGGGCAACCAGATGAGCGTGGACTGCGCCCGTCGCACGAGGGGCTGCCTTGAGAGGGTTTTCCAGTATCTGTAGGCGTTGCGGGACAACAACTTGCTGGCGAGGAGAAATGGATGGCTTGCGTTGCGCATGAAGTCCGTTCAGTGATCTGAAAGACGCCCACTTGTGGCCCACGGCACTTATCATGTACCCGTCGTGCTCATGCTACGCAATGTTTATTATATTGGGCCTCCACTGAGCCCATCAAGGCACGAACAGAATCTCTTTTGCTAAATCTACACCCAGGTGTGCCACAGTATACAAGATACCCTCGCGCGACATCCGGTTTTTCCAATGGGGTGACTCCTGTCGTAGATCGTATGAGCCAAAAATGCAAAGACTTTCTGAATACCGCATAAAGCATACCGTGACCGGAACAGAGACTGACGAGCCATCTTGTTGCAAGCTGAGAATGTAATATAATTCCCGTAGTGTCATTGTTGGAATTTGAGGCGGGGGTTCTTCAACGAAGAGTTCTCATGAGGAGCACATAATCGTCGGTTACAGAAGGCACATACCTGTTCCAATCGATGGCGGCTGCCCTTCTAGCGAGTGTTCAGGATGCGTAAAGCAAGCATACCTAAACCGATCCAGGGCATCCTTGCAAGCGGATAGAGGATGCCAACTAAAGTCCTCCTACCAGAGTGGTGAGTTAACTGAACCCCAGCTAAGTTGTCCCAGGTAAGAACGACAAACCGGATCTGCCAGGTAAGAAGGCGAGTATTCCCCTTTATACTTCATCTTTTGACAGCTGTGAATGTAATAGCCTGTGCCACTGAATGTTGAGCGTTCTTGACTGAAAGGTTTTCTGATAGGCTTTACCCATGTATAAGTGCTTCAACTGTGGTACCCCAGCATCGTGGAACTCCTTGGCCAACGAGATCTCACGCAAGGCACTGAGCTGCAGGTGTCACAAGTCCAGAGGGTGTGAATCTCTGTATGTGCTTCATGGGACTGACCTTTCCCAGGGAGAACTTCTCGTACTCTTTCTCCCACATGAAGTATACACTCGAGACGCAGCTGGGTAAGATGTCTATCACGCTCATGGCTATGAGTCGTCCGTCAAGACGATAGAGTTGATGATATGATCCATAATGGGAGGGGAGGTGGGCGGGCGGCGCGGCAGGATAAGGTATGGGTTCCATCTAAGCAACTGGCTGCCTTAGGCCCGTTGGTTATTCACAGGGAGGAAGCGCACACCTGCAGAGGCGTCTCTACCAAAAACCCTTCGAAGTTTTCCCTTCCCTTCTCTGGTTTCTTATGGATGTTCTCCTCGTAGCTCTGGAACAAGGCAAACTTCTCATCCGAATAGCTAGAAGGCTCCAAGGTGACCTAAAAACCCGCAGGTGAGGTCACTTTCGAGGAAAGACTTGCGAACGAAATGCGTCCTTCATGGCACGTACGGACCTCGAAAACGTGCGCAGGTTTATTATCGTGTACGCCTCCGGAGGAGGAACTCTCCGGAGCATGGATCGCATCCTCGAGGATAAAATGAGATTCTTTGGATTTAGACTTGGATTCCGACGAGCCGGTAACCTTGGACAGCCTGAAAGGACATAACCACCAAGACGCGTGCGAAATAAAAGGGAAACACGGAAATAGCTTCCGGTAACCTACGTCGTGGAGGAGTCTTCTGCAATTTCGATTCCACCGGTCGCATTATCGCCGCACAAGATGAATCGAGTCCAGCTTTCGTTTTCGAACGGATGTATAAAGAATGATGCATGAATGATGGGATCGATCAGCCACCCGTACAACGTGCATATGTATTACTCTATGCTGCGCCGCACAGTACAGTACTATACGGTACGGTGCGACGCGGCAAGAGGTGGAGTCCAGAACTCACCGATTCGCGAGCTTCCGTTGACTCTTTGACGCTTTAAACTCTGTCGAGTCGAGCCTTGTTAAACAAACGAACGTTTCAGCAACTACAGCGGGAGAGAGACAGAAAGCAAGTGAATTGAGAAGGAGGGGGCCAGGTCCTACTAGGGGCAGCCCCTCCCGCAAAAAGGCGGGTAGAGTTCTACTTTGGCGGGACATGCACATTGATGGAAGCGCGGTAGAGCAAGTCACTGTACGCACTTGATGGTATAGTGCGGGCAGCACGATCGTTTGAGATCGGGCTTATAGCAGAATAGACCCGATCTTCGCCACCCGCGATCGATCATGCCCTGATACACCTTTCTTCGCGAGAGCTAATTTAGAGTGGAGCCTGCAACAGGGACTAGTATGTGGAGGATGGATTATCACACCGAGCATGACATGCGATACGCGTTGAGGTTTGCAGCGAGGAAGCTCGTCTCGCCCGTACCGCGGCAGTAGCCGCACGTCGAGTTGAAGGGCACGTACGGTTCGACGATGGTCAAGATCCCGGTGCTCATTTTTTTTCGTTCCGAGCACACACACGGGCGCGGGGCGGGACAGGGCAGGGCAAGGCGAGGCAACAACGACGCGGCGTCGGTGTCTGTGCGCTTCATTATATTGCGTCGGTCCGAGGCGGGCCGTGCGAAACCTGGGCCCGGACTTATTTAATTTGAGGCGTCGTAACATGAAATTAAGTGATTGCCTAGATGTACATGTGCGTGGAATCGTAGGGTCGTAATATAC
>Ga0210393_10003866_pt1 | contig 11941 bp, 7 predicted proteins | sample IncBWC27OmetaG_FD_160068 | JGI IMG/M metagenome (GOLD analysis project Ga0210393, IMG submission 160068) | Forest soil microbial communities from Barre Woods Harvard Forest LTER site, Petersham, Massachusetts, United States - Inc-BW-C-27-O ... | reverse complement strand
CGGAGAATTTTGAGGACGACGCTGAGTGGCCGTTGGCGGAAGAGATCGAAGAGACGCTCAAGAATCGGTTTCGGCTGCTGAACGGCTCGCAGCTGCACTCGAGCGAGCGGACGACTCGTTTTCTGATTCCCGGCATTCTGGTGGCCGGTCAGCCGGGCGGGATTTATGGGGCGGCGAAAACGCTCAAAACTTCGCTCGCGGCCGATCTGTTGATCTCGCTGGCGAGTGGCACGCCGTTCCTCGGGCGGTTTCCGGTGCCGCAGGCGGGACGCGTGTTGTTTCTGTCGGGCGAATCGGGATTGGATGCTTTGCAATCGCTCGCGCGGCGGATCTGTGCCGAGCGGGGTCTGTCGCTCGAGTCGCTCGACAACTTCGTGGTCTCGACCGACTTGCCGCGGCTCGATCGGCCGATCGACTTGCTGGCGTTGCAAGAACTCGTCGAGCGAGAGCGGCCGGTTTGCGTGGTGATCGATCCGGCGTATCTGGCGCTCGGCAGCAAACAGCCGCGCAATTTGTTTGCGATGGGCGAGCTGTTGCGGCCGCTGACGGAGTTGTGCCAATCGAGCGGCGCTGCCGTATTACTCGTGCATCATGGCAAACGTGGCCACAAATCGGGCCGGCCGGCCGCGTTGGATGACATCGCTGGGACTGGCTTTGCGGAGTTCTCGGCGCAGTGGCTCACGCTCGCGCGGCGCCGTCCGTTCGAGCCGGAGACGGGGCGGCATGAGTTGTGGCTTTCCGTCGGCGGGCGTTCGGGGCAACAGGGGCTGTGGGCGCTCGATGTCGACGAAGGAGCCCTTTTGCCTCCTTCTGATGCGGGGCCGATTCTGCCGACGCGTGAGGAGGCGCGCATTTGGAAGACTGTACTGCGCTCGGTCTCCTGGGCCGAGGCCCAAGCGGAAGAGCGGTTGGTGGCCACGCGCGAAGATCGGCAACTGCGCCGACGGGCGCTGGCCGTCGAGCGTCAGGGTCAGCGGGTGCTCGAGTTGTTGGCCGCCCACGCCGACGGATGCAGTGCCCGGTTCCTGCGGGACGTGTTGGGAGTCAGCGGCGATCGAATGGCGCGGCTGCTCGAGGCGCTCGTCAAGCAAGGAGTCGTGCACAGGGAAGAAGAACGGGTCGATCGACGGCGGACAGTGGTGACGTACAGCCGCCTGCCGGCGCCAACGGACCTGTCGCAGGCCGCCTGCGAGGCGCGCCGGGCGGCTGGGCCCGATCGAAAGGTGTACGACAATGGGACGGGACAGTTTGTCGAGCGAGAAAACCGCGGAAATTCCGGGTCAACGGGCGTCGAGCGCCTGAATGCGGCGATGGTCCGCTAGACCGCGGCCATGCTTGCGGCCAAGGCCGCGCGAGCCGCAGCGGGAGCAGAGGCATCCTCGGGACCGGGACGGGACTCGGACATTCAGCGAGAACAGAGCCGGAATTTGACTCAAGCTCCTGACGCAAAGCCCGTGAAGTTGCCTGCGGTGCCGTGAAGCACATGCCCACCCAAAGCTGTGGGCATGGCACCCGCGCGAGCGCTCCGCGGACGCAAGAATTTGTCTCGCCCCGTTGGGGCTCACGAGTAAAAGACGGGGGATGCCTTGCATCCCAGGCCTGCGCTGCGCTCCGACCTGGGCTTTAGAATCTCGCCCCTTTGGGGCTCAAGCGACGATGCAATCGTTGTCGAGGGGCGCATCGTCGGTCGGTCGCCCCCTATGGGAGTGCGCTAAGGTCGGGACGGGACACTTCAATGGGAAGCAGATCGGCCAGCCCGCTGCTTCAAGCGTCCCTGTGCCTCCAGGGTCGGCCGCACCGGGTGCAGGGGCATTGCCCCCCTGCTAGCGCGATTTGCGCGGCGGCATGACTTCGACGAGCGTGTCGAGTCGGGTGACTTTCAGCACGTCGCTCACGTGTTCAGAGGCGTTTTGGATTTGGATGTCGACGCCGGCGTTGCGCATGGAGACCAACAGGCCCAGGACGCCGCTGGCTAGAAAGGGGATGCCTTCGACGTCGAAGCGGAGGACCTTACAGCCGGCCGTTTTCAGGATTTGCGTGAGTTCCTGGCAGCACTGCTCGAACCGCTCGTAGTCGGTGACGCCGTCGGGATTGACGCGGACGACCGTCAATCGTCCGGTCTCGCGGGCCTGAAACACATCGGAGATTCGGCTCATGGTTGTCTCGCGAATTTGGGGTTCGCCAGGGGATCGCGTGGCTGCCCGGTCGCCGCATTCGTTTCAGAAAATTGGCCGCGAGCGGCGATGCCGTTACGGCCTCGGCGTTTGACCATAAACATCAGCCGATCGGCATCGCCGAGCAACGTTTCGGCAGTTGCGTTTGATCCACTCAGGGACGACACGCCAATACTAAAGGTCAGAGGCCAGCCGTGCCTACCCATTTGTAGTTGCAGGCATTCCTGGGCCCGAGCCAGCAAATCGCGGGCGGAATCTTCGGAAACGTTTGGCAAGAAGATCCCGAAGGCATCGCCCCAAATGCGGCCGACCGTTCCGGAAGTTGCCACGACCTGGGCCAGAATCCGGGCGACCTCGATCAGCACGGTGTCGCCGCCCTGGTGTCCGAACTGCTCGTTGATTTGCTTGAAATCATCACAATCGAGGATCGCGACGGAAACACCCCCGTTGGCCGGGAAATGCTGGAGAACGGCCCGATTCAGCGCGGCCAAAAACCCCGTGCGACTGGCGACGCCAGTCAGCGGATCGCGATCGGTCAGCTCGCGGACTTTGCGGCGCAGCGTGAAGACCTGCCAGGCGAGAAGGGCCGATGCCACCAACAGACCCGGGATCACGAGCGACGGCCACGGACCGAAGCTGATTATGGCGACGACCGGCGCGACCGCTGTCAGGACGGAATCGAAAATCGTGGCGGCGGGCATGGGCTTCACCGATGGAATTCGGTCCCGACTCTCGATAGCTCAGTCGATCCGTCTCGTGCCCACGAACAAGCCGAATTTGCAGGTTGGGTGCCATGCCCGCGGCTCGGCGTGGGCATCCATTCCCGGACATGCCCCCCCAGGCGGTGGGCCTGGCACCCATCAATTCAGAAAGGTCGAATCATTACGCGTACTCGCGATGCTTGTTGAGACCGGGCATCGGGACGGGATACTTCCCGTCGGCACCGGCCACCAGCGGCGCGGACGAACCCTTGGTCAACTTGTCGAGATCGGGCGCGAATTCGTGATCGCAGTCGAGCAGGTCGTCGAACGTGACTTTCTGCCCCGTGTGGCAAGACATCCGGCCCATCGCAGTCACCAGGCTGGCTTTGGCGCCGCGCTCGACCTCGTTGTAAGGGCGATCCTGCCGAATGGCTTCGACCAGGTCATCCCATTCGAGCTGATACGGGTTCGGCTCGCGCTTGGTGTAGTGCCAGTTCATGTCGGCATTGGCGAGGTTCTGGCCCTTGTAGGTTCGGCACCGCGCGGGGGAGTGCCCGTCTTTCGAGATCTGGGCCGAACCCTTGGTGCCGTGGGCGTAGCTGGCGAATTCGCCATCGCAGCCCAGCATGTAGCGGCCTTCGAGCATCAGCTTCGCGCCATCGGCGAAGGTGTACTCGACCGAATAGTTGTCGAAGTTCTGGTCGACCGCGTCGAGTCGATAGTGCCGCCCGCCGTAGCCCTTGGCCGAGATCGGGAAGGCATCCTTCATCCAGCAGCATTCGTCGATGTTGTGGATCAGGAAGTCGCTGTAGAGTCCGCCGCTGGCCCACAAGAAGGCGTGGAACTTGCGAATTTGATAATCGAGTTCGCTCGTGTCGGCCGGGTGCGGCCCGACGAACGAATCGTAATTGCCCTGATGGACGCGATAGGCTCGCATGAGAACGATGTCGCCGATCTGTCCGTCGCGAATGCGATCGTGTAGTTCTTTCCGCGCGACGCAGTGACGGCACATCAGGCCGACGCCGACCTTGAGGTTCTTCTTCATCGACTGTTCGCCCAAGGCCAGCATCCGCTTGCCGGTCGGGCCGTCGACGCAGACCGGCTTCTCCATGAAGACGTTGAGCCCCTTCTCGATGGCGTAGGTGAAGTGGACCCAGCGGAATGCGGGAGGCGTCGCCAGGATCACGACGTCGCCCGGCTTCAGACAGTCCATCGCCTTTTTGTATCCGTCGAAACCGATGAACTGGCGCTCGGGCGGCACTTCGACCTGTCCGGCGAACTTTTGCTTGATGCTTTGCAGGCTGGGCTTGAGGCGATCCTCGAAGACGTCGGCGACGGCGACGAGCTTGATCGGGCCGTTCTTGACGGACAGCGCGTCGGAGGCGGCACCGGTGCCGCGTCCACCGCAGCCAACCAAGGCGACGCGGATGGTGCTGTCTTGGGCGGCAAAGGCCCGGGGTCCGATGGCCGCCGTGGCCAAAGCGGTGGCGGCCGCAACGCGACCGGTGGTGTGCAGAAGTTCGCGGCGCGAGACGACGGTCTGCTTGGATTCACTCACGGAAGGCTTCTCCGTTCGGTGGGACGTCGGGCTGAGTCGGATCAAGAACGCGGAAAACAGAGGTTCGACAATGCCGGCTCAAGGTGGGAGGGCGACCCGCTTCACTCGGGTTCGCACGCATTGAGTGTAACTCAGGTTGAGTTTAACTCAGGGGCTGCGGGAAATGCAAAAGAGCGTCTTGGTGTCGGCCGGCCCCGCTTCAGAAAACTTCCAGCGGCGTTCCTTCACGCAGGCTGCGGACGGCCAACAGCGAGGCCAGCGTCGTGGCGCGGATCTCTTCCCAGGGAATCGGCGGCAATCCGCCCTCGCACAGAGTTTTCGCAAAGGCCGCAATTTCGGCAGAGTGCCCCTTATCTTGCCCACCCATTTTTTGGCGCGCGATGCGGCCGTTCTTGCAGGTCGTAACCGTGCGGAAGTCGTCGATGACGGCGATGCGGCCGCCGCCGATGATCTCGACCCGCTCCTTCGGAAAGGATTTATCGCCACCGGCCAGGTAAGCCACGTTCGAGATGCTGCCGCTGGCGTGACGCAGCGTGATGAAGCATTGGTCGTCGGTAATCACCGTCGCATCGAGAGAGCCGACCGATTCGGCGAACACGCGGACCACGGGCGAACCAACAAGGAAGGTGGCCAGATCGATCGCGTGACAGGCTTCGCCGACGATTCGCCCGCCCCCTTCCACTTCGTCGTGAACCCAATGATCGCCTGGGATCGCGCCGGCATTGAAACGCACGGAAACCGTCAGCGGGGATGCGACGTCGGAAAAGAAGCTTTTCGCGACACGAGCGGCCTCCGAAAACCGCCGATTGAATCCGACCATCACCAAGGGAGGCAGATTGCCGCGCCGCTCTCGCGCCTGTTCGATCTCTGTCAATTCATCGACCGAGAGACAAAGCGGCTTTTCAACGAAGATGGCTTTCCCCGCGTCGAGGGCGCGAACGACATGCCGCCCGTGCAGATCGTGTCGGGTGATCGACACGACGGCTTCGATCGCCGGATTGTCGAAGATTTCGTCTTCGTCGGTGGTTGCCTGCTCGAACTCGAGGCTGCGCCCGGTCGTGAGTGCGGAAAGACCTCCGGCCGTGCAGAGAGTCGACAGCCGCAACTGACTGCAATCGCGCAGCGCCGGCAGCAAAACGAGTCGGGCAAAATTCCCCGCGCCCAAAACTCCAATCGCCGGGCGTTCCGTGCGATTGGCCGGGTGCAACCGAACACTGCGCCGTACGGACGACTCGATGTCTTCCGGCGATTCGTCGGCCGATTGTCGATACTGCAGCACAACTCCGAGATACGGTTCGCGGCCGCCTTGAATCAGTTCGTAGGCGTGCTCAGCCTTTTCGATGGAGAAGCGGTGACTGATCAGCGGCCGCACGTTGAGCTTGCCGCGCGCCATCAGATCGAGCACGGCTTGGATGTTGCGCTGCTCGGTCCAGCGGACGTAAGCGGCCGGATAATCGTGCCCGCGCTCTTCGTAGTCGGGATCGTACCGCCCCGGTCCGTAGGAACAGGAAACGACGAATTCAGCTTCCTTGAAGTAAAACGGACGGCGATCGATCGCCAGCCCCACGACACCGACCAGGACGACGCGTCCTTTTTTGCGAACGGCAGCGGCGGCCAGATCGATCGGCGCGTTCGACGTCGTCGAGGCGGTGATCAAGACGGCGTCGACTCCGAGATCGCCGGTGAAGGCCTGAATCTGGGCGGCCGCGAGATTGGTGCGCGCAAGTTCCGCCCCCATCGTCAGAGCCAGCTCGCACTTCTTCTCGTCCGGATCGACGCTGAGCACTCGGCAACCGGCAGCCGCCAGAATCGAGACGGCGATCTGCCCGATCAATCCCAACCCGATCACGAGCACCGTTTCGCCCAACTGGCAATGGGCCAGCCGCACGCCTTGCAGCGCAATCGCGCCCAACACTGCGAACGCGGCCTCATCCAACTCGAGGCCGTCGGGCACGGCCGCGCACAGATGCTTGTTGACGGAGACGATCCCGGCGTGCGAACCGTTCGAGGCGACGCGATCGCCGGGCTTCAGGTTTTGGACTCCTGCCCCGCACGCCAACACGATGCCCGCGGAGCTATAGCCCATCGGCAGCGGAGTATCGAGCCGCTCACGCACTTGGCGCAGCGTGGTGAGCACTCCCTCGTTACGGCACTTCTCCAAGACGCGGCGGACGAGATCGGGACGTTCGCGGGCTTTGCCCAAGAGCGACTTCTTCGCGAGGTCGATCACCATCCGCTCGGTGCCGGCCGAAATCACGGAGGCGACGTTCGCGATCAGCACTTCCCCGGGCTGAGCCAGGGGGGCCGGGACTTCGGCAACAACCAGTTTTCCGCTGCGGATTTCCTGAATAACTTGATGCACGTCCTGTGCCTGTGCAGCGCGTCCGTTGACCAGTAGTTGCCGCGTCGCGTGGCGGCAATCACTCCCCGCCCTGGCACTCCGTCGTCCGGGGCGGGCCCGAGTCCGTCGACCGCGGCTTCTTTATATAAAACGGCAGGGTTTTCGCAAATGAAGAGAAATTTCGGCGAAGGAGCCGTACTCCCTCCCCAGATTCTCGCTTGGAAATCCGACCTCCCGAGTGCGAGGTCGCGCCGGAGGTCCGGAAGCTCCCTCGGGACTTCGTTAGCGCGTACAAACCACGACCTAAGTGTGCATATTGCAGCCGCTTAGAGCAGTTATTTACGTCCACTTCCGCTCAACCAACATTAAGGATTATGCCGATCGTAAGGAAAGCACCGCTTGCAGCGGTCGTGCGCGAATTGCCGGCGCACGAAACGGGATTATTTGAAATAGCCGGCCGGTGCGCACCGACGGATGAACACGGGGGGTGGCGAGAATGCGGACGTTTTTGCGGCGGAGTTTGCAAGCGCCCAGCGCGGCGATCGGTTTTCGTTGGGGGACTGTCGCGGCAGTTGCGCTCGCCTTGTTGCCATGCAATTCGGCGACGGCCCAACAAGTGAGCGAGGTCTCGCCGTTTCAAGACCCGCCCGCGGCTGTGTCGTTGCAGCAGGCTCCGGCGACCGAGCCGGCGGTCCCCACGCACGCGGTTTCAACGCAAGCGGTCTCTACTCAGGCGCTTGCGGATTCGCCGAACCTCGAGCAGCGAGTGCGCGAGCTGGAAGCCGCTCTACACCAGATGCAGACTCAGCAAGACCCACATGCCGTCGCTCCCGCCTCGGCAAATCTGCAAGCCCCCGGACCGGTGGGCTCTCTCGCTACCGACCCGGTCCCGCCGGGTCCGCCGCCAGCCTATAACCCGCTCGGACCGGAGGGAACCACCAACCAGCTGTTTCCCACGAAGGAAATTAGTAGCGGTCCCTTCGCCGGGTGGAGAACGAACGGTTTGTTCATCGAGTCGGCCGACAAGGATTTTTCGTTCAAAATCACGGGCCAGATCCAAGCCGACTATCGCGAGTTCCTGCGGACCAAGGACCGCACCGACATCGACACGTTCCTGATCCGTCGGGCCCGGTTCGGTCTGGAAGCAACGTTGTTGAAGTACTTCGACTTCCGTTTGTTGCCCGACTTCGGGAACGGGACGACGACCGAGCAGGACGCCTACATGAACGTCCATTACTGGAGCGAGGCTCAATTCGAGGTCGGCCGCTTCAAGCAACCGATCAGTTACGAACAGCTGATTCAAGACCGTTATGTGCCGACCCTCGAGCGATCGATCATCGACCAGCTCGTGCCCGCGCGTGATATCGGAGCGATGGTTCACGGCGAAGATCTCTTCAACGGTAAATTCGACTATGCCGCCTCGATCTCCAACGGAGAAATCAACGGCAACTTCACCGACAGCAACAATCACAAAGACGTCGACGGTCGCGTGGCGCTTCGTCCGTTCAACGATCCGGACAACTGGGAAGCCATTCGCTACATCGGCGTGGGCGTTTCCGGCGGCTTCGGCATCGAGCAGGAAGCGATGAATCCCAACATTCTGCGCATGCCCGACACAGTGCCATTCCTGGTCTTCAATGCCACAGCGCGGGCCGATGGTTTACGGACCAGGCTTTGTCCGGAATTTGACTATTTTTGGGGACCGTTCGGCTTCCTCACGGAATACTACGAACAGCACCAGGACATTCGGGCTTCGGCGACCGGCGCCGGGGCGCACTTTCTGGAAGACGTGCCGTTTCGGGGTTACATGTTCCTCTCCACGCTGTTCCTGACCGGAGAGAAGCGTACGACCTATAGCCAGCAGATCTTCCCGGTTCACAACTTCGATCCCTGCCATCCGATCTCTTGCCCGGGTGCCTGGGAGTTGGTCGGCCGCTTCTCGCACCTCGACGTCGGCGACAACGTCTACTTGCCGGGCGCCGCGGCGCTGGCGAACCCCAACACGACGGCGAACGTCGCGTCGGAATATACGCTGGGCCTCAACTGGTACTTGAACGGCTACTTCCGCATGCAGTTCAACTACGAGCACGACATGTTTAACCGCTCGGTGCTGCTGGGAACCAGCGTTGCCAACAACGAGCTGCGCTCGCAGGACACCCTGTTCACGCGGTTCCAGATTATCTTCTAGCGATCCGACGGTCTGCATTCGCGGGTCGGGTGCCATGCGCACGGCTCGGCATGAGTGCCCGGAAAGTCGAGCCGAGATTCTTTGTGTACCGTGGTAGCCCCCGACAGGGGGCGGAAGAACATAGCCCAGGGCGCGAGCCCTGGGTAAGAAGACCCACCAACATCTTCTTAAAGCCCCCGGAAGGGGGCGACAGAAGCCCCTGCTCTTCGTCTCTGTCGCCCCCTTCCGGGGGCTCAAGAGCGTCATTTCATTTCGTATCGCAATCCCAGGGCTGCGCCCTGGGCTATGCTCTGTCGCCCCTTCCGGGGCTGGACGGCTTCGCACTCAGCCGTTCCCACTCGATCGGCCGCCGCGGCCCTCGAAGTATCCGCTGAGCACGCGGACGCGATACGTCTGATAGCCGCAGACGAGTCCGATCACGGCCAGGGCCGCGACATAGATCAGGGTGTAGTGAGATTTGACGATGGGGTCGCGGCCGACGACCACCAACGACGTGTACGCCAGCAGGCAGGCGACGGTCATAAAGGTCACGAGCCGCACTCGGAAGAACAGGCCCGAGGCCACGATCAGCAGCGGATATCCAACCAAGAGCGGCCCCAAGGGATTGTCCGCGACATACAACGTCAGCGTGAGCAGATAAGTGTCGGCGGCCGCCCACAGATAGCGGGCAATGTCGTTGTCGTGGGCACGTCGCAACAAGAACTGGCACATCACCGCGACGGTGGCCCACGCCGCAAACAGACCCATCACGACCAGGTGATACGGCAAGTCGTAGCCGCTGATCATGTATTTGATCTGCACGATGAGCGCGGAGATGAAAATCGCGCCCAGGTGCATGGCCAGAGTCGGTTCGCGTCTGGCCCAGCGCAGGACCCGATGAATCACTCCGGCCGGCGTCACGTTGAGCGGCTCACCACGGAGAAAGTGTTCCAGATCTTCGACCAGAGCGGCTGCCGACGGATACCGGCGCCGCGGGTCCTTTTCCAAGCAGCGCAGGCAGACCAATTCGAGAGCGAGCGGAATGCTGCGGTTGAGTTGTCGCGGTCGGGGTGGCTCGCTCTCGATGACTTCCAACAGCGTGTCGATCGGGCTGGCGTTTTGAAACGGCGGCCGACCCGTCAGCAGCTCGAACAAAATCGCCCCCAAACTGTAGATGTCGCTCATTGGCGAGTGGGCCGGGGCATGTCCGGCCGCTTGCTCGGGCGACATATAGCCGATCGTGCCGACGATCAGGCCGGACTGCGTATGAGCCGAGTTGCCGCCGTACATCTTTGCCAAACCGAAATCGGTGACGTAAGGCGTTCCGTCGGGGGCGAGCAGAATATTCGAGGGTTTCAGATCCCGATGGATCATGTTGTGGTCGTGCAGATATTGCACGGCACGGCCGACGGCGGCCACGCATTCGGCCGCCCGCTGTGCGTCGAACGGACCTCGCTCCAGCTCTTGAGCAAGCGATCGCCCTTCGATGAAGTCCATCGCGAAGAAATGCTGGCCGTGGACTTCGCCCGCTTCGTGAATGCCGACGATGTTCGGATGCCGCAGGCTGCCGGCGGCGCGGGCCTCGGCATAGAACCGGCGGACATCGTCCGGCGAAGCCAACCGACTCGAAAGGATCATCTTGAGTGCGACGGGTCGATCAAGGTCGGTCTGATGCGCGCGGTAGACGACTCCCATGCCGCCTCGCCCGATTTCTCCCAGCAGCTCGTATTTGCCGAACGGCTGGGGCGCAGCGTCTTCACCGCGGCGGGGTTGATCGGCCGAACGACGCTCGCTGGGACGCCCCTCGGGAGCCAGCCGATCCAACAGTTCCAGGTGCCGCACCCATTTCACCAGCGAGGGATGACGCTCCAGCAAAACGGATCGTGACGGAAGATCGCCACCGTGCAGCGAACTCATGTAACGATCCAAGATCGCGAACAGCTCGGCGTCTTCTTGCGGCAAAGTTTCGCCCGATTCGGGATCGGAGATGGGCTCGGCAGGGCTCATGGCTCGAGACTCTCATGCAACTTTTTCAAAGCCCGCATCCACAACATTTGAACCGCCGGACGCGAACGGCCCAGTCGTTCGGCGATTTCGTCGAACGGCAGTCGTTCCAAATTGCGCAGGATGATGACTTCTTGATAGTCGGGGGGCAGTTGGGCGACTGCTCGGGAAATCTCCATTTGTTCTTCACAGCGCAGCACGATCTGGCTGGGCGTTTGGCCCGGATCGCTGGGGTCGCGGCTTGGCCCGCTGGAATCATTGTTCCGGGGCGCGTCGAGCGACACTTCGCGTCCGGCCCGGCGCCTTTGGGCCATGCCATAGCGACGGACGAAATCAGCCGCATTGTGATGGACGATTCGCTTCAGCCAGGCCAGCCATTCGCCGTCGGTCGTGCCGCGGAACTGATCGAGACCGCGATGTGCCTCCAGCAGCGTTTGCTGGACCAGGTCCGAATGGTCGACCTTGGCCTGCAGCCAGCTTCCGACCTGCGCTCGCGCGACGATGCTGACGTAGGCGCGGCACCGCTCGAACAGCTCATTGCGGGCGTCGCGATCGCCCTGTTTGGCCCGCTCGAGGAGCGGAGTCAGAGGAAAGGCGCCGGAGTCGTTCGTGCTTGTCTGGCTCATGAGCAGCGATGCGCCGGCGGTGAACCACCCAATCTCGAACACTCACCAGTCTCGAACACTCACCAGTCTCGAACGCTCAGGAGTGCCGCTGATTCGATTTGTAGCGCTCGCTCGCCTTGCGAAGGAGTTCCCGTTCCTGGTCGGTCAAACTGGCTTCGCCCTGAGCGTGAATCTTGTCGAGAATCGCGTCGACTTTGGTATCGAAGTTCTGCTGTTGGGGTTCCGGCGCCTGTTCGGGAGGTCGATACACGCGAACGTGCTTGGGGCGCATCCAAGTCCGTCGGTTGAAGATCGCCGGGAATCGATCCCCCAAGCGCGAAATCTTGAGTCCGAAGTAGTAGTAGGCAAACCCGAACGCCAACCCACCGAG
>Ga0210393_10003864_pt1 | contig 11944 bp, 12 predicted proteins | sample IncBWC27OmetaG_FD_160068 | JGI IMG/M metagenome (GOLD analysis project Ga0210393, IMG submission 160068) | Forest soil microbial communities from Barre Woods Harvard Forest LTER site, Petersham, Massachusetts, United States - Inc-BW-C-27-O ... | reverse complement strand
ATCCAGTTGGATAATATTGATAGTGGACAAAATGACTTTGATACTTGTAGAAGTGGGATTGATTGTGTATGTTCAAAGTCGATTTGTACTGATCAATTCCCCGAAAGGAGATAGCTACATGCCTCGTAAGAGAACCTCAGGCGGAGCCGCATCGGCATTCCAGCAAGTACAGCGGCAAGCGCGCACTTTGCTACTCAATCTCCGCAAGGAGATCCGCGTTAAAGAGTCCGTACTGAGTAAACTGAAGGCAGAGGAAGCGAGACTCGGCTCGTTGATCGGCCGGAGCGGCGGGTCGGCAAAGTCGGTCAGCAGCGGACCCACCGGCCGCGTCAACTGGCGTGCAGTGCTTTCGGCGCTTCCCAGGCAATTCAAGGCGGCCGATGTACGCAACGTGCGGGGACTCAAGGGGAAGCGGCCGTCGGAGATTTTTGCGGCAATCACGCGATGGATCGATGCGGGCGCAGCGAAACGAAAAGCGCGCGGGGTGTACGAAAAAGCGTAACTGAAGATTCGCGCGTACCTGCCGCAATGCGGTATCGTACATTCGAAGCCAGTTGAGCGGCGCCGCGAACTATCAGCAGCGCCGTTTTCTATTGCTCCGCCCGATGCGAACTTCGAAACCTCACTCGCGTGTGAAAGAGTCAGACCCCATGGCTGTGATGACGATAGAATGGCGGGCGGATACCGTTCGCATGATCGATCAGCGCCTGCTTCCAGCACGCGAGGTGATTCGTACCTATCGCGACTACCGCGGCGTCGCGGACGCAATCCGCACGATGGTGATTCGCGGCGCGCCGGCGATTGGAGTCGCGGCAGCGATGGGCGTCGCGCTCGGAATAAAAGGCACTGCTGGTGCAAAGGCGAAAAAGCGCTTCGCCATCGTCGCGAAGGCTCTCAAAGCCACCCGGCCCACTGCGGTAAACCTGGCATGGGCGGTGGATCGGATGGGGCGCGCGCTCGACGAAAGCGATTCGCTGGATGCGGAAGAATTGTTCGCTCGCATGCGTAATGAGGCGATCGCGATCTACACGGAAGACGTGGCTGCGAATCGTGCGATGGGAAAATTCGGCGCCGAATTGATCGGAGATCCGGCGACTGTTCTGACGCATTGCAACGCCGGCGCGCTGGCGACCGCGGGATACGGCACGGCGCTCGGCGTGGTTCGTGCGGCGCGCGATGCGGGAAAAAAAATCGAGGTGTTCGCCGATGAGACGCGGCCGTTCCTGCAAGGCTCGCGGCTGACCGCGTGGGAGCTACACAAGGATCGGATTCCAGTGACAGTGATCGCCGATAATATGGCGGCTACCGTGCTGTCGCAGAACAAAATCGATTGCGTGGTCGTGGGAACAGATCGCACGGCGGCGAACGGCGATGTCGCCAACAAAATTGGCACGTATCCGCTGGCGGTGATGGCCCGGCGGCACGGCGTGCCCTTTTATGTCGCCGCGCCGCTGTCGTCGATTGACCTGGACTGTCCCGACGGCGCGTCGATTCCGATCGAAGAGCGCTCGGGGCGCGAGCTCACCGAATACGGCGGCAAGCAGATCACGCCGAAGGGCGTGCGCACGTTCAATCCTGCGTTCGACGTTACGCCGGCCGACCTGGTGACTGCGATTATCACCGAACGCGGCGTTGCGTATCCGCCGTACACGGAAAGTTTGCGGGCGCTCAAGAACAAACGCTGAGCGACTGACTATTCGTCGAAGTGATCGAGATACTCAGATAGTCCATAGCCAATCCTGCCGTCCCAATTCCACTCCGTCATGCCTTCGGCGATTCGAGTAACTATACCGGCGCGGCGGTTGCGCAGCGGAATCATCGACAGCACCTTACCGGTAATGACTATTGGCGCTCCACCGTCGGCAGTCTGACAGGTCGCTCTGATCTTGTCGTGGAGCTGCTGCTCGCCGAGGAATTCGGTCTGGACCTCGACCTTCACTATATTGAGAAACGGCTTGCCCTTGCGCGCTATGAATCCGCCCGGACGTTCGCTGCCGTCGCGATTTACTGTAATCGTTGCCATCCCGCCGAGATCCTCGTCGAAGTTCATCGTGAGCCAGCGATAGAACTTCGGCGCCTGCCAGTAGCGCGGCCCCCAGCTATGATCGCGCAGACCTAGAGCGTCGATTTTGAACTCGCGATCGACGCCGTCCGTCGTGAGCACGAGTTTCCCCGTTGCGTGACCGAGCTGCTCCAGATGTCCCTTCGCGAAGGAAGCTTCGGGATCGCCGGATGGCTTGGGCGAGACCCACTGATCTCCATTCTTCTCGCGCAGTTCTCCGCCCCATCCGGGAGACGTAGCGACGTAATCAATTTCCAGCGCAGCTTTCGAGTAAGGATTACTCTTGAACGCCTTGGCTGGATCGGCCATCTCGAGCGGATTTTTCAGTGTGCAGAGTTTTCCGTGATAGCTGACGCGATGGCGTTCGAATGGTTTGACGACTTCGAATTTCGCGCCGCCCGCGTTGTGAGCGTCGTTATTCTTGATCTCAGGCCGCTGGAACATGAAGCCTACGGTTCCGTCGGGAAGGTAAAGACACGCCGTCATCTCCGCGTAACCTTCGTTCGCGCGATTACCCAGTCGGATAAAACCGCCGAGCCGCTGATGGCGATCGTAGAAATTGTAATACGCACTTTCGTTGAAATTGGACTCGCCAGTGTTTGGATGCATCAGGTCGTCTTGTTCGAGCAGTACTACTTTGGTTTCAGGCATTAGTCAGATCTCCTTGCATTGCGAATAGCTATATCACTCTCGAGGTAGCGCGGATTCGCGATACGCAGTTTGTCCTCGACGCAGTGACGCACGACCGCGAGCACTTCGCCTCGCCAGTCACCGTCGTCCGCCTCGCCCGCGCGAATCTTCGCGGTCAACTCTTCGCTCATGCTGGCTGCGGCCATGTGCAGATCGTCGAGGCTGTGTAGATGCGGTTTATCGCGTCCGAGCAATTGCGCCAGGGCCTTCACCTCGTTTCGTGCGAGCGGATCCTCCATCTTTATTTCACGAGCGACAATTCGCATCACGTTGGCGACCACTCGCGCCTGGAACTGTCGCGCGCCCTGGATTGCCGGCACGAGTTCGCTCTCGACGAAGTCGGCGGCTGCTTCGAGCAACTCAACTGAGGTCGGTCGGTCCTGCATATTGACTACTCACATTGCGCTTGGCATTAGCATGTTGCTATTCGATCAAGTTCAACAGTTCGAGTTCGGTTTCGGCGGTCCGTCGTCCGATGCTAGCCAGTTCGATGCTCTTTACGAAGCCGTCGATATGGGTACGGGCCTGGCTGATAGTGATTATGCCCCAGCGCAGGTCGCCGAAGACCTCCCAGAAGCGCGCCGCTTCAGGATCGACATTGGTGCCGCTCGCTTTTTCGTAAGCGCGGAAGAAATCCTCGCGGGTACCAAGTCCACCGACCGGTTTCTGATCGTTGCCGAATCGCCACGCTCGAACGCACATCCATCCGACGTCTTCCATCGGATCGCCGAGATGCGCCAGCTCCCAATCGAGGATCGAGCGCACCCCTTCGGGACCGAAGATGACATTGCCGATTCTATAATCGCCGTGGACGAGCGTTTTGCGCGGAGTCTTTGGGACCCGCTTCAGGAGCCATCGAAAGGCCAATTCGAATGCTGGATGCGGTTCGAGCGCGAGGCGCCGAAAGTTTTCCTCGTAGCGCTTAACCTCGGTCAGAGCTGCGTTGTCCCCCGGCTCCGGCAGGAAGTCGAGCTTGTGCTTGACCGGATCGATTCGATGAATCTTTGCGAGAATTTCGGCGAGCTGCGCGGGCATCACCTCGCGCGCCCGGGCGTAGGTGTCGTCGCGGAGCAGGCGGCGCGCCAGGGTCTCACCCTCGACGCGTTCCATGATGAAAAACGCGGAGCCGAGTACGGCGGGATCTTCGGAAACCCAGAACACTTCGGGAACCTGAATCTGTTCTTCGAAGGCCGCGCGAATCACCATAAACTCGTGACGCCGATTGGTGGAGATGTTGTGTGCGCCGGGATCGCGCCGCAACACCATCGCGCGCCGGGAGGTTTCGCCACCACGCTCCATCGCGCAATCGAACGACCAGATCTCGCGCGATGCGCCGCCGGGCATCTTGCGAAAATTCTCGATCGCGACGCTGTCGAAATGTCCTTGCGCGCGGATGAACGCAGTCAACCGCTGGACCATTTCGCTCGGTTCGAGTTTCTCCATCGCGCGTACTTCCGAATCATGATCAGTATCACGAAGTTTCGTCGCTCCGCATACGTCACGCGCGATGGCCAACCTTCTGGGCAATTCCGTCGCCGAGCAGGTTGAAACCGAGAATCGAAATTCCGATCGCGAGACCGGGCGCGGTCGTGAGATGCGGGGCGACGAGCAGGAACGCACGGCCAGCGTCGAGCATATTCCCCCAACTGGGCGTGGGCGGAATCGCGCCGAGGCCCAGGAACGAAAGAGCGGCTTCGGCGCCGATGATACCACCGATTCCGAATGTCGCCTGCACAGCCAGTGGACCGACGACGCCGGGCAAAAGATGGCGCATCAGCAGTCGCGATTTGTTGGCGCCGAGGGTTTCGGCCGCGAGGACGTATTCGCGCTCGCGCAACGTCAACACTTCGCCCCGCACAATACGCGCGTAGCCGGTCCATCCCATGGCAGTCAGCGCGATCGTCAGGTCGATCAAGCCCGGTCCGAGAATAGCGGCCAGCGCGATCGCGAGCAGTATTCCGGGGAAGGCGAGGACAATGTCCACGCCGCGCATTATCAGGTTGTCGATTCGACCGCCCGACAGCGCAGCGGTAGCGCCAATGAGGCTGCCGACGACGAGCGATGTCGAGACGACAACCGTGGAAATCGAAAGCGAAAGGCGCGCGCCCCACAGGACACGAGCGAGGACGTCACGGCCGAGCGCATCGCAACCGAACGGGTGCGCGCGGCTGGGCCCGGCGAGAATGTTTGCAAGATCGATCGACAGAGGATCGGTGCGCAACAATATCGGACCCGCAATCGCTGCCACAACGATCGCAATGACAATAGTCACTCCAATAGCCAGTGACGGATTGCGGAACCGCACGATCACGAGATTCTCACTCGCGGGTCGATCATTGCGTAAACCAGATCGGTCGCCAGGTTTACGACTACGTAGGTCATCGCGAACGTGAGTACGCATCCTTCGACGACGGGGTAGTCGCGCGCGCCGATCGCGGTGATAAGCAGCCGGCCGATACCGGGCCACGAGAAAATCATTTCTATGATGAGTGTTCCGCTCAGCAGCGCGCCCATCTGAAGTCCGATGATCGTAACGACTGATGTGAGTGCGTTCTTGAGGCCGTGGCGAAAAAGGGCTGAGCGCGGGCTCAATCCCTTGCTGAGCGCGGTGCGCATATAGTCGCTCTCGCGCACGCGAATCAGGCTCTGACGCAACATGCGCGCGAGGATCGCGGCGAGCGCGGTACCAAGCGTGACACTGGGAAGCACGAGATGCGCGATTCCTCCGCGGCCGGTGAGCGGCAACCAGCGCAGATCCAGCGAAAATAAAATCATGAGCAACGGGCCCAGGTAGATGTGCGGAACCGAAATGCCGACGATTGCAAATCCCATCGCGCCGATATCGCCCGCGCCGCCAGGATTCGCACCAGCGATTAGTCCCAGCGGGAATGCTAAAAGCAGCGCGACCAGCATTCCCGCGGCGGCGAGCTCGATCGTGGCAGGAAAGCGTTCGGCGATGAGGCGCACGACCGGCTTGCGATATGAAATCGACTCGCCCAGGTCGCCGACCGCGAGCCCACCGAGATATGCGACGTACTGCTCCAGGAGCGGACGGTCGAGACCGAGTTGACGGCGCATCTCGACAACGTCGGTGGGCGCAGCGGTTTCACCGAGCATCGCAGTCACAGGATCGCCCGGCACCAGATGGATAATCGCGAAGGTCAGCGTCGCGACGCCAAGCGCGACGGGTATGAGTGCGAGGATGCGCCGGAGCCCATAGCGAATCACTGCGACGGTTCTCCGCCGTCGGGGCCGATGAGCGTCAGCGTCGCGAGTGAGCGCAAGCTGCCATTCGGGTAGGCTTCGAAGCCGACCAGTCGTCGATTCATCACGGCTACGTTGTCGACCCACCACAGCGAAACGTACGGCAGATCGTCGGCCGCGAGTCGCTGCACCTCGGCGTAGATTTTTTTTCGAGCTTCGGTATCGACAGTAGTTTTTCCCGCTTCGACAAGACGGTCCATCTCGGGATTTGAATAGTAACCTCGATTTTCTCCATGGGGCGGCGTCTTGTTCGAATCGAATATTCTGAAGTATTGGTTCGGATCGGTGATGCCGACCCATTGCAGCGACGTCAGATCGAAGTTCCCGGCCTGGATATCGGCGTAGTAGGTGGCAAATTCAAGCTTGCGTATAGTCAGTTCGATACCGACTCGCTGCAGCATCGCCTGAAAAATTTCACCGTCGCGCGCACCTTCAGGAGTGGTTTTGAATTCGAATCGAAGGCGGCGCATTCCATCCTTGCCGGCGGGATAGCCCGCTTGATCTAGAAGCTGACGCGCTTTTTCCGGATCGTAGGAATAGGTAGTGACGTTGCCGTCGTATGCCCAACTCTCCGGCGCGAGCATCCCAGTTGCTATTCGGCCGGTACCTCGCAAAACCGAACTGACTATTGTATTGCGGTCTATTGCATAGGCGATCGCGCGCCGGACGCGAATATCGCGCAGTTGCGGATTGCGAAAATTGAAAGATAGGTAGCGATAGGTGGACCCCGGGGTGCTGCTGATCTCCAGAGATTGGTCTGCGGAGAGCCAGGGCAGTACGTCGAACTGAATATTGTTTGGCGATAAGTCGCAAACGCCTTCTGCGAGTTCGAGAGCGCGCACAGTGGGGTCGGGCACGATCTTGAAAAGAATCGACTGCGCCGCGCCTGGCGGATGCGGATAATACGGATTGCGCTCAAGCCGCAAGAATTCGTCGCGCGAGTAGGTGACCATCTTGAAAGGTCCGCTGCCCACCGGCGCGGCGCCGCTTCCTCCCGCGGGCAATGGAGTGCCAACCGGCACGATACCCTCAGTCGCAATCTCGACGGCAGGCGCGTACGGATGCGCCACAGTTATGACAACCGTGTAGTCGTCGGGGGCTTCAATTGATTTCAACTCCTCGAGGCTGGCGCGTTTGGGCGACATCGATTCTGGAGCGCGAATCGAGTTGTAGGTGAATAGCACATCGCGCGCAGTCAGTTCCCGGCCGTCGCTGAAACGCACTCCGTGATTGAGGTGGTAGACGGCCCTGGTTGGGGAGGGATGCTCGATGCTTTGGGCAAGACGCTCGACGAACTGGCCGTTGCGATCGGGCTTCACGAGAGAATCGAAAATGAGTTCGTTGATACGCGAAGACATTGCGTCGGTGCCAAATCGCGGGTCGGTCGAGGTCGGCGAGGTTTCGATATCGACCTGAATCGTTCCGGGAGAACTCTCGACGCGATTGTGACCGCATCCGGTGAGCGCGACGAGTGCCGCAGCAACCTGCACCAATCGCAGCCACGCAGTTGTCTTCCTCGTCCGCACAGTTGGCGCGATAATAACATGACAATGAGCAAAGATTGGCGCGCGAAAATCGAGTTGCGGCAGGGCGACCTGACGGAGGCCGACGTTGATGCGATCGTGAATGCCGCGAACAACGAGCTAATGCTTGGCGGCGGCGTCGCGGGCGCGATTCGCGTCAAAGGCGGCCCCGCGATCCAGCAGGAGTGCGACAAAATAGGAACGATCGCGCTGGGCGAGGCCGCGATCACCGGTGCCGGACTGTTGCGTGCGCGGCACGTGATTCACGCGGCCAGCATGCGGCTCGGAGAATCCACGTCGGAGGCGAATCTGCGCGCTGCGACGCGCAACTCGCTGATGCGCGCCAACGAGAACGCGCTCAAGACGATCGCATTTCCCGCGATCGGCACCGGCATCGCGGGCTTTCCAATCGAACGATGCGCCCAGGTGATGCTCGAGGAAGCGCGCGAGCATCTACGCGGTGCGACGACGCTGGAGCGGGTGGAATTTGTGCTGTTCGATCGCCGGTCGCTTGAGATCTTCGAGCGAGCGCTTGCGGAGATGAAGGCCTAGCGCGAGCAGAGGTCGAACACCAACTCGACATCCGGCGTTCATCGCCTTGTAACCCGCGTACGCTTTTTATCGTCATTGGTGGAATGCGCGAATTTTGCCGCGCCGGTGCGGATGTGGGGCAACATGGATGATGATGACATCGAGCGCCTGGGTCGGTACCTTCTAACCATGCGGCTGGGAGCGATCGATGTCGGATCCAACTCCGTGCATATGATCGTGGCGGACGTGAGCCGCGAAGGTCATCTCGAGGTCGTCGACCGCGTTAAAGAGATGGTGCGGCTCGGGCGGCGCTCGTTCACGACGGGACGGCTCACTACAGAATCGATGGACCTCGCGGTGCGTGCGCTGGTGAATTTCAAGCGGCTGCTGCGAGTACGTCGCGTCGACCGCCTGCGCGCCGTTGCGACCAGCGCCGTGCGCGAGGCGCGCAATCGCACCGAATTCATCCGCCGCATCAAGCGCGAGACTGGCCTGACAGTTGAAGTGATCTCCGGCCTCGACGAGGCTCGCCTCATCTTCCAGGCCGCGCGTCACGCTCTCGGCCTCGACGGCGGACCTCATCTGCTCGTCGACGTCGGCGGCGGCAGCGTCGAGCTGGTGCTGGTGCGGGACGGCAAGCCACTCTGGATGCGCAGCGTGAAGCTCGGCGCGGCGCGACTCGCGGAGCGATTCCTCGTCGACGATCCACCGACGCGCGAGCAGTTGAACAGGCTCGACGCGCATCTCGAACGCGCGATCGGCCCGCTGATGCGGAAGGCGAAGCGCGCGGGCGTGGTTCGCGCAATCGGAACGTCGGGCACGATCAACACGCTCGTCGCGATGGCGCGATCGTCGCGCGGCGAGGAGCTGGGCCGCCTGCACGGTGCGAGCGCGTCGGCCGGCGAGATTTCCGATCTGTCGCGCGACCTGGTCGAGGCCAACGCCGCGCTCCGCGTCGATCTTCCCGGCATGGACGCCAAACGTGTCGACCTGATGCCCGCCGCGGCGACGCTGGTGAACTTTATCCTGAAAAAATCCGGCGCGCCCGAACTCGTCGCATGCACCTGGGCGCTGCGCGAGGGCGTGCTGCTCGGACTCGCGCACAAGATCGATTCGCGCTCGGCGGCCGACGCCCGACGCCGCTCGGTCGGCGCACTCGCTGCTCGATTCGCCGGCACCAACGATCACGGCAAACAGGTGGCGAAGCTTGCCCTGAAGCTGTTCGACGCGACCGCGCCCGTTTTAGGCCTGCCCAGGACCTCGCGAGAACTGCTTGAATTCGGGGCTTTACTCCACGATATAGGCCACGCGATTGATCATGATCGGCATAATCGCCATTCTTACTACCTGATTAAGAATGCGGAGCTGTTCGGCTTCGACACTGACGAAATCGAGGTCATCGCACAGGCGGCTCGGGGGCATCGCAAGCAGGCCCCGAAGCTCGATTCGCCGGATTTGAAATCGCTCAGCCCCGCGAAGCGCCGGGTGATACGGGGCCTCGCCGCGATTTTGCGGGTCGCTGACGCGCTGGATCGAAGCCACTTCGGTGTGGTTAAAAATATTGAGGTCAGGTATTCACCGGGTCGTGTGATCGTCGGAGTCGATTCGAAGCGCGAGAAGGCTGACCTCGAACTATGGACATGCGAGAGAAGGACCGACCTCTTGTCGAGGCTGCTGGATCGCCAGGTGGTCCTGCAGCGCTAGAGTCGCCGGCCACATCTTCGCCCAACGGCCACGTCATCGCATCCTCGACGCCAGCCAAGTCCGCTACCCACACCGCGCCCAAGACCCTGCTCGAAACTCCGCATCCTTATAAGGGACGTTTGATCTGTGTCGAAGGGATCGACGGCTCGGGCAAGTCCACGCAACTGCTGCTGCTCGAGCGATGGCTCCGTGCGCGCGGTTATCCGGTTCATTTCACTGAATGGAATTCGTCGCGGCTGGTGCGGCATTCGATGCAGCGGGGCAAGAAAAAAAACCTGCTGACGCCAACGACGTTCTCGCTGCTACATGCGGTGGACTTCGCCGATCGCCTGACGTATCAGATCCTGCCGCCGTTGAAGGCCGGCATGATCGTCCTCGCCGATCGCTACGTGTACACCGCGTTTGCACGCGACGTCGCGCGCGGCGTGCATCCCGATTGGGTCCGCTCGGTTTACAGCCCCGCGCTGCGCCCCGATTTAACGCTCTACTTCCGCGTGCCGATCGACATCTCGCTCGAACGGCTGCTGTCGGGACGCGCCAAGCTCAAGTACCATGAGGCCGGTATGGATGTCGGTCTGTCCGCCGATCCGGTCGAGAGTTTCCGCATGTTCCAGAGCCGTGTGCTCGAAATTTACGATCAACTGACTACTGAGTTCGGGATGCGTCCAATCGACGCGACCGCCGAAATTCCCAATCAACAGAAGGTCGTGCGCACGATGGTCCAGGAAATCCTTCGCGACTACGATCTCAATCGAGCTAACGGAAAGAACGGAAAAAATGGCGTCACGTCACAGCCTCGATAAGACCTGGTACGGGCACGGCCTGCCGTACGTCACGAAAAAGCGGCTGCCGGGCCACTTGATCGCGATCGAAGGCACCGACGGCGTCGGCCGCTCCGCGCAAATCGAATTGCTCCGTCCGTGGCTCGAGCTCGAAGGCTACGCCGTCAGCAATACCGGATGGACGCGGTCGCCGCTCCTCTCCGAGACCATCAACGAGGCCAAGGCGGGGCATCAGCTAACGGTCACGACCTTCTCGCTGCTCTACGCTGCCGATTTTGCCGACCGCCTCGAGCACGAAATCCTGCCGGCGTTGCAAGCCGGCTTTATCGTGATCGCCGATCGCTACATGTACACCGCGTTCGCGCGCAACTCCGTGATGGGCGCCGACCCGGACTGGACGCGCGAAGTGTTTGGCATGGCGCTCGTGCCCGACCTCGTCCTCTACCTCGACATCGACGTCGAGTCGCTCATCCCGCGCGTCATCATGGGTAAGGGCATGGACTACTGGGAATCCGGGATGCATCTCGCGCTCGGCACCGACCTGTTCGATTCGTTCGAACGCTACCAGAGCCGGCTGATCGACGAGTACCGGCGCCTGTCGAGTGAGTTCGGCTTCGTCTCCGTCGATGCGCGTCTGCCGATCGAGGAGCTGCAGGGCGAGCTTCGCAAACACATCGCTGAATATTTGTCGGGCGCCAACGGCAAGTCGCGTAGTGACTCGAGCGACAACGGCGCCTCGACGCGCAAGGAATAGCACGGTGATAGATGCTTCGCGCCCCGATGCGCCTGCGCCGCGCAGGGTGACGCTTTCCCCCGGGGAAACAGTCGCCGACGCCGCGCGCAAAGCGATCGCGTCAGGCGCTGAAGCACTGCTGCGGCATCAGAGCGCGGCGGAATCCGGCGACGCGGAGCCATTGCATCAACTGCGCGTCGCGACGCGTCGCCTGCGCGCGACAATCGAATTATTCTCGAGTGTCATTTACGCCTCACAGCTCAAAATTTTCCGGCGCGATCTTCCGTGGATTGGCAGTCTGGCCGGCGGCGCGCGCGAATGCGACGTGACCTCCGCTTTGATCGCCGCTCGCGCCACCAAAATCGAGCCGGGTCTGAAGGACGCGATTGCCCCGATGCTTGCGGCGCTCGACGAAGGGCGAACGTCCGAGCAGGCGAGGCTGCACGAGCTGTTCGCTTCGAAACGTTATCGGAATTTGCTTGCCAAACTGGCGCATCCGGCGATCAAGAAAGTCGGCGCGGATCGCCGGCTGGGGATCGTCGCCGCTCAATTGGTTCGTCCGGCTTCACGCGGTGCCGCTCGTCTTGGTGGAAAACTCGCCGCCGACGCCCCGGATCCCGTTTTCCACAAGCTCCGCGTTCGCATCAAGCGGCTG
>Ga0210393_10003862_pt1 | contig 11945 bp, 11 predicted proteins | sample IncBWC27OmetaG_FD_160068 | JGI IMG/M metagenome (GOLD analysis project Ga0210393, IMG submission 160068) | Forest soil microbial communities from Barre Woods Harvard Forest LTER site, Petersham, Massachusetts, United States - Inc-BW-C-27-O ... | reverse complement strand
GCTGCCAGAATCGGCCCTCGAACCCGTGAACTCAGGAAAAACCTCCCCAGGATGGCTACTGCACGAAGCGCCGTACGATAGCGGACATAATCAAGTTTAAGTGCTTCCCGCCAGAGGGTCAATCGGAGGTTGGGGGTGGAAGGAAGGGACGGCAAAACTGCCACACCCCCCTTCCAACTACCACCGATCTGGGTTTGACCTTGGCCCAGGGCCCGCCCGGCGGCGTTGTGTTGTGAGGGGGAGGGAAGGTAGGGCAGCCTCGTTTGTGGTGAGGCAAAGGGTGGGCCAGCAAGAGAAGTGACTACTTTTCTTTACCTTGTGCCGGGTTGCCGGGTCCATGCATGAAATGGCAATGTTAGGCCAACTGGTGATGTCGGCAGTGACGAACGCGTGGGGCGGAAATCCGCTGTGTCCAAAAGGCTGCCTTTCCCCGAATGCCCTAGCGGAACGATGTTTCAGGAATATTCCGTGCCGACCTGTCACAATTCCGATGTGGGAGGCGTTGTTAAGTTGTGAACACCCCAGGAGAAGCTGTTGCCGAGGCAAAAACCGAAGATCTGTCGTGTGATTTGGAGACGGTCTTTTGCGCTCAGTATGAGCGTCTTGCGCGTCTGATTGACCGCGTAGTGCGGGACCGGGGACGAGCAGAGGAACTAGCAGTCGAAGTGTTCTTGAAACTGTCTCGCAATCGCAAAGTCCGGGGGGAGAACACCGAGGGTTGGCTATATCGAGTTGCCGTCAGAATGGCGCTCGATGAACTTCGGCGGCAATCGCGCTGGCGGCGATACCAGCACCTCTTGTCGTTTGTTCGCGACACGCCGACTCCTGAGGAGATTCAAGCCTCGATCGAGGAGCGGGATCGAGTTCGCTCGGTGTTGAGCGCAATCCCGACGCGTCATGCAGAGCTGTTGCTCCTGCGTAGCCAGGGTCTCAGCTACAGCGAAATGGCTGTAGCCCTAAACCGCAACCCGGCTTCCATCGGTACTCTTCTGAAGCGCTCGCAGCAGGTTTTCCGAAAGGAGTACATCAAGCGATATGGCGAACAATAGTGCAGGACGGGACAGTCTATGGCTCGACGAGCGGCTGGCGACACTCAATTCCGAGGCGGAGTGGCAGCCGGATATAAGCCGGGGCCTGGCGCTGCTGAAAGCGCGACAAGCCCATCGTACGCGGCGAATCTGGACCGAAGTTGCGCTGCTCGCTGCCGGGCTTATCGTGCTCGTGCTGCCGCAACCCCGCGTATTCGCTCACTACTGCTTGGATTGCACCGTATCGTTCTGGCAGAACCTCTCAAGTTCCGGTCCTGCCACTTTGCTGCAAGCCGAAACAAAGCGCAAGACAGCGCACGACTTCACCCTGAACGACGCGAGCGGCATGCCGGTGCAGCTCTCCAGTCTGAAAGGAAAAGTTGTGCTGCTGAATTTCTGGGCCACGTGGTGTCACGGATGCACACTCGAAATTCCATGGTTCATTGAATTCGAGAAAAAATATGAGGGCCGCGGCTTTGAGGTTATCGGCATTTCCACTGATGATGACGGCTGGAAGTCGGTCACTCCTTACGTGAAAGAAAAGAAGGTGAACTATACAATCGTGATTGGCAATCCAGAGCTTAGTAAGCTGTATCGTATCAATGCCATGCCCGTCACGTTGTTGCTTGATCGTGACGGCAAGGTTGCGGCATCGTGGGCGGGCGTTATTTCGAGGGCCGACTGCCGGAGCAAGATCGAGACGCTCCTAGGTGAAAGGCCCTGATTGGAGACGAAAGCAGAATGACGGCCTAAAGCCTACGCGCGGCATCCCGTGAGAGTCGTTGACGGGTCGTTTCAACGAACGGCCCGAGCACCCAAGAGAAAATCGCCAGGCAGTTGTTCTCCTCGGTCAGGCTACTGCCGCGACTCTCCATTACACTCATCTTTCGATTACTGACGGATGGACCCGATGCGACCAGAACCGAAAGCAGTCGAAATTTGACCGAAATGGCCTGGTTTCAACAATTGACGCTACAACATCGCGGGCGGAGGAACTAATGCGGCTAAATCGAATGGTTGCAAGTTCAGCTCTATTCTTTGCACTGCTAGTAGGTGGGCAACCGCCGTCGCAGCGCGCATTCGCTCAGGTACAGGGCGACTCAGGCAAGCAAGAGCCACTCATTCTAGGGCGCCAGAGGAAACCCGCACCCAATTTCATCCTTACAGATGCAAAGGGAGACACCATCAATCTGTCGACCTACAAGGGAAAGGTTGTTCTTCTCGATTTCTGGGCGACATGGTGCGGCGGATGTAAAACGGAAATCCCGTGGTACATGGAATTTGACACCAAGTATAAGGATCGCGGTCTCGCCGTGATTGGCGTGTCGATGGATGAGGACGGATGGAAAACTGTGAAGCCCTTCCTGGCTTTGGAGAAGGACCCGGAAACTGGCGGACACACGGCAATGAAATATCCAGTCGTTATTGGAAGTGACAGCTTGGCAAAGCAGTATCACCTCACGAGCATGCCCATGACGTTGTTGATTGATCGAGAGGGGCGCATCGCTGTATCTCACTCGGGGATGGTGGACAAGGACGATTGGGAAAGCAAAATCCGATCTTTACTGCAATAGATGCGAGTCGTGTGGTCGAGCCGGGCGGTATTGTCAATTGGCGTTAAATCTCTATTTCATTGACCCGGTTGGCCCAAACGTCAATGAGCATCTATGGCCTGTTTACGACAAGTACCTTCCGAATCGTTCGTGGTCCTGACCCGGTGTTCGTCAGTTGCTGAAGTTAATCGTGCGCCACTCGCTCAATATGACCTCGCCAGCCTTGGTCACCTTCCACACCCGCCAGCGATGCGGCTGCGCGCCGATGCCAAATGGAACCGGCATACGATTCGTATGAGTGCTTGTCACCCAGACGATGGTCGACTGCGACCACTCTGTTTACGGCCGGGTCAGCGCACTGGTACTCGACCGCAGTCAGCTCTCCAACGTCGCCCTCTTGCTCGAATGCGATCAGCACTTGGCTTCCGGTCTGCTCGTCATCCACGGAGCCGTCGTCGGCTTACGCTACGCCAAGTTCTTCTTGTCGAGACGGGAAACAAGCAGGTAAGACCCGGTGTCTAAAGGAGATATGCGTATCTCCTGCTTCGTTATGCTTGTTTGTCTTTTTCCGCTCGGTAGCAGAAGTGCTCCTCCCGACAAGGCGCTAGCGCCAAGGATCGTCTATGGCACGTATCTGGGAGGTAGCGACAAGGATGGCGCCGCAGCTATTGCGGTTGACAGCTTCGGAAACGCGTATGTCGTGGGCCATACTCCCTCACCCGACTTCCCCATCACCGCTGGGGCGTTTAGCACCAAAACACGGGTGAACAATGACGACTGGACCGGGTTCGTCGGCAAGATAAATCAGCGCGGAGAGCACTTGCTGTACTCGTCTTTTATAGGGGGAAACTTCCGTTCCTCCGCGAATGCCATCGCCGTTGATTCAACTGGAAGAGCTTTCGTCGTCGGGTCAACCTGTTCATCAGACTTTCCAACTACTCGTTCGGCGGTGCTTCAGACGGCACCGGGAAGTAATAAAGTCGATGCTTGCGATGGGTTTGTGGCATGGTTGAACGCTGCGGGTTCCCAGTTGGAATATGGAACCTATCTGGGTGGGACTCGTGAGGATGCTGCGACCGCGGTTGCCTTGGCACCCGGCGGTGGCGTGATTTACGTCGGAGGGTACACCTTTTCGCGCGATTTCCCGATCACAGGAACGGCGGCCCAGCCGAAGTTGAACGGTTTAAGCAATGGCTTTCTGTCTGCCATCGACGTGCGGTCGGGCCAATTGCTCTACAGCACCTATATCGGTGGGACAGGCAACGACGCAGTTCGCGGCATCGCTGTCGATCCTGATGGAACGGTCTACGTTTCGGGCAACACGGATTCCGCTAGTTGGCCCAACCTCCGACTGAGCCGAGTGGGTGCGCTAGGTGCAACTGATGGTTTTGTCATTAGATTTGATCCAACGGGCAAGACGAAACCTTGTGGTGTTCGCATCGGCGGCTCTGGAACAGAGGATCTGTCAGGTATCTCTATAGACAGGGATGGAGATATTTATATTGTGGGAACCACAAACTCTCGGAATTTTCCTGTCAAAGGAGCTAGCCTTCGGCAACTTGGCGGCGGGTTTATCGTGAAGATAAGTGCCCGGCAATTCGCCGCCCAGCACGCGGAAGTGGTGTGGGCGAGGCGGGTCGGCGGCCACGGTGACGATGCGCTCTTGTCAATCTCTGCAGGGATGCCAAGGTCGATATTTGTGGTGGGCCAAAGCGCGTCAGAGGATTTCCCCACCACTAGCGGAGCTATTTACGGTCGGCTCGAAGCCTCGACTGAGCCAACTCTGATACGTTTGGGTGCCTCCGACGGTCGGATCCAATTCGCCACCTTCGTCGGAGGGAGGCATAAGCCCGCGAGTTGGTACAACGACTACGCTAACGGTGTCTTCGCCGATGCCAATGGAGATGTCTACGTCGCCGGTGGCACCCTCGACGATCGGCTGCCGGTTTCCCCTGGAGCCGTACAGCCTCGACCGAAAGTAGTCGGGCAATCTGAACCGTTCGTGTTTCGCATGAAATTTCCGGTTTTCTGAGTGAACTCCTCAGGTACGCTCGGTTGTTTCATCCGGGATCGGCGACCAACCGGAGGTAATCGGAGCCGGCCCACCCCGGCAGGCAATCGTCTCAACTGGTGCAAAATGGTTTCGTCAACCGTGCCATTGGCCTCCGGTTAGCGTGTGTAGGAAATAGGGAACGGAGAGGAAATCCATGGGCGAGAACAAACAACTTCGGCCGCATTCTCATTGGTATGAACTGGCATTCTCTGTCGCTTGGATCGGAGCCCTTTCGGTCTACTGGATACACATTAAAATGAGCTTGCGCTTTCAATCTCTTCTCAGGTTGGGAATCGGGCTAAACTTTCCGGCGTCGTTGCTTTACGTGTCAGTGATCTACATCGCTGCCATTGCTGTGATTCTTTGGGCTGGACTCGGCATTTATCTTGCGATAACAGGCGGCTTCAGGCTACGAAGACTTTTGCGTGGTCTGTTGGTCATCTTGCTCGTGGTTGTTCCCTCTCAAGTCGCCGGAATTTTCCTGAATGGACTGCCGATTCCGCCCGTGGCGACAACATGGTTGCCATTGGTCTTGGCTTTGTGGCTGTCGATGTGGGTGGGTCGGCCCGACGCCAACGTTCGCTTTGCTGTTAAGCGAGTGCGATTGCTGACGTAACATCAAGATCACACTCATTTAGTTGTTATTCCTGAGCTGGACTCCTGAAATGTAACTTCCCAGCCAGCGAACAAACTCGGTATACGAGTTGCGTTTTACCGGCATATCGCGAACTAGCTTTCTGATGAAGTTCTTGCGATCGAATCCGCTTTCGCGAGCGCATTTGTTGATTCCGATGGTGCTGATTTGTGCCTTTACGTCGTCACTAGCGACTACTTTACCTTTTCGCCCGTATTCGGTAGCTGCAAATTCCAAAACGCTGATTTCGTCGCCTTCTTCCCATTTGCGATCTGTTTCCTTGCCGACGTAACGAATTTCTGCCGCAATGATATGTGCACGTTTGAGCAAGCCTTTCGTTTCTTTCCGTCAAACACATTCACGCATTCCAGGTCAAACCATTCGTCCTGCTTTGATGAAAATGCAGAAACTAGAAGAACTTTGTCGCTCGTGGTCGTGGTGTTGCCCGATGTGTCCGTCACAGTCACGTTGTAGGTGCCCGCTGTCGTGCCGGGATTGTCGCCTCCACCGCTCCAGCCACTCCTGCCACTGCTGCATCCGAGTAGGCCTCCACTGAGACCCTCCGCGAAACGCACGCAAAAACGCCCGAGCTGTCCACTCAGTTCTGCTATTAATTCACTTCCTGCACGAGGACCGGCGAAGTGCTTCCACCAATGTTGATTGTTCCGCTGTAGACCACTTCGATGCTATGAGAACCTGCGCTCAATTCGGAGGTGCTGTAGCTAGCCTTGCCTCCGACAACACTGACGGTTCCGAGCGTGTTGGTGCCGTCCAAGAACGTGACGGATCCTGTCACCGAGGTCGTAGCTGACTTCACGGTGGCAGTCAACGTCACCGTCTGGCCTACCGTCGATGGGTTCGACGAGGACGCGACTTTGGTGCTCGTCACGGCCTGGTTGACCACCTGCATCAGCACAGCGGACGTGCTCTTGGCCGTTTGCGCATTTCCGTTGTATGCCGCCGTGATGGGATCCGCACCTGCAGAGATGGTCGTGCGGGTCAGCGTTGCACTTCCGTTGGTATCGAGCGCAACCGTGCCGAGATTAGCAGCGGCATTCTTGAACGTCACGGTTCCGGTGGGAACATTCGGCGCCGTTGAAGTTACCGTAGCCGTCAGCTTTACCGACTGCCCGTAAACTGAAGGATTGAGGCTGGACCCTGGTTCTCCTACGGAACTCGGGTAAAGATTAACGATCTGCGTCACGGATCCCGTACTGGCCTTAAAGGTTGCGTCTCCGGGGTAGGCTGCCTTGACGGTATGGGTGCCTAGCTTGAGTGCCGAGGTCGTGTATGCTGCTATCCCTCCCGCTAGGGGGACGGACGCCAGAGCGATCGTCCCATTACTGAACTTAACTACTTCACCATTCGGAATCGGCCCAGAGGCTGATGTGGCCTTCGCAGTAAAGGTCACCGACTGGTTGATGAATGAAGGACTACCGGACGTCGCGATCGTCGTAACGGTCGCTACCGGCAGAGAGTAGACGACCTGTTCAAGCACAGCCGATGTGCTGCCCAGAGTGTTGCTATCCCCAGAGTACTCTGCCGTGATCGAGCTTGTTCCTGTGCTGGTGAGCGTCAATGTATACGTAGCCTGGTTACTGACCACGGGCACCGCCGCGAGGGTGGTTGTGCCCAGTTTGAAGGTTACGCTTCCGGTTACCGCTTCCCCAAACTGAGTAAGCACATTCGCCGTGAACGTGACACTCTGGTTCAAAACAGATGGATTCACGCTCGACGACAACGTCGTCCTGCTGCTTTCTTGATTAACGATGTGCTGGAGGGCAGATGAAACGCTTGAGGAGTTTTTCGCGTTTCCAATGTAGTTGGCCACGATGGAATGCGTCCCAGCAAAGAGCGCGGATGTACTCAGGGATCCATTGCCATTTATCAGAGTCGCAGACCCGAGAGTTGCGTTGCCGTCCGTGAACGTAACTGTTCCGGCGGGAGTATCCGAAGTGGAGGTCACGGCTGCAGAAAAGGTCACGCTCTGCCCATAAGTAGAAGAATTGAGAGAAGAAGTGAGCTGGGTCGTGGTCATGGTCCGTGGCGGACCAGTGATGTTCAGCAGGACGGCGACTCCGCCGATGGCTAAATCGGGCCTGCCGTCACCGTTGAAGTCGCCTGCTGCAATGCCGACCCCGAGGGCTCCCAGAAACCGAAGCTGTTGAAAGGTTCCATCTCCGTTGCCGAGAAGAAGGAAATCGCCGGATCCACTAGCGACGTCCAGCTTCCCATCGCCGTTGAAATCGGCGACCGCAAGCGGCCCGATATAGTCGAAATTGAGCACGGGCGTCGTACTAGCTATCGCCGGCTGGAACGTTCCGTCTCCATTGCCCAGGAGAACGCCCAGGGAGCCATTCGCGCAGGTGCTGTCGGCGCACTGGTTTGCTCCCAGTAGGTCGGGTTTACCGTCCCCATTCACGTCTCCCACCGTTACCGAATTTGTTCCGAGGCCGCCGGAGTTGTAACTTACTGCCGTCTGGAAGGTTCCGTCACCGTTTCCCAAAAGCACACCCAAGCTACCAATTGAGTTTCCGTTCCCTGTGTAGTAGTTGCCGACCAGCAGGTCAGGTCTGCCGTCTCCATTCACATCCGCGACCGCCACAGAGACTGCATATTGACCCCCGGAGCCGTAAACGACCACGGTGCGGAAAGTTCCATCTCCGTTACCAAGCAGGACGCCCACCGTGCCGTTGGCGCAGTTTCCATTCGAAACGCACCAGTTAGCTACCAGCAGATCGGGTTTTCCATCCCCGTTAACGTCCGCAACCGCCACGGAATAGGCATTCTCGCCGCCCGAGCCATAGCTCACCGCCGTGCGAAAAGCTCCGTCACCGTTGCCCAGTAGAACGCCCACGGCGCCGTCTCCTGCACAGGTGCCGCTCGTAAGGCATTGGTTAGCTACCAAAAGGTCGGGGTTCCCGTCCCCGTTTACGTCGGCCACCGCGACCGACTGAGCATAATATCCGCCCGACCCGTAGGTGACAGGAGGACGGAAGGTCCCGTCGCCGTTACCCAGGAGCACCCCCACCGCGCCTGAGTCACAGGCAGCACGCGCCACACACAGGTTCGCGACGAGCAAGTCCTGTTTGTCATCGCCGTTCAAGTCCGCGACCGCTAACGAAACGTCGTTGTAACCGCCTGAGGGGTAGATCACTGCTGCTTGGATGCTTCCGTCACCGTTTCCCAAAAGCACCCCCACGGTGCCATTTCCATTGGAACAGGCGCTTGGACACTCACCGGCCGCCAAGACGTCGGGCTTGCCGTCGCCGTTTACGTCCGCCACGACCAGCGATGTACCCGTTCCGCCCGAAGCGTAGCTCACAGCCGGCTGGAAGGTTCCGTCTCCGCGTCCCCATAAGATGCTCAGTACGCCAGAACCAACAAGCAGGTCGGGCTTTCCATCTCCATTCAGATCTGAGACGGCGATTGAAGAGCCATTACTCCCACCCGAGGAATAAGTCACAGCCGGGAGAAAAGTGCCGTCGCCGTTTCCCAGCAACACACCCACCGAGCCGTCCCACTCGTTGCCGTTCCCTACGTAGAAATTGACGACCACCAGATCGGGCTTGCCATCCCCGTTCACATCGGCAACCGCCGTTGAATAAGCCTCCTGGCCACCGGAGTCGTAGCTCACGGCCTGCTGAAATGTACCGTCGCCGTTGCCCAACAACACCCCAATGCTGCCGTTCAAGATGCCCTGATTGGTCACGATCAGGTCGGGCTTACCGTCGCCGTTCACGTCGGCCACGATCGCTGAATAGGGATCCTCGCCGCCCGAGCCGTAGCTAACCGCAGGCTGGAAAGTGCCGTCGCCGTTTCCCAACCACACACCCACGGCACCGCTGGTGCAAGCGATAGTCATGCATTCCTGGACCACCATCAGATCTGGCTTGCCGTCACCGTTTACGTCCGCTACTGTCAGGGAAGGACCACCCGGCAATCCCATGCTAAAGGTGACTGCAGCTTGGAACGTACCATCACCGTTGCCCAACAGCACACTAATCACTCCGTATGTACAGTCGCCGCCGTTGGCGCATTCGCTGGCGACTAGTAAGTCTGGTTTCCCATCCCCGTTTACATCGGCCACTGCCACTGAGGTAGTCTCATTACCATTCGAAAGATAGCTCACGGCAGGCTGAAACGTGCCGTCTCCGTTGCCCAACAACACCCCCACGCTGCCGGCAGCAGGGTTCTGGCAGAAGCTACCGCTAACACATGCATTGGCCACCACGACGTCGGGGTTGCCGTCAGCATTGACATCGGCCACCGCCACCGAGTCCGCACCACTACCGCCCGATCCGAACGTTCGCGCCTCCATGAATACTGCGCTTGCGTCCAGCCCGATACTTGCCCTCAAGGAAGTACCTTCTGTTGACGTTCGGGGTCGTGCGTGCCGTGGTTCGAACGGCACGCCACGGGCCGGAATCTTTTGCCCAATTCTTAGTGGCAGTGCCCTGCGAAGAATGATCGGCAATGTTGAAGGGGGATCGCTTGCATTCTGTTCCTGGCCAGAACCGACCACCGTGGGGATAGCGAAGGAAGTCAAGATCACGGTGGAGAGTAGGAAACGTAGGCGGAACATGCTCGCCTCCCTTTGTACGATTTCAGACAAAAAGCCGCGGCGCGCGGAAACCGCGCTTGAAGGGAAGGATCACAATACTAGCACGAAGGCCTGAAAATTCTTGGTACGAATTCCGCTTTACAGCTACTCCCCGAGCAAGTTTCCTAACGAAGGTCTTGCGATCGAATCCGCTTTCGCGAGCGCATTTGTCGATTCCGATGCTGCTGATTTGTGCCTTTACGTCCTCACTCGCGACGACTTTACCTTTTCGCCCGTATTCGGTAGCCGCAAACTCCAAAGCGCTGATTTCGTCGCCTTCTTCCCATTTGCGATCTGTTTCCTTGCCGACGTAACGAATTTCTCCTGCGATCACGTGTGCTCGTTTGAGCAAATCCTGCGTACCCGATTGATCTGCGATGAACTAGCGGGATTGGGTTATCCAGATGCACAGCGCCTGAAGAATCTCCCATCCTAAAGCTGCTGCAGTCGGCGCATCCCCGCTCCCTCGCTCGATTCGCTGCCGCAATCCGACACGCGAACTCTTCCTCGGCGCACTGCGCCGCGCGCGCGGGCCCTGGCCAGAGTCAAAATCGGGGCTGGGGAAGGGGGAGGGGGCATTTTGCCGTCTGTGTATACCTACCTGTCAATCGGAGGATGGGTAGGAGGTTGGGGTAGGTATATACAGCCGGCAAAATGGAATGCACCCCTCCCATTCCCCCGAGTTTTGGCTTGGGGACGGGCTCGCCCGCGCGGGAAAGCTACAGGTTGGACCCTATCGCGGGTGAACATCAACCTGTGATAAACGTTGGAAAGTGAACTCCCGCAGGCGTGGTGACGAGTCGGGCGATGACCGGATCAGGGATCTGGTTACAACGGCGATTGCAATTACTGATGAAGAGGAACTTCACAGGACAATGGAGGAGTTGCGCTCGGCCCTGCACGAGCACATCAATCGCGCACGGCAAATAGGTCTTGCCAGCCGCCCCGACCGCAGACCGAGGGGAGACTAACTGACCGCCGCGTGAGACTTATTTCACGACGATTCCTTCAGACTGAGCCAGAACCCTTACGCGGATTTCTCTCATCGAAGGCAACAAGGAGTTGAGTGACCAGCTCGGTCATTCTCGTTGGATCGTGTTCCCCTTGGACCTGCTTCGCCAATTCCCGCCAAGGTTCCTGAGGAAGCATGGTCTGGTCTAACGGCTGCACTACGCTGGTTTCAGGAAGCTCTTTAGCAATCTTCTTAACTGTCTCCACCGGAATCTGTTCGAAATGTGTTTTCCGCATTGAATTTATCCCTTTCGATCTCTCCCAACCGTAGCAGTCCAGAAGCGGTACGGGTTATATCTTTTGGGCGATCTTCGCTCTCGTTTTAGCCTGTTCAATACCCTCAAACACCGAGGCTTAGACGCTGCGCCCCGTTAGCGCTCGCTGTTTAACGGTACGAATTTGTGCTTGCACGATGTCGTGTCGTTGTATTACGATTACGTCACGTTAGGTTAACGATGAATTCTGGGACAGGGGGATCACCATGGGGCACACTCAAAAGGTTCCAATGAACTTCAAGACAATGTCGCAGGTTGATGTTCCGCAAGGTCGCAACGGAAAGCACAAGCAGGTAATCACCGCGATTCTCTCCGATCTCGATCAACTGCCTCCTGGAGTTGCGCTCAAAGTGCCGCTGGCTGAATTAGAGGAAAGCAAGGAAAATGTGCGATCAGCGCTCAATCGTGCCGTTCATAAAAGCAGCCGCAATGTTGCTACGGCCAGCGACGAAAACTTCTTGTACGTTTGGAACGACGGCCGGTCGTGATTTCTGGCTTTCCGGTCAACCGGTGCAACATCGCGACTGCACCTATTGACCCCCGAGCGGGATTTTGAGGGTTATCGCCTGGGGGTCTGGAAAGAATCTAGGTGGCTCCCAAAGAGCCGTATAATGGCGTTCTCGTCAAGAGGTTGTGAAAATCAGTGGGAAACGCAGCGTCAGACCTTGAGAATCGTGTAGAGAAGCGATTCGGGGTTCTTCCCAATTTCTTCCGGCTAGCGCCTGAGACCCCCGAGATCACTGAGAAACTGTGGGGATTCGCAGAAGCTGCCTACCTCGACAATCCCC
>Ga0210393_10003861_pt1 | contig 11946 bp, 18 predicted proteins | sample IncBWC27OmetaG_FD_160068 | JGI IMG/M metagenome (GOLD analysis project Ga0210393, IMG submission 160068) | Forest soil microbial communities from Barre Woods Harvard Forest LTER site, Petersham, Massachusetts, United States - Inc-BW-C-27-O ... | reverse complement strand
GTGCGCCTGCGGAGCGCCCGCCGCGTCGAAGGAAAACGGCACCTCTGTGGGCTGTGCGAAAAGCTCAACATGCCCGCGGCCCCACTTCATGCACGAGGGCTGCAGTTCCTTGTGGCACCACTGCCGCCAAGCCACGCGCTTTCCGCGTCGTCGAAATTTCCGGAGCCAATCTCGCCACTCTTCCCACAGCTGCAAGTCGCCAGCGTCAACTTCGTACTCGTGATGAGGAGGCTCCATGTCAAACGATAAGTAGGGGATACTTATCGTTTTGCGCTCTCCGTTGGCGGGCGGCGCAGGCGCATTGGCGAAGCGCAACGCGACTTCAAGCCCCTTCCTCAGGTGTCGGCGATCAATCATGGGGCTTAAGTATCCTCTCGTTTTGTTCCGAAACAAAACGAAAAGTCACGAAACCGCAGATCAAACGCACGAAAATATTTAATTTCTCAGCGCCTTCATGCACTTCCGTGCGTTTTTCCGGAGACTTTTAGTCGGCCTGATCTTTCGTTTCCGGCATCGTTCCTTCGCATTGCAATCGAAAGGAGAGTCTTGCCGTGATCACCAAGGTCCTGGGCCCTCGTGGCTTCTCCAAGCGTACCGGAAAGCCCCCGGCATACTGCCGCGCGCTCGCCGACAACAACATTATTGACGCCTTCGTGGCCGAGAACGGCCGCATCTGTTATCCGCTGCACGCCGAGCGACAGTGGAGAGAATACGAGCGCAACAAGAAGCGCGCGAACAAGACTCCGCCGCCCGCCGCAGCAGAGCCGCAGCCGCAGTCGTGAACGCCGCGCTGGTCGCCATCATCCTGCCGGACGGCCGGGTCCTGGCGCTGGCGCCGGAGGCACTCCGGGCGGCGCTCGCTGCGGGCGCGGAGTTGGGCTTTGGCGCGGTGGAGGCCGCGACGGTGCCCGCCAGCACCACCACCGAGCGATGGCTGACTTCGCAAGAACTTCAAGCCGCCACCAGCATTCACTCGACCACCTGGGAGGCGCGGGCAAAGTCGGGCGATGCGCCCTGCCTGCGCATCGGCAAGAGTTTGCGCTTCAAGCTCTCGGAGATTGAGGCGGCGATTCGGGCGACCAACACCCATGCGCGGACGTGAGCCGAAGAATGCGGCGCGGACGGCCTCCCAAACTGACGCGGCCACTCTCCAGGTCGGAGATCGGCAAATTGCTGCGGAAGTGGGCGCGTGCGCCGGGTGCGGCGAAGAGGCCGGACCGTTCGTCGTTGTTGTCGCCGGTCAGAAAGCACGGGTGTGTGCCCGATGTGCCGAACGGCTCCTCCGAGGCGAGGCAAAGAGCGCGGTGATGAGGGAGAGTTCAGATGCTTGACGATGTTTCTTGTGTGAGTTGTGGACGAGCCGATCTGGAGGTGCTGACCCCCTGCACTTATTTCCCCGAAGGCGCGGAACCGGTCATCTACGTCCTTTGCGCGGACTGCATCACTCGATTGCGCGCGGTCGCCAAAGAGCCCGGCTCGAAACTGCGTGTGGCGGACGTCGATATGTCGGTTTGGGGGACGGCATGATCTTGTCGCCCGCGGACTTCCTGCGCGAGATTCTGAAACCTGCCGGACCGGACGCGGTGGGCTGGATCACCACCTTCGCCGATCCTCCCAGCAACGATCCCAAGTTGTGGGGCGGAAGACGCTGCGCGCCGGATGCCATGCCGCAGATCAACGGCTTGAATGCGTATTTCTCCGTCGCCGCGTTCCCGGCTTCCGCCCAGCACCGGCGAATCGAAACCATGCTGGGATCTTGTCTCGTGCTGCTGGACGACATCGGCACCAAGGCCGATCCCGCGTTGCCGTTGAAGATGTTCGGCGAGCCGACCTTCAAGATCGAGACCAGTCCAGGCAATCAGCAATGGGGCTATGTGCTGGAACGTCTCGCCACCAATGATGAGATTGCGCCGGTGCACTCGCTCTTGGCGGAACTGGAACTCAGTGACCGGAGCGGATTGTCGGCCGTGCGCTATGGGCGGCTCCCGGCTGGGTACAACAACAAGCCGGAGTACGGTGAGCCGTTCTCGGTGGAGTGCGTCGAAGCGCATTGGGAGCGGGTGTTCAAGATTGAAATGTTCGCAGAGGCGTTGGGCTCGGCGGTACAGGAGTCGAAGCCGACCGGCGGCGACGGCGGCGGTGACGAATGGGCCGCGCTGGTCGCGAAGATCATGTCGGGCGAGGACTATCACGGCCCGCTCCAAGTGCTGTCTGCGAAATACGCACAACGAGGGCAGGCCGCTGCCGACATCGTCGCGATTCTGCAAGGCCACATGCTCGCGACCGCGGACCGATCCGCCAGGTGGCAGGATCGCTTCGACGACATTCAGCGCACGGTGCGCACGGCGATGAAGTTCCGGCCGCCGGAGCGCGAGGACACGATTGTCGTGCGAGCGGGCGCCTTGGTGGAGAACGTCAACAAGACGCTGGAGGTGCTGGCGCGGCGAGGCGTCGCGGCTTCCATCTTCGTGAGGGGCGGCATGCTGGTGCGGCCGTATCTGGCGGCGCGCTTGGGGTTCCGGGAGGAGCCCGTGACATCCTTGGAGATGGCCCCCATCGACTCCACCGCACTCGCGTATGAGTTGGGGGGCTTGATCGCGTTCACGCGCAAGGGCAAGGACGGCATGAAGCGCATCGATTGCCCCGTCAACTTGCCGCGCACGGTGTTAGCGGTGCTCCACAAGTGGGCGGACATGCCGCGGCTGGACTTGATCGCATCCGCGCCGATCTACCTGGGCGGCGGTCGGCTGTTGTCCGCCCCCGGATACCACGCGGCGAAGCGCGCCTGGCTGACGGTGCCGGCGGGCGTGGTGTGCCCGGAGCGCCCGAGCCAGCAGCAGGCAGCCGCAGCGCTGTTGAGGTTGGAGGCATGGATTGAGGAGTTCCCTTTCGCGAGACCCGTGGACCGGGCGGCGATGCTGGCCGGAATGATGATGGCGGCGTTGCGGCCGAGTTTGCTGGCGTGCCCGGGGGCGGTGTTCGACGCGCCGGAGTTCGGCTCCGGCAAGACCACCGCCGCGAAGCTCGTGCACATCGTGGGCTTCGGGCGGTTGCCTGCGGTGATGAACTTCGTGGCGGACCCGAACGAAATGCGCAAGCTGATCGATGCCGCGCAGATCGAAGGACGGCAAAGCTTGACCTTCGACAACGTGCCCCCCAACGTCATCGTCACTCACGATGCGCTCGCGCAAGTGTTGTCGGAGCCCGAGCGCCAGGCGCGTGAACTCGGCGCATCGCGCACGCACGTCGTGCCCTGCAACCAGCTCATCATCGTCACCGGCAACAACATCGCGGTGGGCGAGGACTTGACGCGCAGATTGATTGCGTGCCGCTTGGACCCGGTGGGCGATCCGACCGCGCGCAAGTTCAAGCGCCCGAACCTGCTCGCGGAGGTGCACAAGAATCGCGTCGCCATTCTCTCCGACATCTTCACCATCGTCGCCGCGTTCGAGGCGGCGGCGGCCACCGTCACAGTGGACCCGCTCGTGGGGTACGACGATTGGTGCCGTTGGGTCCAGCAACCGCTCGTGTGGCTCGGGCAAGAAGACCCCGTGGTGTCGGTGCGCGAGTTGCAAACGGAGGACGAAGACCGCGCCAACTTGGAGCGGGTCGTGGAGTTGTGGTTCGCGGTGTTCGGCTCGGATTGGGTGGGCGTGAAGACGCTGTGCACGTTCGACGTCGCGAAGCCTGACCGCGCATCCTTGACCGAATTGATCGAAGTGTTCCGCGGCGTCGTGGGCACCGACCGGGAAGGCAAACCGGACGCAAAGGGCATGGGCTATTGGCTGCGCAAGAACAAGGACCGCTGGACGCGGAGCGGAATGCGCATCGAGCGCAAGCCCGCCTCCGAACGCTCGAACCGATCCGCCCTGTGGAAGGTCGCGGGTCGGAGGGGATCGAGGGGATCGGAGGGGATTCCTGCACCCTCTTTTGCACAAATCGGGAAATTAGAATCGGGAACGGATGAAAAATCCCCCTCTATTCCCCCCATCCCCTCCGCGCCGACGGAGGGTGACGATATGTGAGGCGCCGGAATCCGCGCTGGCGCTTAATTTAGTACTGTTCAACACTGTTGAGGATCGACACGCCGATGCCCGCCAAGAAAGGCACCAAGCCCCCGAACGCCGGAAAGAGGGGCCGGAAACCCGGTACCCCCAACAAGGTCACGCGCACCACCCGCGAATTATTTTCCGCATTCGTCGATCACAACGCCGAGAAAGCCCAGGCGCTCTTCGACCGCGTCGCGAGGAAAAATCCGGCGATGGCGCTGCGCCTGTTGGCGAGCTTCGCGGAGTTCTCGTTGCCCCGATTGCAGCGCACCGAGCTGGACGCGACCATCGGGCAAAAGCGCGTGTATCCGGCCTTCGCCGATATGGACGTCGGTGACGCTTCGGAGGCCTACTTCGATCTCATCAAATCGCCGCCCGGGACTGTCGAGTTCGCCGAGGCCGAGGAGAAGACCGCCGAAGAGACTTACGCGCAATTGATGCGCGTCGGTTCAGAAGACGACCGCCGTTTCGCCGAGCGGGCGCGGGCTAAGCGCACGTTTCAGGCGCTGGTGGACGCCGGGCGCGCGATGGAAGCGGCCGAACGCCAAGAGCCCACCCGCCGCCCGGCCCTGGAACCGCCGCAACCTCGTGCCGAACCACCGGAGCCAGTGCAGGCACCGACTTCCGCCGAAGCCCCAGCCGCCGGGCCGTCGGAGCGATCGAGCCCCGCCCGGGCACCATCTCCCGTGGCCCTCGATCCGAACGATCCGTCCATCGTCGCCGTGGTCAACAAGGAGGACGAGATCTTGCGCTACCAGCGCCCGGCCTACATCGTGACCTAACGCCGAAACCTGTTTCCATCCCTCCGGAATCGAGCGATACTCGGTATTGTTCCCACCTCTTGACGGTCATCGTGAGGTGGGAACGGCCGACGGTTCGATCACTTCAAGGAGGCTTTCAACATGGGAACGGCAATCGGATATGTGCGCGTCAGCACGAAGGCGCAAGGTCGCTCAGGTCTGGGGCTCGAAGCACAACACGCAGCAATTGCGCGGTTCGCCGCCGCCGAAGGCTTAAGCGTGGCACAGGTGTTCGAAGAGGTGGAGACGGGCTCTGGGGCTGACGCTCTCGAACGCCGCCCGCAGCTCGCCGCCGCATTGAAGAGCGCACGAAAAGCCAAGGCGCCGGTGCTGGTGGCGAAACTCGATCGCCTATCGCGTGACGTTCACTTCGTGTCGGGACTGATGGCGCATCGAGTGGAATTCATCGTCTGTGACCTGGGCCGTCAATCTGATCCGTTCGTACTGCACCTCTATGCCGCCGTGGCCGAGAAGGAACGCGGCATGATCTCTGCGCGCACCAAGGCAGGATTGGCCGCCGCGAGAGCCCGCGGTACGAAGCTCGGCATGCACCGCCGCTCCCGCCGCGATGTGCGAAAGATCGCAGCCAGCGGCGCTCTGGCGAATGTGACGGCCGCCCTGGCACGCACTGAGACCTTGCGTCCACAGATCGAGTTCGCGCTGAAAGGCGACGCATCATTGCGTAAAGCCTCCGAACTGCTCAACGCCCGCGGCATCGCCTCGCCCGGCGGCGGCAGTTGGACGGCGCCGATGCTGTTGAAGGCCGCGCGGCGGCTCGGCTTGCGATGAGGTAGAAACCACACCGCTTTAAGGGCTTGCGACAGCATCGCGCACTTTGTTGCCGAGAAATTCGCGATGGCGCCTACTTTCGACGAGATCGAATTCGACCGCCAACTGGACCGCAAAAAGGGGGTTGCGTATGGATCTGTTTGGCTTCGCTGACTTCAAGCGCGAGACCGGGTGCGACAACACGCGGCTGCGCATCATGGAAAGCACAGGCGTCATTCGCCCCGCCCGCACGCCGAGCGGCTGGAGAGTTTTCACGTGGGCAGAAATCGAAACGGCACGTGCCTGGATGGCGGAGAACGGACGGATGCAGGAGCGCGCATGAGGAACTTCGTCACGCCTGTCATTCTCGCACTGTGGTCCGTGACCGACACAGCCGTGCTCGGTTGCTTGTTGGCCGCACTGCTATGGCCATGACCCTCACATCACTTCGGAGACGCAAGACCCCATGAACACCTCAGCTCTCACCGAAGCAAGGCAGAAGGTCGCTGCCGCCCGCGCCGCCCTGGCCGACGACAATGCCGAGATCGCGGAAGGACAGAACCTCATCACCAAGCTGCAAGCGCAGATCACCGCACTGCGCGCTCGACAAGAAGCGAAGGGCTTGCGGGCGACGCTCGCCGCCGCCGAAGCCGCCCTGGTCGCCGCCGAAGAGGCCGCCGTGAAGGACCTGGCGATTGAGTTGGCCGCGGAGATCGTGAAGCGCCAAGCCGCCGATCCTCTGCGCTCCTATTCATGGGTGATCGAGAACGTCACGAAGCTGCGCGGAATGATCCGCTCGGAGATTGACACGCCGAACAATGAAAAGTATTCGCAGCACCCGATCCTGACGCAAGCGCTCGCACTGCTGCCCCCCGCGGACCCGATTGACCGGCCGATCTTCGAGCTGGGCCACGCCCAGATCGGGCAGACCGACTGGGCCACGAGGCGCCGCGCCATCCTGGCCGCGGCCGAATCCACGCCGCTCGAAGCGGCCTAACACTTCAACACGAGGAACTTCCCAATGACACGCATGAGACTCCGAACGCAAGAGCTGTGTCCGCAGCAGCGCATTTACACCACCGATGCTGCGCGTTCGCGCGACACGCGGCTGTCTGCCGAGGCCACTCCCAAGAATCCCGCGATGCTGGGCCGCAACTGGGTCGGCGTTCTCCGCGAGCGACTGGAGTCGCTGAGCGCGACGGACCGCTCGATTGTGATTGACGAGCTGCAACGGGGGCTGGGAGCTTACGCGCAGGGCATGCACTCCGGCGCCACGATGCGCCCCAGCAACTTCGGCTCGCTCGGCACGGGCGCCCCCGAGGAAGTGTTCGACGTCGGCGCGGGCGCGGACCCGGAGGCCATCAATTCGGCAAACCGAGAATTTTGGGACGGCGCCAATCGTTCGGTCACGCAGGACACCGCGCGGCATACCCTGAGCACCGCGGCCACGCCGCAGACGATCATGGCAGCGTCCCGGAAATTTTGGACCGGGCGCAATGGAGCGCCGGTGGGCCAGGGCCAATTGCCGGTCCGTGATGCGCGTCCCGCGAGTGGCGGCGGAGTCGCCTCGATCGAGGCCATCAATCGTGCGAATGCGGACTTTTGGCAGCGCGCGACGGCGCACCAGCACGTGGCCCCGAAACGGTGGGGCGAGGGCTGAAGAGTTTTCTGTGGGTGGAGCGTGCCATGCTGGCGCTCCAAACGCTCGCGGCCGTTCGACGCGCGTTCATCAAAAATCGACGGCTGCCGCAGCTCGATCATCCCTGTCTCAAGGGTGCTACTCGACGAGTGAAGCGGTCGCGAGGTCGGCGAGGGACGAAGACCATCGGCGAGAGCGGCCCACGTGGACGTTTTCGCGGCGCCCCCTCGACCCCCGGCACGGGATCTCATGATCTTGGTTCGGTGCCGGTGGAGAACGGGGGCGAACTCAAATGCCAATGACGTGGGAGGAGCGGTGGGGCAGCGTCCACGAAGCCGCGCACTGCGTTGTGGCGCGTTACTTCGGCATGGAAGCGCCTGCGCGGCTTGGGCGCGGGGTTCTTCCTGCGGCGAAGATTGATGCGTGAGGCGCGGCAGGCCGCATTCGTCCGGGTGTGGGCGCTCCGGGGCGAGATCCTCGCGCTGGCCGACGCCCTGCGCGAGCGACGAGTGATGGGCCAGGGGCAGATCGATGCGGCGATCAAATCGGGCAAGGCCGCATGACGGATCGCGTATCATCCGCTGAGGCACACTCATTGGAGCGTTCGCGATGCGCAGCAGGATCGTACCCGACACAACACGCCTGGCGGCTGAGGCTGGCGGACCGGAGCCGGAGATGGGCGCATTTCTCGCGGCAATCCGCGACTCGGAGATGATCGGCAAGTTCTTGCGGGAGCAGACGAAGCAGCGCGCAGGGACATGGTCGGAAGAGATCCCACTTTCAGCCGCGCACTATGGACTCTATGGCGACGAAAGTCGGGTCGCTGCCTTCCTCACGATCACGGGCACACGCCACGTCACCTACCTCGGCGTGACTGATGTTTCCCGCGCGGAGTTCGAGAAGATCAAGGCGCAGATGACGCCACAGGCGTACTTGTTGGAGGCTCAACTTCGGGCCGTCCTCGTCGAGGTCTTGGGGCCGGACCGCGTTGGCTAAGACGCACAACCATTTCCCAACCGACCCGCTCCATTCCTGGCCGGCCGGGGGCAACCAGCTCCGTCAATGAATCGAGCAATTACAGCCACTTACGGTTGCCCGGGGTTGCCCGAGGGAGCGGGGATTTCTCCTGTTAATCCGTTGGTCGGCGGTTCGAATCCGTCCCGGGGAGCCACCAAAATAAAATTTGTCGATTTACCCCGACCGCGCGGTCCGACCAGCGCTGATTCGAACCGCCGACGGACAAACAAGCCGGTTCGACGACGCCGCGCAGCGGCGGCGATCGCCCGCTAGGGCGACCCCGAAGGGGCGAGGCGCGCAGCGCCGAGTAATCCGTCCCGGGGAGCCACTTAAAGAAAATTTGTCGGTTTACTCCGACCCCACGGTCCGACCATGCTGGTTCGAACCGCCGACGGACAAACAAGCCGGTTCGACGACGCCGCGCAGCGGCGGCGATCGCCCGTTAGGGCGACCCGAAGGGCGAAGGGGCCGCAGGCCCCTGAGTAATCCGTCACGGGGAGCCACTTAAACTCTAGCACTGAAGGGGTTTGGGGCACACTCGACGCGCCTGCCCCGCTGCGATGGTTGCCACAGTCTCCCGCCACCTATACACTAAACTAAGTTTAGTTTAACTAGATCCAACCCATGACCACCGTAAACATTCACGAAGCAAAGACGCATTTATCCCGGCTGGTGGACGAAGTGGCCGCGGGCGCGGAAATCATTATCGCAAAGGCCGGCAAGCCCATGGCACGACTGACTCCTATTTCAACGCCCGCCCGCAAGAAGCATCTCGGGCTATTGAAGGGAAAAATAAAAGTACCTGACGACTTCAATGCCGCTTTGGACGACGAGATATTGTCCGCGTTCGAAGGACGTTAGTGATGCGGGTGCTGTTGGATACCCATCTGCTCCTTTGGGCACTGTCCTCGCCGGCCAAGCTCTCGAAGCGGGCGCGACAACGCATTGACTCGAGCGAGGTGTATGCGAGCGCGGCTTCGATTTGGGAAATAAGCATTAAGAGCGCGCTGGGCAAGCTCAAAGCGGATCCGGCCGAGGTCCTGGCCGGCGTGGAGCCGGCGGGATTCAATCATCTACCGATCTTGGGCGGTCACGCCGCTAAAGTCGTGGAGCTTCCCCCGATTCATAAAGACCCCTTCGATCGACTACTGGTGGCGCAAGCGCGGGTAGAGCCGATGATCCTGTTAACGGATGATGACGTGCTGGGTGGGTATGGAGACTTCGTCGAGGTCGTTTGACCACGGGCCCAGTTGATCGCCCTTTTGGGTGACCCCGAGCGCCAGCGACGGGCGAGGCGCCCAGCGCCGTTGTCCTTTGGTGATAACGGTGAACCGTCTTCCGACTACGTCCGATCCGCGTTGGCGCGCAGCGCCAGGTCGTAATGAACCGTCATCCATCAGCGTCCGCTAACACATCTCAGGGCGTGGAGGATCTTGCCGGATTTTCCGGGGCATTCGGGGGCTCCTTTTGGGCGGGGTCAGCGCTTGAAATTTTGGCCGCCGTCCCTAGTTTCTGCCGCAGATGCCCCTGCCGGCGTCTGAGAGAGATTGAAACCAAGATCGCATAACCTATAAGGAGTGGTGCCATGAGTTCTGTGATGCGACAAGATCCCTGGGGCGTGATGCCGCGCCTGCAAGAAGAAATCAATCGTCTGTTCGGCAACACGCGCGAGAACGACAGCAGTTCCGCGATGGCTGCCTGGGTTCCGCCGGTGGACATCCACGAGTACGCAAATCGTTTCGAACTGTATGTTGACCTGCCAGGCATCGATCCTGCTGAAGTAGAATTGACGCTCGATGGAGGAGTACTCACTCTGTCCGGCGATCGACGCGAGCAAGTTCTGACGAAAAGCGGTGACGAGCTGCAAGGTCGACGTACCGAGCGAGGATACGGCCATTTTCATCGGCGCTTCGTCTTGCCGGATACAGTGGACGGTGAGAAAGTCAACGCCACCGGAAAGAACGGCGTGCTGACCGTCACGATCCCGAAGCAGGCGAAAGCGATGCCAAGGCGTATTCAAATCGGCGCCTGATCCAATTGCTGTCTCGGCCATGGCGCGGCGAAATCCGCGCCATGGCCGCATACGCACTCAGAAAGCGTCGTTGACACTCGGGGAATCGCAGAGTGTTCTGATTTTACTGTGCTGAGGTGTTCTCTCGGGGTCGTTCGATTGACACAGAAGCGATTTGTTTGCATAGTACACCGTATGGTGAACTATTTCGCACGCCAAGAGGACTCAATGAGATGAATTACCCATCTATAGTCGCGACAGCTTTGATCTGCACATCCGTTGCGCAAGCGGCAGGTTACCCTGCGATGGCGCCTCAGGACCAATACATGATGGATCGTGCTGCCGAAATCGCTCTAGCGAAGAGCGCCGCGCCGCCCTCCATCGCAGACAAGGCGACGGTGCTGGTGCTGACGCGTCACGGCTACGAGACCGCGGTCACCGGCAGCAACGGTTTCGTTTGTGCGGTCGAGCGCGGATGGATGGCGCAATACGACTTCCCGCAATTCTGGAATCCGAAAATGCGCGGGCCGCTGTGCTTCAACCCCCCTGCGGTGCGCTCGATTCTGCCCTACACGATAAAACGCACGGAGTTGGCTCTCGCAGGGCGTTCGAAGCCGGAGATGATCGCCACGATCAAGGATGCCATCACAAGTCATGCGTTGCCGCCCCTGGAGTCGGGCGCGATGACCTACATGATGTCCAAGCAAGGGTACCTGAATGATCAGGCGCGCAACTGGGTGCCGCATCTCATGTTTTATTTTCAGCGCGCGCCAGGTTCAACGTGGGGCGCCGATCTGTCCGGCGCACCGCCGATGCTGAACCCACAGTTCCAAGATTCCCCGGAAGCTTTGAGCGTGCTCATGGTGCCAGTGACACACTGGTCCGACGGGACATCCGCGCCCAAAATGCAGTGAGCTGGGGTCAGGCCCCAGCCTGCCCGTCCGATCGAATACCTACCAGCACGGTGCTTTAACCTGCCCGCTGGCGGAGCGCCGTCGAGTTGACATGGTACCTACCCGTGAGTATGGTGCTCGCGCTGGTAGGAGTCATGGCATGGCCGATGGGCAACACGAATCTAAGACCGCGCTGCTGAACGCGGCGGCGACGGTCATTCGCTCTAAGGGTTACACGGCGACGCGGATCGAGGACATTTGTGAAGCGGCTGAACTGACCAAGGGCAGCTTTTTCCATCATTTCAAGACCAAGGAAGAATTGGCAGTTGCGGCCGCCGAACACTGGTCTTTGGTCACCGGCAAAATGTTCGCGACCGCCGCCTATCGGCGGCTGCCCGACCCATTGGATCGACTACTCGGCTACATCGACTTTCGCAAGGCGCTTATCAAAGGCGACCTACCAGAATTGACTTGCTTAGCCGGCACCATGATTCAGGAGGTCTACAACACTCATCCGGCGATACGTGACGCCTGTGAGAGAGTCATCAACGAACAAGTGGTTGCGCTCCAATCCGAATTTGACAAACTCCTACGCATATACCGCGTCAATCCGCCGATCAGCGCAAAGAACCTAGCTCTCTACACGCAAGCGGTGATTCAAGGCGCTTTCATCCTCGCAAAGGCAAAGCAAGATCCAAGTGTTGCGATCGACTGTGTTGATCAACTGCGTCGCTACATCGAGCTGCTATTCCGCATCCCCAAAAAAGAA
>Ga0210393_10003860_pt1 | contig 11947 bp, 8 predicted proteins | sample IncBWC27OmetaG_FD_160068 | JGI IMG/M metagenome (GOLD analysis project Ga0210393, IMG submission 160068) | Forest soil microbial communities from Barre Woods Harvard Forest LTER site, Petersham, Massachusetts, United States - Inc-BW-C-27-O ... | reverse complement strand
CCAAAGGCGGCGTAAATCGCTTCGAGCACCGCGTCGAGGCGCTGCGGCAGTTCGCGCTCTTGCGGCACTTCGAACTGAATGCCACCGTCGCGGATCTTGGTCTTGGCACGCACCAGTCGCTGCCCCATGGTTGCGGGTGAGACCAGGAAGGCGTGCGCGATGCGCGCCGCATCCAGTCCCAAAACGGTCTGGAGCATGAGCGGCGTGTGCATGGAAGAATCGATCGCGGGATGAGCGCACACGAACAGGAGCTTTAACCTGTCATCGGGAAACTCCGCCGGCAACGTCATCTCGCGTTCCTCCCTCAGGAGCTGGAGAGTGGGCTCACTTGCTACGGCCACCTGCTGATGACGCACAAGATCGATGAAGGAGCGGCGCGCTGCGGTCAGCAGCCAGGCCTCCGGATTTTGTGGCAGTCCATCTCGCGGCCAAGCCATGAGTGCTGCAAGCAAAGCATTGCTGAGGGCATCTTCGGCGCTGGCGACGTCGCGCGTGTGCGAGGAGAGATAGGCCACCAGGCGACCGTAGGACTCGCGGGCCACTCGCTCGATCGCCCGATTTGTGTCCTCTTGCCCGCTTCCACTCATCCCGTGATCCGGCGCTTGGATTCAGGTGCAACGGGACGGACCTCCACAGCACCGTCCGCGGCAGCCGGGCAACGCGCTGCCCAGTCGAGAGCCGCGTCAATGGAGGGAAGTTCCATGATGATGAATCCCCCCAGCTGCTCCTTGGTATCGGCGAAGGGGCCATCCTGTACGCGCCGCTTTCCTCTCTCAAGCCGCACTGTAGTTCCAGTCTCCGGCACTTGAAGCGGATCGCCAGCGAGGTAGGTGCCGGATTCGACGAGAGCCTTATGGTACGCCCGCCATGCACCCGTGTAAGGGTCGGTTCCGTCGCTGTTCCGGGTCGCAAAAGCTTCTGGTGATTCGTAGATTAGCAGGGCAAATTGCATCAGATCTTCTCCTTTGGGAACTGTCGTGAGCGCCGTTGTGCACCTGAACGTATGACGGATGAGAGGGGGCCCATTCGACAGAATTCAGGAAATCTCGAGGAATTTCAAGCAGCCATAGGCGAATTGACCAACCTGATGGCCATGGTGGTCTACGAGCCCTTCGTCGCGGGGAAACTCCAAGCGCTCAAAGGCCTTGCCCGGATGGTCCACGACCTTATTATTTCGAGCCAAAGCATGAGGAATTCCGGTCGCGGACCATCTGGAGTCTCTCCAGGCTCAGTTCGGGATTCTGCCACCAGCCGAGAGGGCTTGCTGGGTGGGGCTGGAGTGAAGGCCAATATGGTGTTATCGCCTTGGCCGTGGGGCGCGATTCCTGCTGCGAGGAACCGCCAGCCATCTGGACCAAAAGCAAATCCTCGGGGGAAAAGTACGACCCTAGGATGCTCGAGAACAGCGGTATCGTCCCGAAGTTCTCGATTGAACTCTCCCGTGATGCACTCTGGCGAGAATCGATACGCCGCTTCATACCGCAGTCGAGGTGGCGAGGGCTTGTCGTCGCAATCAAGACTTCAGCCCAATCAACTGCTTGGATGGGATCCGATAAGTCGAGCAATTTAACGGATTCGCGTCATCTCAACGAGATATTCTCTGACACCCTTTAGGTTTTTCGATTTCGCGTGCATGATTCTCTCCAGCCATACGCCATCTGCCGCAAGTCTGACGACACGAAGCTCGATTCTCGAATCAGTTTTCGCATGTCTCTTTAGGCGTTTGCTCAGCCAGTGATCCCAAACCCGTCCGAGCTGATCTTTAGAGGCCATCAGACTCAGGAGCGCGCCCCAAATTTTACGTTCAGCGGCGGCTTCGGAGAATGCGGCGCTAATGTAGGCACGAGTGAAGCATCCGTCGGAATTCTCTTCCTCCGCCATCCGTCGGTCAAACTGCTTGTCCAATCGGGCCAATAGCATCTGCATCAGCTCCGTCACTAACCTCTCTTTGCTGTCGAAGTGATTAAAGAAAGCCCCCTTGGTAACGTCCGCCAATTCGCTTACTTTGTTGACCGTGACATCAGCCATGCCCTTGGTCGCAGCCAGTTCGAAGGCGGCATTTAAGAGGGATTCCCTGACGAAGAGAGGGTCCTTCTTTTTCATGTACGCGTTTTTTACTTTAGCCGCCTTCATGTTTTCGAAAGTCTCCGCAACGTCTCAAAAGTGTATTCCACGGAGGAGCCAGTGGCGCAAATAAAATAATTTCTTTTGAAAGATACCGTGTGGTATCTTTAACCAGAACGCTCTTCGAAGCGAGCCGTGTTGCTTCAGGGCGATTTTGAAGAACAACGTGTGAGGTGAATTATGACCGGTTCAGGATTGAGCGAGACGAAGACTGTCGTGGACCCAGAATTAGCAGTGGCTCACCTGGTTTTCAAGGTGGCTGACCTTAAGAGCAGTTGCCAATTTTACTCGAATCTCGGCCTTCCTCCATTTGCGATTGACGGAAAGGTCGCGATTGTTGAACTACGTGGAGGCACTCATCTTCTATTGTTAGAAGTTGATCTGCAAGCTGGAGACGACTTGGCGGAAAGTTTGACAGGACAGTTCCATAAAAGATTTTCTGAGCGATTTGACCTCATGATTCAAGGCAAAGGCCTGAATGAATTGAAAAAATATCGCTTGGAGCTGATCAGCCGGGGAATCGCAGCGGGAGAGATCCCCGATGAAACGTTTTTTGGACATCATCTTTTTTGCATAAAGGACCCCGACGGGAACGGTATAACGATTTACACCAGCCACGCAATTGAGTGAGCAGAAGGCCTGCCATTGATTTCGGGAACATCAGGAAAGGCTCAGCCGGCCGGAGCTATTCTGGGCTACGAAGGGCGACTCGCTCCCCCTCAGCTTGGCCCATGATGTAAATGATGTAAGACGTTTGTGGCTTTCTTTCCTGTGCCCGGCCATAATGCGCCGTTTGTCCGACATTACGGCCAACCCTGTGAAGCGTTCAGGGAACGTGGACGCGCCTTTCGATCTCACGGCTTAGAATCCGGCGCCAGCAGGAGGATCTTCCCCACGCCGCCTTTCTCCCCTAGCACATGTGCTTCGGCCGCATCACGCAACGGCATCCGGCGACCAATCGGCAGAACGAACTTGCCATCGCGCACGTCATCGGCAAACTCGCGCAGCTTGGATGGATCAGGCTGCGCACGCACGCGCGTAATCTTCACTGTCGGATTATTAGCTGCCGCACTTTCCGGCAACACCGCGGCGAAGCCAAAGGAGCCGCCCTGCCTTACCTTCGCGATCAGCTTCGCCGCCACGTCGCCGCCAACGGTGTCCGCAATGGCATCCACTGGGCGGAAGTTCTCGATCGCTTTATCGTCATCAATCGCTAGCACGTCAGACACCCCGAGGGAGCGGGCGTCATCCAGTTCTTTCCCGCGAACACCCGCAATCACCTGCGCGCCTATCTTCTTCGCCGTATGCACTGCCGCGCGCCCAACACTGCCCAGCGCTCCCGTTATCAGAACAACCTGTCCCTTTTTCACGTTTGTCGCGAGGCGCACAAGCTGGTCTCCCGTGAGCGAAATCAGCGGGATCGCAGCCGCGTTCGCCAGGTCCACGCCATCCGGCAGATGGGCCACGTCCGAATCGTCCACCGCCACCAATTCGGCATAGGTCTTCCAGGTTAGAGCAAGAACACGGTCGCCGGCCTTGAAGTGCTTCACATTTGCGCCCACCGCCCGTACGATGCCACTCACATCGCGGCCCAGAATTGCCGGGAACGACAACGGAGAATCCTTCTGGCGCATCCCCGAACGCAGTTTCCAGTCGATCGGATTAACGCTCGCAGCGGCTGCCGCGATCAGTACCGTAGTTCCGCTAATCTGCGGTTCAGCAACGTTGTCTTCAAATTTTAGCTTCTCAGGACCACCGTACTCATGCAGTACTACTGCCCTCATCGCGTATCTCCCATGTTGGCCGCAGACCTCGCAGGCATATTCAGCCTCTCCATCAGATGCGCGGGAGCCGACTCGGGTCGGTGCGGGATACCGAGCTGATCGAACGGTGGTGAAAATTCAATATCCGGCGGCACCGCGAACCCCGATGATACTCGAGCACACGATATCGCTCCCGACGGTATGCTCGTGATCGTTGCTCTCTGTGTTCTCCTTAGGCATCACGAGCATCGGTGAGGCAGTTTCGGTTAGCTGACGTTGCCAGATGTCGTCTAGTGCAGAGAGATTTCGAGTTGTTGTGCCAGAAAGGTGGCCATGTCGTGTGCGTTTTCGACAGCAAGCAAGTGTCCGCGGAATTCCTCATTCATCAGCTTCCGCGCCAGTCTTGAAAATACTTGCATGTGTCGGTTCGCGAGCTGCGGTTCGCGCATTGCGATCAGGAAGATCATGTTCACTGGTTCGCTGTCGACTGAGCCCCAATCGATCGGCTGTCTGAGTTTGAGTACTCCGATTGAGTCGGCGGTTACCGCCTCCGTTTTGCAATGAGGAGCAGCAAAGCCATAACCCAGTCCGGTGGAGTAAACGGCTTCACGGGACCACAAGGCTTCTTCCAGTCGCTGCCGATCAACGGTCCGCCCGGCAATGTAAAAGGCGTCAACCATTTCCTGCATGGCCTCCTCTTTATTCTTGCTTTCGCTGCCCAGCAGAACCAGTTCTTTGCTCAATAACGGTTGTGCGGCCGCCGACGGCTGCGCCTTCTCGAGAAGGTCTTCCAGATGGTTCTTATCCCGGCAAGCGATCACGTCCGCAAGAACCCGCTCGCAGTCGGCCGCCGACACTTGCGAAATCGCTCTCTTCACCGCCGGAATTCCTGCCGCCGGGAGGCTAATCTCATCCAAGCCCAGTCCAATCAGCAAGGGCAGATTCCGGATCTCGGCTGCCATCTCTCCGCACATTCCCACCCATTTCCCGGCTGCGTGGATCTCCCGGACGATCTGTCTGAGAAACCGAAGAAATCCCGGATGCAACACGTTCGAAAGTTCGGCGATCTTGGGACTGTTGCGGTCGGCGGCGAGAAAATACTGGTTCAGGTCGTTCGTGCCCAGACTGAAGAAATCGGCTTCCGAGCAGAGTTGATCCAGGATAAATCCCGCCGAAGGCACCTCGATCATGATCCCGATCTTTACGTCTGGTTGAAAAGCGATCCCTTTGCGCTCCAGATCCTGTTTTGCCTCTCCGATCTCGGTCTTGAATCGAAGCACCTCTTCGAGAGAGGAGATCATGGGCACCATAATCTGAACTTTGCCCACCGCCGAGGCGCGGAGGATGGCACGCAATTGAGCCTGCAACAGCTCGCGATGCTCGGCGTAAATCCGCACGCCCCGGTATCCCAGGAAGGGATTGTCTTCCGCCGGCAGATTCAGATAGGGGGCAGTTTTGTCTCCGCCCAGATCAAACGTGCGGATGATCACGGATCGCCCGGCGGCGGCCCGCGCGGCTGCGGAGTAGATCGCAAACTGCTCCTCTTCCGAAGGCGCATGGTCGCGTTCCAGAAAGGCGGCTTCGGTGCGAAACAAGCCTATCCCGTCGGCCCCGTTTTCGAAGGCCCGAGTCAGCTCTTCATACGAGGAGGCATTGGCTGCTACTTCAATCGTTTTGCCATCGGTTGTAACAGCGGGCCCCGTGGTCTGGGGCGGAAGGAATTGTTGTCGCTGCAGGAGAGTCTTCCGCTCTCGCTGGTAAAATCTTTGCACTGCCGGAGAGACCTGAGCCACCACGAACCCTCGCATGGCGTCGACGACAACTTCTTGTCCCGGCGTTAGCAGGAGCCGGGCATTTTTTACCCCTACTAAAGTGGGGATGCCAAGCGAGCGTGCCAGGATGACGGCGTGGGAAGTTGCACCGGAATACTCGAGCACCAGCGCCTGCAACCATCGCCGGTCGAGTCCGAGAAGCTGCTGCGGAGCAAGTGTTTCCACCACCACAACCGAGGGCTCGCGCAACTCGATGGCTGCGGCCTGAAAATCCGCACCATAAATCTCCTCCAGCAATTGCAGGCAAATCTCCTCGACGTCCAAAGCTCGCTCGCGGATGTATTCGCTGTCGGAATGCCGCAGAAGATCGATGAAGAATTCGCCCGCTTCTACCACGGCCTGGCCCACCGATTTGCCTTGCGCAACGTGCTCCATCAGCTTCTGAGCGAAAGATACGTCGCCGGCGATTGCCAGGTCGGCCTGTAATACTGCTGTCTCCAGGGAAGATCTTGGGTGTGTAAGTTTCTCTCGAATTCGAGCGCGAACCGCGGCTATGGCGCGTTTGACGTGTCCCAGTTCTGCTGCGATGTCGGTGACGACTCGCTCGCGCAAGGTCGCTGGCAGCGTCATGCCGTTTAGCATTACGACCTTGCCTTCGCCAACGCCGGGACTGACGGGAGATCCAAAGCAACATCTCACTTCGGCCGCCAGCAGAGTGCGGGGAAGCGTACCGTTGGCCGAAATCAGGCTCATTCCCGCCAGAGGAACGTCACAGCCGGGAAGAACCTGCTCGATGAAACGCAGCAGTGCGCTGTGTGCCGCCTGCTCATCGGTTCCCCGGACCTGCACGGTACAGCGATCGCCTTGTCTGACGTCGGCAGAAATGATGGCCAGCACGCTCTTCAGGCTTCCGACCGAACCAGTGCGCAGGTTCGTCAAAAGGCTGTCGGAGGCAAACTCGTTCGCCACCTCGGCCAGGTGGCTTGCAGGCCTTGCATGCAAGCCGTCGGACAAAGAGCAAACAAACGCGAACTCCAGCGACGTGCTGGCCCTCTGTGTCATATCAGGGTTGAATCTTGGCGAAGATACTGTGGGGGTCCTTCAATGCTTCTTGCAGCGGCACTTGAATAACCTTGACTCCGTTGAATCGTTCGCGCTCCTCCACTGCAATGTCGACGGCAAAGATGGCAAACTGCGCCTGGCGGATGTCATTCTCCGTCAGCTTGTTTTCAATGCCCATGGCACCCTGCGTCTCAACTTTGATTTCAAAGCCGAGAGTCTTGGCGGCCTTCTCCAGTCGCGCCGCCGCCATATAAGTGTGGGCGATGCCCGTCGGGCAGGCAGTGACCGCAACAATCTTCATGCAGCTTCCTCCTCCGTTCTGTGGGTCAGCCTCCGGCTGCGTGCTTTCAGCAGATTGACCGAAAGCGCGGTCACCATCGTCCCGGTCACGATCGCCAACACGTAGGCGAGCCTGTGATCGACCACAAATAATACAATCGGGCCCCCGTGGGGAGCGGGGTCTCCCACTCTGCCAACCATCGCGATCACGGATGCTACGGCGGAACCAGCCATGATGCTTGGTATGACACGAATCGGATCTGCTGCGGCAAAAGGAATCGCGCCCTCGGTTAATCCCGTCAGTCCCATCCAGATTCCGGCCAGCCCCGCATCCCGTTCTTCTGTGCTCCACAATCTCTTCTGCAGCAATGTGGCCAGACCCATCCCTAACGGTGGCGTGCAGATGGCTGCGGCACACGCTCCCATGATCTGATAGTTCCCTTCTTTGATCATCGCGGCGCCGAAAAAGAACGCGGTCTTGTTGATCGGCCCGCCCATGTCGAAAGCGATCATTCCACCTAGAATTAAAGCCAGCACTACACTGTTTCCAGTGCTCATGGCCCTCAGAGCGTTCGTGGCGTTCGACATCAGGAGCGCAATCGGCACTCCCAACACCTTCAGCATCACCACGCCTATAAAAGCCCCTGAAAGAATGGGAATCACCAGAATCGGCATGATTGGTCGCAAGTGCCTCGAGACCGGAACCTTTTTGAGAAGCTCCACAACATAGCCCGCCAGCAGGCCGGCCAAGATCGCTCCCAGAAATCCCGCCCGCACTTGACCCGAAAGGTATCCACCAAGGAATCCGGGAACCAGGGCCGGCTTGCCGGCGATGGAATACGCGATGTAGCCCGCCAACACGGGCAGCATCAAGGTAAAAGATGCCGCTCCAATGTCGTTCATGAGCTTGAGCCGCGGTGCCTGGGAAAAATCCGGTCCACTGGGAGTCATCGGCACGAAGGCGATCGCAAGTGCGATCAGCAGGCCTCCGCAGGCGATGAAGGGAATCGCGAACGAAACACCCGTGAGCAGGTGCTGCCGAAGGTTCTTGAGCATTTTAGGCATCGGAGTCCAGTGCTACAAAAGCAACGTCGTGCATTGTAGCCGCAAACCCGCTCACCGGGCCCTCGCCAAGGTGGCCCCGTATGTTTACTTCCCACCCTGGTTTCTCCCCGAAACAACAGCTCCAAGCCTTTCCTTGCAGCTGGCGGGAGACTGGCAAATGCGCTTCGCTTGGCGTTTCGCACGAAGGCTGCATTTCTCATACTTCAACCGCGACCCATACGGACACGGAACTGCACGAGACACGGTTCCGTAGTATGTGTGATTAGTCCTAATCCGGAAACAGGAGAGATGGAACGTTTGTTGTACTCAGGTAACCTTTTATACACAGCGTGCGCGCCCGCGGTCCACCTGCTGCCCCCTCTCGGAAGAGGCTCCGGCTTTGCGCCAGCCCACCCGGAGCTAGGGGCCCGCGGAGCTTTCCGTCCGGTACTCGGTGGGGGTGACTTTGCAGGTCTTCTTAAAGACCCGGCAGAAATAGGCCGTGTCGTTGTACCCACAGTTGGAGGCGATCTCTTTCAAGGTCAGGCTGTAGGTCTGCAGCATGAACTTGGCTCGATTCACGCGCACCAGGTTCAGATAATCGTTGAACCTCATGAACCCTTCTTTCCGGAAAACACGCGAGATATGGTTTGGCGCCAGGCCGAAGTGCTGCGCCACGCTTTCCCGCGTGATCGGACTCTGAAAGTTTTCCTGAACGTACAAGCAAAGAGATTCATAGGTGCGAATCGCCTTGCGCAGGTGGTGCTTCTGAGGCGATTTCAGCAGTCGAAGACAGGCGTGGAGCATGGATTCGGTCAGCAGACGCGCCAGCGGACCTTTGGAGTGGTCCGCGGCCAGCACCCGGAGCGAGGTGAGAATGCTGTGGGTTGGCACATCATAACCGCCGTGAACGCTGGCCTTCAGTGCAGTCGTGGGCGACTGCGTGTGGCCTCCGTGACGCACCAGGCTGATGCCGATCTGCTTCACGCCGAACAGGACTGTGAGGGCCTCGACGGGCACCGACCAATCGGGTTTATTCCAGGCGTGATCGGGCACAAAGACGGCGTGGCCGCGAACCGGATTGATCATTTCCGCACGTCCACCGTGAGCTATCTCCATCTTGTGACATCCCGTCAGAGGGACAGAAAGACGGGGAAAATTCGTGACATAGGCGAGCACGGGAGGGGGTGTACTGCCATCGCCAAAATGCACGTGCCGGATGCGCGTGCACCGGAGATACTCTTCGAGTTCGCGAATGATGATCCGAACGGCGGGGAGAGGTCCCGTCTTCGAACGCGGGGCCGGACGTTTCACGGAAAGTTACGTTAGTACAATTAATGTTAAATGTCTACTATTTCCTTTGCCGCCCGTATCCACCATACTGCCGCACCGTACGCCAAATTGTGGTTGTCTGCGCTCAAGGAATTGCCTTCGGGGGAGGTGCACCAGCGTGGCCAGAAGCGCCGGAGTTCGCTGTCTCGGAATTGCTTTGGGAGCGACTCTTGGTCTGTCGGGATGCGGCAGCAGTAGCAGCGGAACTTCCAACCCGCCTCCCCCTCCCACGCCGGGCATCACGAATCTATCGCCCTCATCGGGCGCGGTGGGAGCGGCGGTGACGATCGCCGGCACGAACTTTGGAGCCACTCAGGGCACGAGCAGTGTGACCTTCAATGGCATGGCGGCGACGCCCACGAGCTGGAGTGCGACGTCGATTGTGGTTCTGGTTCCAGCCGGAGCGACCACGGGCAATGTGGTGGTTACGGTGAACGATTTGCCCAGTGCGGCAGCGGCGTTCACCGTGCTCCCAACGCCCGGTATCACTCGTTTGTCGCCATCCTCGGCCGCCGTCGGCGCCCCGGTCACAATCACCGGTGCCAATTTCGGTGCGACCCAGGGCGCGAGTGCAGTGACGTTCAACGGTACGGCGGCAACCCCCACAGGTTGGAGTGCGGCGTCGATTGCAGTTTCGGTTCCAGCGGGAGCGACCACGGGCAACGTGGTGGTAACCGCAAGCGGCGTATCCAGCGCGGGAGCGGCGTTCACGGTCGTGCCTGTGAGCATCACGCCGCAATTGGCGGCAGTGGTGGTTACCACCCAGACCCAGCAGTTCACGTCGTGGGTCACGGCTGGCGGCAACGTCACTTGGAGCGTGGACGCTGTCGCGGGCGGCGACGCCACCGTGGGGACGATCAGCGCGACTGGGCTCTACACACCGCCCTCGACCGCGGGCACGCATGTTGTGACCGCGACCAGCGTGGCCAATTCCGCGAACTCGGCATCTGCCACCGTTGCCGTGACCGATCTGGCAGGCGTCTTCACCCACCACAACGATCTGTCACGTGACGGCGCGAACACGCAGGAGTACGGGCTAACCTCCGCCACAGTAAATACCAACACTTTTGGAAAATTGTTTTCCTGCGTGGTGGATGGCGCTGTTTTCACGCAACCGCTCTGGGTTCCAAGCTTCAGCATCAACGGCGGGATTCATAACGTGATCTTCGTGGCTACCCAGCATGACACGGTTTTTGCCTTCGACGCCGACGCCAATCCCTGTGTTCAGTACTGGCAAGGCAGCGGGTCGCTCGGCGAGGTGAACCTTCTGGACGCTCTTCATGGCGGGACTGCCGGAGAGACTTCCGTCGACTGGAACGAGGTGGGTTGCCAATGCGGAGTTGGGGATATTTATCCAGAGGTCGGAGTTACGGGAACACCGGTGATTGATCCCACGAGCCACACGATTTACCTGGTCAGCACGTCGCAGAACAGCGCGCTGGGTAGGTTTTATCAGCGATTGCATGCACTGGATCTGGCTACCGGGAATGAGAAGTTCAATGCGCCAGTAAACATTGCGGCATCGGTGCCGGGAAACGGCGATGGATCGTCAGGCGGCATGGTGAGCTTCAACGCTCAAATGCAGAATCAAAGGCCTGCGCTGGCGCTGGCCGGGGGAACGGTGTATGTGGGGTGGTCGTCGCATGAGGATGCGTCGCCATGGCACGGCTGGCTCCTCGGCTACACCGCTTCCAATTTGCAGCAGCAAGCCTCCGTCTTCAACACTTCGCCAAACGGCGGAAAGGGCGGCATTTGGGCCGGCGGCGGCGCACCGGCGGTCGACAGCGGGGGGAACCTCTACGTCTCCACAGGCAATGGCGTGTTTGACGCCAACAATACCACTATGCCGGACAACGATTACGGAGACAGCATTCTGCAATTAGCTCCCTCCAGTGGTAGCACACCGAACGGTGAAAACCTGAGCTTGGTGGATTGGTTCACTCCAGATGACCAATCCTACCTGGCGAATAACGACGTCGATCTGGGCTCGGGTAATCCGGTGTTGCTGCCGGATCAAACTTCGGGGCCAGTGCCCAATTTGCTGGTGGCTCTCGGAAAGCAGGGGATTGTCTATTTAATCAACCGCAACGACATGGGAAATTTTCAGGCCGGCAGCAACCAGATTGTGCAGAGTTTCACTGGGTCGCCGTCCGGATTTTATGGTACGCCTGCGTTCTGGCAAAACGGTCTGTACTTTGCAGGGAGCCTGGACAACACCGGCTCGGGCGACTACCTGAAGCTGTTTACTTTCAATCCCTCGACGGGACAATTCGATACGACTCCTGCATCCCAGTCGGCTCACTACTACAACTTCCCGGGCGCATCCCCTTCAGTCTCTTCGCAGGGCGCTTCGAACGGCATTGTCTGGGCGATCGATGCCAATGCCTACGGGTACGCCAACCCGAATGCCGGCACGAACTGCTTTCAGGTGCCTGTCCCGGCGGCTTGCGCCGGCCCGGCGGTGTTGTATGCCTACGATGCCGGCAATTTGTTGCTGGAATACTGGGACAGCACCATGGCGGCCAACAACCGTGACCAGGCGGGCAACGCGGTGAAATTTGTTCCGCCCAC
>Ga0210393_10003858_pt1 | contig 11949 bp, 7 predicted proteins | sample IncBWC27OmetaG_FD_160068 | JGI IMG/M metagenome (GOLD analysis project Ga0210393, IMG submission 160068) | Forest soil microbial communities from Barre Woods Harvard Forest LTER site, Petersham, Massachusetts, United States - Inc-BW-C-27-O ... | reverse complement strand
AAACGGCGTCTGTCGCACGTAGCTCGGCGACTCTCTACCCGTGCACGTCACTGAGAAGTTCAGCTGCGCGGCTTGGCCGTCGCCGACGTGAGGCGTGTCGGCGCGTTGAGCGCTTTGAGATCGGCCGCATGGCGCAGCGCGTCTTCGGCTTCTCGGCTGCGACCTGCCTGCTGCAAAGATTGGGCGTAAAGTGTCCAAGTTTCGGCGACGTCCTGGTCAATCCGTTGGGCCGCATCGTAATCGGCGAGGGCCTTGTCGTATTCCTTCAATTTACGGTGCGCGTCCCCACGAACGCCGTACGTTTCCTCACGGGGGTCGATCGCCAGCGCAGCGGTGGCATCATCAACGGCCTTTTGCAAATCGCCGTGCCGCAGCCAGGCCCGCGAGCGCTGGGTCAACGCGTTTGCGTTCTTGGGCTTCAACTCGAGCGCCTTGGTGAAATTGGCCAGGGCGTTTTCGATTTGATTCTCGGCCAGGAAATAAATGCCTCGGTCAATGTACGGTTGGGCCGAATTGCGGTCGCGAAAGACAGCCTCGTTGAGTGCCGAAAGCTGCACCAGGTGTTCTATCTTGATCGCGTCCGCCTGCGCTTCGGCGAATTTTTCGAGCTTGGTCAGCGTCACTCGGCGGTGGGCGTAGTAGTTGGGATTGGCGGGATCGAGTTGAATGGCCCGCGTGAAATCGGCGAGGGCTTTCTGGGGCTCTTGGGCAGCCAGCAACATTGAGCCGCGGTTGTCGTAAGTGCCCGCCACGTTCGGATCCAGCTCGAGCGCCTTGTCCAAATCGGCAAGGGCATCCTGACGCCGATCTGACTTCGCGTAGGCGAAGCTGCGGTTGTTGTAAGCGGGAACAAAATTCGGATCGAGTTGAATGCACGCGTCGAAATCTTCGATCGACTGTTTGACCTCACCACTGGTGAGGCGGGCCATGCCCCGGTTGTTGTGAGCGCGGGCGTTCTTCGGGTCGAGTTCGATGGCCCGATTGAAATCGGACAGGGCGTCGACCGTGCTGCCGCGAGATAAGCGAAAGAAGCCACGCGCCGACAGTCGCTCGGGATTCTGCGGTTCCAGTTGCACGGCCGTACTGAAATCGGCAGCCGCGTCTGCGTCGTTCTTCCGTTCGGCATTCGCCTGACCCCGCAGCACGAAGGCCAGCGAATTCTTGGGGTTCTCGCCGATGAGATTGCTGAGTGTCTGAACGGCCACTCCAAACTGACCGGCCCGCATCAGTTTTTCCGCCTCTTGGAGGCGGGATTTTTCGTCGGCGGGAAGGTTGGTAAAGGAGCTATCGTGTGGTCCGAGGTAAGAGGCCGAACTCGATTTTGAGGATGTCGCGGCTGTCGCTGGCTCGGCCCGGGTCACATCGCCGATCGGCATCGGATCGGCCGTTTGTTCGTTGGTTGGCTGGCTGGTGCGCGAGCCGCAACCGCACAGCCCGAGTAAGACGGCAAGCAGCGCGAGTCGGCGCATGACAGATCCTCGATCGAGCCCAGTCGGTTTCAAACCGGTCGGATTCGACTTGGTTTTGAGTGGAACGAAGTTGAAGGGAAGGGAATCTGGGGCCGAGCGTGCTGAATTGCCGAGTGGAAGGGCCCGTGAATGCTCGTTCTCAGCCAGACCGGCAGGAGACTTGCCCGCGGTCAGAGCCGGGAGCGAACACTCGGAGAAATCGGAAGACTTTTACTTGGCCCGACTTAGTGTGTCAATGTCGGATGCGGGCCTCCCCCCAGGCGGGGCGTCTCCGCCGTGTCAGACTTTGATGTCGTTGACGGATCCCGAGTCGTAGCGTGGAAATCGGTCACGCCGGTGTGCGTTTTAGGGGTGAAGGAATTGGCGGTCGGTGGGCGGCGTCCTACAATCAAGGGCCGCTGGACCGCAGATCGGCCCAGCGACCCTATTGCGGAGTCTCGGGGCTGTTTGCCGGCCGGATGCCGGAGGGAGTTTGGTTCATGCCAGCGCAGGTGACACGCAATCCGACGCGAACCGTTCGGATCGGCACGATCGAGATCGGAGCCGGCCGGCCTATCGCCGTGCAAAGTATGACGGCAACGAAGACGACAGACGTTGAGGCGACCGTGCGGCAGATCAACGCGCTGACCGACGCCGGGGCGGACGTCGTGCGGGTGGCCGTCGATAGCAAGAAGGAAGCCGACGCCCTGGCCCAGATCAACGACCGCACTCAGGCGAATCTGGCCGTCGACCTGCAAGAGAACTATCGGCTGGCCGAGATGGTCGGCCCGTTCGTCGCCAAGCTCCGTTACAACCCCGGACATCTTTATCACCACGAGCGGCAGAAGCCGTGGCAGGAAAAGGTCCGTTACATTGCCGGGATTGCGGCCCAGCACAATTGCGCGATTCGCGTGGGAGTGAACTGCGGCTCAGTCGATCCGGACAAGAAGGAACAGTTCGACCCGGCCGACTCGATCGGTCCCATGCTGGCGAGCGCCCTCGACCACTGCGAGTTTCTCGATTCGATCGGCTTCACGCAGTACTGCGTCTCGCTCAAGGACTCCGATCCGGCGAAAGTGATCGAAGTAAACCGTCGCTTTGCCGAGTCCCGTCCCGACGTCCCACTGCATCTGGGCGTGACCGAAGCGGGCATGCCGCCGGACGGCATCATCAAGACTCGGATCGCTTTCGAGCAACTGATCAGCCGCGGCATCGGCGACACTATTCGCGTGTCGCTCACGGTGCCCAACGATCGCAAGCAGGAGGAGATCGCCGCCGGAAAGCAGATTCTTTCCGACATCGCGGCCGGCCGGGTGCGCAGCGTGGTCGACTTCGGCCTGAAGTCGCTCAACATTATCAGTTGCCCGAGTTGCTCGCGCGTGGAGAACGAAGCGTTCGTTGACTTGGCCGCCCAGGTGAAAGAACTCACCGCGTATGCCAAGGACTACGCGATCACGATCGCGGTGATGGGTTGCCGTGTAAACGGCCCCGGCGAAACCGACGACGCCGACCTGGGCCTCTGGTGCGCCCCGAACTTTGTGAACTTGAAGAAGGGCACCCGAGAGCTGGGGGCATTTCCCTACGACGAGATTCTGCCCCGCCTCAAGTCAGAACTCGACGCGATCATCGCTCAACGAGCGGAACCCGCCCGGACGTAGGCGACGATAAGGTCGCGTAGGGTGTGACAAGGCCGCCGAAGTCGGACGCTGGCACACCGGGGTGGCTATCCACCTTCCAAACCAAGCCAAGTTGGTACAAGTCGCCTATCTATCAATTTTGATTGTACCGACCCAACTTCGGGCGCGCAGTGGACCAATTTGCGACACCTCGACTAAAAAACTTGGTCCGGTCCGCCGGACCAAAAGGCGAAGGTCCCGCGGACCAAGTTGGTCCACCGTTTTCTGCGCGCAGGGAAGAGGGTGTGCCCGCGGCACGAGGCGGCCTTGTCACACCTGACAAATCGCTTCCCGTCCCATCCCGAGGGGACCGGGTCACCATTTCTGCGGGTCAACTCCCTAGTGAAACTATCTGACCCGGCCCGGTGACCAGATTTTGAGCAGCTGTCGTGGTCTCGGCTCGAAGCCGACAGACTCACGATCCAGCCTAACACGCCGGGTGCAGTGTTGCCGACCCCGCGTTTCTACGCGCGTAGAAACAACGCCCAGAGTCCTCATGACTCGCCGGCAAGTAACTCGTCCGCCTGGGGTGTTCCCTACCGTTCTTCATCCCAATGTAGGAACGTCGGCCGTTGATCTTCCTATCGGCATCGCAGGTCAAACGGAGCAGATCACGCGTAGTAGATGATGGCACGCTCCAAGACCGTCCATTTCCCGTCCCGTTTTTCCAAAAGGTACAATGCACCCGCTCCGTGCGCTGTCCAGCCGAACGATAGCCTGACCAGGCACTTGCTTTTGTCCTTCGTGTAGCCGGGAAGCCAAAACGAAACATAGGCTTTGAAGTTTGGGTGGGCTTTCTCCATCACCTTAAGGAACCCAAATTCGCGTTTCGAGCGATCCCGCAGCTTTTGAAGGCGATCAAAATCATCCATGACGACCTTGTCTCCTAGTTGTGCATCTCGTAGCGACACAATGTGCTCGTTCCGGCGGCGAAGGTTGAATTCAGCGTCGATCGGAATCTTCCAGCCCCTTCCTTCGAGGTCCCCCGTCAGTTGAGCATTCGACAAGTACCACGAAGAGCCCCCCGTGCGCACGTCGACCACGAGTGTTTGCTTATGGCGGTCCTCAGAACCGACCTCTTTCTGATCGCGAAAATCCTTCAGGCAGGCGGCTAGCGCGGCGGTGTCTTCAGTGCTCAACGATTCAGATCGCTGATTTTGCGCCTTTTGGCTTTTGTCGTCGGAGCCGTTGAGCCCGCCCGAGTGGAAAACGAATAAGAGCGTCGCAGCAGCGCAAAGTGTCCGACAAATTCGCAACATAGTCGGGTCCTTATTTGAGTGAAGCTTAGACGCTCAGGCGCGACTGATGGTTCCTTCGGAGCGCGCAACGCCGTACTTTGCTGCACGGACAATCGCTCAAAACGGACAAGGTCGCCCGAAGTTCTCCGCCCGCGCTCGATGATAAACGTGCACCGCGGCCGCCACGTCTTCGATCGCCAGGCCGACGGATTTGAAGAGCGTGATCTGCTCGGGAAGCGCACGGCCCGTCTCCTGGCCGGTCACGACGTCGCCCAGCTCGTGCATCAAGGCCCAGTCGGTGACGCCCGCTTCGAGGGCGGCGACAAAATCACCCGCCTCGCGGCGACACGCTTCGATCGAGTCGCAGGCGATCACGTCGGCTCGGCGGACCGTGTCGATGTCGATCTCGGCCTTGGTGAGATAATTTGAGCCGACGACGTTCAGGTGCGTTCCCGGATCGAGGTCGCGTCCGTCGAACAGCGGGGTTTCACTCGTCGTGGCACAGATCACGATGTCCTTTTCGCGAGCTGCCTCCTGAGGCGAGTGGACGGCCACCACGCGCGTGCCGCAGTACTCGGCCATTTCGGAGGCAAAGGCTTCACGCCGCTCGGCGTTGCGCGAGTAGACTTCGACTCGCTCGATCCGTCGCACGCTGCAAACGGCCTTCAGTTGGGTGCGGGCTTGCTTGCCCGTGCCGAACACGCCCACCGTACGCGACTCGGTCTGGGCCATGTGGTTGGTGGCAACTCCGCTCGCCGAACCCGTTCTCACCTGGCCGAGATAATCCCCTTCGATGAGCGCGACCAATTCGCCCGACGCGATCTCGGACAGGCCGACGTGAAAGCGGGCCCCGCGCCGCGTGGTGGTGTAGACCTTCCAGCCGACGTAGCCTAGATATTCGGCCGCGGCGCTCATGGCGTGTAGCGCGATGCCCTTCGCGAAAGCACGCGAGCGGGGCACATTGTTCGCTTTCCCTTCCGACATGCTGCGGAATGCCGCTTCGATCAGCGGAATGGCCGTCGCCACGTCGAGCAGCTCGCGAACATCGTCTTCCGTGAGATAAATGGCCGGCATGAGTTCTTACCTTGGTCCAACCGAGCGGCCCGGGTGAACTGGCCGAGGAACTGATCCTGAGACCTCCGGGGGCTTATGCCCCCGGCTCTGAGTGACCTCGTTACTTTGCTTTGTTATGTCGAGTGGCGCAGCTCTTTGTTGAGCAGGTCGATCATTTGTCGCAGGCGCCCGAAGTTTCGGCGGTTGAAGTGCATCATCAACCGCGGAAGGCTCTTCAGATGTTCGTCGTCGGTCTCGAGCCGATGCACAGCCGATTTGATAATTTTTCCGGAGACGAGGATGTCTGCAAACTCCGTGTTGAGCCGCTCGACGAACTCGTCGGACGGTTCCCGATTCAGTCGCAGGATCAACTGATCGCGCACGTAGCGCATGCTGTTGTAGACGGAATAGAACCCGATGATCTCATCGACGGCCACGTCCACGTCATCAGTGACTTTGAACAGCGCGAGATCTTCCGGCGAGACAAGTTCGCGTTTCAGCAGTTCTTCGTGGACAAATCGCTTCCAGGCCGACCAGTAGGTCCCGCCCGGCTCGTCGACCAACACGATGGGCATTGGATCGCGCTTGCCCGTCTGCACCAAAGTCAGCGTCTCGAAGCCTTCGTCCTGCGTGCCGAAGCCGCCTGGGAACAGCGCGACGGCGTGCACCTCTTTGACGAACAGCAGCTTTCGCGTGAAGAAGTATTTCAGGTGGACGAGCTTTTGATCCTGCGAGATGACGGCGTTCGATTCCTGCTCGAAGGGGAGCATGATATTGACGCCCATCGACATCTCTTTGCCGGCTCCGACGTGCGCTCCTTCCATGATGCCGCCGCCGGCCCCGGTGACGACCATCCAGTGGGCGGCCGCCATCCGCCGACCGAACTCCACCGACTGCAGGTAGGCGGGATTGTCGCGCGCCGTACGGGCCGAGCCGAACACGGTGACCTTGAACTGCCGCCGGTAGGGTGTGAAGACCTTGAACGCGTAACGCAGTTCGCGCAGGACGCGGGAGAGAATTTTCAAATCGCCGCGCGTCGCGCCGTCGGCGGCCAGCTTGTCCGCCGTCTGCTTGATCTCATCGACGAGGGTCGAATGCGGCTCGCCGACTGAAGGCGTTCCTGGAACGGAAGGGGGCGTGGCCGGCCCGGCCTTCGCCGGAATCGCGGGAACAGAAACGGAATCTTGGGGACGTTTGTCGGTCATCGGGTCGTTAGCATTCCCTCGCTAAACTGAGTTTGAGCTCCAACGGTGATTTTGGGAGTTCGGTGGGCAGAGTCCGGGATCGAATCGAACCGGGTTTTCTGCGAACGCGGCGTGAACTTCGACTCCGACATTATTTCGCAGTTGCGCGCGTCGGCAAGCGGATCGTGCGGTCGGCGGTCAAGAGTCGACTGACTCCAGGTGCGACTCCTGGAGTGCTCCGAAATCTTCACCTTACGTGGCAACCGCGTCGAGCGCTTCCTCGCGCGTGTCGTAGATCGCCCACAGTGTGTCGAGCGATGTCACGCGCAACAATTCCCGCGCCAACTCGCTGGCTCCGCACAAGACCAGCTCACCGCCGCGGCTCTTCACAAACTTGTGACACCGCAGCAAGAGGGCCAGAAAGACCGAGCCGAAGTAGGCGACGTCGCTCAAGTCGAAAACGACCATCGGGACGTCCTGATTGCGCATGGGGGACATCACGATGTCCGCCGCCTGCTCGATCAGATCCCAGCGCATCGCTTCGACATTTGCCGCCGGAGTGATCACCACCGCGTTGCCGTGCCATTCGAGCTTGAAATCGTCCTTGGCTTTGGACATGGAGCCCTTTCGGTTGACGATCCGGATTACGAAGCGCCCCGAATCACGAAACGCCGCGAACCACAAACGACACTGCTGGTCGATCAGCCCTCGTCCGGTCGAGACACGACCGGCCCGCCGGGTGTGGGATCCTTGACGCGAGCAGAACCAGAAACAGGACGCTGAGCGGGAGCTGACGCCGTCGTCGCACCCCCCTCGTTGCCGCGTTGCTGAAGCCACTCCACCCAACACTTGATCTTAGCATCCGGAGAGGGTGTCTCGCCAAGCGGCCGCGGCCGATTCTCCTCCGGGACCAGCCGATCCAGGCTTTCGAGGATGGCCTGCCGCACCCGTGTGCTTCGCTCAGTCCACCCCAGAGTTACCAGGTGGGAGACAAATCGCGTCTGCCCCGAAAGCCCCATCTCCTTCACTGCCTGCGCTCGTGTATCGGGGTTGGAATGATAACTCAGCCGCACCAACTCCTGCATGCCCTCGGCTGTTCCCAGCCGGCACAGGCTGACGGCTGCGGCAAATCGCACTGCGCCGTCCGAGCTGGAAAGCAGCGAGCGCAAATTCGGCGACGCATTGTGGGTCTTGTCGGGTTTGATGCCGCGCACGGCAACTTGATTTCCGCAGTTCCCGAGTGCCCGGATGGCGGCCAGTTTTACGCTGCGATCGCGATCGTCCAACAGCTCGAGCAGCCAGACTGCATAGGCCGGCTGTCCGTGATTTCCCAGATACTCACATCCGAGCTGCCGAACCTCGGCCGATTGATGATGCAGGGCGAGATTGGCGATCTCGGCGCAGTCATCGGTCGAGTCTGAACCGATGGCCGAGATCGCCCAGCGCCAGACCAGCTCATCCGTTTCGCGATACAACCGCTCTTGGAGCCGCGAGAGGACGGGCCGACTGAGCGAAGCGGCCTGTCCGCGATCGGCCAGAGTTCTCGCTCCTCGGCGGCGGACGGTCAGATCCGAACTTTCCAAGTCGACCAGCGCCGCATAAACCGGACTGATGTGCGGCAAGATCTGGCGATAGATGGGCTCGGTCGAAGCCTTTGTCGGATTCTTGAGGAAGGCTTCGACAACGGTGAGATCTTTCGGACCAATGCCAGCCAGCCACTCTCGCGCCGTCGTGGCCGCGGCGGAGTCCGACGCATTCTCGATCAGCGCGGCGAGGTGTTCCCGGATTTCGGCGGCGCGGAGTGCGTTGACCTGCGAGGCAGCACGCGGCTCCCGACGCAGCATTTGATCCAGATAGCTGAGCGACGATCCGACCGCAGCCGCCACAGTGTTGACAGCCGCTTGACGCTGATCGGGCGGACCGTCAAACCGATAGTCGACTTCGACCTTTTTGCGTTGCGAAACTTGCGTGAAGGCAGCCAACCGCGTTTTCGGCGAACTGTCTCGCATCGCGTGCAACAAGAGCGGAAAGGCAACATCGTCGGGCCAGGTTTTGACGGCCTCGACGGCGGCCAATTGCGCATCAAGGCTCGGGTCGACGACCATCGCGGTGAGTAGCACGGCCGAATCGAGCGTTGGTTGCTTGCCCAGTTCCCGCGCGACGGCGATCCGCACGACTTGCGATTTATCGTGAGCGTAGTGGGAGATTTCCTCAAGGCCCCAACCGGACAAGGCGCCGACAGCCGCCGCACGCAGCGTGTCGCGAGTTCTTTCCGCCTGCGATTTGATTTCGGCATGAGCCGCGTCCGTGTGCAGGCGACCGAGCGATTCGAGGGCGGCCGCGCGGAGTCCGACCTCTGCCGACTCGGCTTGAGTTTTCAACAGCTCGAACGCTCCGTCGGGTCGAGCGCGACCCAACCACCGGATAAAAGTGCGACGTACTTGGAGGTCGGGATCGATCCGACAAGTCATCACGGTGGATGGCCAGTCCGACGAAGGGCCCTTTTTTGAGCTGGCTACCGATCGCGTCGTAGCGGCTGCGGAAGAGCTGGGTTGGCCGGGTCGATCGCGATTGATCGCGTAGATCAAGCACGCCTCTATGGCCGCCTGACGGATGTTGGCGGGAGCACGGGTCTTCTTGGCACCTTGACGCAGGGCATTTTCGAGCCGCGGAATGTGAACCGGCGGAACCCAGGCCGCGACACCTCGAAACAATTCCTCACGGATCGAATTGGGCAGGTTGACCCGCTCGAGCGCGCGTCCGGCCGGAGCCAAACCGTCGATCGCTTGCCCCGCGCTTGCGGCGAGAACTAAACACCAGGCCTCGGCCGCGGCCGACTGAGTGGCGGGGGCGATTCTTTTCGTGGGACGATGAGGCACGGGAGGCGAAGTCTCAGCAGTCTTGTGAGTCGCATCGACGGCTGTGCTTGGCGACTTGGACGTGGGCGATTGCGCGGGGGTCGCCTCTGGCTTTGCCGACTCGGGCTCACCCGTTTCGGCGACGTAGAGCGGCGGATTGATCACCAGCCGTTCGAGGACGTCCGCGATTTCGACGGCCGATAGGGGATCGTGCTGGGCCCACAAGATGGCGGCGTTCCATCCGGCCAGACTGTCGACCCGCGCCAGACGGTGCAGACATCGCATCCCTTCATCGACCGTGGCGGCTGCCGCTTCAGCTCCTCGTCCTTCGTGCCGCTCGTCGCGATGGACCAGGTCGGAGACCGTCAGCGGCCAAAAGCCGTCCCACGCGATCGAGCCGTCGTCAGCCTCTTTTTCTGTCGACTTCGGGTCGCTCTTTGGATCGCTTTGTGTGGCCGCGTCGTGCGGCTCGGGCGTTTCTGCTTTCGGTGCGGGCTCCGATGTGTTCGGCTGTCCGGCTTTGGGCTTCTTCGTGTTGTTCTTGCCGTGGTTGCCCGACTTCAAACGGAGATCTTCGAAGTCCGGCTTTTCGGTAACGGCCTCCGGATTCTTGCCGAAGGACCAGCGGAGCGTGCTTGGAGCCGGAAATCGTTGCGCATGAGATTCCCATTCCGCTTCGGGCGTCCAACCGCGATTGAAACGCCACGCTTCGACATTCAGAGAGGTCCGCATCGCCTCGAGCAGGGCGGGGCTCGGCGGCGGGGTTGTCGCCGCAACGAGTGCGAGGTTGTTGGCCATGCCCGTCAATCGCAGCGTGCCGCAACCAACGACGAAGCTCGTCAACGCGGCGCAGGCAATCGACAGGCCGAGCGCAGTGGGGATTCGGCGCATGGGGAACGAAGTTATTGAGTGCGGAACGGGGGGACGAGATGTGATGCGAGCAGGGGGGAACCGAGAGAGGCAGCTAATCCTAACAGCCGGCGTGATCTGGGCAAAGATCAATCCACCCGGGCTGCGGACGCCTACTTATGGCCGTTGGCGTCGACCTTTGTGACCTGAGTGGTGGTCACCGGGGGCATGCCGGGAGAAATGCGCAGGACGGGCGGCGTGTTTTCTTTGAGCCACTGCACGATCGGCGGCAGAATTTCGGCGGGAAACTCGACGTCGGGCTCGGCCCGATGCCGCAATTCTTCCACGATCATGGGGCGAATCACTGCCCACACCTGCGTGACCGTCTTTCGGTACTTCGAGTACGTCGGATCTTCGACGCGGTCGAGCAGGCCGGCATGGCGCGCTTTCTCGGCCGAGTTTCTGGGCTGGAACGCCAAGAAGATGTAGGCCACGCACCAGCGACTCACGTGCCTCTTGCCCTCATTGCGGGCTTCGACCATTTGACGGCTGAGATCGGCAATGCCGTAAGCGATCACATTCAAATCGATGGAGGGATCGAGCGGGGTCCGACCCAAGGCTCGGGCAGCCGCAGCTCGACTGCACAAGGGACGGCCCGTGTCGAACAAGACCTTGCTCAAGGCTTGCACGATAAAGGGCTGGCCATTGAGGTCGTGAACCTGGTCGATCGAACTCAGCGCGTCGCACAATCGCAATTGATACCACTCGTGAGTGCCCGGCTTTTCGAGTTCGGAGATCAGCCTCTTGGCCAGCCGAACGTTGTCGGCGATCTGAAGAGGCGGGTTGCCGTAGAGGCAGGCGTGTTGCAGGCCGTTCAGGGCTGTAATTTTGACGGCTTCGCTCTGTCCCTCTTTTTCGAGGATTTCCATCAGTGCATCGAACGCCGGGGTATAAAACTCCGGATCCGACTTCGTCGCCGGGTTGGCCTCTTCGATGAACAGGTTGGCCAAAAGCACCGCCGTATTGAGCCGCACATAATACTGATTGCTGGCCAGTTGCAACTCTCGACAGTCCTTGATGATTTCCTGCATCAAGAAGGTGCGATACGTCCGTTGGTCGCCGGCCGGCTTTTTGCCCGCCGCCGATCGCACAGAACGCAGGAGCGATTGCACGATCCCCGAGATCTGGAAGGTTTCGGCCTTCGGATCTCGCATCGCGGGCAATGTCATTGCAGCGAGCTGTTCGCGAATACCGTCCTGAACGATCTTGTCCGACGCTCCATCGCGGTCCCCAGATTGGATCCGAGAGCTGAAATCGCCGTGCGCCTTCCCCTTACTCCAAGCCTTCCATTTCTCGTCGGTTGTTTTCGGATCGTTGATCGCGAATTCGGCAGGCTTGGGCGGGGGGACGAAGACGCCGCGCGGTAGCGCTTCGCGGTCCTCTTGAGTCGTCGGTTTGATGTCGTCTTCGTTTTCGTCGGGCTTTGCTTTTTCAGCGCCCTTTTTCTCGGGCTCGTCGTCTTTCGCAAAGCCGTCGTTTTTGGACGGCGGCGAATCGGACTTCTGCTTCTCGGGAGGGGGCGCCTTCTCAGTGGGAGTCTGTGACCGGGCGGTCGACCCGAGAGTGATCAGAAGCAAAACACC
>Ga0210393_10003856_pt1 | contig 11952 bp, 13 predicted proteins | sample IncBWC27OmetaG_FD_160068 | JGI IMG/M metagenome (GOLD analysis project Ga0210393, IMG submission 160068) | Forest soil microbial communities from Barre Woods Harvard Forest LTER site, Petersham, Massachusetts, United States - Inc-BW-C-27-O ... | reverse complement strand
GCCCCGTGGTTCAGAAGCAGGCGCGCGACTTCCACATGTCCACGTTCAGACGCCGCATGCAACGAGGTTCCCCTGTCGTACTCAATCTGGGCTGTCACATCAGCCCCATGATCGAGGAGGAAGCGCACAACTTCCACACGTCCCCCAAATGACGCCGCATGCAGTGGAGATAACCCATGCTTGGTCTGGGCTGAAACATCCAGACCATGGTCGAAAAGTATGCGTGCCATATCCAAATGACCTCCGAACGACGCTCCATGCATTGGAGTCCACCCTTCATCGCCCTTGGCTGTCACGTCTGCACCGCACTCAAGAAGGACTTGGATGACTTCCACATGACCCCCGAGTGCTGCCGCAATTAATGGTGTGAGCATATCGTCGGGTTGTCCTGTTGGATTTGCGCCACCCTCGATATCGGCGCGTATGGCGTCAATATTTCCGCCGTAACATGCTTGATTCAACGGTGTCCATTTGATGTTGTTTCCCATCATTTTTGTCACACCGAATTGAAAAAAGGCACTTGTGACTTCCACATGTCCAAATAGAAATGCCAGTTCGTCTGGAGTGTTGTCTTCCTCGTCCTTGGTTGTAATGTCCACAGAGCGATTCAGGAGGACGCGCACAACGTCCACATGTCCCCATCTTGATGCCAGGTGCAACGGAGTTGATTTCCGCTTGTCCCGAGCTTTCACATCCGCGCCGTTGTCCAGAAGGAAACGAGCAACTTCTGCATGTCCCCTCCTACATGCCAGATGCAATGCGGTCGACTTGCGGTCAAAGCTTTGACCGTGCACATCTTGTGAGCGTTCAATGACGAGGAATTTGACAATGGCGTCTAGGCCACACAGAGCTGCATAATGCAACGGTGATCCGCTCGGCTGTGGTGGCCTTTCGTCTCGCTTTTCTCGACTCCAGTACGGGTCTTCCAAATCATGTATCCAGACCCAGACAGAAAAATGGAATTTTGTCGGGTCGAACAGCAGTTTCATCCCATCTTCCACCTTTCGCGAAACGTCCTCGAACCGCGCATGGTCCACCCAATGCTCCGCGGCATATTCCGCAAGAGGAAATTTCGTGAGGTCGTCTCGGGTGATGTTTTTGTTGGGGTGTAACAGCATTCCGAGGCATACTTTCGCGGCGAGAGTATGAGCGTGTGTCATGGAGACGTGGTAACGACGGAGAATAGTGTGACTTGATTCGGCAAGTCGGGAAGATGTCAAGAACTCCTTGACCGAAAAATGGGAAAACTGTATCACTGAGGAACCATCGACGGGGACAATGGCAAGTAAATTCGATGTTGTGAAAAGCACCGCGTGGACTGGATCTTCTGGGAGCCATCCCTCGTGAAATTTCGGAGTTGGCCCTTTCGTGAACTCAAAACCAAGAAACTGCGCGAGCTCCTCTACACGGAGTGGGCGGGAAGCGACAGCAACACATTGGAGAAGACGGTGGGAAAATTCCCAGTTTGCTTTGTTGATATCTTTTAACGCCCGCTCGTATGTCTCGTCGAGCGTGTCTGGTAGCTCGTCTAGGGCGTGCTGTATACGTCCTGGGAGGCAGTAGCGGAGGTAGCTCAGCTGGCAATTGACCCATCGGAACCTATGATAGGTGTGAATAGAAACCATGAATATTCATGAATGACTGAAGCGTCAACGGCTTACATGCCATCAGCCTTATGCGTGAGCACCCCGATGACAAGTTCTTTGTCTGCTGTTTTCCATCTTCGCATAATTTTATCCGAATTAACGAATGACTTGATGTACATCTCGATGTCCCCCATTTGTCCGGTCTCCTCATGTAGAGAACTGGAATGGAAATTCAAAGGATCGAGGATAGTTTTGATGTCCGTCTCGGGTCGGCCAGTGACGCAAATCCGAAAGTTCGGAACTTGTGAGCCAATGAGATCTTCCACGAACATTAAAACTTTATCCCGAGATGAGACAGATGATGTGAATGGGCATTCATCTACCGCATCAATAATCAGATACACAGGCGCTTGTCCCGGAAGTTTCAGTATCTCCTGTAAGCATTCCACAAGTGCGTTGTCGCTCGGTTGCCTCGAGCCATTACTGTGTTCCCGGTACAAGTTCGAGAGGACTTTAGAGTAGGATTCGGATTGATGACAGAGTTGGACTAGGAAAGATGAGAGGAGGCCACGGAGTTCCTTCTTTTGATCCTCCCTAAAATCACAATAGAAGAACGCAAGTGATGCGAGTCCCAGCTTCCGTATGCCATCGATGTCCTCAATGATCGACGAACTGGACGACGTTATAAGTCATCAAGACAGAGACATCGCAAGTGGAACGTACCAAAGGACGCTCTTCCCAGCGCCCGCTACAAATCCGGAAAATCATCAGTCTCTGTGGAAGTAGACAGACTGGACGACCGCGCACGTTTGCCATGAATCCACAGGAGCGAACTCGGACCAGACGACTTCCATTTTGAGAAAGAATCGCTTTCGAGAAACCATCTTGCCGTCCCAGTGTGCCGCGATCCACACGCAATGTTGTGATTTTTCCAAGGATCAGGTGGAGAAAGCCAACTCTGGATATCTCCTTGCAACTTGTCAACTAGAAGACACATCAATCCTTCGTCCCTTGGTAAACATAAAAAATGACTCACGCTCTGCCTTGTTTATGTCGCTCGCAATTTTGTGCATGATTTCTAACTCTCAGTCAGACAACGAATCGGTTTATATCGCCAACAAAATTTACCGGGGACATCCCGAACGCTATCGATCGATGCATTGCCATCTACGGGGAAAGAACTCAGCGGCCGGGAGCAAACAAGCCACATATGTTTCTCACCATCGATCACCACCCTCATATTCTGCATGAGACCGTAGACAACCTCGAGGGTTTGTACTACGGTCGTCCGAGCCTCATCAGGGAGACGATCTAACCTTTGTAAGGCTGCCTCGATCTCATTCTCTCCTAACAGCTTCTTTACCAGTTTCACTGCATCCCATTCAGACAAATTGCCATATGAGGCAGGACGCACTTACTTGGTCTGTTCTGGTTTATCTGTTTCGTCACGAGGGCAAGGGTGGAAAGCAGCTCCACCATTATTTTTACGATTATCTCCGTCATAGGTCCCGTCGAAGGGACTCTGGTATAGATATCGAGGTGGTTCATGAGGTGTTCGATCGATTCGAGCAGCTCGACGAGAGCTTCATAGCTAGTACCGATGTCTTTGACTGCCTGATGTGCTTGCACGTTACAACCATGTACATGTCGAAAATAAACAAGGATCATACAGAGAGAAGGATGGCGAAGCCAGCGAATATCGCCTTTGCAGGTGGGATGGGCTGCAGAATAAATCATCAGATGTAGAATATTTCTCGACGCCTTCCAACGTACCAAACCAACCATAGCTTCACCGAGGGCGGAGCTAGCGGAGAAAGCATACAACACTGAAACGACACTCTTGAGAGATTTCATGATTCTGTCGTCGCCGCCTCGGAACTCGGTAAATGCTCGTGCTTGCTCTTGAAGCACTGCCGTAACAGACTCGACCGAGTCACAATTCTGGAGTTGTCCGGCGACCAATGTCGTGCCTGTCTGGTTTTGGTAGTCTAGCAAGGCAGACTCGAAGAGGACTCGAAAACGAGATGATTGTGACTGGTCGCTCATTCCACTGTAGGGATATGATAGCTAAGACAGCAGGATGTGGTGGTAGAGGGAGGGAGGGAAAGTCAACGCCACAGTGCCACCGTCACATCAGCAAGTCATGGAAATCTCGCACTGGCGGCACCGCTCATCAGGCGCTCGCGCCTGTCAGATCTTCCTTGATTTGCTGATGTGACTCGCGTTCGACGTGAAGTGGCCATGGCGGAAATTGAATGCAGAATTGCCAAAAGAAAAGGTATTTTTGACCATATATAGTCTCATAGTATAACGGGACAGGGGTCGCGGGAGACTCCGCGACCTGGGAAAGTTCCCACCGTCAGGTTTGTTCCCACACTTGAGGTCGTCGCCCGCGCACGTCAAGAAGTTCAAATGTTACTTTTTACGTTACTTGATCGAAGCCACGGGCCCCCGCACTAGTTTTCTAGTATGTTAGAGAAGGTCATGCTCGCCACACGACAAACCAACATGCCAACACGCTTCGATGGAGTGCTGCTGCATAAAAGGACCATTGTCACCGCATCAATTTATTATTATACTATATTACATAAATTATATAAGAAATTTTGGTGTTTGTCAGTCGTCCTTTTGGGCATACTGTACATGAGGAATTTGGTGAGGGCTACGAAACTGTCGCCCTCACCAAATTCCTCATTGTATATTACTTAACACATTAGGGTTGTCGCTCTCGCTCTCGCGATCAACATTTCCAAATCACGAGGTATGCTCAGCACGAGAGTGAGCGTTCAAGGAGACATGAGTGTAGACAGGACCTGCTCGACCAAGAGCTGAGCTAAGCCGAGCCGTTGTGAGCTGCTCGAGCAGCGGCGAGCTCAGCTAATTTGGGATATTTCCTTTTTAGGTGATTCCTCAATGATGCCGAGTCGCCTTTGATGCCTCATTCTTCCCTCTCCTAAGACTTTCTTCTTCGTAGTTTGGCGTCTCAGTTTTGTGCCTATTGGACCATAACTCTCTAGGCAAAGTCAACCGTAGATCCAAGAATGGATATGGCTGGAGACGCGGGGCTTGTCGAGGGATCACTCACAAGTCAAGGCTTATTCTCACCAACTGATAGCTGGTCTTGGACGAGATGCATTCAAAGGCGGTTCTCAAAGCGATACGTCCGGCAAGGTGTGGTCCGTTTACCTCTCCGAGGCTGATAGACAAGACAAAGTACTTGCGGAGAACTGGAAGGGAGACACGGAGGGCATCCTCATCTTTGTATGTCCAAGCCTCCCACCTCTTGCCAGTGCCCCTGACCTCACTATTCCATCTTTCCCCTAACGCCAACTGAAAGACCGGTCTCTTCGCCGCCACCGTAGCAGCGTTCATCATCAAGAGCTACAAGCGTCTGTCTGCCGATTCCAACGCTGCAACCGTCCTCCTGCTGAACCAGATATCGCAACAGCTCTCCGCGCTCTCCGGCGGCACCCAGATCCCTCCCCCCGCCGCTCTACAGCGACTCGTCCTTCCGCCCGACCGCGTCCGCCATCCGTATCAACATCCTCTGGTTCCTCAGCCTCGCCCTTGCCGCGACCTTGATGCAGCAGTGGGCATGCTAGTACCTGCAGCCCGCGTGGGCGGAGACCACGTTGCACAAGTGTGCTCGCACGCGCGAGTGCCTCTTCGAGGGCGTGCAGGCCTTTCGCCTGTCCCAGGCCGTTGAGGCCGTGCTGGCGCTGCTTCATGTCGCCATGTTCCTCTTCTTCACCGGCCTCGTCGACTTCCTCTTCTCCATCGACAGCACCGTCGGCTGCGTTATCTTTGGCGTCCTATGTTTCTTCGGACGCATTTACATCTTGCTCACTTTTCTTCCCAAACGTCCGACCTAACTGTCCTTACCGGACGCCGTTCAGCCGCGACTCGCTCAAGTGGTTCCTCGTTCTTCCCACAGCACCGGCGCTTCTCGGTATCTATTCTTTGCGATGCGTCATACGGCGTGACAGGTTCAAGAAGATTCGCATGCGCTTTCTGCTCTTCGTGCAGTCATTGTTGTGGACGATGTCCGACGTGATACGATTACAACAGGGGGACATGGAGAAGAAGGCACTGCAGTGGACTGTGGCGACCGTGGACGATGAAGACGACATCGAGATGGTCGTCGAGGGCATTCCGGGCTACATCACCGCTGGAACCAGCAAGAACGCACTTTCGATCACAGAGCCTGTGACAGAGGCCATGCTTGACACCCATCAACCCACCCGGACACCGCATCAACCGGCTCATCGTCATGTGCACCCCCGAGGGGCTACCGCGGCGCCGCCGAGAACGTGCGCAGGCGTCGGGCCCTCGTCTGCCTGGACACCACACGGCTCTTGACGGGCGTGTACTTTGCGTCATTCTCCTACGGAATGTTCGAGCACCAGACATGGCCCTCCGTAAACTCGTTGAAGCGGGACGAAGACCCCATCATCGCCATCAATGCGGTCTGCACAGGCGTGCTGGCAGCGCGCGCCTATCTGCGCTTCCTCTTCGCAGACGGTGGGCCCGCTCCAGCGCTCGTGGCCTACCACGCCCAGAAACTGTTCGAGCTCGTCAACGCGCCGTGGCCCAGGGACGGCCTCTACTCGCTCGCAGGATGTCACTTTGTCCTCCACGGCTTCATCTCCGCGCTTCTCCCCTGATCTCTGCTGAGATCGTCGGCATGATACGCATCTCTTTTCCCACCCCTTTTGGACACAGTCGTCACCCCGTCGTCCTTACTTGCGTCCACCCCCTCCATGTCCGCTGGCTTGTCGGTTTGGCCTGCCTAGTCCTCCTCTGCCTCGTCCGTGACCTCAGTCGCCACCTCGTCCATCGCATCAGCACCCACAGCTCCTGCCATCTCATTTCCACTTGCCCAGTCCCCTACCTTAGCACCTGTATCTGCTGTCCCCGCCTTCCGCGCTCGTCATTATTCTGCATCGTTGGGGTGTCACCACATAAGCCCGCACGTATTCCATCCTATCTCTCGTCGCAGGCTTTGGGTACGACCTTCCTACTATCCACGTCGATCGACTACCCAACACCCCTCCCCTCCCCGCCACGGCATATAGCGTCGTCACTCTCTACCTGTACAGCGGAGATAGCATTCGCAAAGACATCACCATCCGGCCCGATACTGCACTTGGCCAGCAACCACTTTGCCAGTGACTCTACTCATTTCCACATTCATATTCCTCCTTAGACACTCGTTCCCTACGCTCCCTTAAGTGCGATGGTTTCCGGTTCAACGTGCCTCAGTCTCTCTTGCATAAGACTGAACTACGAGTGCATCACTACAGATCGTTGGTGGCCAATGTTTGCCCCCATACACCCGGAACTTGCTCCAATTTTGGGTATGATTTAAAACTACGATAAAATCATCTTTCGTAAGTGGGTTCCCCGCCGCCCTTGGTATCATCTACAAGCCACAAGGCATTTTTGGTGTCACTACTGTAGTAGATAGGTATCTAGCTTACGTAGGATGAAGCTTGATTATTTCCAAACCTGTCCTTACAGTATGGCCATGGGATAGTCCACACGTTGAGTAGTCCAGAATGGTTACGAGATCCGTCCCACGTTTCCTCCCTCCACGACACTTCGTAATACAACACGACTGCATGATAAAATTTTCGATTATGAGAAACAGCACAACAGTCTTACATACAAGTATGGTTCCATATTTATTACAAACTCTAGTTTGAGAGAAGGTGTACTGTATATTGTGACGCCTCCCATGTTACCCGATCCACACCATACCAGAGAACGACCCAAACAAACGCACATCAACCAACCCTACTGCACGCTGCAACAGTGCCACCCTTGAGCTTGATCGTCCGAGCTGTCGCTTCTGCACATGAACGAGAAGAACCGGGGGGCTTTCTTATGTTCCCCTTGTGACCCTATTCCCAACGGACTCTGCACGTCATCGGCCTGAGCCGTCGCATCTGCCCTACGCTCAACTTGAAGACTTGGGCTTGCGAGTCCCGCGTGTTCGTCGGCTACGACGACATTTGATGAAATCTGTCCACCGTCAGCCTGGGCTGCCGCATCTGCTCCGCGCTCGAGACTTACGCGTACGAGTTCCACATGTTCCTCGACTCCTGCGGGAAGTAATCGAGTCTCTCCGCCGTCAGCCTGCGCTGTCGCATCTTCCCCGCGTCCGAGACGTAGACGGGCGGGTTCCACGTGTTCCTCGGCTTCTGCGAGAAGTAATCGAGTCTCTCCGCCGTCAGCCTGCGCTGTCGCATCTTCCCCGCGTCCGAGACGTAGACGGGCGGGTTCCACGTGTTCCTCGGCTTCTGCGGGAAGCAATCGAGTCTCTCCGCCGTCAGCCTGCGCTGTCGCATCTTCCCCGCGTCCGAGACGTAGACGGGCGGGTTCCACGTGTTCCTCGGCTTCTGCGGGAAGTAATCGAGTCTCTCCGCCGTCAGCCTGCGCTGTCGCATCTTCCCCGTGTCCGAGATGTAGGCGTGCGAATTCAACATGTCCCTCGGCTTCCGCAACATGTAATGGGGTTCGCCTATCGTTTGACTGGGCCGTCGCGTCCGCCCTGCCTTGGAGATTTTGGCCCGCGAATTCGACATGTCCCGGGGCCGCTGCGACATATAATGGGGTCTGTCCGTTGTCGGCCTGCGCTGTCGCATCTGGCCCGCACGTGTCCTGAGCCGTTGCATCCCTACCGTGCTCACGAAGGAGATGGACAATTTCCACGTGCCCCCCGTCCGACGCCATATCCAACGGAGTCCTCCCGTCTTTGGCCCGGGCTGTTGCATCGGCTCCATGCTTGAGAAGTAGACGAGTGAATTCCAGATACCCCTTGGCCGCCGTAATATGTAACGGAGTCTGCCCATCCTTCTTCTGGACTATCGCATCTGCACCGCGCTCGAGACGTAGGCCTGCGAGTTCAACATGGTCCCCAGCTGCCGCCCCTTGTATTGCCAATCCATCCTTGTCCCGGGCCGTGACATCCGCCCCGCGGTTCAGAAGCAGGCGCGCGACTTCCACGTGTCCAAGTTCAGACGCCGCATGCAACGGGGTTCCCCCGTCGTACTCAATCTGGGCCATCACATCAGCCCCATGGTCGAGGAGGAAGCGCACAACTTCCACATGTCCCGCATATGCCGCCGCATGCAGGGGAGTCAACCCACGCTTGGTCCGGGCTGAAACATCCAGACCATGGTCGAAAAGTATGCGTGCCATATCCAAATGACCTCCGAGCACCGCTCCATGCATTAGAGTCCACCCTTCATCGGCCTTGATTGTCACGTCTACGCCGTACTCGAGAAGGACTTGGATGACTTCCACATGACCCCCGAGTGCTGCCGCGATTAACGGAGTGAGCATATCGCCGGGTTCCCCTGTTAAATTTGCGCCACCCTCGATATTGGAGCGTATGACCTCAATATTCCCGCCGTAAAATGCTCGACTCAACGGTGTCCATTTGACGTTGTTTCCCATCATAGTTGTCACACCGAATTGAAGAAAGGCACTTGTGACTTCCACATGTCCCAATACAAACGCCAGTTCGGGTGGAGTGATGTCTTCCTCGTCCTTGGCTGTAATGTCCACGCCGTGATTCAGGAGGATGTGCACAACGTCCACATGTCCCCATCTTGATGCCAGGTGCAACGGAGTTGCTTTCCGCTTGTCCCGGGCTTCCGCATCCGCGCCGTTGGCCAAAAGAAAACAAGTTACTTCTGCATGCCCCCACCTACACGCCAGATGCAATGCAGTCGACTTGCCCTCAAAGCCCCGAGAGTCCACGTCTTGTGAGCGTTCAATGACGAGGAATTTGACAATGGCGTCGAGGCCACACAGAGCTGCATAATGCAACGGCGTTCCGCTCGGCTGTGGTGGCCTTTCGTCTCGCTTCTCTCGACTCCAGTACGGGTCTTCCAAATCACGTATCCAGATCCAGACAGAAAAATGGAATTTTGTCGGGTCGAAGAGCAGTTTCATCCCATCTTCCACCTTTTGCGAAACGTCCTCGAACCGCGCATGGTCCACCCAATGCTCCGCGGCATATTCTGCCAGGGGAAATTTCTTGAGGTCGTCTCGGGTGATGTTTCTGTTGGGGTGTAACAACATGCCGAGGCATACTTGCGCGGCGAGAGTATGAGCATGTGGCATGGAGACGTGGTAACGACGGAGAATAGTGTGACTTGATTCGGCGAGGCGGGAGGACGTCAAGAACTCCTTGACCGAAAAATGGGAAAATTGTATCACTGTCGAACCATCGACATTGACAGTGGTGAGCAGACTCAGGGTCGTGGAAAGCACCGCGTCGACTGGGTCTTCCAGGAGCCAACCCCCATTATATGTCGGAATCCGAGTCGGTCCTGATATGAAATCAAATCCAAGAAATCCCGCGAGTTCCTCCACACGGAGTGGGCGGGAAGCAACTGCGACACATTGCAGAAGACGATGGGCAAGTTCCCAATTTGATTCATCGATATCTCGTAGTGCTTGCTCATATGTCCCATCAAGGGTCACCGGTAGTTCTTCCAGAGCATGACGTATACGTCCAGGGAGGCTGCGACGAAGGTAGAGCACCTGGCAATAAACCCATCTGAACCTACAATAGGTGTGAGCGGAAGTTATTGATTCCTGAAGCGCCAGCAGCTTACATGCCATCAGCTTTCTCCATGAGCGCTTCGATGACGAGTTGCTTGTCGTCCGCATTCCATCTCCTCATCATTCGATCCGTATTAACGATGTATCTGATATAGCCCTCGATGTCTTCCATTTGACCGGATTCATCATGTAGGGAAATGGAACGGAAAGTCAATGGATCAAGGACTGCCTTGATATCGGTTTCGGGTCGGCTGGTGACACAAATGCGCAGATCCGGAATTTGTGGGTCGATAAGCCCCTCCACAAGCTTTAGGACTTTCTCGCGGGGGGAAGGAAGAGATGATGTGATTGGGCATTCGTCCAACGCGTCGATAATCAGGTACACCGGCGCTTGTCCTGGCAGTTGCAGAATTTCCTTTAAACACTTGATAAGTCTATCGTCGCTCGGTTGTCTCGAACCGTTGCTGTGTTCCAAGTAGAAATTCGACAGGACGTTCGAGTAGGAGTCGGATTGATGACAGAGTTGGACTAGGAAGGATGAAAGTACACCACGAAGGTCCTTCGTTTGATCTTCCCTAAAGTCACAATAATAAAACGCAAGTGATGCCAGTCCCAGCTTCCGCATGCCATCGACGTCCTCGATGATCGACGAACTGGACAACACTATGAGTCACTGAGACAGAAATATGGAAAGTGGAACGTACCAAAGTACGCTCTTCCCAGCGCCCGCTACAATGAAGAAAACCATCAGTTCTGTGAAAACAGATAGGCTGGACGACCGCGCACGTTTGCCATTAATCCACAGAAGCGAACTCGTTTCAGACACCTTCCATTCTGAGAAAGCATCGCTTTCGAGAAACCACCTCGCCGTCCCAGCGTATCGCGAATCGCATGCAATGTTGTAATTTTTCCAGGGATCTGGTGGAGAAAGCCAACTCCGGATATCTCCCTCTAACCTGTCAACTACCAGACACATCGATGCTTCGTCCCTTGGTAAACACAAAAATCACTCACGTTTTGCCTTGTTCATATCGCTCGCAATTTTGTGCATAATTTCTAACTCTCAGTCAGACAACGAATCGGATCATATCGCCAACAAAATTTACCGAGGACATCCCGAACGTGATCGATCGACGCTTTGCCATCTACGGGGAAAGAACTCAGCGGTCGAGAAGAAACAAGCCAGATGTATTTACTCACCATCGATGACTTCCCTCATATTCTGGATGAGACCGTAGACAACCTCAAGGGTTTGTACTGCGGTCGTCCGAGCCTCATCAAGGGTGAGACGATCTAACCTTTGCAATACAGCCTGAACATCATTCTCTCCTAAAAACTTCTTTACAGGTTTCACTGCATCCTATTCAGACAAATGTCATATCAACGAGGACGCACTTACACGGTCGATTTTGATTTATCTGTTTCGTCACGAGGGCAAGGGTGGAAAGCAACTCCACCATTATTCTGGCGATTATCTCCGCCATAGGTCCCGTCGAAGGGACTCTGGTATAGATATAAAGGTGGCTCATGAGGTGTTCGATCGATTCGAGCAGCTCGACCAGAGCGTCATAGCTAGTACTGACGTCCTTGACTGCCTGATGTGCTTGCGCGTCACAAGGACGTACATGTAGGAAATAAACAAGGATCATACAGAGAGGAGGATGGCAAAGCCAGCGAATATCGCCTTTGCAGGTGGGATGGGCTGCAGAATAAATCATCAGATGTAGAATATTTCTCGACGCCTTCCAACGTACCAAGCCAACCATAGTTTCACCGAGGGCGGAGCTAG
>Ga0210393_10003855_pt1 | contig 11954 bp, 10 predicted proteins | sample IncBWC27OmetaG_FD_160068 | JGI IMG/M metagenome (GOLD analysis project Ga0210393, IMG submission 160068) | Forest soil microbial communities from Barre Woods Harvard Forest LTER site, Petersham, Massachusetts, United States - Inc-BW-C-27-O ... | reverse complement strand
GAACAGCCGATGGCAGCAGCATCAGCGGACCGCACTCTACCGGATCGTGGAATTCATCGGTTATTGGTCGATGCTCGATGTCATCGTTGTCGCGTTGACCTCGGCGCTGATGCAGTTTCAGGTGTTAGGCGCCGCCGAACCGCGCGCCGGCATAGCCTTCTTTTGCGCCGTGGTGGTTGTGACGATGTTGTCGGCGTTGAGCTTTGACCCCCGCTTGATCTGGGATCGATCGGCATGACCGCGGCGGCCACGCCACCTTCCGACGAGGAGCTTCCGACACCGGTGGTCCAGAACCGACGTTGGATTCCGCGATTGGTGTGGGTGGTGCCGATAGCCGCCGCTGTCATCGGCATTTCACTCCTCATCAAGAATTGGCAGAACCAAGGTCCGCGGATCACGATCAGTTTTTTAAGCGGCGAGGGGGTCCAAGTGGGCAAGACGCTGGTCAAGTATCGGGACGTCACGGTGGGGCGCGTGTCGGCCGCTGTGCTGAGCCCGGATCACCAAACAGTCGTGGTGAGCGCCGACTTGTCGAAAGACGCGGCGAGCTTGCTGAACGCGGACACCCAATTCTGGATCGTGCGACCGCGCGTCGGCGCGGGCTCGGTGTCCGGCCTCGATACCTTATTATCGGGCGTGTATATCGGCATGAAGACGGGCACCGCCAAGCTCAGCGAGCGTCAGTTTGTCGGATTGGAGAATCCGCCCGCTCTTTCGCACGGTCCGCGCGGTCGCGAGGTGCAGTTGCACGCGGCACGCGCCGGTTCGCTCGCGATTGGTGCGCCGGTGTACTTTCGGCAGTTCCAAGTCGGTCGCGTGATCGATGAGAATCTGCAGCCGGATGGCAGCACGCGAGTGACCGTGTTCGTTGAGGCGCCTTACGATGGCTTCGTGACGCCCGTGACCCGCTTCTGGCATGCGAGCGGGATCGACGTCAAACTCGGCGCCGATGGCCTGAGCGTGCAGACTGAATCGTTGGCGGCGGTGCTTGCCGGAGGCCTCGCCTTCGACAACGGGCCCATCGAAGTCATGCCGGCGGCGGCCGGCATGCCAGGCGAGTTCACCCTGTACAATAACGAAACCGAGGCGATGGCGCCGCCCGACGGGGACCCGCACTACGTCCGGATGCGGTTCGCACAGGCGCTGCGCGGCCTGGAGGTGGGCGCGCCGGTCGAATTCGTTGGGGTCGACATTGGGTCTGTCGTCGCCGTGGACTTAGGCTACGAGCGTCAAGGTAATTCTTTTCCGGTCATTGTAACCGCCAAGCTCTATCCCCGGCGTATGGGTCAAGCATACGAATTGCTCGCCGCGCAGGGGAAGACCGAGAGCGAGGAGACGCTTGCCGCGTTCGCGGGAACCTTGGTCAATCGAGGGCTGCGCGCGCAGCCGCGATCGGCAAGCCTGCTGACCGGGAAGCTCTATATCGCGCTGGATTTCCTGCCCACGAGTCCCCGAGTCGCCTTTGACACCTCGATTCGGCCGCTTGAATTGCCGACGGTGAATGGATCCTTTCAAGAACTGCAAGCAAATATAGGCCGTTTGGTGAAGAAGGTGAATGATCTACCGCTCGAGCAAATCACGGCGGATTTGCATACGGACCTAACAGACCTTCACGAAACCTTGAGCGAGCTCCACACCCGGGTGCTGCCGAACGCAGTCGATACTTTATCGGCTCTGCACGGCACGCTCGATTCCGCCGACCGGACTTTGGACGTTGAATCGCCCTTGCAACGCGGCCTTACCGACACCTTATCGGAGACCCGCAGCACCTTGCAGGCCGTGCGTGAATTGGCAGATTATCTCGATCGTCATCCAGATGCGCTCCTGCGCGGGAGGCGACCGCAGAAGATGCCGCAGGGGCCCGCGGCGTCATCCTCGGACGCCAAACCGTGAGCGGCTACCACCTACGGTTCGCTCTTGCCTGGTTTGTGAGCGTCGGCGTCGGTTGTACATCGGCGCCGGTTCGTTATTACACCTTGAGTCCGTCGTCTGATAAGACCCAGCCGGCTTCGCAGACTCTTGCGATCGATGTACGAGTCGTCCATATCCCGCCGCAACTCAACCGCTCCGGGCTGATGGTTCGCACCGGACCGACCGAGGTGACGATTCTCGAGAATGAGCGATGGGCGTCGCCATTGAACGATGAAATCAAGGACGCGCTGCGTCTCGAGCTACGGCGCCGACTGGGCCGCATGACTGGGTGGCGTCCCGGCTTTGCAAAGCTAACGCTCAATGTCGACGTGCAGCAGTTCGAGGCGCAAGTCGGGCAGTACGCACTGCTCGAGGCGTCTTGGAGTGCAACCCTATCCGGGATTGGCCTGCCATCCAATAGCGCGCGGGCTGCAACCTGTACGTTCCAGGCCGAAGAAAGGATCCATACCGGCTACGCAGAAATGGTGGAGGGGTATCAACGAGAGATCGCAGCGCTCGCCGATGCCATCGTAGCCGTGTTGACGAGTGCTGCGAGCGGTGTCGAAGCTTCGTGTCAAAATTCGATAGAAAGCTCGGCCGGCGGATCCCGCTCGAAAGATCACTAGATTTACCAATACGGGGTTTAAACATGTTTCGCCGAGTTCAACGAGTCAAGTCAATCCTTCAATTCCTGCGTGAGCGGGCACCGCATTACGGTCCGCTCGCAAGAGATGATCTACACAAGTTCCGCGACGAGATCGTCAAGGCGTCCGTTGGCGCGAGCATTTCTGCAGCCGCCGGCCTCATCTTTGCATGCTTTCTGTCAGTCGCCGTGATTGTCTCGGCATGGGATGGCGTGCATCGGACCGCGGTGGCTTGGGCGGTTTGCGGCGGTTGGGGCGTACTCGCGCTCGGCGGCTTATGGTATGCGCGAAGGGCCATCGCGGGCCCGCCGCCCTTTAAGCTCATGGCGACTGCGATCGCGCGCGACTATACGAGCCTTCTGGCGGTGGTGGATCGACAAGAGCCGTAGGTATTGCTTCTGCGCCGCAGACTGCATGAAAGACGCGCGGCGCAGAACGTCCTCGCGGTGAGTACACGGATCGGCCGCGTGGTCAGTTCTCGGGGACGATGGGCCCGAGAATCAACAACGCAGCCGCCGTGGTTGCCTCACGAGAATATTGCGCGCTCGCTCTATGATGCCTGGAGCGTGACGCGCATGCCGCTGGCCGACAGGTTGAATCGCAATCCGCCGGTTTGCGAGTGCAACTTGATGACGACGCCCTTCTCATTCTTGAGATACGCGACCGAGCCGCCCTCGAACACCGTCACGCCGGCGGTGACTGCCGAATAGTTACCATCGATATCGCCCGGAGCCGTCAGATTGTAGACTTCACCCTCGGCGTTGATCCCAGCAGCACCGACATCCACGATCGATATGCCCGAGAGCTTGAAGCGGTACTGTTTCGCGTCCTTGCTGTAGTAAAGCGTGCCATGTCCCCACGTGTATCCGATGCCCAGGGCGACCGAGCCGCCGCTAAGCCACACGTAGCCGCCTGGAATCGAATCGGCCGCCACCGGTGGCGCCGACGAGTCCGCCGCCACAGCGATGGTCGACACTAAGAGGGTCGAAACGAGACTTAAAATTAACTTGCGCATGAACTTCAACTCCTTAAATTGAGCACTATCAGGACACCATCACGGTAAGCGGCCGCGACAAAAATCGCCGCCCCCTTTTTGGGGGATGCGTCAGGGCTGGACTCCCGCGACATCAATCGCTCCCATGGAAAGCGCCAGCGCCGCCGCAGCCGTATGAGCATTGGCGCGCGCATCTTCAACTTGTGTGTCGCCTTGGACGACGGCATTTTCTTCGGTGGCAAGATCTGTATAGGTACCGACCCCTTGGCGGTACGAACGCAGCGCCGCATCGTAGGCCGTGTGCGCGGCCTGACTGAAGACCGTGGCGGCATCATACTCGGCCAGGCTCGTCAACAATCCATTGTAAGCCCGCACTACTTGTTGCGACGCGGAGTCGCGTGCGGTCGCCAGTTGTTCATGCGCCTCGCGCGCTTTGGCATCGGCGATCGAGATGCGATTGCGTCGCATGCCACCGTCAAAGAGGGGGACGCTGAACGACAGGAAAACGTTTTGTCCGGGCCGGTCGATATTCGAATAAGGGCCGCCGCCGGCGGAGTTCAACGAGCCAATATTCTGAAAGGCCTGTCCCGCGAGCTCAATCACGGGATAGTACGATCGCCGCTCGCCCTTCAGAGCTGCCTCGGCCGCATCCACTTTGCCGAGTGCCGCGATGACATCCGGTCGGTGGGCAAGAGCTTGATCGACCGCCTTGGACACACTGTCGGCCGGAGCGGTCGGTAGGGGCAACTCTGCGCTATCCACGACATCGATTTCCGTAGCAGCGGGCACGCCGAGCGCCGCCACGAGATTGGCGCGCGCGGTCCTCTCGGCACCTTCGGCGGCTGCCAGCGTAAAACGTGCTTGGGCCGTTTGTCGCTGCGCCTGCGCGACCGCAACCACCGTGGCGAGGCCGTTATTCTGCTTGGCAACGGCGGCATCCTGAGTGGTAAGAGCGGTACTCAAGGCCTTCTGCGCGGCATGGAGCTTCCCGCGAGCGGCACCCAAGTCAAAATAGGCTTGCGATACCTCGAATATGAGCTTCTGATGGGTGCCGGTGAAAACCACGTTGGCGACGAAAGAGTCTGCGCGCGCGGCTTGCATTTGGGCATCGCGACGCCCGAAGTCAAAAAGCAACCACTTCAGAGCCAGCGCGGGAATGACCTCCCGCGATTCGGAAATGAAATAGCCTGCCGGCACCAGGGACTTCGGCATGGGCAACGGTGTGTGCTGAAAGCCGCCGATCGCTTGCAAGGAAAGCTGCGGCAGATACGCACTTTCCGCGAGGCCGATCTCCGCGGCTGCTGCACGCGCGACTTCCCAAGCCGCGCGCGTTTTTGGATTCTCTCTTTCCGCTAGATCGATCAGCGCGGCCAGATCGTACTGCCTATGCGGGACGGAGAAACCCGTATCGCCAAGTGCTTCGGCCCGGCGGATGGCCGAATCGGGGATCGCCCATGGTTGCTCGGCGCTCGGCGGCGCTTGCGCCATTGCCGGGCGAGTGCTGAGCACGCCGGCAACAAGAGCCAATCCCATCGTCGAGCGTTCAATGCACTGCCGCAGCAACATGCCGAACCTCCGACTCGAGCTGTTCGATGGCGTGCAGGCTTAAGCGTGCGCCGGGTTCTAACGCAGTTGCCGGCGAGGAAGCGGTAGGCACAGGACTCGGAGGCACCGGCCGGCCCGTCGAGACGTTGTCTGCGGCAGACTCAGCCCATTCGGCCGACCGGGCGGTGGATCCGGGTTCCGCATCGCGTGAAATTGCATCCGTCGACACGACGAACGCCGCTCCCGCGAGGCGTTCGATACTTGCAACAGAGGGAACAGTGAGGTTCTCGCGCGCATGGCTCGGCAGCATCCGCAACTCGAAAAGGCTCAAGGTGCGCAGGTGATCGGCACGTGCCAGGGCTTGGACCGTGCGCATGCGAGCCTCCTCCGCGTGGCGTGGCCGACGGATCACTTCGCCAATTGCGCGCAGCGCCTCGGCAAGCGCTGCTCGAACGGCGGACCTGGCTGATTGAGGCCAAAACGAACTGAACACAATCGTGATCACGATATTCCCCAGCAGGATGCCGGCGACTCGGTCGCGAAGGACTGTGAGGTCCGTGGCGGGTGCGTAACCTTGTAGAACTCCCAAGAAGAAGGCGAATGCGATCTGCATGCCGGCGTAAGAAAGCAGTTCACTGCTGGTCGCCACCCAGGCGGCGCCCACCGACACCGCGGCAGCCAATAGAAACAACTGGCCGATATCCGTGAGATGTGGGAGGACAAAGACGATGCACAGGCCGGCGATGAGTCCGCCGATGACGGCCCCGGAGAGCCGGAGCAGCAGCTTGTGCACGGTCTCGCCCAAGCTGGACAGAGCGACGAAGAAGCAAGTGACCACGGAGGTGCGCATCCCGGGCCAGTTGAGAAGCGTGTAGATGGCGTAGGAAATCATGAGCGCCATCGTCGTCTTCAGAGCAAATTGCCAATGCGCTGGATTGCTGAACACGTCGGCGACGAAGAGTTGTCGAGGAGGGTGATGTTCGTCAGTCTTGTCAAGCGAAGTAACAGGGCGGCCAATCGCGGCTAGGAGGTCGGACAGAGTGCTGCGCAGGGCAACCACGGCCGGAGATAGTTCGTTGTTCGCGCCGGCGAATTGCGAGGGAGGCGCTGTGGAATCATGTATCGCTGGAGCGGCGCCCGACTCGATGGCCTGTCTGCAGGCTCGCAACCGGCCTGCCAGGTCTTGCCGAGGACCTTCGGGCAGATCGTCGGGAAGGGCCTCTAAGAGCACCAGCGCATCAAGAAGTGCGCGTATCACAGGCACCGTGATTCGGCCGGCTTGCGCTCCCTTTTTGGTGCTATGTTCCGCACTTTCGATCAACGGTAGCAGCCCTGCCCGCCATTCAGGCAAGGATCGACGGTAGTCGCCGTTGGCGAGCGACGTCTCCAACTCCGTCAGGATCTTCCGCACGCGGCGGTCGATGAATGCCAATGCTCCCTGGCCAAATAGCAAATTGACGATGAGAGTCACGGCCACAGGCACGAATACCACCACCCACGCCCACAAGGTCAAGCGTGTCAGGGCCTCCGGCCTGGGCACGTCATCGACCACCGTCTGCAGCAGCACGATGACAAAGCCGGCCAGGAAGGAGATTGGGCCCAGCGCAAATGTGCGCGCCGTAAACATGGCGGCAAAGGTCGCCGCTGCCATGAGCGGCAATCGCAATGCGGGTTCGGCCGTGTCGATGAGTTCGAGGCCCAAGACCACGAGCACTGCCAGGGTCGCGGCGGCCAAGCCACCGAGAGCCATTTTCACGGTGGCGCTTGTTTCGTCCTTGCTGATCAGAAATCCAATGTAGGCCATGTAGGTCGGTTCGGGTATCTGAAAGACCATCGCGATAACCACTGTGATCGCAGATCCCGTTGCGATGCGCGCGACGGCCGCCCATCGACCCTCTCGCGGCGCCAGCTCGACGGCGAGTAGATCAAGGAGCGAGCGGCCGGGCTCCCGCGATTCAGCGAGCGCCGTCATGATGCACTTTGACGGATGCGGTCAATCCCACGTGCATGGCAAACGGGGGCGGCCCATCGAGCCGAACCCAGACCGGAAATCGCTGCGCGACCACCACCCAGTTGAGGTCGCGGCCGACGACGGGAAGACCGGGGCCGTCTTGATCCGTCGATTGCACACCCGCGCCCAGGCTTTCCACCCGCCCTGCAAAGGCGCTGTTGCTCTCGGACATGGTCCACACCGTTGCTCGATCGCCGACGGCGATTCGCGGCAATTCGGTTTCTCTGAAATCGGCGATGGCATACCACGCATCAGACTTGATGAGACTGAAAAGCGGATGGCCCGCGACGGCAAAGGTGCCTTCCGCAATTTGCAATCCGACCACCTTTCCCCCAAAGGGGGCGCGCAAGGTGGTCAAGTCGTAGTTGCGCGCGGCATTGGCCGCCGCCGCTTCCGCGCCTTCCAATTGGGCTTCCAGGCTCAAGGTGTCGCCCACCGCTTGGCGGGCCTGAGTGGCGGTTCGGGTGAGCGCTTGGAGGGACGCTTCGGCAGCGGCCTCGTTGGTCTTGGCTTCATCCAACTGCTGTTGAGTAACGAAGCCGGGTTTCACCAACGGCTCAAGGCGCTTGCGCGTGTCCTGGGCCAACTTAAGCTGGTCGCGCGCCTTCTGTACTTGGCTCATCGCCGCTTGGACGCCGGAACCCTGGGAGGTGACTTGACGTCCCGTCAGCGCAATCTGTGCCTTAAGGGCGGCCACCTGAGCGCGTGCTTGGCGCAGTTGAAACTCATATGGCGCCGGATCGATGACGAGCAGCGGTGCACCCTTGGCAACATCCTGGTCATTGGTCACGAGGATCTGGACAATACGTCCACTGATCTCCGACGCCATCGCTGCACTATAGGCAAAGATGCGCGCATCGTGCGTGCGGGGGCGCCGATCGATCGCGAAGACGACGAGAGCGCCCAGAACGATGGCCAGTCCGATAGCCATCGTGGCAATCACTTTGCCGCGAATGGACTTGCGTTCACTCATCGGCATTCCTCAAGACAGCCATATCAGCCACATCGCGAACGTGCCTGCACAGGTAATCGCCACCATCACGACGAAGGGCACGGGGATCTCCTCGAGCAGGCCCGAGGCTTTGAAAATTGCGCGGGCTGCGATTGCCAAGGCAATGCCCACCAACGCGCAAACCATCCAAGACGGAAAATACGAGCCTAGAATATTGCGCGACGGCGCACCGTCGCAGCCGCCCAGTAATCCGAGCAGCGGCGCCGTGCACCACAGCCGGGACGCCCGCGCAGGGCGGTAAAACGCGCCGCGTTCGGAAGAACTTATCGCGACATTCATGGGTGGGCAGTGTCATCGGTTTGTCCATCGCCGGCAGTCCCCCTTTTGGGGGAAAGGGCGATTTCGGCAAGGGAGGGTGCGCTAGCCCTGATCGTCAAAAAATGTCCGAATGCGCTGGAGCAGCGATTGGCCGGCGCTGTCGTCGGTAGCGCGAACGGCCACAACTCGATTGAGAATCGCGAGGCCGCGGCGCGCAGACCGATCAAATTCGGCATAGAGGTCGGAATTTGCCACGAGCAGGGGCTTTATGACCTTGCATTCGAGTCCATAGAGCTTGCAATGAGTGCGGGCTGTGGCGGAGGCCGCATAAGGCGCACCGGTGAGTAGACTGACTTCACCGATGTATTCTCCGGCCCCAATGAGGCCAGCCGTCCGCTGCGAAGAGAGCTCCGTGTGTTGGCTGATTTCAAGAATCCCAGAGACGACGATGAAGAGCATCGCTTGAGTTCCCCCTTGCGCGAACAGCACCTCTCCGGGTTCAAGCGATCTAGGGCTTAAGCTGGCGGCCAATTCAGCCAGTTGCTCCGGCTCCAAGGCTTCGAACAGGATCATGTCCTGAAGAAGCGGCAGCAGTGCATGAATTGGCCGGCCCGTACCGTCCTCGGGTGCAGGAATACCTTGCGCAGGGCGCGGAAAGTAGAGACCGGAGTAGTAAAGCTGCCGCCTTGCATGCCGCAGCAGCAGGTCTTTGGTCGTTGAAAGGTGTTCCGTGTCAGAAACCGAAAAGTTCACCCGATATCGGCTTTCCCTCGACCCGAGACGTGTCAACACGGTGCTGGGGCCTGGCAAGGGAACAATAGTGGGGCACAGCAATGTGGCTTGTTGAAGCGTATCGATGACTCGCTCGGGATTGGCGCTGGCAGGACACGAAAGTTCTATGAATGCTGAACGAACGCGAGTCGGAGAGCTGCGGTTCACGATGTCGGACTTTGCGACCACACTGTTTGGGACGATCGCGACATCATCGCCGTCGGTGAGTATGCGAATCGAGCGCCAGTTCATCTGCACCACCGTGCCCTCGGTTTTGTCGCCGAGCGAAATACGATCGCCCACATTAAAGGGCGCCTCAATGCCGAATGCGATTCCTGCAAAGACGTCCGCCAACGTGTTCTGCAGAGCAAGGCCTAAAACGATTGCCAGAACGCCGGAGGTCGCGAGCAGGCCGCCGATGGGCAGCGCGAGTACCGAAATCAAGACAACCAATACGGCCGCGGTGTAGATCGCGGCCGTGGTGAGATCAGGAAAGAGCCGTGCCTCGCGCCATCGGCGATTGTGATTGAGGGAGAACGACATGGCGGCAACGAGCACTCGCGCGCCGAGCAGCCACCAGATGCCCGCTACCGCATGCAGCCATAGCGTGGTGGCATTGTCCCCACCGTTGCCCGGTAAAGGAGGAGTTTGATTTCGAAAAAGTATCAAGCTCGCGCCGACAAAACATACGAAGTCAAATAAGTGGCGAACGCGTTCCGGGAACGGCCGCAGCGCGATGTAGCTGAAAATGACGAAACCGAGGATCAGGACAGGTAACAGAGCGGAAGTCATTGTGCTGTGCCGCCTAATAGGAACGCTTGCGCGGCGCGCGGTCACGTGATCGTAGTGCATGCGCCGTTCTGCCCATCTCCCCCGAAAGGGGGGAGCCACTTATATCTCAGACTGCTATAACTACCTCGACCGCCGGCCGTGAAGCGCAGGACGCACAAATGGAGATTTGAGATGACCAATGTTGCAGACCGAATAGTTGAGGCGCTCGAAGCCGCCAACGTGCGGCGTATCTATGGATTGGTGGGCGATTCGCTCAATGGCATAACCGAGTCGCTGCGCGTACGCCGCAAGATTGACTGGATTCCCGTCAGACATGAAGAGGTCGCGGCATTTGCCGCCGGCGCACAGGCGCAACTGACCGGCGAACTCGCTGTGTGTGCCGGAAGTTGTGGCCCGGGCAATTTGCACCTGATCAATGGGCTCTTTGACTGCCACCGCAACCGCGTGCCCGTGGTGGCAATCGCCGCTCATATTCCCAGCACCGAGATTGGTTCCAGTTTTTTTCAGGAAACCCACCCGCAATCGCTATTCAAGGAATGCAGCCACTATGTCGAGCTAATCTCCGATCCGTTGCAGGTACCGCGGATCGTCGAGGCGGCGATTCGCGAGGCCGTCGCCAAGCAGGGCGTTGCAGTCATTGTCATTTCCGGTGATGTCGCCCTGAAGGAGGCGGGACCGCGGGCGCCCGCCCCGAAGCCGGTGTCGCGACTGCCGCGCGTGTGTGCGGTCGAGGCAGACATCGAGGATTTGGCCAATCTTCTGGAAAGGGGCGAAAGGACGACGCTCCTCTGCGGCGCCGGTTGTGCAGGCGCCCACGATGCCGTGGTAGCCCTCGCGGCCAAACTCAAGGCGCCCATCGTGCATGCAATGCGCGGCAAGGAGCACATCGAATGGGACAATCCCTTCGACGTGGGCATGACGGGGCTCATCGGGTTTTCCTCCGGATACCACGCCATGGAGGCCTGCGATACCCTGCTCATGCTCGGCACTGATTTCCCGTATCGGCAATTCTATCCGACGAAGGCCAAGATCGCGCAGATTGACATTCGCGGCGAGAACCTCGGGCGGCGTTGCCGGCTCGATCTCGGCGTGATTGGGGATGTGCGGGAGGTCTTACCGCGACTGACGGAGCGACTCTCAGGGACGTTGGATGACTCGCACCTCAGCGCCGCGCTCAGCCACTACGCCAAAGCCCGGAAAGGTCTCGACGAGCTCGCGAACGAGCTTTCCAAACACAAACCCATTCATCCGCAGCTGCTCGCAAAAGTGGTGAGCGATCTCGCCGGCGAGGATGCGATTTTCACGTGCGATGTGGGTGAGCCGACGGTGTGGGCCGCAAGATATCTCAAGATGAACGGCAAGCGCCGGCTGGTGGGCTCATTTCTGCACGGATCAATGGCCAATGCGATGCCGCAAGCCATCGGCGCGCAGTTCGCCATGCCTGACCGGCAGGTCATTTCGATGTCGGGTGATGGGGGCTTCGGGATGCTCATGGGCGATTTGTTGACCGTGCGGCAGTCGAAACTGCCGATCAAGATTGTGATTTTCAACAACGGACTCTTGGGCTTCGTCGACATCGAGATGAAGGCGGGCGGATTTCTGCCGGTGGGCACGCGGCTCGACAACCCGAATTTTGCAAACATGGCCGAATCGATGGGCATTTATGGCGTGCGGGTGGAGGACCCGGGCGAATTGAAATCGACAATCGCAACAGCCTTTGCCCATGATGGTCCTGCCGTCATCGACGTGTTGACTGATCGGCAGGAACTCGTCATGCCGCCCGAGATCAAGCTCGAGCAAGCGAAGGGTTTCAGTTTATGGATGCTCAAGGCGGTGCTCAATGGCCAAGCGAACGAGATCGTGGATGTGGCGAAGACGGCGCTCATTCGATGAACGCAACCACCAATCTGCCGCGAGCCCAGACCGACACGGTGGCGCGGGCCTTCATCGTCGCCTGGGTGTTCTCACTGGGATTCTATTTTCTCGAATACGCGGTGCGTTCCTCCCCGGCGGTGA
>Ga0210393_10003854_pt1 | contig 11955 bp, 17 predicted proteins | sample IncBWC27OmetaG_FD_160068 | JGI IMG/M metagenome (GOLD analysis project Ga0210393, IMG submission 160068) | Forest soil microbial communities from Barre Woods Harvard Forest LTER site, Petersham, Massachusetts, United States - Inc-BW-C-27-O ... | reverse complement strand
ATACGCAGCACCATCGATATCGATCAGACGAACGCTTCTATGAGCTCAACTTTGGCCGATTGGAGGCGTTGCCGCCTCTTCTGCAACTCGCTGCGGCGCTCAACGATATCTTCTGGCTCGCTCAGGAGTGCCCTGCACTTCTCGTAACCTCCAGGGCCGTTAATGGCGAGGCCTTTGAAGAGCGCCGCTTCGAGGCCGACTGTCACCCCCCGCAGTAATGTCCGATCGACGCCCATCGGAACATTATCGACGAACCGTTTGTAGGCCACTGCGGTGTGATAGTCAGCCACGATTAGGACGAAAACGAGGAGATATGTTACGAACCCTGGAAGTAGGCCCGGACGTCCGCCATTATTCCGATGGCCGGTTCCATGGGATCCGGTGGAAGTAGATTTGCAAACAAGGAGGCATCAACTGCTTCCAGCCCCAGCCTAGTGAGGGAGCAGACTGCGTCGTTCATCGCTTGACTCATATCACTGTCCTCCATGTTCCTTATGAAGTTGCTCTTGGCCTTCAGCCGGGCATCCTTATAATGGGCCAAGAATTTCGAACGGTATTCCATATAGTAATGGGTGTTCATCGTGAACGGCTCTTGTTCTTCCTCGATCAAGGAATCAATGTGTGCCGATGCTGCATCGGCACACTTCTTTAGATGGTCTTGTAAAATGCCCCTGATCTGTTATCAACAAAATGGAACCTCGGCTGGGAGAAAACGCGAGGCGCACGTAATTCGTTGCTTCAGATGACCATGAGTATATTGCGAAAAATGGTCTTCAACCAGCAACCTGATGCGTAAGCCGAGCTCCGTCCTTGCATATTCGAAGTATTGCTGAGACGGAGAATTCCACAGCTTTACGAAGGACCCAATATATTGCTTTATGACAATATACGGGAAATTGTTTGGTAGCTCCCGGGTCACGGCGCTGATGACGAATGAAGGTCATACCGGAGGGCGACGGCCAGGAAGAGACGTTCACTTACGAATTCGCCCTCGTCATCACGTCATCGACAAAGATAGCTCGAATCCCGTTAACGGGCTGCCACTCCGATTCTGGTTCTTCATTCGAGAGGAAGCTGGGCAGGGGGAGAACAGGCATAACTTGAGCAACGTGGGCCCGGGGACACTCAAGCGGTCGAAAGTCCGGCGCCGTCTGCCGTATTTTCTTCTTGAACTCTTCTCGTGGCTCACGCAGGGCTTGTATCAGACCACCGTCACCAGGAGTGCCGGCAACGACGTGCTCGACCGAGCGGATAAACTGGCCTATCAGTTTTAATATCTCCGCCATTGGCTCGGAGGACGGTGGATTTGGGAGACGTGAGATGTCGTGATCCGTCTGCTCGAGCAGCCTTTCGAGCTCTCCCTGTAGCTCAGGAAGCCTAACAACCAGTTACAATCAACTCCAAAGTTCGATGTATCGAAGACTTACCGCTTCGAAATTAAGTTCGACAGGACTTGGCCCAGACGTCGCGTGAGCTTATCCGTGCCCAGCCGTCGCTGATAGAGCCACTCCAGGTTCGACCAGGGTGCCCTGGTCGAAAAGAAGTCGGCTTCCCTCTCCCGGGCTTGCTCATATGTGATCCCATTTCGGATGTCCTGCGAGTCAGGATTCTTTACCGAGTAATACTCGATCCCTCCACCCTCTCCGCCACTCTGGATCTTGCTTATCCAGGTTGCCTCTTCGCCCGTCGGTATACGGTCGGGCTTCGTAAGGACACCTACGTGAATGGCATCAGCAACTTCAAAGAGCATCGTGCCAAACAGAACTACCAATGGTCCGAGCACCCAGTGGGTCAAACTGATCAGCGAGGCGATGGGCGCTTTGATTTTCAAAGTCGGCTGTTAATATCGATTATGTGGGACCAAAAGCGGAGAGGACGGAAGGCGGACATACTTTCACATGCGATTGTTAGTAAAATGATACAACTCTCCTTAGAAATATACTCTTCGGCGAGCTGTTGGACGAGACGGGCGTCGCGTGGCTCCCCTCCGACAATCAAGCCTGTCGTGACTTAGCCCGCTATCAGTTTGTATGTCCACATTACCCACCCGGAAGGTCAACGAAGGATAAATCATCCACGTCTTTCCCACTGATCTCGAGGCATACAGAGCTAGAGGAAAATGATAAATGCCTCTCCTCCAAGTCGTCGGCGTCCAGGAAGAAACCGGGGTCGGTGTTGGGATTGAGGATCGCGCATTGGGCGCGGCGAATTCTCTCTGTCACAAGAGGCTTGTCGAAAATGGGAGGGCCAAAATCGACTCTGCGGGGTTGGGCTAGCTCGGCACCGTCCGCGTCTGTGACCATCCGGAGCGAGACCACGCATTGCCATCGCCCATTTGAGTGCGACAGTTGACATTCGGTCGGACATCTGCACAATGAAAATGAGGTTCATGGCGAAGATACCAGAGACTCGGAAGGGATCGATGTTGTCTTACCTCGTACAGGTGCCGCTAGCGCGAGGTAGAGTAATACCAGAGATGGCCTCGATGAGCGAAGACTTTCCAGCACTTTGCGATCCCAAGACGGCGATGATGGGGATGTCGAGATCCAGCTGAGCGCTGCGAGAAGGAAATTGAAAAAAAAAAAATGAGGCAGGTAGCGGATGGTATAAATGGGGGCATTCCTCACCCTGTCGCACGAAGGCGGTTCACGGAATCCATCATCCTACGTTTCTGGCCGACATACTGTGGGTCCGAGAGGCCAACTGGGGCGGCATCCGCTGTGCCGCGTATGTTGGGGGTATCTTCTACGAGCAAAGCACTTTCCGATCGCCCACCAACGGTGCTGGGGGTGTCGGGATCTAGGCGAGCGCTACGAGAAAATAAAAATAAAAATATTGAAGCACACAGTGGACGTCAGACATGGGAGCAAATCCTCACCCCATCGCACGAAGACGACGATTCACAGAATCAGCCGCCGACCCGCGGGGCCGGGTCTGGGCCGCATGTTGCGCCTCTACCGGTGAAGCACTGACGGGGGAGCCCGTGGTTTCAGAGAGGCTACCCGGTATCTCGAGGACGCTATCGGTGTCTGTTCCACTATCAGATACGATCATTCTGGGAAGTTGCAATGAAAAAAGGGGAAGCGTTGTGTGTGCGCTGAGGGAAATGGACTGAAAGAACGGGGTCTTTATAGGTTTTCGGTGGGAAGACGTGACAGGATTGCAGGACGTCTGAAAGTGATTTGAGGGTACTCTTGGTCACGATGGCGGAACCTCTAGATCAAGCAGAAATAAGTCCTTATTCATGTTACGGGCCCCGAAAGCAGGGGTCAGTGGACGTCACTCCATTCACAATAATACACAGCCTAGATCAAGAGGGAACGAGGCGCAGGAGCAGGCGCCACACCCCGACAGCATAGGGAAAAAAGTGACGGCTAATGGAGGGGGCCGTCGAAAAAGACCGCGCTAATACGTGGAGCCTCGGCGTGCATCGGGCGCCCGAGGGACGGACGACCAGCAATCACAAGGGGCACTGTATCCTACTAGGTGCCACACCCGCGCAACTAGGGGGAACGGGTCACGACTCGAGGAATATCAGTTTGTCAACGTAGCTGCAATTCGCCACAACCTGGCAATTGCTCTACCAGTAGTCGGGGGCGCGACATTGCGAATCAAGAAGGCGATGATGCGGTGGACGGCGAACAAAGTTGAACCATAAAAACGTGGGAAGAGGGAGAGATACGCGTGATCTGCCCAACTTGATTCGTCGCGGGGATTGGATCAACTGAACCGCTGCCGCCACCGTGACGCCGCCACGGACAGCCTGCTCCTTAACCAATAATATTGCAACTATAGTACTCCGCGCGCTCAATGACTCAATTGACATTCTCTCAAGTTCTACGATGGTGTAGTTCGAATACCTAAAGTGGAATGTAAGGTGAGCGTCGCCGCTGACCGCGGAACCACGCGCGCACTGCAGTGCGGGGACTGTGACGGTCTTGAATCTACCGCGCCTCGGCTCGTGTCCCCTTTGTTCTCTTCCCCTCGAGCGAGCGCCCGTCTCCCAATTCCACCTCCTGTGCCTTTCAAGACTGTCAATATTCCCTTCTCCGATGCCTTGCGGTGGGCTCCCTTTGTCCATTTGTCCACCAAGGGTCCTTGCGCCCACACTCAGGCTGTTGACTTTACCCTCGATCTCGTGCTCGCCCCCACGCAGCGCGACTGCTTGCGTGCTCTCCCGGTGTCGTCGTATATCTTTTGTTCATATTTCGGTTTTTACTACTATACCTCTTTAGAACTTGCTCTTCCCTGGCTTCACGGGCACCGTGCCCTCGTTCACCCTTCATCGCGTGTCCCGGGCCCTTCCCCCTCGTCTCCCTTTCACAGACTCGTCGTACTTTTAGATGTCTTTGTTCTCTTCGTCTCCTGGTGTGTGCGTACGATCACTTCTCGACTCGGTGTTCTGGGCCGGCCACTCGTAGTTACAAAGCTCTCACATGTATACAAGTCAAACCCTTCGACCTCGGAAATGGAGAACCTGTTGTTCTCCAATTCTCCTGGCGTGAACCCTTTAAGTTTCGCTTTCTCCTCTCGCCTCGCCCGAGACCTGAGCCACCAAGCCTATCAGCATCTGATCTTGATAACGAAGGTCTATCCCTTGTCGCCTCTCGCCTCTAACCTCGTTTCTGATCCCTTTGTTGTCGTCCTCGGGTGACTCGCATGGCTCTTCCTTTATCAGGAATAGTCTCTACTTCTCGGATCTCCTACTCTCGGATCTGCCTTGCCAACTCACTTGCACGTCCTCGTACTCGCTTCAGGAACGTCACGGGATTAAACAATCTTCTGTCATCATTCAAACGCCCGCAAAGGTTCCTCTTTTCCCTTCACGAGGCTGTCACGCTTCTTCTGCAGGGCGGCGCGGCGCACAACGATATCTTCCGGCTCATTCAGAAGAAAACTGCAACGCTCATACCCTCCCGGTACGCTGATATGCATGCCGTTGAATAAGAACAACACAGGTTCAAGGCCGACCTTTACACCACGCAACAGCGCGCAATCGAGGATCATCGGCACGTTGTCAGCGAAGCGCTTGTATGCAACTGCGATCCGCATTGTGTCAGTGTCAGTCACGCGTGCTTAAACTCAGGAAAGGAGAGGCATCCAGAACCTTGGAAATAAGCTCGGACTTCGGCCATTATTTCGATGGCAGGTCCCATGGGATCCGGTGGGAGCAGCCGAGACAACAACGAACGGTCGACGGCGTACAGGCCCAACTCGGCAATTGAAGGTCAGAAATTGCCACAAGCCTGAGGACCACCTCAATAGAACACTTTATATTTACTGCTTGTTGGCCCTGGAGATTTCATGGGAGCCAGGCCACTTTCGAACGCCCCAAGCTCAAAATTTTCAGCATAGAAGAGGTTGCATATGGCATGGATGGCCATTATGATGAAGATGGGGAGGATGCTGAAGGAGGTGACACGATGCTTGACATAGACCTTGATATTGAGGATAGCCCAGACAGTGATATTGACTGCGTTGCAGTTATGCAGAATAGAATCGCATAATATCATTCAGATATAAAACATAAAGAGTAAATATTTGAAGAGAGGGAGGGTGAGTGCACCACACAATGATCAAGAGAACGCGAAATTTTACTCAGGTGTACATGTGGCGTGCCCCATGCCAACCTCTTCGCCAATGTGCCGCGCCAAAATTGCTCCGAATTCGCGGTGTTCTACCTAGAATATAGAGACCCTCCCTCTTACAACTCCGACTCTCTGACTTTCAAACCCAGTACTCAGTTAGGGACTCCGAACGCCTGGCCTCGCAAGGCTACGAAGACTGACCTTCTAGAAGCCTGGGACGACATTAGAGAAACACAACACGGTACGCTTTGCTACGGGAATCATTTAAGTTTACGTGTTTGGCGACGAGGGCAGGTCGAGTACCCTGACCCTGAAGACACAAGTCACAGCGTCTCATTTACTCGTTTAATGCAAATAAGATGAATCACGAGAACTTGAACACATCGTCATCACATTTTACTACTGTACAGAGATACACAGCAACATCGATAAACGGCTTCAGTCGATCAAATGAACACTTCTATCAGCTCAGCTTTGGCTGATAGGAGGCGCTGGCGCCTCTTCTGCAACTCGCTCCGGCGCTCGACAATATCTTCTGGCTCGCTCAGGAGCGCTGCGCACCTCTCGTAACCTCCAGGGCCATTAATGGCGAGGCCGCTGAAGAGCGCCGCCTCGAGGCCGACTGTCACCCCCCGCAGCATCGTCCGATCGATGCCCATGTGAATATTATCCATGAACCGTTTATATGCCACTGCAGTGAGATCCAAGTCGGGTCAGCCACGGTTAGGACGAACAAGAAGATATGCTATGAACCTTGGAAGTAGGCCCGGACGCTTGCCATTATTTCGAGGGCCTGTTCCATGCGATCTTCTGGAAGTACTAGGTTAGCGAGTAAAGAGGCGTCGACTGCTCCCAGCCCCAGCCTGGTGAGGGCGCAGAGTGCATCATCTATTGCTTGTCTCATATCTTTAGACTCCATATTCCTGATGAGATCACTCTTTGCCTTCAGCCGGGCATCCTTATAATAGGCCAAAAATTTCGAACGATATTCCATGTAATAGAGCGTATTCATGGTGAATGGCTCTTCTTCTTCCTCGATCAAGGAATCAATGCGTTGTGATGCAGCATCGGCACATTTCTGTTGATGGTCTTGCAATATGTTCCTGATCTATTATCAACGAAACGAACCTCGGCAGGGAGAAAACGCGAAACGCACGTTATTTTTTGCTTCAGATGACCATGGGTATACTGAGAGAAATGGAGCTTAATCAGCGCGTTGATGCGCGTGCCAAGTTCCTTCTTTGCAACTTCGAAGTATTGCCGTGACGGATGATTCCATCGCTTTACGAAGGTCTCGATGTATCGCTTGACGATGATATACGGGAAGATGTTTGGTAGTTCCCGGGTCACGGCGCTGACGAATCGAGGTCATGGCTGAGAGTGACGACCAGGAAGAAACGTCCACCTACGAATCTGCCGTCTTCATCACATCCTCGACAAATAAAACTTGAGCGGCTTCAACGGGCTGCCACCCCGGTTCTGATTCTTCGCTCGAGAGGAAACTGGGCGAGGGTAGAACAGGCATAGTTTGGACATTGCCGGGACGTTCAAATGGTCGAAACTCCGGCGCAGTCTGGCGTATTTTCTTCTTGAACTCCTCTTGTGGCCCACAGAGGGATTGTATCAGACCGTCGTCATCAGGAGCGCCAATGACGACGTTTTCGACAGAGCGCATGAATTGGCTAATCAGTTTACATATCTCTTCCATTGGTTCGGAGGACGGTGGTTTTGGGAGACTCGAGATATCACCATCCGTCTGCTCGAGCAGCCTTTCGAGCTCTCCCTGTAGCTCAGGAAGCCTAACAACCAGTTACAATCAACTCCATAGTTCGATGTATCGAAGACCTACCGCTTTGAAATCAACTTGCACAGAATTTGGCCCAGACGTCGCGTGAGCTTATCCGTGCCGAGGCGTTGCTGATAGAGCCACTCCAGATTCGACCAGGGTGCCTTGGTCGAAAAGAAATTGACTTCGCTCTCCCGGGCTTGCTCGTACGTAATCCCGTTTCGGATGTCCTCCGACTCAGGATTCTTCACTGAGTAATACTCGATCCCCCCACCCTCTCTACCGCTCTGGATCTTGCTTATCCAGGTTGCCTCTTCGCCCGTCGGTATACGGTCGGGCTTCGTAAGGACACCTACGTGAATGGCATCGGCAACTTCAAAGAGCATGATGCTGAACATAACTACCAATGGTCCGAGTACCCAGTGGGTCAAATTGTGCAGCGAGGCAATGGGCGGTTTGGTTTACGAAATCGGCTGTTAATATCAATTGTGGGACCAAACTTGAACGCGGACTCGGAGAGGACGGAAGGCGGACATACTTTCGCATGCGACTGTTAATAGAATAATACAACTCTCCTTGGAGATGTATTTTTCAGCGAGTTGTTGGACTAGATCGGCATCGCGTGCTTCCCCTCCGACAATCAAGCCTGTCGTGACTTAGTCCGTTATCAGTTTGTATGTCCATATAACCCACCTGGGAGGTCAAAGAAGGACAAATCATCCATGTCTTTCCCACTAATCTCGAGGCATACAGAGTTAGAGGAAAATGTTAAATGATTCTTCGAGTCTTTCAAGTCGTCAGGTCCGGCGTCCAGGAAGAAATCGGGGTCGGTGTTGGGATTGAGGATCGCGCATTGGGCGCGGCGAATTCTCTCTGTCACAAGCAGCTTGTCGAAAATGGTATCACCAAATCCGACTGTTTTGGGTTCGTCCAGCTCGGTACCGTTCACGTCTGTGACGAATCGAAGTGAGACCACGCATTGCCATTGCTTATTTGAGTCACTTGAGCGCGACAGTTGACATTCGGTCGGACATCTGCACAATGAAAATGAGGTTCATGGCGAAAATATCAGAGACTCGGAAGGGGACGACGTTGTCTTACCTCGTACAGGTGCCGCCAGCGCGAGGTAGAGTAATACCAGAGATAGCCTCGATGAGCGACGATTTTCCAGCACTCTGCGATCCTAGGACGGCAATGGTGGGGATGTCAAGATCTAGGTGAGCACTGCGAGAAGAAATTTTGAGGCGGGTGGCGGATGGCGAAAATGGGTCCAATCCTCACCCCGTCTTACGAAGGCGGTTCACAACATCCAACATCCTGCGTTTCTGGCCGACATATTCATATTGCGGGTCTGAGAGACCAACGGGAGGATCCGAGCTGTCAGTGGGGGTACTACCCGATATTCCGCTGAACGAGCTATCCAGGTCTGTTCCACTATCGGATGAGTTCATTCTGGGAGGTCACGATGAAAGAGGGAGAGCTTTGTGTGTTCTCTGGGGGGGATGGACTGAAAGAACGGGGTCTTTATAACTTTTTCGGTGGGAAGACATGACACAATTGCAAGATGTCTGAAGTTAGAGATGCTTGGGCACGGTGGTGGAACCTCTATGTAGACTTGATCAAGAATAAATAAGTACTAAGCGCTAAGCCCTTAATTAATATTCACGCAGTGGTCCCAAAGCAGGAATTGGTGAACGTCACCCCAGTCAGGACACGTGGGGCGGAGACGGACAGCTGGCAATTACAAGACTCGGAACGCACCTTACACCCACGCAACTAGGGGGAAAGGGCGACGACTCGAGGAATTTGTCAATGCAACTGCGACTTGCCACAACCTGCCAGTCGTCTATGGTTGCGGGAGCGACATTGCGAAGCTAGAGATGATGATGCGGTGAACGGTGCACAAGGTCGATCATGAACCCAGCGTGATGATGTGACCGACCAACTCTCGTTGTAGAAATCGATTTTAAAATTTATCTCCCGGCAGTGCTATCACTTGGGGTGGGTTTTCCACCATATTGCAAACTGTACAGTACTATCTGCCGTAGTTCGAATAATCTAAATGGAATGTAGTCAGTCGCCACTGACTGCGGCCTGGACTGCGGACAGCAGCAGCAGCAGCAGCGCAGTAACCATGCGCAGAGGACCCTGTGGCAGTTGGAAGTTGATGCATTGATGCGTTGATGATCAGTGTTGGGGTACAGTCTTAGGGATCTAGATCTACTACGCGGCGTCTACGCCTGCGCCTCGCCTCGTGTCCCGATTTTCAAGACAGCCAATATTCCCTACTCTGATGCCTTGCGCCGGGCTCCCTTTGTCCACCAAAAGCCCTTGCGCTCACACTCAGCCAGCCTGGTGGCTTCGCCCTCGATATCGGGCTCGCCCAACCCCCCGCAGCGCGACTGCATACGTGCTCTCTTGGAGTCGCCGTATATCTTTGTTCCTGTTTCGGTTTCTACTGCTATACCACTTTCAGATCTTGTTCTTTCCTTGCTTTACGGGTATCGTGCCCTCCTTTCCCTCTGCCGCATGTCCCTTCAAGTTCCCCCTCGTCTCCCTGGCCCGGCTTTCACCGGCCCGTCATACCTTTAGATGTCTTTGTCCCGTCTTCGTCTCCAATGTGGTGTACGTACGATTACTTCTCGATTCGATGCTCTCGGACAGCCACACTAGCAGTTACAAAGCACTCACATGTATGCAAGCCAAACACACACTCTTGATCTTGTAAAATGGAGAATATATCGTTCTGTTCTCGAAAATTCTCCCCACGGGAACCCCTTCATCGTGATCGCCTTCAGAAAATGTAGATCTGGCACGATTTCTCGTCGAGCATGGCGCCCGGGCCGATGCGCCAGCGCATGACAAGCAAGGGTTACTCCGCTGCATTGGGTAACATTTAGCGGATTCGGAAATGCGGTTCCTCATCGAGCATGCTGACGACGACGCAACAGCACAGGACAAGCACGGATCGCGTACGGATCACTGGCAACTCTGCTACATCGGGGCATCAGCCAATGATCATATGGATCTTGCACGGTTCCTCGTTGAGCACGGTGCCAAGTTTCGTTTCCTCGCGCCTCGCCTGTGTCTTTCCAGGGAAATCAAGCCTCCCGATGCCAGCTGGACCCCTATCAGTGTTTGATCTTGAATGACGACGATGATCTCTCCCTCGTCCCCTCTGACCTCTAACCGTGTTTCTAATCCCTTTGTTCTCACCCTCGTATGGTTCTTGTTATATCAGGAATAGCCTCGTCGCTTTCTCTACTTCCCTGATCCGCCTTGCCAACTCACTCGCGTGTCCTGTTACTGCTCGCTTCAGGAACATCACAGTATTAAACAAATATTCCTTCGTCATTCAAACGCCTGCAACAGTTCCTCTCTTCCCTTCACGAGGCGGTCACGCTTCTTCTGCAGCGCGTCGCGGCGCGCAACAATATCTTCCGGCTCGCTCAGAAGCAACCTGCAACGTTCGTACCCTCCCGGTCCGCTGATATGCATGCCGTTGAATAACGCAGATTCAAGGTCGACCTTTAGACCACGCAACAGCGCGCAATCGAGGGTCATCGGCACCTTGTCAACAAAGCGCTTGTATGCAACTGCGACCCGCATTGTCAGTCACGCGTGCTTAAACCGACTAAAGAAAGGAAAGGCATCCAGAACCTTGGAAATAAGCTCGGACTTCAGCCATTATTTCGATGGCAGGTTCCATGGGGTCTGGTGGGAGCAGCCGAGGCAACGACGAACGGTCGACGTGGTATAGGCCCAACTCGGCGAGGCTAGAAATTACCCTGGATACCGCAAGCTTCGCTTCTTTTTCATTGCTCTCTAGCTTGTCTGCAAGGTTGCTCTTGGACTTTTGGCGAATTCCTTTATAATGTCCCAAAAACTTTGAGCGATAATCCATGAAATAGTGATCATTCATGGTGAACGGTTCCTGCTCTTCCTCAAGCAGAAAGTTCATGCGTTGCTCGGCGGCATCTGCACATCTCTGAATGTGGCCATGCATTATGTTCCTGAAACATGTCAATCAGGAGGGTGAGACAGAAGCTTAGAAAAACGTACGTAACACGCTGCTTGAGGTGGCCATGAGTATATTGGGAGAAGTGAACTTCGATCACATCCTTGACGCGTTTGTGTAGCTCGTTCTTTGTGAAATTGAAGAGTTTCTTCGAGGGTGAGTCCCATCCCTCTACTACTGTACTTATCAGACGTTTCTTTACAATAAACGGGAAATTGTTTGGAAGTTCCCGAGTCATAGCCCTGATGAAATGCACACTAAGCATGAGATAGGGCACTGTCATACATCCTTACGAGTTCGCCCTTTTCATAACATCGTCAATATAAATGGGTGTACTGGTGCTCTGATCTAGCCACTCAGTTTCTTCATCTACAAGAAACTGGGGTGTGAAAGGGATTGTAGATTGTTCCCGTTTTGTGGGATGATCAAGTGGCCGGAAATCAGGTGCTGTATGACGAATTGCCCTCTTGAACTCCACATGGGGACGACGAAGGGCTTGCATCAGACCATTGTCGTCTGGAGCACCGTCAACAACGCGCTCAATGGCGCGTACGAATGAGCTA
>Ga0210393_10003853_pt1 | contig 11959 bp, 10 predicted proteins | sample IncBWC27OmetaG_FD_160068 | JGI IMG/M metagenome (GOLD analysis project Ga0210393, IMG submission 160068) | Forest soil microbial communities from Barre Woods Harvard Forest LTER site, Petersham, Massachusetts, United States - Inc-BW-C-27-O ... | reverse complement strand
TGCTCTCCCGATTCATCGCCGCGATAATCCGCGCCAACGGAGGCGAAGGCAGTGATGCCACCGGGAGAGCGCCCGCGGTCGTTTGCCCGAGGCGCACACTGCCCTGGATACCGACGCCTTGGGAAGCCAGCGCGTCGCGCAAGGCCCCGGTGGTGAACAGCGCGGGATCTTCGATGACCAGTTCCACCGTATGCGTCGGCGCCCGCGACCCGATCCACCCACGCGCGTCAACGCCGCCGTCCGCGCGAGCCAGCACGACCACGTGCGTCCCGTAGCTCCCTTCGACGGTCTTGACCGTATTGGCGATCGGGATCGCGCTCGATGAGGGCAGGAGCCCGACGGCCGCGCGGTTCGGAGCGCCCGGCGAGACCGCGACCCACGCGAGGTTGTCATTCAGCGACAGCGCCGAGATGCGCGGCGCGTAGCCGGCGGTCAACCAGCGGGATTTCCAGCCGAGGGGGACGGGCTGATCGACGAACGCGGTGGCGTCGCCGATGATGTCGCCGTCGATGCGCTTGATGCCCGCGGCCTTGACGTAGCGCGCCAGGAGTTGCATCGGCGCGTCCGGCTCGCCGCGGAGGAAGCGGTTCGACAGCGACGGGTCGCCGTCGCCGCGCAGAATGAGGTTGCCGTGGAGCGTGCCGGCGGAGTCGACGGGGCCGTCGCGCAGCACATCGGTGCTGAACTGAAACTCGGGTCCGAACCGCTCGAGCGCGAGCGCCGACGTGAAGAGCTTCATCGTCGACGCCGGCTGGAGCGGCTGATCCGCGTTCACCTCGTAGAGGGTGTCGCCGCGCGTGAGCGAGACGACGATCACACCCCAGTGACCGCTTCTGACGCGGCTCGACAGCTGACTGGCGAGGTCGCCGGCGAGTGCGGCGCCGGAGCGGGGGGCGTCGTAGCGGACGGCCGGCACGGCGGCGGACACGCTCCGTCGATGCCGGTGCGGTGGGCGGAGCGGCGCGATCGTCAGCGCGAGCAGTAACAGTCGAGAGAGCATCAAATCTTCAGGAAAATCTGGCGACGGTATAACACCGTGAGGACGCCCAGCCAGAGCAGGACGAAACACACGGCGAAGGTGAGCGACGCCAACTGCGGCGGGAGCCAGGCGCCGAGGGTCGCGTTGTACAACGCGGTCTCGAGCGACACGGGTTTCCCGCCGACGTTGAGAATAATCACCGAATAAATCAGTCGTTCCATTGCGGCCGAACCGACGAACGCGACGATCGGGTTCATCCCGAACGCCAGGAAGGGTGGCGTCCACCAACGGACGTTCTCACTGTCTATCAGCCAGATGCATACCGCCAGTGTCACGGCCGCCATCCCAGCCGTGAACACTACGTATGAGCTCGTCCAGAGATTCTTGTTGATCGGGAACACCCAGTTCCAGACGAGTCCGGCGCACATCCCCATGGCACCGGCCGCAAACAGCCCGTTGAGTCGCTCGGGTAAGGTCCTCTGACCCCCAATCCACCGGCCAGCGAGCACGCCGAGTAGCACGGTAGCAACGGCTGGAATAGTCGATAACGGGCCTTCGGGATCCCAGGTCTCACTCTGAGCCCAGATGTGATTCCCGGCGGCCCCCCAGTCGAGCAACGCGCGATCCACGCTGGCTGCAACGGTGGCTGCCGCGGGCTCCAGAGGTCCGGTCGACATGACCGCCCAATACCCGAAGAGAATGACAGCGCTCGCAACGATAATCGTGCGCGTATTGGCGCGAAGCGCGATCAGTGCCCCAGCGATGTACGCCAGCCCAATGCGCTGGAGCACGCCCATGATGCGAACGTGGTAGAGCCGATCGATGACCCGGGCGCCGAACGACGGAAAGTCTCCGCTCCATGTGTAAAACGGCAGCCAATTCACGAGGAGCCCGAAGAGAAAAATCAGCGCGCCGCGTCGCAGGATCTGCCGCGTGAGCTCAGCGTCAGTGGCACCGCGCGTGCGCCGGGCAGCGGCCGACAAGTGCGTCGTAATGCCGACGATGAACAAAAAGAACGGGAAGACGAGATCCGTCGGCGTCCACCCGTTCCACGCCGCGTGCTCGAGCGGCGGATAGATATGCCCCCAGCTCCCCGGATCGTTCACCAGCAGCATGCCGGCGACGGTGATGCCTCGGAATACGTCCAGCGAGACCAGCCGGTCCTTACTTACGGCCACCCGTGTCCTTCACTGCGCTGACCGTCGCCCGCGGGCCATGCCATCCGGAGCTGTCGCACGCGAGCGGGTAATCCTGCACCGGCACCGTGTGCCCGTCCGCTTTGCCGCTGATGTACGTGCCGCTGAGGCGGATCGTCGCGTGCTGCGCGTCGGTCCGCTTGAACCCGTGATACGCCACGAGCAGTGACGCGTAGTCGCCGATCGACGTGAGTTTCGTCTTGACGATCGCCTGTTGGTCACCCGACGGCGGATACATGTACGTCGGCCCCTTATCCTGCAGGGCCAAGACGCCAGGATCGGGCGGCGTGGAGTCCGTGCCCGGGACGTACAGGAATCGCTGCGGCGTGGGGTCGGCGGCGCTGGTGATGTAGTCGCGGACCCCGTGGAACACGACCACACTGTCCGGGGCCAATCGGCAGGCGTCGCGGGCATAGCGCGCCACCGCGCCCGACTCCGCGCACGCCGCGGTCAGCACCGCGACGCCGATCAGCTGGGCCGCCAGCCGACCTGGGCGGCCGCCGCGTGATCCTCGCCGCGTTGCGCCCATTTGAAGAACACGATGCTCATGATGATGTAGAACACGATCCCGCCGGGGATCCACATAATGAGACCACCCAACTTTTGATCGTCGAGTGGGCTCAGTCCCCAGACCCTCGGCGCCGCTTCGTACGCCGGATAGAGGATACGTTCGGCCATCGTGATGTAGATCGCGACGATCGACATGGGAATGCTCAGGAGGAAGCAATAGAGCATCTGCCCGGGGTATGCGAGCCGGGGCAGCTCCGGCAAAGGGCTCAGGAATGGCCACCACATGAGCACCGCGGCGGCCAGGAACATCAAGTGCTCGACAATGTGCACTGGATGAACGGCCATCGCCAGGTTGTAGGGGCCTGGAAGGTGCCAGCCGATCATCATGAGATTGAATATGACGAATGCCTGCTTGGGCCCCGTCAGCCACCGGGCGACGGGTCCTACACCCGGGATCCCGAGCGCCGGCCGCAACATCCAGCCAGGCGTGCCCGCCACCAATAGCGGCGCCACCACGAAGATCAGCACCAGGTGCTGGACCATGTGGGCCGAGAAGAGGTCGTAGTCCGACAGGTCGTGCAGCGGGCCGTTGAGCGCCAGGAACATAGCCAGCAGCCCGCCGGCGAACGCGATCCCTTGTCCCGTGGTTGGCCGCTTTCCCTCGACCCGCGACCGCCAGACATACAGACCGCCCAGAGCACCGATACCTATAACCGTGCTCCAATGAACCGAAAAGCCAGCCGTTGGGATCGGCCCGGCCGGGTGTAGCAGCACGAGTTACGTCAGGAGGCTCAGGTGGATCGCGAATTTCCCGAACAGGAACATGAGCACGATGATGGTCGCCATGGCAACCAAAAATGGCCCGGTAAACAACGCGCGGTACAGCTTCGCGTCATACTTGAGATGCATGTAAAACAGTACGACGATCGCGAACTTGACCGCCGACAAGATGAGCAGCGTCGGCACGAAGTACGGGGTCGCGACAAACGCCGGAATGTAGTAGCACATCACCTCGACGACTGTGATAACGGTCAGGATGAGTGCCACCTTCCAATACGTCGACCAAGTCGGATGAGCCTCGTGGGCTTCCGCATGTCCCGCAGTGTGTTGATCGCTCATTTGATGAGATAAATGAGGGTGAAGATCGCGATCCAGACGACGTCGACGAAGTGCCAGTACAGCGCCATGATATCCACGTTGAGCGCGTCCTTGGGCCCGAGCCCGCGCTTGAAATCGATGCCGAGCATCGTGAGCAACCACAACACGCCGGCGGTGACGTGCGCCCCGTGGAATCCGGTGAGCGTAAAGAAGGACGAGCCGAAGAGGTTCGTCCTGATCGTCAGCCCTTCATGCACGAAGGACGTAAACTCGTACGCCTGAAACGAGAGGAACGTCGCGCCGAGCGCGGCGGTGGTGAAGAGCCAGAGCTTCGAGCTGCCGAGGATGCGATCGCCAAGCGTGTGCTTCGGCACATCGCGATTCTCGACGGCGGCGAGCGCGAGCACCATGGCCAGCGACGACATGAGCAGCACGAACGTCGAGCACGACGTCACGGGGATGTTCAGGATCGCCTTGTAGACGTGATGCGTCGACGGATCCGTCCACGCCTCATGCGGAAACGGTCCAGCGATCGACCGCCCCTTGTAGATGAGATACGTCGAGATCAACGACGCGAAGAGCATGCACTCGGACCCGATGAACGCCCAGATGGCGATCTTCCGGTGCGGCAGCCCCGTGGTGGTATACCCGTGACCGACGTCAGCGGCGGTGGCGGTCATGCGTGGTGGTGCTCCGGTTCGAGTGGGGTGGTGAGCCACCAGTACAGGCACCCGACCAGCATCGCGGCGCCACCGTACATGAAGACGTAATGCGGCAACTTGTTTTCGAGGTGCATCAACATGAGCCCACCGAACATGATGGGCAGCGCCAGCGCGGTGAGCAGCGGCTTGAGCGTGTGGTACGGCATTGGAATCCCGAGCTCGGCCGCGGTCGGCGCCGGCGCCTCACTGTGCATCGGCGTGTTCGGAACGGGCGCCGATGCGAGCGGTGGCTTGACGTCCCACAACGGGTAGCGCGACGTCACCCGAGGGATGGTCGCGAAGTTATACGGCGGTGGTGGCGACGGAATCGACCACTCGAGCGTGCCCGCGCCCCATGGATCGTTGCCGGCGATCTTCCCCGACCTCGCACTCTTCCAGATGTTGTAGACGAGGATCAACGTCGCGGGGACGAGGAGGTAGGCGCCCATCGTCGACAGGAAGTTGAACGTGTCCCATCCCTGGCCGGCGTCGTACGTCCAAATGCGCCGCGGCATGCCGAGCAGTCCCGAGAAGTGCATCGGGAAGAACACCAGGTTGGACCCGAAGAAGTTGATCCAGAAGTGCCACTTGCCGAGTCGCTCATCCAAGAGACGGCCCGTGAACTTCGGGAAGTACGTATAGAGCCCCGCGAACAGGCCCATGAGCGAGCCGCCGAAGATCACGTAGTGGAAGTGTCCGACGACGAAGTAGGTGTCCGTCTGTTGCAAGTCGGCCGGCGGCGACGAGTGCATGACGCCGGAAATCCCACCGATCGTAAACATGGCCACCATACCAATGGCGAACATGGCGGCCGTGGTAAACCGGATCGACCCGCCCCAGAGCGTGAAAATCCAGTTGAAAATTTTCACGCCGGTCGGAATGGCGATGAGCATGGTCGTCACGGCGAAGAACGAGTCGGCAATCGGACCCATGCCCACGGCGAACATGTGGTGCGCCCACACGCCGAATCCCAGCATGCCGATCAGAATGCCCGAGTACACCATGACGGGATACCCGAACAACGGCTTCCGCGCGAACGTCGGCATGACCTCTGACACGAGCCCGAACGCCGGCAGTACGAGGATGTAGACCTCGGGGTGCCCGAAGATCCAGAAGAGATGCTGCCAGAGCAGCGGATCCGCGCCGCGAGCGATCTCGTAGAAGTTCGTCCCGAAGAACCGGTCGAACAATAAGAACACCAACGCAATGGTGATAACAGGGAAGGCTAGAATAATCAGGAACTGCACCACGAACGACATCCACGTGAACAGCGGCATCCGCATGAGATTCATGCCGGGCGCCCGCATGTTGATGATCGTCGTGATGAAGTTGAACCCGGCGGCGAGCGACGAGATGCCGAGGATCTGGAGGCCGATTACCCAGAAGTCGATGTTCAGTCCGGGCGAGTACGTCTTGGTCGTGAGTGGCGCGTACCCGAACCACCCACCGTTCGGCGCGGCGCCGAACAGGATCGGCAGCGTAATGAAGATGCCGCCGAAGAGGTACACCCAATAACTGAATGCATTGAGCCGCGGGAATGCGACATCGCGGGCGCCGATCTGCAATGGAATCAGCAGATTGAAGAACGCCGCCGACAACGGCATGATCACGAGGAAGATCATGGTCGTGCCGTGCATCGTGAACAGCTGATTGTATAGCTCGGCCGAGACGATATGCTGGTTCGGCCGCATGAGCTGCGTCCGCATGATCTCGGCCTCGAGGCCGCCGATCAGCATGAACGTCAGCGCCGTGAAGAGATACAGCGAGCCGATGCGCTTGTGATCCGTCGTCGCGAACCAGCTCCACGGGCCCGTCGGCTCGTCGGCCGTTCGCGGAGGGGTCTGCGGCGCGACAGTCGTTGCCATGTCTGCGTTAATCTCCTACTTGAGTTCCTGCAGATACGCCACGATGTCGGCGATCTGCTGGTCCGTCAGCGTCCCCAACGGCGACACGTGGCCCGTCTGTGGGTCCATCTGACCTTTGCCCAGGACGGGCATGAGCACATCGGGCTTGTCCATGTGCGTGTTCTTGACCCAGTAACGCAGATGCTGCGTGTCGTTCGGGTAGAGCGCCGCCGCGATCGTGTAGCGCGATCCGACGTGCGTCAGGTTCGGGCCGACAATGCCGACCGATGCCGGGTTGCCCTTGACCGTGTGGCAGCCGATGCACGCCTGGCTGCTGTACGTCTTGAAGCCCGCGACCGGGTCGCCCTTGAGACTCATGTCGAACGTCTCTTCGGTCGGCAGCGGCGTCTCGGGTGTGAAGTTCGGCGGCAGCTTGTCTTTCGGGAACACGTACCCCGTATCTGCTGTCGCCTGCATAGCAGATGTCGCCTGCACAGCAGCCGGCTGCGTCGGCTGACCGTGCACCTCGGCAACTGGCCGCACCATTGACCCGGCCGTTGACCCCGAGCCCGATGCATCGCTGGTCTTAGCAGGAGTTGCCGGTGCACCGGGAGCAGTCGCCGAAGGCGCTGTGTTATTCGCCACGGGGTACACGGCCGCGCCGGACTGATGCCGAGCCCAACTCTCGAAGTCGGCCGGCGGCACGGTGAACACCCGGAATCTCATCTCAGCGTGAGATGACCCGCAGTATTCGTTACACGTCCCATTCCAAGCCTGCTCGCCGAGATTCGAATCCGGCGTAAACCACAGATAGTTCGTGTGATTCGAGATGACGTCCCGCTTCCCACCGAGCTGCGGAATCCAGAAGCTGTGCAGCACGTCCACGGTGCGAAGCGCGAAGTTCACCTTTCGCCCATTCGGCAGATACAGCTCGTTCGCGGTGACGACGTTGTACTGCGGATACCGGAACTCCCACCACCACTGGTGCCCATACACCTCGACCTGCAACGCACTGGCCTCGGCCTTCGCCTGCGTCGAGAAGATGGTCTTCACGGTGGGCACGGCGATGAGCGCCAAGATCACCGCGGGTATCGCGGTCCACGTGATCTCGAGCGCCGTATTGCCGTGCACGTGCTCGGGCTCCGGGCCGCCATCGCGGTGCCGGTACCGGATGATCGTGTAGACCAGCAGGGATTCGACGAGGATGAACACCGCGATGCCCAAATAGAGCAGGATGTTCCAGATGTGGTCGATTTCCCGGCCGAATTCGCTGTGCGGCGCGAACGTCGTGTTGGGATACTGATCGACGCCGCATGCGGCGAGGGCGACGACGCCAAGCGCCAACGTCGCCAGCCACCAGCGCTTACCTGAGAATGAACGCATGAGAAAGGAGAGGAGGTCCACCCGTGCTACGTGCCGCCAACAAACTAATCAGTCCCGCGCCCCCCTGTCACTCCTGGTCCTGCACCAAAGCGGTTCTGACTGGCGCTTCGCGCCGCTCGCTTCGCTTCGCCAAAACACAGGCTTCCTAGCACAGGTTCCTAGCTCGGTTCCCAGCACAGGCATCCAAGCAATAAACGGTGCGCGCAGCGCCTGTGTAGACCGTCAGTGCTCCTCCTCTTTCTCCGTGTGGAGCTCGATCGTCTTGGCGACGGCTATTTCCAGCGCCGTACGCACCTGAGCGACGGTCTCTCGGAGGCTCCGGAGACGGACCTTGTCACTCCCGGTCCGCCCGGCGACGACCATCGCGGCCGCCAGCTGATCCGAGATCATCCCGAACTGCCCCTTGAGAAGTCCGACCATTGGCGTCCCCGCTCGCTTGATCTGTGCACCATAGATCGTGGCGGGCTGCGCATTCTTGACCGCCATCGCGAACTGCTCGACGAGCCCATGCACACGCTGCAGCTGGCTCTGCGCCGTCTCCAGCGTCTTCATCTTCTCGATGCCCGCTCCATCCATCTTCGCCCCAGCCATTATCGCACCCGTTCCATTCGAGGGTTCGGCCGCGATTCACTGCCTGCTCTCATACGCAGCGGCCCGTCTAACTTGACGAGCGCCGCCCGGAATCCGGTTCGCCCCGCCAGCAGAGCGGCCCCGATCCCGTAGGCATCGACCGGCACGCCTTCCTCCTCGAACGCCCGGATGCGCTCGACCGTAAACCCGCTCGACGCGAGGATCTTGATCTCCCCTAGTCCCTCGCCGTCGAGAGCGTTCCGGACGTTCCAGACGAGCTGCGGGTTGACCCCGGTGGGGTCGAATGTCCCCATCGCCGAGATGATAGATGTATCGACCAGATTCTCCGACGTGGCGAGCTGAACGCCCCACAGCCGACCTGCCTCGAGCGCATGCGCGGCATCGAGCGCCGTACGCACCGAGTCGTCCTCGTAATCGACGGGGACTATGATCTGAACCGCGGCGTCAATGTGCTGAGCGAAGGTCTTGGCCGCTAACGGCGTGTCACCACCGAACGCGGCGATGAACGCATGCGGTACCAGAGCAAGGGCTGGCATACCCCGCGGGACCGGCATTGGTGGATCGGCCGAGATCGTGAGCGCCCCGGCAATGTGGGCCGCGAGGACGTCGCCAGTCTGCGTCAGCCAATGGTCGTGCCGCGCCGGGAAAGCCATAATCGGCTTGGGCCGCGCCGCGTCGACAAAGGCTCTCGCGTTCGTGCTCACCCGCGTCCGCCGCGCCAGCGTGCCGAGGACGAGTGGCTCCAAGTGGGCGAACCGCTCGTACGGCCCCTCGATTGTCATGACGGTCTCACCGGCCTCCGCGCGATCGCCATCGTACAGCGAGTGCACGGTCACGGACGCCCAGTCGTCGATACACAATTTCAGTAACGCGATCGACTCGTCCGTCCCACCCATCAGGCATGTTCGCTCAGCGCTGACCTGAACACAGACTTGAGGGGACCGCCCCTCGGCCAGCAGAATCTCACGGACGCGCGCGGCGGATTTGTCAGTGGAATGCCCCAGACGGAGCCGCTCAACCGGGAGGTTGAAGGACGCCGGCTCCAGGCGCTTTCGTCGTCGTGGCGGCATGCTTAGGTGGAAAGGTAACTTTAGATCTTATGACGGGGCTATCGGCAGACGTGTACCAGCCCGCTGCGATCGAACGAAAGTGGCAGGACCGCTGGCGCGACCTGGGCACGAATCACACGGATGTGGACGCGGGGGCGGACCCTTTTTACGCCCTCATGATGTTCCCGTACCCGTCAGCCGAAGGCTTGCACGTCGGTAATCTCTTCGCGTTCACTGGGAACGACATCTACGCGCGGTACCAGCGCCTCAAGGGGCACACGGTGTTCGAGCCGCTGGGCTATGACGCGTTTGGGATCCATAGCGAGAACTACGCGCTCAGAATCGGCGTCCATCCGACGGTCCTCATCCCGCGGAACATCGCCAACTTCCGCCGGCAGTTGGACCGCACGGGTCTCATGGTCGACTGGCGGTACCAGGTCGACACCACCGACCCGCGGTACTACAAGTGGACCCAGTGGATCTTCTTGCAGCTGTACAAGGCCGGTCTGGCGTACAAGTCCCAGGGCGCGGTCAACTGGTGTCCCGCCGACAAGACCGTGTTGGCGAACGAGCAGGTCATCGATGGCCACTGCGAGCGCTGTGGCACGGCGGTCGAGCAGCGGTACCTCGACCAGTGGTACTTCGCGATCTCGCGCATGTCGGAGCGCCTGCTCAGAAATCTCGACTGGCTCGATTGGTCCGAGTCGACGAAGACCGCCCAACGCAATTGGATCGGGAAGTCGAGCGGGGCCGAGATCACGTTCGAACTGGGCGCAGGCTCGCCCGGCATCACCGTGTTCACGACGCGGCCGGATACGATCTTCGGCGCGACGTATCTCGTATTGGCTCCGGAACACGCATTGGCTCGCACGTTGCCGACGCCGGAGCATCGCGCCGCCGTCGACGCGTACCTGGCCCGTGCCGCCCAACAAGACGTTGTCAGCCGAAAGATCACGAAGGACAAGACCGGCGTGTTCACTGGTGCGTTCGCCACGAACCCCGCGACCGGTGCGCCGATTCCCATCTGGGTGGCTGATTACGTCCTGATGGACTACGGCACTGGTGCCATTATGGGCGTGCCGAGCGACGACGAGCGAGACAATGAGTTCGCGATCGCGCATGGTCTACCGATCACCCAGGTGATCCACGACGAGCGCTTGGTAAACTCGGGCGAGTTCAACGGCCTGAGCGTCGAAGACGCGAAGGGCCGTATCACAGATTGGCTCGCCGCAACGGGCGCCGCCAAGCGCGTCGAGAACTACCGCCTGCACGACTGGACGATCTCGCGCCAGCGCTATTGGGGCCCACCAATCCCCATTATCTACTGCGCGAAATGCGGGATTGTCCCGGTCCCGGAGCGCGACCTGCCGGTCGTGCTCCCGTATATCCAGGATTTCCGCCCGGACGACTCCGGCACGTCCCCGCTGGCTCGCCACGAGGAGTGGTATCGCGTCGCGTGTCCCAAGTGCGGCGGCGAAGCGCGCCGCGAGACCGACGTCTCCGACAACTTCCTCGACAACAGCTGGTACTTCCTGCGCTATCCGAGCACCGATCGCGATGACGTCCCGTTCGATGCGGCGCTGACGAAAAAGTGGCTGCCGGTGAACTCGTACATCGGCGGCAACGAACACGCCGTGTTGCACCTCCTGTACTCGCGATTCATCACGATGGTGCTGCACGACCTGGGACATCTTTCCTTCGAGGAGCCGTTCGCGCGCTTCCGGGCGCACGGGCTGATCATCAAGGACGGCGCCAAGATGTCCAAGACCAAGGGCAACATCATCAATCCGGACGAGTACATCAACGCCTGGGGCGCGGACACGTTCCGGATGTACTTGATGTTCCTCGGCGATTACCTGCAGGGCGGGGACTTCCGCGATGCCAGCATCTCGGGCGTCAACCGCTACTTGAACCGCCTCTGGTCATCGGTCGCGGACCACAAGACCGACGGCGAGCCCGACCCGGCCGTCATGTCGGCCCTCCACCGCACGATCAAGAAAGTCGGCGACGACATTCCGAAGCTCGGGTACAACACCGCGATCGCGGCGCTCATGGAGTACATGAACACGCTCCGCGAAGGCGAGCGCCATCCCCATCGCGCCGAGGTCGAGCCGTTGGTGCAGCTCACCGCGCCATTCGCGCCGCACATTGCCGAGGAGCTGTGGGAGCGGCTGGGGCACACGGAGAGTGTGTTCGACGCCGGCTGGCCGAAGTACGATCCGGCGTTGATCGCCAGCGAGACCGTCACCTATGCCGTGCAGGTGAACGGCAAGTTGCGCGGCACGATTGATCTGCCACCCGACGTGTCCCAGGACGCCGCTGTCGCGGCTGCCCTGGCCGATGCGGCGATTCGTCGGCACGTCCCGACTGTGCCTCGCCGGGTCATCTTCGTAGCTGGCAAATTGCTCAATTTCGTGCTCTAGAGCAGCTTCCCCACCCAGTTGCCGACGTAATAGCCGACGACAGCGACGCCGAGGCCGATGACGAACATGTCGAGCCCGGACCGGAACACCCCGCGTCCGGTGAAGATGGATCGCGCGGCTCCCACCAAGAAGTGCGATAGCATCGCCAGCGTAAACGCGGTGATGATGGCGCCGTAGCCGGACCA
>Ga0210393_10003850_pt1 | contig 11963 bp, 9 predicted proteins | sample IncBWC27OmetaG_FD_160068 | JGI IMG/M metagenome (GOLD analysis project Ga0210393, IMG submission 160068) | Forest soil microbial communities from Barre Woods Harvard Forest LTER site, Petersham, Massachusetts, United States - Inc-BW-C-27-O ... | reverse complement strand
GCGGATGATGTTGGTCAACGAGCCCCTGCACGAGCCAGAGGGAATCGATGCCGGCGGGGCGCTGCACGCGTTCAACACGCGACGCGACCGGGCGTTCGCGCGCTTTCAGGCGGCGTATGGCCGACTCGTGACGCTGTTCATCGCGCACCGCTGGTTCACCGTCGGGACCTTCGCGGCGTTCGTGCTCGTCAGCCTGTGCCTCTTTCCGGCGATCGGCCAGGATTTCTTCCCGTCGACCGACGCGGGCATCATGAAGCTCCATTACCGGGCGCCGTCGGGTACGCGGATCGAGCACACGGAGCAGCTCGTCAACCAGGTCGAGCAACGGATCCGCCACATCATCCCGCCGGATGAGCTGGTGACGGTCAATTCGACGATCGGCATTCCGGGCTCGCTCAACCTGGCGTTCGTGCCGACCAACAACGCCAGCGGCATGGACGCCGAGATCTTGATTCAGCTGGCCGAGCACCATCACCCCACACAGGGGTACGTGAATACGATTCGCGACGTGCTTCACCGCGAGTTTCCAGGATCGGCCGTGTATTTTCAGACCGCGGACATCGTGGGGCAGGTCCTCAACTTCGGCCTGTCGGCCCCAATCGACGTGCAAATTCGCTATCCGGATCTCGACCGGGCGTACGTAGTCGCGCGGACGCTGCGCGACCGGTTCCAGGAAGTGCCCGGTGCGGTCGACGTCACCGTGAAACAGGTCCTGGACTACCCGACGCTCTATCTCAATGTCGATCGCGAACGCGCGGCCGAGCTGGGTCTGTCGCAGCGCGATGTCGCCAACAGCATGCTCGTCTCACTGTCCTCGAGCGTGTTGGTTGCGCCGTCGTACTTCGTCAACCCGTCGAACCAGGTCAACTACCCGGTCGCGGTCGAGGTCCCTCTCCCGCGTCTGACATCGACGCAGGATGTCCTCCGCACGCCGGTGACGTCCGGAGTCCGGCTCGACCAGCATGTGTCGCCTTGGATCACAAACCCGGCGCCCAAGGCGCCCGTACAGACGTTGGACAACGTGGCGCGGATAAGCACCGTGGCGCAGCCGTCAGAGATCGATCACTACACAGTCGCCCGCGTGCTCGATGTCACGGCCAACGTCGAGGGCCGCGATCTGGGCTCGGTGGTGACCGGCATCCAAAAGCGGGTCGATGCCCTCGGGAAGCTGCCGCCGGGGATGACGATCACCGTGCGCGGGCAGGGCGAGGTCATGCATGACGCGTTTGCCAGTCTGGGACTCGGCTTTGTCGTCGCGGTCCTCCTGGTCTTCAGCTTGATGGCCGTGCTGTTCCAATCGTGGACGGATCCGCTCATTATCATGGGGGCAGTACCCGGCGCCATCGCCGGCATTCTCTGGATGCTCGTGCTGAGCCATACCACCATCAACATCGAGTCGCTCCTCGGGTCGATCATGGCGGTCGGCATCGCCGTGGCGAACTCGATCCTCGTCGTCAGCTTCGCGAACGATCAGCGAGTCGAGCGCGGGATGTCGGCGGTCGAAGCGGCCATCGAGTCCGGGAAGGAGCGCCTGCGCCCGGTACTTATGACGGCCGGCGCCATGCTGCTCGGTATGCTGCCGATGGCGATCGGCGCGGGAGAAGGCGGCGAGCAGAACGCGCCGCTCGGCCGCGCCGTGATCGGCGGTCTGTTGGTGGCGACTATTGTCACGTTGTGTGTCGTGCCGGTGCTCTACACCCTGTTGGCCCACGGCATGCCCGGGAAATATCTGGTCGAGCAACGATTCGAGGCCGAGGCACAAGGCCAGGAGTACCATCCGTGACCGACGCACCTCCTGCCACGCGAAAGAGCTCTCGCGGCCTGTATCTGGCCGGTGGGCTCCTCGTGCTGCTCTCCGCCGGTCTCGTGGTCCTGCTCACGGCCGCGCGCCGGCGATCGTTCGCCAAGGAGACCGAAGCGCGTGTGGCGACGGTCAGCGCCGGACCGGTCGTCCGCGTCGCCTCGGTGGCGCAGGGCGGCGGCAATCGACAGATCACGCTCACCGGCGAGTCGCGCCCGTTCTACGCGGCCACGCTCTATTCGAAGGTGAGCGGATACCTGGTGCAGGTCGATGTCGACAAAGGCGACCGCGTGCGCAAGGGGCAGACGCTGGCCATCGTCGAGTCCCCCGAGACCGATGAGGCGTATACGTCGGCTGTCGCCGATGCCAAGAACAAGCGCGCCATCGCCGACCGCGACGCGCAGCTCATCTCATCGAAGTTGATCGCGCCCGAAGAGGCCGAGACGGCCGAGACGGACGCGCAACAGGCCGAGGCGCACCAACGGGCGCTGGCGACGCTCAAGGGCTACGAGATTCTGCGGGCGCCGTTCGATGGCGTGGTCACCGCGCGGTTCGCCGATCCCGGCGCGCTCATGCAGAACGCGCAGAACTCGCAGACGAGCTCCCTTCCCGTCGTCGCGGTCGGGACGATCGACTCGCTGCGCGTGTTCATCTACGTAGATCAGCGGGATGCGCGGGACGTCCAGCGTGGCTCGCCGGTGACGCTCAGCGATCCCTCGCGGCCGGACATCCCGGTTCACGCGCACGTGACGCGCTTTACCGGCGAGCTCGATCCAGCGACGCGAACGCTGTTGGCCGAGGTAGACATTTCGAACGGCAAGGGCGCGTTCGTGGCGGGGAGCATCATGCAGGCCATGCTCGAAGTGCACGCCGCGCCGTATGTGACCGTCAGCGCCGAGGCGGTGTTCGCTCGGGGCATCAAGAACTATGTCGCGGTGGTGACGCCCGACAATAAGGTGCAATTCAAAGAGGTGCACGTGCTGGATAACGATGGCGAGACCGTACGGCTCGCGCCTGGAGATCTCAGTGCCGGCGATCGCGTCGCGCTCGATCTCGGTGACAGCGTGCCGGAAGGGCAGCAGATACAACCCCTGGGCGAGCCGTCCGCCGCCAAGCCCGCCGCATAGACGACCGCACATGCGCGCAATTCTGCTTCCGTGGCTCGTCGGCGCCACGCTGTCGGCGCAACAGCCGCAACCGCTCTTCCTGACCCTCGACAGCGCCGTGACGTTGGCTATCCGCGGCGCGACGCCGGTGCTCGAGGCCCAGGACGTGTCCCGTTTGGCGGGCACGCTCGTCCTCGAACGCTATGCCCAGTTTCTGCCCGATCTCCAGGCCTCGGGCATCATGGACCAGTACGTCGGCAACACGCTTTTGAGCGAGCGGGATATCCATCCGACGAACGCGCGCTTCCGAGACCTCGGGTATCACGTTTCCACCACACTCAACCTCTTTAACGGGTTTGCCGATATCGCGGGCGTCAAAGGCGCGCTCGCCACGCGGAACGCGGCCGATCTCACCCTCGCCCGCGTCGTGCAGACGATCGCCCTCGACGTGACCCAGGCGTACCTCACTGTCATCCTCAACCAACAGTTGGTGGATATTGCCCAGCAGAACCTCGCCACGTCGAATCTGCGCGTGCAGCAGCTGCAAGAGTTGGTGCGCGTCGGGAAGCGACCGCCCGCCGATCTGTATCGGCAGCAGGCGCAGGCCGCGGCGGACCAATCGACGCTGTCCGATGCGCGGAACCGGGTCACGATCGACGAGGTCGGGCTCCTCGAACGCTTGCGCGTCAATCCGCACCAGCCGGTGCAACTCGTCCAGCCTGCAGCCGACACGGCGCGCCTGGCGCCGCGGTACAACGACAGCGACTCGCTGGTACAGCAAGCCATCGCGCGGCGCACCGACCTCCAGGCCGCGAACCAAACCGTCGTCGCCAACCAGGAAGACATTACCCGTGCGCGCTCGGGATACCTGCCACGCGTCGACGCCGGCGCCGGCGTGTTCAGCCTCGGCCGGTTTTTCGACTATGCGAACACGCCGACGGGATCGCTCATCACCACGCCGCAGACGCCACTCTGGGATCAGGTCGGGCGGCAGACCACCGGCGAGCTGTTCCTGGGCGTGAACTGGTACGTGTTCGACCAGTTCCGTACCGCGCTCACCGTACAGCAGGCACGGGTGAGTTACGACGCGGCGCGGTACGCGGACGAAGATCTGCGGCTCAGCGTCGCGGGTGACGTCACGCGTGCGCTCGGTGACTACGGCACGGCGCTCGAGCAGCTCGATGCATCAGCCGCCGGGCTCACCGCGGCGCAGCAAGCCTTCGATCTGGTGAACGGTCGGTTCCAAGTAGGGTTCGCGAGCATCGTCGACGTGACGACCGCCCAGACGTTGCTCGTACAGTCGCAATCGCTTCGCGCGCAGGCGGTCGTCAACCTGGAGCTGCGGAAGCGGGCCGTCGGGTATGCACTCGGGTTCAACCCGGCGGCCGCGCTCCCATAAGGAATAAAGGAATAGGGGTAATGGGGATTTTTTTCACCACCCGACAGGGTGGTGAAAAAAAGTCCCCTATTCCCCTCTACCTTTGCGCAGTCTGAATCTGGCTCAGACGCTGGTCGAGCATCGCCACGATGCTCTCGGGCAGCGGCGCATAGTCGAGCGCCGGAGCTTCTTTCTCCCCGTCATGTATCGCCCACTTGACGAAATCGACGAGCTTCTTGCCCTTCGTCGCATCGGCGAAGGTCTTCGGGATGAGCAGGTAGGTGAAGGACGAGATGGGGTAGGCATCCGTGCCCGGCGCATTCACGATCGACACGCGGAAGTCCGTCGACGAGGGCAGCTTCACCGACGCGGCGGCGGCTGTCACCGAGGAGACTGATGGCTCGATGAACTTGCCGGCGGCGTTCTGCATTGACGCGTAGGGCAGTTTGTTCTGGCGAGCATACACCAGCTCGACGTAGCCGATCGCGTACGGCGTCTGCTTAACCTGGCCGGCGACACCCTCGTTGCCTTTGCCGCCGATACCGACAGGCCACTGAATTTCCTTGCCCTTGCCGGGCGCCTTGGCCCAATCAGCGCTCACGGCCGTCAAATAATCGGTGAAGATGTACGTCGTGCCGCTCCCGTCCGAGCGATGCACGACGAGAATGTCGTTGCCCGGCAGCTTGACGCCCGGGTTGAGCGCGGCGATCGGCGCCGCATTCCACTTCACGATCGTGCCGAGGAAGATCTTCGCGAGGACATCGCCATTCAGCTTGAGCGCCTTGTCGACACCGGGCAGGCTGTAGGTGATGACGACCGCGCCGAGCACGGTCGGAACGTGAAGCACAGGCGTCTTGAGCTTCGCCTGCTCATCATCGCTCATCGGCGCATCAGACGCGCCAAAATCGACGGTGCCCTCGGTCAGCTGGCGAATACCACCGCCGGAACCGATCGACTGATAGTTGATCTTGACGCCCGTTTTCTGCGCGTAATCGGCGAACCATTTCGAATAAATGGGATACGGGAACGTCGCTCCCGCTCCCGTCAAATCGGCACCTTGCGCGGCCGCTACGCTTGCGGCCGCCGCGAAGAGAACGCCGGCTAGACGAATCGACACATGTCTCTCCGTGAAAGAAGTGCCCGCAACTTAGGTGTGGCAGTCTCTCTCGCGGCGTAACGCGTCGGTCACGCCGACGGAAAGAATGCCGATACCGTCGTCCCGCGGCCTGGTTGGCTCTCGGCCTTCACGGATCCGCCATGTGCCTCAACGAGATGCCTGACGATGGCCAGTCCCAGGCCCGTGCCGCCTTCGTCCCGCGAGCGCGCGCGATCCGCGCGATAGAAGCGCTCAAAAATGCGCGGCAGGTGCTCGGCCGCAATCCCGATACCCGTATCCTTGACGCCAACCCACACGCCATTCTCCTCGGGCTCGGTGAACACCGTCACGCGGCCGCTGAAGGTGTGGCGGATGGCGTTCTCCGCCAGGTTGCTCAACACTTGCCGAAGCGCCGTTGGATCCGCGTATGCCTCACGAGCATGGTCGTGGATCTCGATGTCGAGCGCGACGTTCTTCTCATCGGCGACACTTTTCGCTCGCGCCGTGGCATCGGCCGCCACCGACGCGACATCGACCAACTGCGGATTTGGCACCCATCCGCCGGATTCTATCCTGGACAAATCGAGCAAGTCGTCCACGATCCTCTGCATGCGCCGCGTATTCGTGAGAATCGTCTCGGCGAATTGTCGTCGCTGGGGCGCTGGCAACGCGTCATCCAATAGCGTCTCCGCGAACCCACCAACGGACGTCAGAGGGGTTTTGAGCTCGTGCGAAACGTTCGCGACGAAGTCGCGGCGTATGGTTTCCAGCCGTCGCGTGGGCGTGAGATCGAGCAGCGCCAATACCGCGCCGCCTCGTGCGAGCGGCCGCGCAGACAACGACAAATTGCGCCCGTCGATGAACGTCTCGATCGACTCGGTCACCGTCCCGGCGAGCGCCGCCGCGACGGCCTCTCGCAGCACCCGTTCCCTCGGGAGCCGATCGAGCGTGAATGGGACGGGATCTCTGACGCGCAATAATCGTTTCCCGATCGCGTTGATGCGTACCACGCGCTGCCGCGCGTCGATGGCCATGACGCCTTCGTTGAGCGAATCCAGCAGGGCAGTGAGCAGCGACTCTTCTTCTTCGAGCGCCGAGAGTCGGCCGGAGAGCTGCTCGGCCAGCCGATGGATAGCGATAGCGAGATCGCCGACTTCCCCAGGCGCGCCGAGGGCCGGACGTCGTGTGAGATCACCGGCGGCAAGCGCCCGAGCCACGTCGCGCAATTCGATAACGGGCCTCGTCACCGCCCGCGCGAAGAGAAACGCGATGGCCGCGGCAACGGCGAGGGCAAAGAACCCGATGATGTAGACGTCGTCGCGTGCTTCGCGAACGAGGGCTTGGGTCGTTGCGTCAGCGATGCGGGCGTTGAGGCGGTACTCGATGACGCCCACAACGCACGCCACCAGGACGCTGACGATAATCAGCGATCCTAGCAGCAGACGTTGTGTGAGCCTCAATTAGGCCGTGCGGGTATGCCCCGCCTTGAGCCGGTACCCAAAGCCGCGAACAGTCTCGATGAGATCGCCGGCGGCGCCGAGCTTGGTGCGCAGGCGTTGGATGTGCATGTCGACGGTGCGCGTTTGGATGTCCGGGGCGGCGTCCCACACGGTCTCGAGGAGATGACCCCGCGCCTGCACGCGACCGCGACGCTCCGCCAACGTCAACAGGAGCTTGAACTCCGTCGGCGTCAGGTCGATGTCGGTGCCTTCGACGCTCACGCGATGCGCCGCGCGGTCGATGTGAATCGGTCCGATGGCGAGGACATCGTTCGTCCCGCCGCCAGCGGCGCCAACCCGTCGCAGGATCGCGCCGACACGCAGCACGAGCTCCTGTGGGCTGAACGGCTTCGTGAGATAGTCATCCGCGCCGAGTGACAATCCGCGAATGCGATCCGGCTCATCCTTGCGAGCCGTGAGCATTAGAATCGCGACTTCGCGAGTGCCATCGTCACCGCGGAGCTGCTCCATCACGTCGAAGCCGGAGAGCCCGGGCAGCATGAGATCCAGCACCACGAGTGCCGGACGTTCTTGGCGGGCGAGTCCCAACGCATCGTAGCCGTTGGCCGCCGTGGAAACACGATATCCCGATTTCGCCAAGTGGTAGGCGACCAGTGCCACGATATCCGGCTCGTCATCGACGACCAGGACTCGTTCGCTGCTAGGCGGCGCGATCATACTCTCCGAACCGTTCGGTGACCTGTGGCGAAGCGCCCGTAACACATCGAGGAGCTTGTCGTTCTGGGGACGGAAACGACAGTTGCAGGGCAGTCACAATCGTGTACCGGACGAAAGCTTGCCCGCGCTGGCTCGACCGTCAACTGCGGCGCTAGGTTTTGTGATGGTGTCACTCCGCGCGTACGTCAACGGGGCCGCCGTTATAGTGCCGCCTGGTGGAACAGCGCTGGACGCCGTTCGCGCGGCTGATCCATCAGCGGCTGATGCGGTCGAGCGACAGGAGCTGGTCATAACTGACAGCCGGGGTCTGCCGACCGATCCCAAGACCCCTGCCGCGATGGGGTCGATCTTTCGGCTCATTCCCGCCCGTCCGCGCTAACGTGGTCACACGGGACTGGCTTCGCCGACTGCCAAAAGCCGAGCTCCACTGTCATTTGGATGGCTCCCTGCGTCCATCAACACTGTTGGAGCTCGCGCACGAACATGGCGTACCGATGCCGGCCGGCGACGCCGAAGGCGTCAGGCGCTACATGCGAGTAGCGAACGCACACAATCTCGAGGAATATCTCGCCCGTTTCGCGACGACTGTCGCAGTGCTCCAACACGCCTCATCGCTCGAGCGCGCGGCGTATGAGCTGGTCGAGGATGCGGCCCGCGACGGCGTGCGCTACATCGAAGTCCGGAACGCGCCGATTCTCAACACGCGCGCTGGTCTATCGCTTGTCGAAGTCGTCGAGGCGATGATCCGCGGTCTCCAGCGCGGCGAGCAAGTCCACGGTGTTATCGCGCGGCTGATCATTATCGCCCTCCGCCACATGCCTCCGTCGACCTCGATGGAGATCGCCGAGCTCGCATCGGCATTTCGCGGCAGCGGCGTCGTCGCGTTCGATCTCGCGGGCGCCGAGGCCGGGTACCCCGCGGCCGACCACGCCGCGGCGTTCCTCTATGCGCGAGAACGTGATCTGGCGTGCACCTGTCACGCTGGCGAGGGCGACGGCGCGCTCTCCGTACGCCAAGCCGTCCATCGCTGCGGCGCGCACCGGATAGGCCATGGCACTCGACTGATCGAGGATCCGTCGCTCACGGAGTTCGTGAACGATCGCCGCATCCCGCTCGAGATCTGTCTCACGAGCAATGTGCAGACTCGCGTGGCCAGCACGTATGCCGAGCATCCGCTGCGGCGCTACATCGACCTGGGACTGAGTGTCGTACTGAACACGGACAATCGCCTGATGAGCGATACGACCCTCACCGACGAGTATGAGCACGCGGCGACCGAGGTCGGCCTCACGCCCGACGAGCTGTGCGCGATCGCGCTCAACGGGTTCGAGTCTGCCTTCCTCCCGTGGGCCGAGCGACAGGCGCTCGTCGCGCGTATGCGCGGCGAGATCGCCGTGCTGTGACCGACGTTATTACTCGTGCCGCTGCGGCAATACGATCCTGCTGCGACGCGACCGCCCCAACGATCGGCATCGTCCTCGGCTCCGGACTCGGCGGCCTCGTCTCGCACATCGAACACGCCAAGCGCGTGGCGTTCTCCGAGTTGCCCGGCCTCCCGGTACCTGCGACGCCCGGTCATGCGGGCGCATTCGTGTACGGCATGCTCTGTGACCGCGAAATCGTCGCGGTCGCGGGCCGGTTGCATCTCTACGAAGGCGTCGACCCCGAAGCGGTCGGCATTCCCATTCGCATTCTCGCCGCACTCGGCGTTCGGATTCTCGTTCTTTCCAACGCCGCCGGAGGTATTCGGCCTGATCTCACGCCCGGCACGCTGATGTTGCTATCGGACCATCTAGACCTCACAGGCCGCCCCCCATTGATGGGCAGGTCCGCGCCCACATATGACGTTGAGCTGGCCGGAGCGATGCGCGGTGCCGCGTCAGCGGCCGGCGTAATGCTATCCGAAGGGGTGTACGCCGCGATGCTCGGCCCGTCCTATGAGACGGCCGCTGAGATTCGCATGCTGTCGACGCTCGGTGCGGATGCCGTGGGGATGTCGACGGTCCCTGAAGTGATCGTTGCCGCGTCGCTGGGGATGCGCGTCGCCGCGATCAGCTGCATCACGAACCACGCGACGGGCACGAGCGCCGAGACGCTCAGTCACACCGAAGTGCTGGCGGTGACGTCCCGCGTAGCGCCACAGTTCGAGCGTGTTATTCGCCGTTTCGTAGCGCGGATATGAGCTCGTGAACGAAGTCGCCGGCCATTGCGACCGCCGTATCGAGCGGCTTGCCGAGTGCCAGGTTCGCGGCGATGCCCGCCGAGAGCCGGCACCCGGTACCGTGCGTCTTCACCCGGATGCGCGGTCTCCGAAAGCGCCGGATGCCATTCTCGTCGCACAGGACATCGACCACGTCGTCGCCGTCGAGATGCCCCCCTTTGACGAGAACAGCCCGCGCCCCTCGCGCCACGAGCTCGCGCGCCATCGAGTCAGCGTCCCGCACCGGCGAGCCGAGAAGCGCCGCGGCCTCGCCGAGGTTCGGCGTGACGAGATCCGCCAGCGGCACGAGGTATTTGAGGATGACCGGTGTAAGGTTGCCGTGGGCCAGCGCATGCCCCGTCCCCGCCACGGTCACAGGATCGAGCACATACGGCCGCAACGATCGCTCGGTGATGGCCTCGGCGACCGTCGCGACGATGGCCGCATTCGCCAGCATCCCGCTTTTCACCGCGTCCACGTGATCCGTGGCGTTGATCTGCGCTCGGACGAGCACGGGATCAACGGCGGACCACGCGATGACACCTCCGTCGTTCTGCGCCGTAATAGCGGTAATGGCCGTCGCCCCGCGCACCCCGAACCGGGCGAACGTTGCGAGGTCTGCCTGAATGCCCGCCCCCGCGCTAGAATCCGATCCGGCGATGGTCAGAACTAGTGATTGCATAACGCATTGAAAATACTAAGCTTAGCGCGCGATATGCGCCGCCGAAAGGCGCGCGAGCGATCCGGCCGGTTTGTGGCCGAGGGCGTACGAGCCGTCGAGGAGCTCCTGCGGTCGCCTATCAGGGTGCTGGGCGCGCTCGTGTCTCCGTCGCTCGAGCGAGTGCCAAAGGGACCCGCGTTGCGCGCCGCGCTGGTCGAGCGCGGCGTGGAGGTGGCCGAAGTCGACGAGCGCGAGTTCGGGAGCGCGGCCGACACAGACTCGCCCCAGGGCGTTCTCGCCATCGCCGATATCCCGAAGCGGTCGCTCGATGACACGAGGCTCCCACCCGTCGCGCGCATTCTCGTGCTCGACGGCATACAAGATCCCGGGAATGTCGGGACAATCGTGCGTACCGCGGCCGCACTCGGCGCGACCGCCACGGTCGCTCTCCCGGGAACCGTTGACCTCTGGAACGCGAAGGTCGTCCGTAGCGCAATGGGCGCCCTGTTCACACATCAAGCGCTCGCGGTGAGTTGGGAGGTACTCGAGGCATACCTGACGCGCCACGACGTGCCACTCTGGTCCACCGACGCTGGCGGTACCCCTGTGTCGACCGCGCCGGATCGCCTTGCCCTCGCGGTCGGAAATGAGGGCGCGGGGGTAAGCGATGGTGTACGCGAGCGAAGCGAGCGTTTGATTTCCATTCCCATTGAGGGAGTCGATTCACTCAATGTCGCCGTAGCCACGGGAATTCTCTTGTACTCCTTGCGATGATCCCTCCCGCACTGTTGCTGACGTTCGCATTCCTGACCGGGGCCGCGGTTGGCTCGTTCTTGAACGTGTGCATATCGCGCTGGCCGCTCAATCTGTCCGTCGTCCGCCCGCGCTCCCGCTGCCCTCGCTGCGAGCGGTCCATCACGTGGTACGAGAACGTGCCGATCGTGAGCTGGATCGTGCTGCGCGGCAAGTGTCGTGGATGCCGGCTGCCGATCTCGATCCAGTACCCGGCCGTGGAGCTCGGGATCGCGCTCCTGTGGGTGGCGGCCTTCGCGGCTTTTTCGTCCGACTGGTTCCTCGCGCTCCGCGTCGCGGTATTCACGACGGTGCTCGTCGGCATTGCGGTGACGGACCTCAAGCACTACCTGATCCCCGACGGCTTCACGGTGTTCGGTCTCCTGTGGTTGTTCACGACCTCGCTCGCGGCGGCGATGATGAGTGACCCGGGCATGTTCGCGTCCCCCTACGATTCGCTGATCGGCGCCTGCGTGGGCGCCGGCGCGATCTCTATTATTGGATGGTTGGGGGAGGTGGCATTGGGGAAAGAGGCGATGGGATTTGGCGATGTCACGCTCATGGCGGTTGTCGGCGCCGCGCTGGGACCGCCGCGCACCCTGCTCACGATTTTCGTCGGCGCCGCCGTCGGCGCGCTGGTCTTCATCGTGTTCGTGGCGCCGATCGTCTGGCTGCGACGGCGCCGCGCCGGGGCCGGCGGCGCCGCGGAATTGCCGCTCGTGCCGTTCGGCGTTTTCCTTGCGCCGGCCGCG
>Ga0210393_10003847_pt1:5000-11971 | contig 11971 bp, 5 predicted proteins | sample IncBWC27OmetaG_FD_160068 | JGI IMG/M metagenome (GOLD analysis project Ga0210393, IMG submission 160068) | Forest soil microbial communities from Barre Woods Harvard Forest LTER site, Petersham, Massachusetts, United States - Inc-BW-C-27-O ... | reverse complement strand
AGCTGATGGAATTCAAGAGCGCTCTGCTCTTGCTTCAAGCTCGAATCCGTGGTGACGTTCAACAACTGACCCGCGAGGCCCTGGATCGCAATGAAGGCGGCGGCGAGTCGAAAAGCCCCACCCATATTGCCGAGTTGGGCACGCAGACCTTTGAGCAGGATTTTTCCCTGCGGGTCGCCGAAAGCGACCAGGATGTTCTGGCAGAAATCGAAGCCGCTTTGAAGCGCATCGAGGCGGGTACCTTCGGTGCCTGTCTGGCGTGTTTAGAGGAAGGCAAGACCGCTGCCAAGGCTCTGATTCCCAAGCTGCGGCTCAAAGCCATCCCGTACGCCAAGAATTGCATCGAATGCGAGCGGAAGCGCGAGAACCTTACGCCTTGAACGGCGTTCCGCTGAATCGAGTCGTCGTCTTCTTGCTGCTGGCCGCGGTGGTTCTGGCAGTGGATCTGGGATCCAAATCGCTCGTGTTTCGCGATTTGGGTTATCCAGGGACCGACTTGGACCCGGCCGTGCGCGGGACACACGCTGTCTTCGCCACCCCTCGGGATCGTGACGGAACGAGCGTGCCCTACCTCAAAGGTTGGCTCTCTTTCCGTTTGTTCACCAGCTTCAATCGGGGCGCGCTTTGGGGAGTGGGGCAGGGTTACACGTGGCTCTTCGCCGCGTTGAGCACGGCGGCCGTCATCGGCATTCCGACCTGGCTCTTCGTGTTCAAAGCCGGACGCAGTTGGTGGCTGACAGTCGCGCTGGGACTGATCCTGGGCGGCACAATGGGGAATCTGTACGACCGAATCGGCTTGCCCGGTTGCATTGATGAAAATGGCCTGACCGTGTTGGCCGTCCGAGACTTTCTGCTGTTCACGTTCGGCAAGTTTCATTGGCCCGTTTTTAATTTCGCCGACATGTCGCTCGTCACCGGGGCCGGCATGTTGGTGATTCACTCGCTTCAGCCGGCGCGACCCAAGTTTGGGCCCGAGTCCCCTACGCCGGCTGAGTTTCCAGCCAGCGCCGCCGCGGAAAGTCCGCTGCCGACGGCGCCGCAGTCGCACTGAACCTCCTGTCCTGAAGATCACGCGTCTTGAAGATCACGTTTTACGGCGCGGCGGGAGAGGTCACCGGCAGCCAGCACCTGCTCGAGACAGACAGCCTGCGAATTCTGCTCGACTGCGGCCTGTTTCAGGGACGACGAGCCGAGGCTCACGCCAAGAACAGCCAATTCCGCTGCCAGCCCAAGCTGCTCGATGGCGTCATTCTGTCGCACGCGCACATCGATCACTGCGGCAACTTACCGGGTCTCTTCCGAGCTGGGTTTCGGGGGCCGATTTTCTGTACGCCGGCCACCGCCGACCTCGCCGCCGTCATGCTCAAAGACAGCTTGCACATTCAACAGGAAGATGCCCGCTACCTGAATTTGCACCGAGCGGCCGATGCACCGGCAATCCAGCCGCTGTACGGCGAGCCCGACATCCAAGGCGTCATTAAGCTCTTCGAAACGTTGGACTACGCCGAGTGGCACGAGCTGTCTCCCGCCTTTCGGCTGCGCTTTTCCGAAGCGGGTCACATCTTGGGCTCGGCCATCACGGAAATGGATGTTGAAGACGGAGGAGACGTTCGCCGCGTCGTTTACACGGGCGATCTCGGACGCCGTGGCCTGCCGCTGTTGCGCGATCCGCAGCCCGTCGGTGGCTGCGATGTGCTAATCACCGAATCGACCTACGGAGGAACAATCCACGCCCCCGCGGAAGATCTCAAAGAACGTTTGCTGGCGATCGTGCAGCGCGCCGAGGTGGAAGGGGGCAGGGTTATCATTCCCGCCTTCAGCTTGGGACGCACCCAACAAGTTGTCTATTTTCTGCACGAACTGGCCCGCGCGGGTCGCTTGCCGCGCGTGCCGATTTTTGTCGACAGTCCGCTCGCGAATCGCGTGACGGAAGTCTACGAGCGGCACCACGAACTGCTCGACACGGCAGCGCTGCGGGTGCTGCGCGGCGGCCGCCAACTGTTCGATTTCCCGATGCTCAATTACATCCAGTCGCAGCGGGAAAGTGTCGAGCTGAATTGGCGGCAAGGTCCCTTAGTGGTGATCTCCGCCAGCGGAATGTGCGAAAGCGGTCGCATTCAGCATCATCTCAAGCACGCGATCGAAGACCCCCGCAACACGATTGTGTTGATCGGCTTCCAGGCGGAGCACACCTTGGGCCGCCGCATCGCCGAGAAGCAGCCGGTCGTGACGATTCTCGACCGTTCGTATCAGGTGCGCGCGCGGGTCGAATCGCTCAGTGGACTCTCCGCACACGCCGACGCGGAAGATTTCCAATGGTATTTCTCGCAGATGTCGGCCGAGTCACACATCGGCCGGGCGTTTCTCGTGCACGGCGAGCGTCCGGCTGCCAGATCGTTGGCCCAGATCCTCCACGACCTGTGCGACGAGGATCCTGTGATCCCGAGCGCGAACTCGTCGTTCGAGGTATAGATTTGAACCCGCTCTCATTCCGATGGGAGAGGGCAGGGTGAGGGCTCTTCACGTGGGTGCTTCAACCCCGCGGTCCGGAAACCGGATCTTGAACTCATGTCTGTGTGCCACTGCTGAGCGGCAACCGCTCAGCAGTGTCGTTAATACGAGCATCGCACAGGTCATCGCAACAGACTCGGCATGTGATCGCGTTCTCGCTTCCGGCGAGACGCACTGCTGACCCGAAGACGTCTCAGCAGTGGCACACGAACCAAGAGTCTGTTTGGGTCGCCCCCCCGCTTCGTGCCCTACGCCTGCGTCGCGGAGCCCTTGGCGTTATGATCCTTCCCAACTCGGCACCAAGTTCGTTTTTGAATTCGGCAAGAAATCGACCAGCCAGGTGAGGTGAATGGCCCGCGTCCTGTCGGACAAGCCAGCGACGAAGGATCCGGCGGCCAGCGACGGACAAGCCAGCGGCTCGTGGCGCGAAGGCTTCTTTCGCATTGTGCCGGCTTTCGACTCGCTGCGAACCTATTCGCGTCGGTCGCTGTTTCTCGACACGATGGCGGGGCTGACGGTCGCCACGGTCGCGGTCCCGCAAGCCATGGCTTACGCGCTGGCCGCCGGGCTGAAGCCGGAGTACGGGCTTTACACGGCTATCGTGATGACGGCGGTCGGTGCGCTCTTCGATTCTTCGAAGCAATTGATTAACGGGCCGACGAACGCGATTTCGATCGCCGTTTTGAGCGCGCTGGTCGCGTTCCCTGAAGCCGATCGCGTGCAATTGGCGGTCGTCCTGGCCCTATTGGTCGGCGCCGTGCAATTGTTGATCACTTTGCTGCGGTTAGGCGACCTCAATCGCTACATCTCGCACGCGGTGATCGTGGGATTTACCCTGGGCGCCGCCGTGCTGATCGTGCTTGATCAGCTCAAGAATCTGTTCGGGCTCCCCAAGATCGTCACAGCAGACGAACACTTCGTGTTCCGCTTCTGGCACACCATTTCGCACATCGACCAGACTCACTTCCCGACGCTGATGGTTGGCCTGGGCACGGTTGCCATTGCACTGACTTTGGGATTCATCAACCGGCGATTGCGGTTTCCGCTCCCCGCGCTACTCATTGCCGTTATGGGGACGGCCGCAATAGTTTGGGCTTTCGGACTCAAAGAGCTGGGAGTCGACGTGGTCGGCAAGATTCCTGCCGAGCTTCCGGCGTTTGAAGTTCCCAAACTCGATTGGGCCCATGTCCGCGCTCTGGCCGGCAGCAGCTTGGCCATCGCTCTGCTCGGGCTGCTCGAAGCGATCTCCATGGCCAAGGCGATCGCCGCCCAAACCGGACAGAAGCTCGACATCAATCAACAATGTCTCAGCGAGGGACTGGCGAATTTGACAGGGAGCCTATTTCACTGCTACCCGGGCTCGGGCTCTCTCACGCGCTCCACGATCAATCAGCAGGCCGGCGCTCAGACGCAATGGTCGGGAGTGATTAGTGCGGGAGCCGTGGCGCTCATCGTGGTCTTGTTTGCCCGCTTCGCCTACTACATTCCACGCTCGGGGCTGGCCGGCATCTTGATGGTGGCCGCTTGGCGGCTGGTCGATAAGCAACAATTGGCCTACCACCTGAAAACGACGCGGTCCGACGCCTGGATCGTCTGCCTCACCGCGATCGCGGCCGTCGCCATTTCGGTCGAGTTCTGCATCCTGATCGGCGTCTTTTTGTCCTTCCTGTTTTATGTCCCCCGCGCGGCCCGCATCCACATGACCGAGCTGGTGCTGGCCCCCGAACGCGTTGTTCGCGAACGCATCACGTCGGATCCCCAGTGCGGACGGATTCGCATCTTCAGCCTCGAAGGCGAATTCTTCTTTGGGGCGGCACCCGAGTTAGAAGATCACTTCGACAGAATCGCCGCCCTCACCCGGGAAGGGATTCGCGTCGTCGTGCTGAGGGTGAAACGCGCGCGGAACCCCGATCCCGTTTGCCTCGCGGTGCTCGAGCGCTTCATCGAACGCATGGACAAACTCGGGGCCACCGTGCTCCTGTGCGGCATTCGCCCCGACTTCATGCGAATCATCGAAGCGGGCGGATTAGTCCGCCGCTTGGGGCCCGAGCGAGTTTTCACCTTTCAGGAAACCGGCGCCGTCTGGTCGAGCACTCTGGAAGCCATCCGCTTTGCCTACGAGGTCCTCAAGGGCGACGTGTGCGCAATCTGCCCGCGCTATGCCGAGAGCCTCGAAGGCAAAGAGGGTTGGTACTACATGATCTGAAAGTGTTGCGATTGCACCTTCGACGTGGGGCGTTCTCATAACACACACTTTTCCCAAGCCGACAGCTCCGCTGTCGTCCCGGAGCGACGGCAGAGCCGTCGGCTTGGGAAACAGGCGCCCGGCAATGATTCCAGGCGCCATTCGCCCAGGCTGAGCGATCTCGCGACCGAGATGCGAGAGAGAGCCCCACCGCTAAGCTACGGCTCAAACTTCAGCTTGAGCACGTATTTCTCCCAGCGTGTTTGAAACGCATCGAGGTTCTCTTCCCCGAGGACCGACTTCAGCGTTTCGAGACCGGTCGGGTCGGCCGCTGCGTGGCGGCGGAATTCTCGGTAGAACTTGGCCAGCAAGCCGTGCTCTTGGAGGTAGTAGCAGAGGTAGCGAGCCTGCGCGTAATTCGTGCCGCCGTCGCGGTCGTAGAATTCACGCGTCGTCGTGCTGCACAGTTTCTCGAACGACGGCACCTGTCCATCGTGAATGGCCGCGTGCAGTCCGCGCAACCGCCAGTTGGTGAGGCCGGCGATGTGTCCCGCGCGATCGTGGGCTTGCTCGTAGAGCGAGGCCAGCCCCTCGTTGAACCAGGAGGGGCAGTCGGGGAAGTTCGACCCCATGAACGGGTGCACGATTTCGTGCACGAGCGTTCCGCCCCCCGTCGCGATGTTCATCACCAGGGCCCGGTGCCGCGGCGAGTAAAAGCCGTAGGGAGTGGTCGGCTTTTCCCCCAGCAACTTTTGGGTGTACTCCTCGTATGTGAAGCCATCCTGGAACAGCCAGATATCGACGATTTCAGACGGGTCGCGATCGAAATAATCGCGCTTCAGACGCGAGACGGCCCACTCGATCGTGTTCTTGACGCGGGCATGCACCGTGTCGGGCGGTTCGTTACCGAGGACGACAAATGGCCGTTCGAGCACCAGCGTGAAGCCTTCCGGCACTCGCGATTTCAACTTGTGGATATGTTGGGCATAGTCGGCATTCGAGATGCCATCGACATGCCGCGGCGGGGCGATCAAACGGCCTGGCTCCAATCTCATCCGGATGAGCGTCCACCTGTCCTCGTTGGCTTTGAGGGGCCACAACCGCAGAAATTTCGGTCGCGACATGCGGAGGTAACTGCCCTCCACCTCGGCCGGATCGTGATACAGAACCTCGTCGCTCTGCGCGTCGTAGCCCAGGACCAGCCGAAAATGCTCGGGCGCTTGAGGTTGATCGTCGAACCGCGTGCAGACGATCGACGGAACGCCGCGCCGCAAGTCGGCGTGCAGGGCGGCAAATTCGTCGTTGAGGCTCGGCCACGCGTCGTGCGCGGGAATCGAATACCAGACCGGCCCAATATTGAACCCGATGTGCTTGAGGGCCCGCACCAGATCGGCCGTGTAGCAACCGCGCCCTTGAGCGGGGTCGAGCCCCGATTGGTCGAAAACTTGGTCCTGATCGATGGGCAAGTTCAGCTTGCGCAGGTACATCTCCGCGCACGCCTCGCCGCAAAAGTCGGGCTTCTGCTGGACGTGGGGCACACCCGAAATCTTGACGCTCGGCAGCTCGAGAGGCGGAGCGGCGGGCGACGAGCCCACGCAGACGATGGCGATCAAGCCGCAGATCGCCACCACACGCACGGCGTAACCGATCGCAGAGCGGCGCGTCGAACTCGAGTTCGAGAGTCTCGCGTCCATCCTGGCACTCCTGCCGGGCTCATCTGGAACGCAATTCCTGCTGAAAATCCAGACGCTAACCGTGCCTGAATCGTTCCCTGATTCGGCACGAAATTCTTAGACGCTATGAAAGGTTGACGGCCTTAGCACTCTTAGTGCACCCGCTGACCAGGAACGGCTCCTTGGTCGGGCCGCAGGACGAAGATTTCCTGTCCCCCGGTACCGGCAGCCAACACCATCCCCTCGCTGACGCCGAACCGCATTTTCCGCGGTGCGAGGTTCGCGCAGCAGATGACCAGTTTTCCCACCAAATCCTCGGGCTTGTAGACCCCTTTGATTCCCGCGAAGACGTTGCGCCGTTGGTCGCCACCCAGACTGAGCGTCAGCCGCAGCAGCTTGTCCGATTCTTTGACCTCTTCGGCCTCGAGGACCCGGGCGACTCGCATGTCGACCTTCACAAAGTCGTCGATGGTGCAAAGTTCGCCCGTGAGGGGCTCCTTGGCCAGCGCTTCCGGTCCGTCGGCCGGCTGTCCGCCATCTGACTGTCCGACGGACGGTTGCGGTCCGCTCGGCTTACTGTCTTCGATCATGGCATCCACCTG
>Ga0210393_10003845_pt1 | contig 11972 bp, 8 predicted proteins | sample IncBWC27OmetaG_FD_160068 | JGI IMG/M metagenome (GOLD analysis project Ga0210393, IMG submission 160068) | Forest soil microbial communities from Barre Woods Harvard Forest LTER site, Petersham, Massachusetts, United States - Inc-BW-C-27-O ... | reverse complement strand
AGTTGCCGAGCTTCTTGATGGTCGTCAGTGTCATCGCGGCGAGCCATGCGCTCGCGGGCCGGCCGGACGAGGCGCAGCGCGCGATGAAGCATCTGCGCGAACTCGACCCCGCGTTGCACATCTCCAATATCGCGGATTGGCTCCCGATCCGCCGGCCGGAGGACCTCGCGACCTTCGAGGACGGGTTGCGGAAGGCGGGGCTGCCCGAGTGAGGCGCGCGGTATCACGCCAGGGTGCTCCGGACCGCAGGACCCAGAAGATGCCATTGAGGTGGAGCGATAGCGCATCATCTTGTTGAAATGCGCGAAACCCTTCCAATGATGCCCGCGAAAATAATGCGCGCGAAGAAAATAATGTGCGCGAAGGTGATACCTGGGTCCGGGCCGCGGCGGCAAACCATTGCGGCTTCCCGGCCCCAAAACCCTCGTCCTGACCCAGCACCGGCGTAGCGATTTGCAGCGGAAAGAATTGCAACGGCGCCCAACATTTTCATTTTGGTCACGGTTTCCTTACGTATCTGCTACGAGGAAACCCGTCTGTTGGAGAAGAAGTTCCGGTGCTCAAGCGACTGGGCGATAGCGGCCGGTGGCCTTGGTTATGGCCTCATGAAGCCTACATCCAGCAGATCTACCGCTTACGCGAGCTATTTTGGCCGCGGGCCAGCGCTTGCGATCGCCAAGCGGGTTTGATCAGTGAATCTGGTGGCGCGCGCTCGTTGAAATTGGATGCTCGGGCGCCGGAAGGCAACTTATGAAGACGCCGGACGATGGTGCCCGACATGGAAGCTGGATCGGCGCAGCGAGCGGCCGCCGTCAGAACATGCCGATTGTCAATGTTGTCCTAATTCTTTGTTTGGTCGCGGGCTTGCATTTGGCAGTCTGGGGTCTGGCAGAGCCACGCATCGCGGCAGCGGATTTCGGAGAGCTGCTGTCGAGCGTCTCTTACAATCGATTTGCCAAACCTTCCTCGGTTGATTTGGGGGTGTCCGAGGCCCGCATCCGCGCCGATCTTACAGCGATTGCCAAGCAGGCTAAGGCGGTACGTACCTATGCTTCAACGCAAGGTCTGGAAAGCGTGCCAGCGATCGCGGCTGAACTCGGGCTAACAGTCACGCTGGGCATCTGGATCGATAAGGATGAAGCCCGAAACGCGCGCGAGATCGACACCGCTCTCGACTTGGCGCGGCGCAACCGCAACGTCACCCGCCTGGTCGTGGGCAATGAGACGATCTTCCGGCATGAGCACAGTGCGGCCGAGCTCGCCGAAATCGTCCGCCGCGTCAAGCGAGACAGTCCAGTGGCGGTGGCGACCGCCGACAACTGGCAGACATTTCTTGACCATCCTGAACTGGTTGATGCCGTAGACCAGGCCTTCGCCCATATCATTCCCTATTGGGAGGGCTTGCCCAAGAAGAGCGCCGTCGAGGGATCGATCGCGATCTACGACAGGCTGCGTGCGGCCTATCCGGGCAAGAAAATCGTCATCGGGGAGTTTGGCTGGCCAAGTGCGGGGCATAATTTTGAGCGCGCCGTCCCGGGTCCATTCAAGCAAGCCGGTCTGCTGCGCGACTTTGTTGCAGAGGCCGACGCGCTTGGCATCGACTACAATATTGTCGAGGCGATCGATCAACCGGAAAAAATCTTCGAGGGTAATGTCGGACCCTATTGGGGCATCCTCGATGCGTCGCTGCGGCCCAAATTTGCGTGGACCGGGCCGCTTGTAGACACTGATTATTGGAAGGCGGCCTGGCTTGCCATCCTCATTGGCTCTTTTTTGTCGATCTCGATTCTAGCGCTCCCGGGAGCGACCGTAGGCCAGGCAGCGGTGCTTGCTGGCTTCGACCATTTGATCGGCGATTGGAGCGCAGGCGTGCAAGTGTACTGGCACGACCACTACCTTCTGCACGGCGAGGTGCTGACGTTTGCAATCGCACTTCCGCTCTTGGGTCTGCTCGCACCAATTGTTCTGTTCCGGGTGCACGAGATGACCACCGTCGCTCTCGGGAGCAAGCCCACGCGGCTGTTGAATTTGTTATTACCGGTACTGGAGGCGCGCACGCCCAAGGTCTCAATTCACATCCCCGCCTATCGGGAGCCACCGGAAATGCTGTTGCGTACTATCGACTCGGTGGCGCAGCTCGACTATCCGGATTTCGAGTGTGTCGTCGTCATCAACAATACGCCGGATCCGGCTTTCTGGGAGCCGATCGAAAGCCGTTGCCGCGAGCTTGGCGAGCGCTTCAAGTTTGTTTGTGTCCAGAATCTCGAGGGATTCAAGGCTGCAGCACTGCGGATCGCGATGGCGAAGACCGCTACAGACGCCGAGATCATCGGCGTCATCGATGCCGACTATGTGGTTGACCCGCGATGGCTCAAGGACTTGGTCCCCGGCTTTGCGGATCCGGAGGTTGGATTGATCCAGGCGCCGCAGGATCATCGTGACGGCTGCCGCAGCTCGATCCACGCCGCCATGAACGCGGAATATGCGGGCTTCTTTGATATCGGGATGGTCGAGCGCAACGAGGTAAATGCCATCATCGTCCACGGCACGATGTGTCTGATCCGTCGCACCGCAATGAAGGCCGCAGGTGGTTGGTCGAGCGACACGATCTGCGAAGACAGCGACCTCGGGTTGACGATTCTGGAGCTCGGATGGCGTGCTCACTACACCAATCGCCGCTACGGTTGGGGATTGCTACCGCAAGATTATCTGGCTTTCAAAACCCAACGGGCGCGATGGGCCGGCGGCGCCGTGCAGATCGTGAAGAAACACTGGCGCCGGTTCCTGCCAGGCGGAAGCCTTCTCGACCATAATCAGAAACGCGAATTCGCGTTCGGCTGGCTGAGCTGGTTTGGGTCCGAAATCATTGCCGTCGCGGCGGCGCTCCTTAATCTGATCTGGGTACCGTTTGTCGTTCTCCAGATCGTCGCCATCCCGGATCCGCTCCTGCTGCTGCCGAGTATTGCGGCCTTCCTGGTATCACTGATCCATTTCGTCAGCGCATACCGGACGCGCGTCGCGATTCCATACCGGCAGATGCTTGGCGCCATGGTGGTGTTCATGTCGGTCCAATGGACGGTCGCGAGCGCGGCATTTAAAGCAGCGCTTCCGGCTCAGGAGAACTTTTTCCGTCGCACCCGCAAGGGCGGCAGCGGTTCCGTTCGCACGCGCTTTCCGGCGATACCCGAAGCCGTGCTTGGCGGGCTGCTCGTCGCAGCTGGCCTCACCGTTTTTGCGACCAATATTTACCGGCTTTTCGAGGTCGATTTGTTTGGCGCGATCCTGATCATCCAGAGCCTGCCATTCTTGTCGGCCGTGGCAGTGGCGGGGTTAGAGCGTTTCAGCGAAGCCACAAATAACAAGCCCGCTCTGCCTTGTTGAAGTGCGGCCGCATCACGCTGCGCCACGCCTGCCAGCAAGATCACATTTAGAGAGTCGTTCTCCTTTGGCTAAAACCGCTAACAGGCGGGTGAGAAACGGGGCCTGCAGATTTGCGGAAAAACCCCGTTATTCGCTTGGTTTTTCCCTGTTTTCCGGAAAATATGTCCCTGATAGTCTGCTTGGGGAATTTGTCGAAAAGCCCCTGAGGAGCGGCGGTTTTTTGCACTGAAATTGTCGCGTCGAGGTCTGAACTCGTGATTTTCCCTGTAAAGTTCCGTGTTTGCAGGGAATTTGGCTGTAGACTGGTGCAATCTGCACTGCGTCGCCAGCCAGCTTACCCGCTCGACTTGGGATAGTTCGCGCATCTGACACGAAAAGTCCGCAAAATGACCAAGTTTTTTTACGACGCCTCGTCGCCCAAGCGTCGCACGACACGAGTCAGGGCCGGCGCCAAACAATGCAGATCAGGGGACATTTCAAAAGTGCATCTGAGCGACGCAGCAGGCTTTGTGCGAAAGATCGCCTGATAGTCGATATCGAACCGAAAGGTGCACCGTCGCGCATTTCCATCATTTCAACTCTCAACACCGGTATGGATGAGCAAAATCGAGCCCTTGAGCCTCGACAAACCGCGTGGCATTGTGACCTGAACGCCCGGGCCGGAGCAGCATGACGATTCCCTGCCGCGTCTTAATGATCTATCCGAAGTTCGTTCCGAACTCGTTTTGGAATTATACTGAAGCCTGCGAACTCGTCGGCGCAAAGTATCCAGCGGCGCCACTCGGCCTGATCACCGTCGCGGCCATGTTGCCGAAGCATTGGGACATCCGTCTCGTCAATCGTAACACCGAGCCATTGACGGATGCAGACCTCGACTGGGCCGATCTGGTCATGATCGGCGGCATGCTCAATCAGCAGCCTGATGCCCTCGATCTGATCGATCTCGCCCACCAGCACTGCAAGCCAGTATGCGTCGGTGGGCCTGACGTCTCCTCCAGCCCGCATCTTTACGCGGACGCGGACTTCCAGGTGATCGGTGAGGCCGAGAAAATCATCGAGCGCTTCATCGCCGCCTGGGAAAGCGGCGAGCGCAAAGGCGTATTCGTTGCCGAGAAATTCAAGGTCGACGTCACGCTGAGCCCGATGCCCCGCTACGATCTGATCAACTTCGATCACTATCTCTTCATCGGCGTGCAATATTCGCGTGGCTGCCCGTTCACCTGCGAGTTCTGCGATATCATCGAGCTCTATGGTCGGGTGCCGCGCACCAAGACCAACGATCAGGTTCTCGCTGAGCTGCAAGCGCTCTACGATCACGGTTATCGCGGGCATGTCGATTTCGTCGACGACAATTTCATCGGCAACAAGAAAAACCTCCGTACCCTGTTGCCGCGGCTCAAAGCCTGGCTGGAAGAGCACGACTATCCATTCGAGTTTTCGACCGAAGCCTCGATCAACATCGCGGACGATAGCGAGCTGTTGCAGGCAATGAAGGACGCGAACTTCTTCGCGATTTTCGTCGGCATCGAGAGCCCGGATCCGGAGACGCTCGTGCAGATGAAGAAAAAACAGAACACCAGGCGCAACATTGCCCAGTGCATTCACAAGATTTATGGCTACGGCATGTTCGTCACCGCGGGCTTCATCGTCGGATTCGATAGCGAGAAAGCCTCGATGGGGCAGGCAATGATCGACTTCATCGAGGAGTCGAGCATTCCGGTCTGCATGGTTGGACTGCTTTATGCGCTGCCTGGAACACAGCTGACGCGGCGGTTGGCTGAGGAAGGCCGCTTGCACCAGGGCCATGACCTCATGGACGTCGAGCAGGCGGGCGATCAATGCACGCTCGGCTGCAATTTCGATACCAAGCGTCCGCTTCGTGACGTCCTTACCGATTACAAGGCCGTGCTCGGGCACGTGTACAGTCCGGCAGCCTTTGCAGGACGGCTGTCACGGCTCGCCGGCATGCTAGACCGATCCGACCGGCGTCGCGACCTGCCGGATGGTGACGCGCGCACGAAAATTGGCGGCATCGACAGCGTACACAGGATCATGCGGACCGTGCCGGAGGTTCGCGAGCCGTTCTGGAAGACGTTCGTCGAAGTCGCCAAGACCAATCCTTTCGCGCTGCGTTACGTCGTGATGATGATGGCCCTCTACATGCACCTCGGGCCGTTCTCGAAACGCGTGATCGGCGAGATTGACCGCCGCATCGCCGAGCTGGACGATATGCCTCCGGTGAGGGCCGCGGCGCTTGAGCAGGCGCTACCGCCAGCGACGGTGTAGCCACAGCCACTGATCGGGATATTCGCGGATCCAGTTCTCGATCACCGACGTGACCGCCTGCATCGTTCCCTGAATGTCGATTTGCCCGGCGGCGTCGCGGACCGGCTTCACTTCTTCGGACAATTCGGCACGAAAGCGGTGTCCGGGCAGGCACACGATGCGTGCGCCATGAACCGGGCACTCGATCTGCCGCAGCTAGCACTACTGGCGAAGAACTGCGCGCTGGCAACTTTATTCCGAAGTCGCCTATCCGTGTTCGGGCCCTAAATCGCCGCGATCGGGGCATGCATTCAATTCCGGATGAAGGCCATCCTGGATCCGGCTCGGGGGTGCGCGGTATCAACCCTGCTATCGCCGCGCGGCTCCCGAAGCTGGAATATTCTCGCGGTTGAAACTGTCTCTTAGGGGGTGACCTCCAAGAGGCATGAGCATGTTGCGGAAAATGATTATCGCTCTGGTCACGTCGGCGACAGTTGGCCTGGACTCTCTTTCGGCGCGCATAGAGGGATGGTCGCGTTATCTTCGCAGACGACGCCGACGGCCCAATGCTCGGCGCTGATGTCTGCAAGAAGGAGCCTGGCCGGGGCATATCGAGTTAGCCGGCACAGTCAGCGGGTATGCCGGAGATTTTTCCGGGCCCGGTTGCTGCCCCGGCAATGATAGGAGCAGGATGGCTTTGTTCGGACGCCAACCCGCTCCACGCTTGCTCCCGCCGATCATTTTACGTTCGGCTTGAGGAGTTCTTGCGCACGCGCAGAACTCAAATTCGCTTTCGTGATCAGGGTCGCCTCCATTACGATTTTGGCCGGCACCTTCTCGCCCTTCGCGGCGGCGAATGCCGTCTTGACGCCATCATAACCCATGCGAAACGGGTCCTCGACGATCAGCCCGGTAATCACATTGTCCTGCAGGAATTTGACGAGCTTTTCGTCCGATCCAAAACCAACGACGTGGATCTTGTCCTTCGTCGTCTTTTCGGCCACAGCCTGGCCCACCGCCTGCGTCATGACCGGATCCGAGACGAACACCCCGCGCAGGTCCTCCATACTGGCAATAAACTCCTTCATGATTCCGATGGCTGCTGCGGGCTTGCCGTCGGCGGCCTTTTCGGCAGCGACATTAATCGCACCATATTTCGCGGCGACCGCGTCCTTGAAGCCCTTGGCACGCTGATCGAGCGAGGGAACCCCGGAAGTGGAAGTGATGATCACGACGTCGCCTTCCGCATCGGCATACGTTTTCTGGATGGCGGTAACGAGAGTGTCGGCTGCGATGCCGCCCGCTCTCAAGCTGTCGATCGCAAGCAGTGAGGTCATCGCTTTGGTGTCAGCAGATGAGTCGATGCCGATCACCTTGGTTTTTTTGGCCGCCTCATCGATCGGCTTTCCGAGGGCGGCAAATTGCGCCGGTGCGATCACGATTGCCGCCGGGTCGGTTTCCACCGTTTTTTCGAGCACGCCAATCTGACCGTTCACGTCGGATTCGGACTGCGCGCCGAGGCCTACGACATTGACGCCGAGCTCCGCGCCCGCCTTGCGGGCGCCGGCGAGGACAGCCTGCCAGTAAGGCGAGTTCAAATCCTTTACGATCACAGGAATCGTCGACTTTGTCTGCGCGAAGGCTGGTGTCCAAAGCGCTATACCGGCAAGCATGCTGGCAACAAGCACTATCTTTCTCATCCTCTTCCTCCTGATTTGGGCTCAGCGCCCTTATGTTGAACAGGCAATCGTGGGTTCTCACGTTGCGCAGGCGCGGCTTTGTCAAACCCGCGTCATGCCAACTTCGAAAAACTCGCTTCCGGCCTTACGCCCGCGTGCTTTGCATAGGCTGCGCCGTATCACCGAGGCCCGAACCTTCGCCAGGGAGATCGGTGAAGGATCAGGCTCCGGTGACACGCCGCCGCGCCACTGACAGAAAGATTCTTTGCAGCAGGGCGATAATGAAGAATCGAAATGCCAGTCGTGCGGAGTCTATTCAGACCGCCGCAAGGGGTTGATCGGTGACGGCGAGCAACTCCTTGCCCTGCGTGTAGACGACGGTTCTGATGCCAAGCACCGAGCGCAATTTTTCTGCCGGAACGACCAGAGGCGTCGGCGCAGGGGCCGTACCCGGCGCTGGCTGAGGAAACGCCGTGGACCTCGCGGTGTGGAAATTGACGCTGCCTTCAACCTTTTGCATCAACTGATGAATGTGCCCGTTGAGCACCGTCACCGAGCCGAAGCGCTTCAACATCGATAGCGCTTTCTCTGAATCCTCCGTACCCCAACCCCAATCCTTGGAGACCGTCCATAACGGAATGTGGGCGAAGACGACGATCGGCGTGGAAGCGGAAAGACCCTTCACATCATCGGCAAGCCACGCCAGTTGTTCAGGTCCGAGCTTGCCCATGCCGCCGGCCTCGAGGTTCATCACATTGTTGAGACCGATGAAATGCACACCGTTCTGATTAAAGGAATACCAGCCGGTGCCCTTGGTGTTCTTGCCGTAACGCTCGAGGTAGGATTTGAGGGGAACCTCATCGAGGTTGTCGTGCTCGCCTGGCACGTAGTGCGTCTCGAGCCCCGAACTGCCGATGACTTGCGCGGCGTCGTCGAATTCCTTCGGTTTCGACAAATGGGTGATGTCGCCGGTATGCAGCATGAAGGCCGGCTTGTTGGGAAGCGCCTTGATCTTGGCGATGGCCTCTTGGAGCGTGCCAAGCGCATTCGGATTGGCCGCTTTGTCAAAGCCGACGTGACTGTCGGAAATCTGCAGGAAGGTGAAGCCGTTACCTTCGGCTGCCTGCGCCGATCCGATCAGGCTGGATCGCGGAATACCGCCGCTCACTGTCCACAAAACGCCAGTGCCGGCCCAGAGCATGCATTCGAGGGCATGACGGCGGCTGACACCATCTTCGTGATTGTCCTTACTGTGTGACATACGTTTCCTCATTTTTGTTTTGACCAGCGTTCAACCAGACAAAACACCGGACTGAGGATGCGGAAGAAATATTCCTTGGCGCGATACACGAATAGGTGATGTGCTCGTGCTCTCCACGTGAAGCACCCGAATCAATCTGCAAGATGCGTTGCAACGATTTCAACTTGCGACCCCAAGCTACCGGTCTCTGACCGGTGCTCCGCGTCCGGCTTTGCTCAGTGACGCGCTTTGATTAGGGGCACTGGCGGCAGCGCTCGCCAAGGCCCAGGCCGAGATAGCGAATCCAAAGAAATCTTTGACCGCGACAATTGTCTCACCGTTCCCGCGCGAAGGTAGCCGGACCTTTCACTACGCGCCGTTGTCCTCCGGGCTTAATCTTGTTCGCAAGTGCTTAGGTCAGCACGGGATCGCAACCGTCCAGGCCACGGCAATCGACCAGGACACCAAGCTGATCAGACTCACCACCACCCTTATCCACGCGTCCGGAGAATGGATCTCGTCGGACTGGCCGGTCTGCCCGGTCAGCGAGACAGCCGCGCCCCATCGGTTAGGCGCTGCCCTCACCTACGCCCGCCGCTATGCCCTGTTCACCCTGGTCGGCATTGCCGGCGAGGATGATCTCGACGCGCCGGACCTTGTGCCGCCAACTGGGCCCTCCGCCTCACAAGACGCATCGGCAAGTCCGGACAACGGAGCTGCAGGTCCATATTTGCAGACCCCTCAAAGGCGGGTCCGTTCAGAAAGGTCCAGGCCACCGACTTTGTCGGCTGATGCCTCGGATGAGCTACGTCGTCGGTTGTTATCAGAAATTGAGCAGCTGAAAAGTTCAGAAGTTCTTGCCAGCTGGGCGCAGCAGGCCCTGCCCTGAAAAACCAGCTCTCAACGGCAGATGCCCAGGCCCTCGAGCAGGCCTTCAGTGCCAAGCTGAGCCGACTTTGACAACCTTCAATCCGCTGCACCGAAAGATCAGAAAGAGAATGGTTATGGTAACCCGTCATTCGAAATCGATGCTGGCGAACAGACGGTCAGTGTCATCTGCAAGCCCGTGCGCGAGCGCGACCGCGAGCATCTGAAGTTCGTGGCCTCTCAGCCTTGTTATCTGCGGCCGAACTCCATCGGATCCGCACCACATCAAGTTTGCCGAACAGCGGGCGATGGGGCGGAAGGTCAGCGACCGCTTCACCGTCCCAATCTGCCGACTGCACCGTGAACTGCACCGGAAGGGCAATGAGCGTGCCTGGTGGGAAAAGCAGGCGATCGATCCGTTACTCGTTGCGGCCAGCCTTTGGGCCAAGACTCATGGGTTCGCTTCGGCCGCAATAGACATCGATGGCGAAAGAGCTCAGCCTGCTGAAATCAATGGAGCCGGCGCTGCGGGCTGGTCTCAAATTGACGAAACGAAGCCAATTCTTCGGCCGGAGGCCGAATGACATCCTTCCGGCAAATCGAGGCCAACCGCCGCAACGCGCAGCTCAGTACGGGACCTGTCACCGAAGAGGGCAAAACAAGGTCGCGGCAAAATGCGGTTCGTCATGGGCTCACCGCAGAAACCGTGATCGATGCGCTGGAAGATGCCGAAGACTACGCGGCCTTCGAAATGGCGATTACGGCCGACTATGACGCGCAATCGGCGGTCGAGAGAGAACTGGTGCTCAGACTGGCGAGCTTGTTATGGCGGCTGCGTCGCGCGACCGCCATTGAGAGCGGGCTGTTCAAGATCCAGGCCCAGCACCTGCTGCTGTTTCGCCAAAGCCGCCGCGCTCATCGAATGCGGCAGAATATGATTGACAGCATGTATCGAGATACGGTGGCGACCGATGTCGACATGCGGCACAATGAGGACGAGCCAACCGGCAGTCTGGAGGCTGGCCAGCCTTCCACCGCAGACGCCGCTGATCAACCGGACGACCTCACACGCTCCTTTATCCGCCTGTCCAACCTGCCAACTTACCCGCTCGATCGGCTGAGCCGTTATGAGGCCACGCTCTGGCGCCAAGCTTGTCAGATCCTGTTCACACTGCGCTGCCTAGACCAGCGCAAGCCATGGCAAAGACTAAGATTGCGTTGATCCCTACCAACCTCTTGGGCGCGCCGTGGGGAGAGGCAGAGGCCCAGCAAAACTAACGGTATCGCCGGGGGACAGCGCTGTCATTCCGTCGGATGATTGCCTACAACGGTCATTCGCATTTGGAAATTGAAGGCGCGACTTAGCCAAGCGAGAGGTACCGAGCCAGCAAGCCAAGCGATTCTGTCATTAGGGCACCCGCATGGAGTTTTCGGAAGCACGGGCTACTGGTACCGTGCTTCCGCGTCTGCGATCTAGTTTCCAAGTTTAGAGAGGCCGACAGCTATGGGATTCATCGACATTTCGCGTTCGAAGCGCAGCCCGGGCGTTCAGCGGAACAAATCGGTTGAGCAGTTCCGCGCCATATCATCTTTCGGGCTCGCTTTCGATCGTGTTCACCTCAGTCGAGGCGGCCGCCGGATTTTCGACGCCTTGTCGCTCGATCTACGGGAGCAGCGCGTTGGCCTCGTCGGCGACAACGGGTCGGGCAAGAGCACGCTCTTGCGCCTCGCCAACGGCCTGCTGTTGCCGGAACGAGGCGAGGTGATCGTCAACGGTCGTTGCACAAAACAGGCGCGTAGGGAACTGCACGCCGATGTCGGATTCGTGTTCCAGAATCCGGACCATCAAATCATCTTCCCGACGGTCGGCGAAGAAATCGCCTTCGGCTTGATTGAGCGCGGTGAAACCGCGGCGGTGGCCAGACGCGGAGCCGAGGATCTGCTGGCCAGACAAGGCTGTGCCGGCTGGATTGATCGCGCGATCCACGAGTTGTCGGAGGGGCAGAAGCAGCTCGTCTGCATTCTGGCAATCCTTGCCACGGAGCCAACGATATTGCTACTCGACGAGCCTTTCTCCAGTCTCGACCTACCGACACGGCTGTCGCTGTCGGCGAGGCTTGCGCGGTTGCCGCAGCAGATCGTAATGGCGAGCCATGACCTCGACTTGTTGCACGATTTCGATCGGGTGATCTGGTTGGAGAACGGACAGGTGAAGGCCGACGGGATGCCTTCTGAGGTGCTTCCGGACTATCGTGCGCATGCCAGCGCACAGGGCGCGTCCATGCTGGAGAGCGGCGCGGCATGATGGGCGGCTACCTTTCCCGCACGACGTGGCTCCATCGGCTGCCGGCGGGTCTCAAGCTCCTGATGGTCGCGGGCATGAGCGTGCGCTTCTGCCGGTTCAGGACTGGCGACTTCTCGCGCTTTGGCTGGCTGTCGTGACCGGAATCTATGGAACGTTGGGCCGCGACGCCGTGCGGCGGCTCTGCGTGTTGAAGCCGATCGTTCCACTGCTGGTCATCATCGGTGGTTTGCAGGGC
>Ga0210393_10003841_pt1 | contig 11982 bp, 11 predicted proteins | sample IncBWC27OmetaG_FD_160068 | JGI IMG/M metagenome (GOLD analysis project Ga0210393, IMG submission 160068) | Forest soil microbial communities from Barre Woods Harvard Forest LTER site, Petersham, Massachusetts, United States - Inc-BW-C-27-O ... | reverse complement strand
GGCCAAATCATCTCGCAATATCGCGTAATAGAACGGCTCGGTGGCGGCGGCATGGGCGTGGTGTACAAAGCCGAAGACACGAAGCTCGGCCGCATGGTCGCGCTGAAATTTCTGCCGGACGAAGTTTCGCAGGACAAGCTGGCGCTCGATCGCTTCCTGCGCGAAGCGCGTGCCGCCGCCGCGCTCAGCCATCCGAATATCTGCACCATCTTTGAAATCGGCGAATATCAGGGCCGAAGTTACATTGCCATGGAATTGCTGAAAGGTGCGACGCTGAAGCATCGCATCACCGGCGGCCCCATGGCCTTCGATGCGCTTCTCGATTCCGGCATCCAATCCGCCGACGCGCTCGATGCCGCGCATTCTGAAAACATCATTCATCGTGACATCAAGCCGGCAAATATATTCCTCACCGATCGCGGTCAAACAAAAATTCTGGATTTCGGTCTCGCCAAGATGATGGCGGTGCCGGGCAGCGACGGCCGCACGGCTTCGGGTAACGTCACACTGGATGATGCCAATCTCACGAGTCCCGGCGTCGCCGTCGGCACGGTGGCCTACATGTCGCCGGAACAAACGCTGGGCAAGGATCTCGACTCCCGCACGGATATTTTTTCGCTCGGTGTGGTGCTCTACGAAATGGCCACGGGCCGCCAGGCTTTCTCAGGCTCCACGTCGGCCGCTGTTTTTGATGCGATCCTGAATCGCGCACCCGTCGCGCCCGTGCGCATCAATCCTGACGTCCCGCAGGAACTCGAGCGGATAATTAACAAATCGGTGGAAAAAGATCGCACCATGCGTTACCAGACGGCCGCGGACCTGCGCACCGATCTAAAGCGCCTACTACGCGATTCTGGTTCCGGCAAGACGCAGGTCAGCACCGCTGAAAATTTCAGCTCTACCGGTACTGCCACGCCCGTCCCCGGTTCCTCAGGCGCGACTTCCGTCGCCACCCCGCCCTCGCCGCCATCAGGCTCGGTCGCCGCGACGAAGTCTTCCGCCAGCGGCTCCGGCAGCGCCGCCATCGTCCTCGGCGAAGCAAAAAAGCACAAAGGCAAATTAATCGCCGCAGTCGTCATAATTGCGCTCATCGCCGCCGCAGCCATCGCTTTCGTCGTCTTCCAATCACACGGCCACCAGAGCACGTTCAACGCGCAAAACATGCGCATCGAAAAGCTCACAGAAACCGGCAAAGCAGCCGCCGTCGCCATCTCTCCCAACGGACAGTACGTCGTGTACGTCATGCGCAACGGCGAAATGCAAAGCCTCATGGTCCGCCAAGTCGCCACCGGCAGCGACGTGCAAATCCTCGCGCCCGCCGTCAGCGTTTTCTACGGCCTCACGTTTTCTGCCGACGGCAACTACATCTATTACACCGAAGCCTCCAAGGAAAATCAGCTCTTCAGCTCGCTCTACAAAATGCCCGTGCTCGGCGGAAACCCGCAGCAGGTCCTCCGAGATATAGACACTTCCATCAGCTTCTCTCCCGACGGCAAGCAGTTCGCTTTCATCCGGGGAATTCCGGATAAAGGCATTTTCAATCTGCTCGTAGCCAATACGGATGGCTCAGGCGAGCGAATCCTGACCTCTAAGAGTGGCAACATTTCTACGAATGGTCTTCTAGGTCCGGCGTGGTCTCCGGACGGAAAAACGATCATATTTGCGTCTTTGCTGCCGTCGGTGGGAGGCCAGCTCAATGAATTTACCCTGGCCAGCGGAGCGGTTCGCACTCTGTACGCGACGCACGGCACTCTCGGCCGCCCCCGTTGGTTGCCGGAGGGAGATGCACTGTTGGTTCCCATGCGCGAAGAGGCCGCGGGCGCGCAAGGCCAGCTTTGGAAAGTGTCTTATCCGTCGGGCGAAGCGCAGCGGCTTACGAATGACCTCACCGATTACAGTTTGCCCTGGCTGGACTTGACCGCCGATGGCTCCGCTGTCGTCACCGTCGAGGCCACGGTTTCATTGGACCTCTGGGCCGCGCCCGGCGGCGATTCCACGCGCGCGACGCAGATCACCTCGGGCGGCCCTTCGGTATTCGGCGTCTCGATTTTGAGCAAAGACCGCATTCTGTTCGCCAATCGGAATCGCGAGCTCTTCTCCGCGGACTACGACGGCAGCAATCGGACTCTGGTGGCGGGCAGCGAACGTAACATCCTTTTCGCGTACGGTTGCGGTGACGGGAAACACATTGTGTACTCCGTCGCGCGTGGTAACGGTTCGGACATCTGGCGGATGGACGCGGACGGCGCTAACCTAGTTCAGTTGACCCATGACAGGTCCGCGCTTCTCCCGATATGCTCGTTGGATGGTTCAACGGTATTTTTCGACTACGAGGATCAGCTGAGTAGTTGGCGCATGGGAATTGATGGTGCGAATCCGACATCGCTGGGTTTGCATAATCAAACCAGCCCATTCGCTTTTTTGTCGAAGGACAACACATTGGTGCTGTACCGCCTCGGCCATCCTGACGCACCGCAAACACGCGATCAATTGGTCGCGGTGCCGGTGCAAGGCGGACCGCCCGCTTTTTCGTTTGAAGTGCCTCTCGGCGCTGCACAAGGCCTGCCCCAATGGTCGCCGGATAGTCACGGCACGGACTTCGCTCTGACGCGCGGGGGCGCCACGAATATATGGCGGCAACCCGTTCCCAGCGGCACGCTGAAGCAAATCACAAATTTTCCCAGCGGCATCATCCGCTCATTCAATTGGTCACCCGACGGCAAGATCCTGTTCCTCACGCGCGGCTCGGTATCCAGCGACATCATCCTGCTGAAGAGTGGGAAGAATTAATCGGCGCAACAGATCACAGCAAATTTCTTTGCCGCTAGCGCGTCACGACCGGCTGGTCAGCGGCAGAGCGGCGCGAACGATGCACCGCTCGCCGGCGAGGCTTTCGATGCTGAACTTCGCGCCCAAGTCCTCCACGCGCTCTGGCACCCCCGAAATCCCCAGCTTCAACTCTGGCGTGGATGCAATCGAAACAGGCAGCATGCCTTGCCCCTCCTCGGTGATTTCCAACCCAACGCTTTCGGATTCTCGGAACAACCGCACCGCGGCCGTGCTGCTGCCGGAATGACGATACACATTATTGGGGGCTTCCTGCGTAACACGAAATAACGCCCATTCAGTTTCCGCTTTCAAGCGGTCTACATCGGTCGCCAGTTGTAACGAGTCGATAATTTCGCTGCGACTGGAGAAACCGCGCACCAACCATTCCAACGCGGATGCCAGGCCCATTTCCTCGATCGTGGGCGGATGGAGAAGGCAGGAAATTGAGCGGATCTCGCCGCCGGCCGCTTGGATCATGTCCCTGCATTCCGCGACAACTTTTTGATGCTCGGAATTCCTTTCATCCAGAAACGCCCGTAGCTTGCCCAATGCCAGACTCAATCCGCTGACGCACATGCTGACTCCATCATGCAAGTCCCTGGCGACTTTTCGACGTGCATCGTCTTGCGCCCGGAGACGGTGTCCCGACAGATGCCGCAGCGCGGATTCGAACTTCTTGCGCTCGGTGATGTCCTCGCCTGAGCTTAGCGTCCCGATAACTCGCTCTTCGCCGGCTCGCAATAGCGAATTGCGCCAGCCGATTATTCGTCCTTCACCGCTACTCGTAAGGATTGGGTTTTCGAGACAGGTTAGATCTCCACCCAAAAGGCTGCGAAAGCACTTCCTCAATTCGTCCCTTGTCCTGGTCGGTAAGCACGTGTCAATCCAGTCGCGGCCCAACAACTCGCGCTCTTCCCTTCCCAGCGTCGCGCATCCCTTGCGGTAAATCAGCGTGATGCGCCCCTCCGCGTCCAGCGCCAAATGAATCACGTCTGCGATGCCCCGATAGCGTTGCGCGCGATCGCGCTCCTGTCGAATCAACTCCTGCGCTCGTTTGTGTTCGCTGATGTCTTGCAACACGGAGGCGACTCGCTCCACTCGTGTTGGCCCGCTGATCGGAAAGTACGATGTGAAGAGGTTTCTGTCTCCCAGATGTGGACAGGAATACGTCAGCTCGAATTTAACGATGTGATTCTGCAAACATTCATCCAGCTTCGGCTTTATCACCGTCTCGAACACCTCCGGATCCATGACCTCCCGGGCAAGACAGCCGATAAATTGTTCTCGCTGTGCTCCGCGAAAGTTCAGGTACGCTCGGTTCGCCATCAGGTAACGGTAGTCGCGATCCACCACCACGATCACTTCTTCCAGTTTCACCACCACCGCTTCGAATTCACGGAATCTTCCAGTAGTTGAGGAGTAAGCCTGCGCGTCGTCACCGGCGTGCGGTCGCGCAGCGTGTGGATGGTTCGAATGCGTTCCGACTTCCAGAATTGCTAGAGGTTTTGCACGCGAGAATGCCGCTTGAATCCAGGTCGGGAGCGAAAGGAGCTGGGACTGCTGAACGTGAAGTACGCCCGGCTTGAAAACGGTGGGCGCGTTTCGCCGGGATCTAGTTCAACTTACTGACTGATGCGTGGTCTCTACCTGATTTGCGCCCTCGTCAAGTGAACTGCCGAACCGAAATCTGCGCCTATCGTGAGCGCGGCAGGGCGCTTGACCCGGAGTCAGCACCTCTCAGCGTCCGGCTGCATCGCAACGTCATCTGGTACTATGAAACTATATCGCACCGCGCCTGTTTCGCGAGGGCGATCGGCAAACTATGGATACGCCTCTACTCGACGGACACAAGATTGCTGGCGCGACGCTCGCGTCTTATCACGGTTGCACCTTGCCCGAAACTTTCACTTCGTTTGGGGACGAATACCGCGCCGCGCGTGAGGCTGTGGCGATCTTCGATACCAACTGGCACACGATTGTCGAGCTTACCGGCCCAGATCGTGTGCGCTATTTGAACGCCATCGTCTCGAACGACGCAAAAACGCTCGGCGAAGGCCGCGGCACGCTGGCCTTGCTCCTTAATCCGCAGGGGCACATATTGGCCGAGCTGGAAATTTACGCGCGGCAGGAAAAGCTGCTGGTGCTTTCTCACGCTTCGGTGCGCGAACGCACGATCGCCACGCTCGATAAATTCATCATTATGGACGACGTCACGATGAGCGACGTTACGGCGCAATTCGGCAGTTTCGCTATCGAAGGCCCGCGCGCCGGCACAGTGGTCGCCGAGACCTGTGGCTTGTCGCTCGAAGGCTTTTCCGAACACGCCATCGCGGAAGTGCAGGTTGACGGCGTCGCGTGCCAATTGATTCGCCATTCGCACTTTGGTTTACCGGGCGCGGAAATTATCGCGCCGCGCGAGCATCTCGGGCTTCTGTGGAAGAATTTGCGCGCCAGCGTTCACACACAGCACGGCGCTGCCATCGGCATGCGCGCGCTGAATTCGCTGCGCCTTGAGGCCGGAATCCCTTGGTTCCCGGACGATTTCAATGACACGGTGATTCCGCACGAAGCCGCGCTGGAAGCGACGCACATCAGCTTCACCAAAGGCTGCTACACCGGCCAGGAAATCGTCGAGCGCGTCCGCTCGCGCGGCCAAGTCAATCGCCGCCGCGTGCAACTGAAATTCTCCACCGCCGAGCCCCCTGCTCCGCTGACGCGCCTGTACGCAAAGAATGCCGAAGACAATCCCGCTGGATCCAAAGAAGCCGGCATCGTAACCAGCTCCGCATTTTCGCCCGTCGCGAGTGCGGCTATCGGAATGGCCTACGTCCGCCGCGAACACAACGCGCCCGGCACGATCCTCGATTTCGACGGCGGCACTGCGACGGTCGTTACCACAGAAAATACGTAGCATATCGTTTAAGACTTCTGCTTGGTTTGCATCAGGCTTTCACTTATATTCTGATTGTCATGACATCTCCCGACGCTGAACGCGAGGTGCAACGCCTCGCGGAATGGTACGCCGCGAAGAGTGACGAAGAACTGACGCAGCTAGCTTCCGATGCCAGTTCTCTGACGGATGTAGCCAAAGCAACTTTACGCGCGGCGATCTCCCGTCGCGGCCTGGATATTCCGCTCGTCGAAAACATTCCTGCGGACGACGCGGAACACTTCGAAGTTATCGCAATCCGCCGGTACAGAGACATTCCTTCGGCGCTAGTCGCCAAATCTATTCTCGATTCAGCAAGCATCGAGAACTTTCTAACGGACGTCAACACTGTGCGAATGGATTGGCTGTGGTCCAACGCTTTGGGCGGCATGAGATTGTTCGTGAAGGATTCCGACGCGAGCGCGGCAGAGGAATTACTCAATCAATCTTTTCAGGATTCGTTCGAGGTGGAAGGTCAGGAGCCTTTCACACAGCCGCGCTGTCCAGTTTGCCAATCCTTCAACGTCTCCTACAAAGGATTGCACAGACGAATTGCCTACGCGTCGATCATCCTGCAAGTTCCGATCCCGCTTGCGCGACTCGGGTGGCGTTGCAGTTCTTGCGGCCATATGTGGGAAGATCCAGACGACGCACCAACACAAGAGAAGGACGAACGTTGAGGAGAATCAAGTCTCTGCTTTCAGCTCTTAGCTTTCGACTTTCGACTTTTAACTGCGAACCGACCTCTCAACTCTTGCTGAAATTCATCGAGCGCATGAAGCTGCCGCGATCGTTGTCGATTTTTTTTTGCAGCTGGAAAACGGCGTAGAGCAGAGCTTCGGGACGCGGCGGGCAGCCTGGGACGTACACGTCAATCGGGATTACTTGATTGACTCCTTGCACCACCGCGTAATTATTGAAGACGCCGCCGGAGGTGGCGCAGGCGCCCATGGAAATCGCCCACTTCGGTTCGGGCATTTGCTCGTAGAGTTGTTTGATTACGGGCGCCATTTTTACGGAGACGCGCCCGGCGACGATCATCAAATCCGACTGCCGCGGCGAACCGCGAAAAACTTCCGCGCCGAAACGCGCGATGTCGTAACGCGACGACGCCATGGACATCATCTCGATCGCGCAGCAAGCGAGGCCAAAGGACATCGGCCAGATCGAGCTGCGCCGCGCCCAGTTCACAACCTTGTCCAGAGATGCGAACAAAATTCCTTCGTCTTTCAGGAAGTTCGCATCCTGTCCTGGTGCTTCGAGTGTGACGCCCTTTGCGAGTTCGACGGCCATGGCCTATGTGACTCCGAATCGGCGCGACATCCGGCGCCGACTGTAGTCATTTTGCCTGTTTGCGCCGCGCTTTGCAACGCAACCGGCAGGCGCTGTTCTTGTGACGATCGCGAGCATCTCGCCGCCGCGCATCCTCATCTGCGCAATTTGCTCAGCGCACTTCACCTCGCGCACGTCCATCAGCGCACCTCGATGGTCAGCTGCGCCGTTTTGGTGTCGCCTTTGCCGTCGTCGGCGGTGAACGTGTAGGTCGTGGTTTTCTTTGGCGTGACCTGCATGCAGCGATCCACGGATGGCCACACGTTTGCGACCGGCGGATCCAGCTTCACCGACTTAGCGTTGGAGACTCCGTAACACAGATCCACCGTGTCGCCGCGTTGAATCTTCCCGGGCATCGCGTAGAAACTTATAATCTTGAATTCGTTGCCGCCGAGCACTTCGACGGATTTTTCGGCCGCTTCGCGCTGCGCGGCGGCTTGCGCGGTTTTCTCTTTCGCGGCGATATCCTGATTTTCCTGCCAGCGCGACCAAAACGTGAACGCGGTATAGGCAAGGAGAATCGCGGCGAGCACACCAAATCCAATCCACATGTTCCGCAGCGTGCGCGGCGTTTTCCGTTGCGGGTGCTCGAGCATTTCTGCTTTTCCTCCGGCGAGCCTCAGCGCCGAATTTCAACCGCCGTCCCAACTGCCACCAGGGGTTAAATCTCCTCAATTTCTGCGTCGGTTACCGCGATACATCCATCCGTCCAATCTTTTTCACGATGCATACTTCCAAGCCCGGCATATTTCTTTTCCAGGCTATCGATTTCAATCTCACCGCCGGGATCGACGCCCACTTTCTTCGCGCGGGTGCGATCCGCTGCAGTCGGATATGACACATGTAGAGCAAGATGAAACCGGCTCGGCGGTTTCTTTTCATCAATCGTGTACTTCCCTTCGCGCACTTTGTGATCTCCGACGCGTTCTTTGGCTCCCACCGGCACGGTATTCAATGCGACGTGCTAAGTCTTCAGCGCGTTGCCGTCGCTCATCAGCGTCATGGTGTGCGGTGATTTTGCGATCACGATCCAATCAACTTTTTCGCGCTGAGCTACGGATCCGGACGGCGCGCTCGCTGGCAGCAGCGAAACAGCCAGTCGTAGCGAAGCGCGAATCCACATCTTCAGTCCACCCTCAGAACGATTTTGCCGAATTGTTCGCGATCCTCCATTCGTTTGTGGGCTTCGGCGCATTTTTCGAGGGGCAGGACGACGTCAATCACGGGCTTGAGCAAGCCGCGGCGCAGCAATTCCAACGCGGAAAATAATTCTGCTTTGCTGCCCATGAAGGAACCGAGAATTGTGAGGTGGCGCGTGAACAGATACGCGATGTTGATCGCGCCGTCGAAGCCGGTGGTGGCGCCGCAGGTGACCAGGCGGCCGCCGACGGCGAGGCTGCGGATGCTGTTCTCCCAGGTGGCCTGGCCGACGTGTTCGAAGACGACTTCCACTCCGCGGCGATTGGTGAGGCGTTTTACTTCGTCGGCAATTTTCTGGGTGGAGTGGTTGATGACGGCGTCGGCGCCGAGTTCCCTGGCCTTTTCTAATTTTGCTTCGGAACCGGCGGTGGCGATCACGCGCGCGCCCGTGGCTTTGGCGATTTGAATCGCGGCGCTGCCGACGCCGCTGCCGGCACCAAGCACGAGCACGGTTTCGGCGGGCTTGAGTTGCGCGCGGCCGATGAGCATGTGCCAGGCGGTGAGCGAGACCAAGGGAAACGCGGCGGCTTCCTCGAAGGAAAGTTTTTCCGGAATCGGAACGCAATTTAAAGCTGGAGATTTCACGAACTCGGCGCAGCCGCCGTCCACGCCCTGGCCGAAAAGAGTGTAGGCAGCGCACATGCTGTCTTGACCGCAGAGGCACTTGTCGCACTGGCCGCAGGAAATTCCCGGCTGCAGCAGGACGCGCTCGCCGACTTTTACGTTTGTAACTTTGTCGCCGACGCGGGCGACCTCGCCGGCGATGTCGCTGCCTGGGATGTGCGGCAGCGGGACCCGCAAACCGGGGAGGCCCATGCGCAGCCAGAGGTCGAGGTGATTGAGGGCGCAGGCGTGGACACGAACCAAGACTTCGTAGGGCCCGATCTGCGGTTCCGGAACATCTTTGTACTGCAGTACTTCCGGGCCGCCGTGCGCGGCGTAAACGATGGCCTTCATGGGCTCTCCTGGTTTGGGTTGAGCACGACAATTAACAGCGGTGATGGAGTTGAGTCAAGCGTGGAGATCGTTCGCACGCGGCGCGTGAGTGGTGATTGGTGATTCGTGAGCAGTATTCCGCGGTGGCAAAACCAACAGCAACATCAAATACGCCCGCCTAAAAACCAGGCGGCCGCCACACAAGCTAAGTTAAAGTCTGCCCGGTTCCACATAGCTGAACAGGCCGCTACAAATTCAACGGCCACGGCAATGGCGCCCACCTAAAGGCCGGTACAAATTCAACTGCAACATCAACTGCTCAGAGCGGGCTCGAGTCAACGATTCCAGCAGGCGAGGCAAGCCTCGCCTGGATCGTTTTGTTGCCGAACATTTGGCTTCTGCGAGAGCGGCGGCAACCCGCCGCACTCCATAGCGGGCTCGGCAGGCGAAATCGTTCAGGGAGCGGACCGATCGCTGCGCCGGGCGATCAGTGGGCGGGGACGTAGAGGTTGGGAAATTGTTGTTGGAGATGTCGGACCTTGGGGAGGTCGAAGGTGGCGATGTAGGGATTGTCGGGATGATTGGTGGCGTACCCCTGGTGGTAGTCTTCGGCCCGGTAGAAGGTTTTTAGTGGAGCGATTTGCGTGACAATCGGACTGGAAAACACTTTGGCTTGATTGAGCTGGTCCACATAGGCCTGCGCGATGCGCTGTTGGTCTGGAGTGGCAAAGAAAATTGCTGAGCGGTATTGGGTGCCGCTGTCGGGGCCTTGGCGATTTAGTTCGGTGGGGTCATGCGCGACCGAGAAAAAAACTTTCAGGAGCTGGCCGAGAGTGATCTGCGACGGATCGTATACGATTTCGACCGATTCGGCGTGGCCGGTGTCGCCGCTGCTGACGTCTTCGTAGCCAGGATTCTTCACGGTTCCACCCGAGTAACCGGACGTGGCGCGGGTGACGCCTTTGACGTGTTCGAAGACGGCTTGCACGCCCCAGAAACAGCCTCCTGCTACTACAAGCGTGGCTTGGCCCTTTTGCGGAGCCAGCGATTCGTCCACGGTGGGATCGGGGAGGGCTGTGGCGGCGCTGGCAGCGTCGTGGCGCAGGGCGGCGAAGAGCATTAGTAGCGCGGCGCAGAGCATTAAAGTTATTTTCAGTGAGCGATTCATTGTTTTGTTACCTCTGTGCCGTTACGGCCCGGGGCGATTGTTATTCGATGCAGCGAAGAGCTTCTGCGGCTCTTGGCGGCTTGGGGTGCAATCGCGTGAGACCGCACCACCGCCCCAACTATATTACGTTCGAAGTGGGGCGTTTGGATTGCTTCGTTATGCCGATGAGGAGCATGGCCGGACGTGAGAAGCCTTGGCGGTGAGGGGATTGGTCGCGGGCAATCTGCGGCGCCGTTACAGAAGCATTGGCGAGCTGAGACGGGCTTGCCTTTCCTGCGATCGCTTCCCGGGGTTGGGGACATCGTCGCGGGTTAGGGCGGCGAAGCGGCTGAGGGCTTGGAAGGCTTCGTAGGCTACGGCTGCTATTACGACTAGGACTGCGATGATCCAAAACACTGGGCCTCCTGGTTTCGTTGGTTAGTCTAGTGGTGATGCGGGTGGGTGAATCGTTACAGGCTTTTTTGCGCGGCGTGGGTGGAATGGCGAGAAATGTTGTGTCGCGATTGCCGCTGTCTCGATGATCCAGTCCGTTTTTGGAAGACTTGTGTATAGTTGTGGCCTATCGTGCTGAATCTTGCGCAATGCCGAACTTTGAGAGGGTGATCGAGTGAGATACATTTGGCGCTACTGTCCAGCTCTTCTTTTCGTTCCAACCGTCTTTCTTGCTCAGACAAATTCCTCGCTTTGGACTCAGGAAAGCTCTGGTGAACGAATCTTCTTCCATGCCAAGGTCTTCACCGGCGACACGCAGAACCCTTATGCGGAAGCGGTTGCAATTCGTGGCGACAAGATCATCGCGGTTGGCAATTTCCCGGAGGTGGCAAAATCTGTATCACAGAATGCTGAACGCATCGACCTGGAGGGTAAAAGTCTTTTCCCCGGGTTTATCGATTCGCACAGCCACTCAATCGATGGAGGACTCGCGCTAATTTCTGCCGATGCCAGCGAGAAAGTTCAATCGCTCAATGATCTTCCGCCATTTGTAGAAGATGCGAAAAAGACGGGCGTCGGCATGCGGGGCGATATAGTTGAGATTCTTGGGATGCCGCTGGAATTCTGGTCGCACCTCGATGTCCTCAGCGCCGACTTCAGCACCGGAGTTTATGAGAAGCAAAGCGTCCTTCTGCGCGGAATGGACGGACACACGGCGTGGGCGAATCGTGCGCTGTTGGAACGCGCGGGCATTACAACTGATTTCCTCAAGAAACTTTCCACCGAGCAGCGCAGTTACTACGGTGTAGACAAGGTCATGCGTCCGAACGGCTTTCTGGTCGATGCGGGAACGGAGAAAATCGAGCCTTTGCTTCCGCCGCGTACGCCCGACGAGTTGCTGAAAGCAGGACGCGCTGCACTGGCATATAACTACTCCCTCGGGATCACGGCGTGGCTTGATCCATTGGCCACCGACTACGTACTGCAGACCTATAGCTTACTTGCTGAACACGGAGAACTGAATTCTCAGGTGGTGGCATTCCCACAGGTGTTTGCCAAGGAACCTGCGTCGGAGCTCGCTGGCGTTCAGAAGACGCGCGAGGTTTACAGGAACGTCCCCAATCTGCACGTGAGCGGGATCAAAGTCTTTGCGGAT
>Ga0210393_10003840_pt1 | contig 11982 bp, 24 predicted proteins | sample IncBWC27OmetaG_FD_160068 | JGI IMG/M metagenome (GOLD analysis project Ga0210393, IMG submission 160068) | Forest soil microbial communities from Barre Woods Harvard Forest LTER site, Petersham, Massachusetts, United States - Inc-BW-C-27-O ... | reverse complement strand
GACTGCCGCAGGTACGCCGCGGGGTTGGCAACCTGTCGGCCAGCAAGGACGAGGGCGATGATGCCGCGCGCCTGTTCGTCGCTGACGGTCTGCCCGTGCTGCCCGTACATGATCGCCTTGGTCATCGAGACCAGCTCCTCATCGCCGTCGCCGGTCATGGCCGGGCCTCGCGCGTGCGCGGGCGCGTGCGCGCGGACGTGCGGGCGTGCGCGCGAAACGTTCCCGCAGATTGATAGATACCTGTACCGACAGAGTCTCTGACTCTGTCTCTGTACCCTCGGAGCATTGCGGGGGGCATTGCTCCGGGCATCCTCGGGGCATTGCTCGGGGCAATGCTCCGGGCATCACCTGCGGTGGTCATGGCTTCCCCCGTTCCAGCGCGATTCGGCCGCTGTCCGCCCGTGCTCGATCCGCGCCAGGACTTCGGCCTTCGTGTCGTTCCACTTCGCGTAGGCGAGCACCCGCCACGAGACGATCCGGCCCGTGTCAGCCTCGGCGCGCAGCTCGACCAGCGGCCCGAACGTGCCAGGATCGGCCAGGTACCGGGCGAGCTGGAGCGCCTGATCCTCGGGCAGCGGGGACATCAGGGCACCGATGATCAGGCCCGGCCCGATCCCGTCCGTGAGGTTCGCCCGTGAGTAGCGGATCATCTGATTGAACAGGTCGCGGGCTAGCACTCCCTCGACCGCGCCGAACCGGCCCAGGTCGGCGACTTTCGGATCATCGGGCCAGTTCAGGGCCATCTTGTAGAACTTCTCGACGGCGCGCGGCATCATGGGCGTCCGGCTGCCTCGTCGGTGGTGAACGGGACGAGCGGCCACGCCTGCGATCGCGGGATGTGGCGGCCGGTGATCTGCCGCAGCCGCAGCGTGCCCCGCTTCGGCCAGTCAGCGACGAGCGGCACCATCCCGGCCCGCACCGCCGCGTCGTACAGCTCGTTAAGCCACGAGCCCCTCAGCGCGGTATCGCCGGTCTTGACCTGGACGGCGAGCACCTGCCCGATCTTGACCGCGAGCAGGTCGGCGTGCCCGTGCGAGCCGCGCGACTCCATCACGTAGTAGCCCTCTTTGCGGAGCCGGGCGGCGGTCAGCTTCTCGCGGTACGTCCCGCGACGTGCAGCGCTCATTTGGCGGCGCTCCCTTCCGCCCCCGTGGTCATGCACGCGGCACTCCACCGCGCGCCCTTACGCTGCCAGCGGCACAGCCCCGCCTGGGCTGCCTGCTCGGCGGTGAACTGTGACCCATCCGACATCACCGGCTTGCGGAACGCCAGAGCCCCGTCGTCCGACAGCGCGACGAGCCGACCGCACCGGCACTTGGCCCCGGTCAGCAGCCGCACGGCGAGCGCTTCCGCCGCCTCGATCGGGTTCGTGTAGTTCTCGGCGATGATCCGCGACCCCTGATACTGCGCCTGTGCGTACCAGGCGGCGTCCTCGGCGGGCACGTCGTCATGGAGATAACCGATCTCCAGGCCGCGCGCTCCTGTGCGCCCCACTAGCTCGGCGGCGGCGATCAGCCGGTCCTCATCGTCGCTGGGCAGGTTCATCGATCCACCTGAAACGTTTGCTTCAACTGATCGCGGCGGCGTCGCCACTGCCCCGCGCCCTGCCCTGTCAGCCCCGCAGCGTCGCCGATAGCGCGCCAGGAGAACCCCTCAGCGCGGAGCCCGTCGATCGCGTCCGCGCACGCCTGGTCGGCGGCGTCGCGGACCCGCCACAGCGCGCCGAAGTTGTCGATGTCGGATCGCCCGACCCGGCGGCCGAGATTGCGGATCATCCGGGTGATCATCCGCGCAAACTCGTCGGTGTCGTACTGGCGCTCGCGGCGGCGGCCGCGCACCCGGCACAGATCCGAGCAGAACCGGCGGCGGCCGGGTGGCAGTGCTCGCCCGCACTCGGGCGCCGCGCACGTCACGTCGGCTCCCACGGCTGGCGGCAGCAGGGCAGCCCGGCCCCGTCGTCGGCCCCGTCGTCGGGAATGTACTCGTGCGGCTCTGGCCCGTTCGGGCAGTCGTCGGGGTGCGCGGTGCACGCCAGCGCTACGTCGTCGGGCCGACCGAGCGGGGCGCAAGTCACGGCGGCTCTTCCGGTAGGGGAACGTCCTCGACTGACCGGTAGGGCGTGCCGCCGTCGTCCACGAGGTAGCTGATGTCGTCGGCCATCTTCGCGAGCGACTCGGCGATCGAGACGAGCGCCATCGACCCGGCCAGGAACGCGGCCTCGTGGCCCTGCTGACCGCCTCTCGCGATGAACGAGCCGAGCGGGTCGCGGTCCTGGTGGTCAGCGTGGCGCAGCACCGCTCTAGCGGCGTTGCGGGCCATCTCCAGCGCGGTCAGCTCGCGAGCCTCGCGCGGGCCGCCGGTCACGTTGCTCCCTCCTCGGCGAGATCGGCGAGGAGCGGGATCTCCGCGTCGAACTTGCCGCCCGCAAACTCGACCTCGATCCGGCCGCTGTCGCTGTCGATGCTGACCGCGATGGGCCGCACCGACTCGACTACCTGCATCCGGGCGCGGTCCACCGCCGCGTTCAACTCGGCGGCCGAGCGGTTCATCTCGGATTGCAGATGATCAGAGAACCGGGCCATTTCGGCGGTCGCGGCGTCGTAGGCGGCCTTCCGCCCGGCCGCCGCGGCGTCGGTCGCCGCGCGGCGGTACACCCCGACGAGCCGGTCCATGTCCTTGATCGCCTCGTGGGCTTCGCGCAGCAGCGCGCGCAGCTCGTCAGAGGCGGCGCGCAGCTCGTCGGCGTCGATCGCTTTCCGGCCGGTCACAGCAGCTCCCCGATGTCGCGGAGCCCGGCCAGCGCGATCATGTCGGCCGAAACGTCGGCACCCAGCGCTACCATGCCCTCGATCACCAATGCGAACTGTTCGTGGTCCACGGCGTTCGCCGCTTGCAGGCTGGGCGGGTCGATGCCGCCGTTTGCGGCGCGGATCGCGGCGAGCGCGTTTGTCACCTGATCGGCCCACTCCTGTTGGGGCTTGACCAGGAACCATTGGCCGGTCACGGCTCGTCGCCGTCGCCGGGCTCGTCCTCGCCGCCGCCCTCGCCGTCGCCCTCTGCGGGCAGGTCGGCGGGGTCGTCGGGACTGTCCGGGTTCGCCATCTCGGCGAACATCTTGGTGATCTCGTCCTCCAGGTCGAGGTCGAGGGTGGTCTGACCGGAACGGGCCTCCAGCGCTCGCCGTAGCAGCTTCTCGGCCGCGTCGAGGTCGCCGGGAAGCAATACCTCGACGCGGCGAAACTCAACGGTCGCGATCTCGTCGCCGGTCTTGGCGTCCACGGTCACCCGGCGCGGCGCCACGATCGCGATCACGGCGCGCAGCCGCAGCGGCGCAGCGTTGAGCGCTTCGGCGACGAGCGCGCCCGCGATGTCCGCGAGCCCGTTCCCCTCGCCCTTCGGCAGTACCGCCGTGTTTTTGACATCTGGCATGGGAGGCTCCTCACTGGGGGTACTGGTCGTTGACGGCCTGGATCGCCGCGCTCTGCGCGCGCACTAGGTCAATCGAGCCGATCGGCCCGCCCCGATAGGCGCGGTAGACGGCCCCCTGGATCTCGTGGGGCACCATCCGCCAGTGCTGGCCGCACATCAGCAGGCGGTTCGGAACCTGGATCGGGCAGACCCGCACGGGGCACAGATGGTAGCCGGGTCTCGATTTCACGGTCATCCTCCGGTCAGCCGCGCGCCACGCGGCGGCGAGACTGTAGGCGGCAGCCCCGGCCAGATGCCGGGTCTCGCACGCCTGGGTGTGCATGTCGGTCCACGCCCCATCGGGGTTCCACGGCCCCAGCCGCCAGCCGCCGTCTTTCGCGCTGAGGCACGTCCAGCAGCAGTACTGGTAACCGTCGCGGACCAGGCGGCGGCAGCCGCCCCAGCAGCGCCGCCAGGGGGTTGCGGCGAGGAGCGCGGGGTCAACGCCCCCCGCCGCAACCCAGGCCGCAGCGCGGCCGGGGGCCGCCGCGACTACAGCCGTCATGGGGATAGTTCGGGGGTCGCGTGCCCTTGCGGGTGCGACGAGCCGCACACGTCGGCGGCGAGCGCGGCGGGAGCGAAGGAGGCGGGCGAATAGGCCAGTCTCGTCTGTCTGCGCTACCTCGGCGGTCAGGCCGCCTAGCAGCTCGCGCAGCCCGTTAGGCGCGGTCATGGCGGGTCCAGCTCAGGGGACCAAGGGGGCTCGTCGGCCGGGACGGGCTCGCCGAGCACCCGGAGCCGCTCAAGGGCCTGGCGGTGCATCGCGATCAGGTGCTTGCGGAGCGCGTGCAGCTCGCGGACCTCAGTGATCAGGTCGGCTAGATCCTCCTCGCGCAGCGCCGCCTTGTCGTCGTACCGGAAGAACAGTTCGGCGCGCTGCGCGATGCCGTCCAGCTCGTCATCGGTCAGGTTCCGCATCATCGGGTGGTTCCTCCTTCCGCTCGTCGTCGGGGTGCTCGTCGGCGGCGTGCTCGTCGTCGCCCGGCTGGCGCGGGCCGGGCACGTCAGCGTCCGCGTGGTCGGCCCTGGCGGCGTCGCGGAGCGCGTCGATCCGCTCCAGCGCTACCCGGATCTCGTCGCGGGTCAGGTGCTGGGTGTTATCGATCTTCCGGCCGGCCCACATCGACACGAGCGCCAGGCCCTCATCCGGGCCGGTGATCTGGAGCGCCTTCAAGCCCGCATGGAGCTTGGCGATCATCGCCTTAGTGGCGCGGGGCACGCCCGGCGGCGGCTGGGACGACGAGCTGTCCGCCGCTGGCGGAGGAGGCGGCGGAGCGGGCGTTGCCAGGCCCGTACCAACGGGCAGCATCGCGCGGGGACCGCCCCGCCGCCGGTTCGTGGGTGCCGGGGTGCTCGGGGGCGCCGCGCCGTCACCATCGGGGCTGATCTCGACTTCGGCGTCCTCGACCTCCTCGGCGATCAGCGGGAGACCGAGCATCGCGTCGGACGCGACCCAGCGCGCTACCTCAGCGGTCGCGCGGGCGACCAGCATCGCCTTGGTTTGCTTGCGCCAGTTCCCGTCAACGTGGCCGGGGTACAGACCGGCGGTCTTGGCGCGGTCGATATCCCACGTCGATTCCTGCCAGTGGTCCGACCCGGCGCGCAGTCCGCGCACGATCGCGCGGCTGGAATTTGACTCCACGACGACGATCTCGTGACCGTGGCGCTGGAGCAGAGCTCGGGCGGCGATCGCGTACAGCGCGACCGTGCCCCGGATGATGACGAACGCGCGCAGCGACGCCATCGGGCCGAACTCAAGCTCCTGGCCGGCCAGCAGCACCGCCGTTACCTGGGCGACGGTGTTGTCATAGTCGAGCACCCGCTTGGACGGGTCGCGCTCCTGGGGGTTGGTCCAGACGCGAAGGTGATCGGGCACGAATGCGGTACCGGCGAGCGCCTTCGCGATCCCGGCCGCGGCCTCGGCTTCGGCGGCCCAGCCGCGCAGCGACAGCGCGCCGATCGGGTCGGCGGCGGCTTCCTTGCGGGGGCTCATGGTCTCACATCCGCTACGATGGGGCACGGCGTCATCCGGGCGGTTCCTTCCTCGCGATCCAGCTTTTGGGAATCCGATTTCGGGTGGACCTAGCGGGCGCGCGTTCCGAGGGCTCGGTACACGCGCCCGTGCCGTGCCCCTAGGCGGGCTCCAGCTCTGCCGGGGCTGCTGCGCTCCCCAGCCAGGTATCGGGATCGTCGCGCCGGTCATACAGCCAGCGAAGGTGCTGGAAGTACGTCCAGGTATCCAGGCCGGTATCGACCGGGCGCAGCTCCCACGCGTCGGACTTGACCCACACCACGCCGCAGCGCTCGATCCCGAGCGCGCTCATCGGCTGCTCAATGCCGGGCTGGTCGGGGTGGACGTAGACCTCGGCATTGACGTAGCCGCAGCCCTGGAGCGCCGATTCGGGATAGATCCGGTTCCGGCTGGTCTTGATCTCCAGCAGCCACCGCGCCGGGGCGAGCACCTGATACCCGAGCATGATCCGGGGCAGGTCGGCGACGAGATCGGCGGTGCCGCAGTACAGGTACGTCCGGTTGGCGACGACGAGTTCGGTCCCGCCGACCAGCGGGGCGACGCCCATCACGTCGAGAAAATCGCGGTACGACTCGACGTGGCCGCGCAGCTCCTCGGGCGGGGTCACGTCCTCGTCGTTATTGAGCGCCTCGGCGAGCCGGTGAACCTCAGTTCCCCGCTTGGCGGCGGCGTCGCGCTCGTGCCGGTAGGCGTAGTGCAGCCGCTTGTGCCTCTCAGAGGGTCGCAGCCCGGCCAGCTCGTCCCAGTAGTCGATCGCCTCGTCAGCAGCGCAGCGCGCCGCCCAGTCGGTCAGGCCGCTTTTTGGGAGAGTCTCGCGCAGAACCGACGTTACGCCCGGAACTTTCGAGCCGTCGATTTGGTAGCCATGCCCTGTTTTGCCGTATTTCCGACGTACCACAGTCATGTGCGGCCTCGCGATCCGCTCGTCCCATTCCCAAGATGGTTAGGGACTGAAACCTTTCTGGCCTGCTCACGGGCGATCCGCAGCCGGATCGATGCAAACAGGGCGGCGACGGCGCGCGCTCGCTCGGGGCTCCACGGCGGCAGCGCAGCGAACTGCTGGCGGTACCGCGCTCGTGCGTCGGCCCGCTGCTCGTCGGTGATCATGCCGCGTTGACCGTCAGCAGCTCGGCGGGCTCGTGGCCGTAGAACCGGGCGAGCGCGACGAGCGTCGCCAGGCTGGGCGTCGCGGCGCCCTGCTCCAGCTCAGATAGCCACGAGACGCCGACGCCGGTCCCGGCCCACACCTGTTCGCGGGACAGCCCGGCATCGCGTCGCCAGGTGCGGAGTTTCGCATTGTCGTACAGCGGCGCGCTGGCAGCCAAAAGACCCATCTCCAAGACCCATGCCGATGGTGATCTCGGGGTGGTTTTACGCCCTCCCGCTCTCGGGCGATGGCGGGGCTTTTACGACCGTCCGCTGGTCGATGGCGGGGCTTTTGCGACCGTCCGCTGGTCGGCCGGGGCTTGTCTCGCGCCCCGGCTGACGGTAGTTAGTTGGTGGTAAACACCTTCACGGTCACTGACCGTAGTTCGCGCTGCTGGCCAGTGTCAACCCTGCGGCTCAAGAATCACCCGGTCAATTACTGGCATCGGCTTGGGGCCGCTCTTACCAGGCAGGATGACGATCGGGAGGCGCGCAGCCTGGGCGAGCACCCGGAGCCGCTCGGCGTCGGTCATCGTCGCCCAGTCGAGCGACGCGGGCAAGCCGGGCGCAGCGTCGAGCCGGTCCAGCTCGGCTAGCTCTGCCTCAACGACGGCGATCGCCGCTTCGGCTTCGCCGATCAGCCCGTCGTAAGTGAGCCGGGCGACTTGCCCGCGCTCGCGGAGACGGCGACCGCTGAGGGCGGCGAGCTGCGCGCCGAGGTCGTCAAGGTCAGCGTCCAGCTCGGCTCGGCGCTCGCCGGTCTGCGGGTTCTCGGCGAACGCGGCGCGGGCGGCGTCGCTGTCGGCCCATGTCTCGATGAACAGCCGGATTAGCTCGTGCAGGTCGGCCGCGGGGATCGAGACGCCCCGGCACGGGCCGACCTTGACCCCGTTGATCAGGTGGGGGTTCCGGCACGAGTAGTAGCCGCGCTTCTGGAAACCGGGCGTCCCGGTGAGCTGGTTTCCGCACTTCCCGCAGCGCGTCACCGGCCCGAACGGGTAGACGCGAGCTGTCACGGGGCGGCCGGGCTTCCGGCTGGCGAACACGAGCTGAAGGCGGTTGTAGGTCACGAGGTCGAGCGGCCCGCCCGCGTCCGACTCCCCCATCACTTCACCGTCGCGGCTCGTGATCAGTCCGGCGCTGGCCGGGCGCTGGAGCGCAGCGCGGAGCATCTTGAGGGAGACCGGGCGCCCAACGCTGTCCGGGTCGCGCGGGTCTGCCGGGTTGGTGACGATCGCGGGGAGCTGCCGGTAGGCAGTGCCGACGCGGTGGTCGGGGTCGGCGAGCACGAGCCGCGCAGCTTCGCGCAGCCAATCGGCCTGCTCGGGGTCAACCTCCCAGTCGTCCTTGCCCTGCCGGAACCCGACCGGCGGCGAACCGCCGTACACGTCGCGCATGAGCCCGGCTAGCCGGGCCTCGTCCTTGTGGTCGCTGACCCGGCGGTGAGTCGCGTCCGACTGGTTGATCGTCATCGCGGCCAGGTGCCGGAACATAGCGCGCTGGTCGCCGTTGCCGAGGTCATAGACGCCCTCCGGGGTGATCAGGACGATATTCCAGCGCTCGCCGATCTGGAGCAGCCGCTCGGTGTCCATCCCGTTGCGGCTCAGCCGGTCAGCATGGTAGCTCATCGCGGCGCGGTGCCGCCCGGTGTCCAGCTCAGCTAGAAACGCCTCCCAGTCGGGCCGGGTGACGCTCTGGTCCCAGGCGGACAGGTGCTTGTCGGCGAACCGCAGGCCGATCGTGTCGCCCCGGTACCCGGCGAGCCGGTCGAGCGTGGCGAACTGGTGCGGGATCGACTCGATCCGGCCGCCCCTCGACTTGCGCGACAGGCGCGCGTAGGCGGGGATCAGCTCGTAAGTCTCGACGGCGGTCCTCATGATGCGCTCGCCAGGCGTCGCACGGTGACGGTGTGCGTGCTGGGCACGTCGAGCACCGCCAGGTCGGGGTCGTGGAAAACGATCCTGCGAGACGCGACGCCGATACGCGGGCCACGCGGGCGCGAGCGCCGGGACCAGCGGTCGTAGTGCTCGGGGCTGATCTCGCGAATCCCGCTGTTAGCGCGAGCGCCGCGCGTCCCGGCCTGCGCCGGGATCGTGATCACAAAATCGCTCACTGCCAGCTCGGCGACGGTGATCACTTCGGGAGCGCCGAACGGGTCGGCCGGGCAGTCGTACATGCCGTGCGTCGTGTCGCACGTCGCGCAGTAGATCAGGTCGTGAATCATGGCGGGTGGTTCCTTTCAACGCAGCTAAGCCCCCCGCCGGGCTGGCGGGGGGCTCGGGCTGATCAGTACAGCGAGTAGCGCTTGTTGGCGGCCTGGGCGGTGGCGATGTTGCGGTCGATCTGCGCGCGCACAGGGGCGAAGTCGCGGGCGACCTTGCCGGCCTCGTGGGCGGCGATCTCGCGGGTGCGAACGTCGTCAGTGTGACGGATGAGGGCTGAGGCGAAGCGGGTCATCGGGGTGGTTCCTTCCCTGGCGCCCGCTTTTGGGGCGGGCACTAGGTATAACACCCCGATCTTAGTCTTTATTGCCCCTACCCGTTGGAGCCGAGCACATTTAGACCAAGATTGAGTCTCTCGATCGGTGTAGCACGTAGTAGCACAAACATGTAGTGTTGCGTCGTACGTCAGTCACTCCGAGTTAACGCCCGGAGCCATCGGAAGGAACCACCCCAATGTCAACACCAGCAGCGCCGCCCCCGGCGGTACCGCCCCCCGAGCAACTGTCAGCGCTCGTCATCCAGCCGCTCGAAAAGGCCGCACTTGTCCGCCTTCCGGGCGGCTCGCGCACTTTCGAGGCGATCCGCGATCTAGTCGGCGGGTACGTCGTGGAAGTCGCCGTGAGCGGCTCGCACTGGGTCATCGGCGTGAACGAGGACGGGATACAGCTCGGGCTCAAGGCCAACGTCGGCGTTGACCTGCTCGCGCGGATGCTCGGCGTCCGGTTCCGGGCGGGCGACTTCCTGCGCGGCCCGGCGGTCGTGCTCGGGCGCGACGGGTTCGCCTATGCCGACGTGCCAGGCGACGTGCTCGCGCTCGCGCGCCAAGCCGGGGTTTTGGCGTGACGAGATGGCGCACACAGGACGGCCACACCGTCGAAGTAATCGCACTGTCGCACACCGGCAACGGTCGCGACGGCGCATGGATCATCGTCCGGCGGCCGAGCGGGCACGTGCTCGCCGAGAGCCGCTCGCCGGGCGTGCTAACCGGGCTCGGCATCGACTTGGCCGGGCTCACCGAGGAAGGGGGGGACCATGACCAACCCGAAGGCGATCCGCTTTCCCGTGGGCAGTGACCTGCTCGGCTGGTATGAGCGCCGCTCTGCCGAGACCGGGATCTCAGTGAACCGCCTGCTCGTCGCTGCACTCGAATCAAACCGGGCCGCCGTGGAGGCGGCCGAAAACCACCCATCAGGGTCAGGAAGGGGCCACGATGCCGAAAGCCGCAACTCCCTACGCAGTGCTCGCCTGGAAACCACCGCAGCCGGTGCCGGATAAGCGTCATTACGACGACCCGGAGCAGGCGCTCGCCGCCGCCGTCGAGTACCTCAAGACCGGGCATCAGGTGCGGCTGTCCGATGCGGTCGTGGCCTGGTTCGCCGCTGACACCGGCTTGACCCCGACCGGCCCGGCCGCCGCGGCGGATGGCGCCGCTGCCAGATCGATCACCTTCCAGCCCGCAGAGGAGGGCTCAGCATGACCGCCACCACGGCCGAGATCGCCGCCCAGGTAGTAGCCGACGCCGACGCCGAAGTGATGCGGCTTGCTCACCGGCAGCTCGTCAAGTGGGGCGTCGGCAGCGTCCGGGCGAGCTGGCGGTTCGGGCAGACGCTCGACAGCTTCACCGACGCCTACACCCGCAAGGAGATAGCCGGGGCGCTCAGAGTGAGCGTGAGCACGGTCCAGCGCTACTTGCGGTTCTACCACGCCTATCAGCGGCCCGAGCTGGCCGAGCAGGCGTCGGCGTCGCTGGAGACCTACAACATCGACGCTCTGACCGAGTTGCAAGACGGCATCCTGCCGCGCGACGGGCGGGGCTCGCTGGCCGGCCGCCGGTTCCGGTACCGCTGCCAGCACTGCCACGGCACAGAGATCCGCCGCGAGGAGATCACCGACGACGAGGAGGCGGCGACGCCATGACCGAGACCAGCACAGCACCGCCGGGTCGCGGGTCGTATTCCCTGTACAAGCGCGGCGACGAGCCCGAGCTACTCGGGCAGTACCCGCGCACCGCCGAGCACGCCGTCAGCGCGACCGAGCGGGCGCGGCTGCTGTCCATCTCGACCCAGATCCCGCATGAGGTCATGAGGCCGGACGGGCGGCTGCTGGCCCGCTACGTCAACGGGAAGCGGGCGGATCTATGACCCGGCGGCGGATGCGCTTCGGCTACTGGGTGAAGTCGTCCTTCAGCTTCTCCAACGGCAACTGCATAGAGACCAGGCTGGTCGTCGTCGGCGGGCGCCTCGCGATCGCCGTGCGAGACTCCCAGCTCGGCGACGCCTCCCCGGTGCTGGTGTTCCGCCCGCCAGCCTGGCGCGCACTCGTCACAGCGCACAGGGACGAGCCGTGAGCTGGGTAACCGGCGACGACGTTCCCCGCATGGCGGGGCTGGCCTGGAGGGAGAGACTGACCAGCATGACAGGACCGATACCGGCGGCCGCGCAGTTCGTCGCCCGGCCCGACCCGCTCGCCGCGTACGAGGCGGCGCTTGCCGACATCGCGCTAGCCAAGCGGGCAGTGATCGCGGCCGAGTGCCGCGCGCTGGAGCTGCGCGCGATCGCTGTCACGCATCCCCTGATCGGGGAGGCGGAAGTGCTCGCCGCCGAGCGCCGCGCGGCGCGCAGCTCGGACGGTGATCCGGCGGGTGATCAGCGATGACCGCCAAGCTGTGGGTGATCGACGGGCTCCAGCACGACATCCAGCCCGACCCGGCAACGGCCCGCCGCGAGGTAGACGGCGAGCCGATCGCGCCCGCCGTGCTGGCCGAGTGGGACGCCTACCCGGTGCTCGCGCTCTGCCTGTTCTGCCACGAGCCGATCCGGTGCAAATCGCTGTACTCCCAATGGTTCCACTGGGAGGCGGCCGAGTGAGCACAGATCGCCGCGCCACCCTGACACTCCGTTTCAGCACCGAGCGCAGGCCGCTGCTCGACTATTTCGAGCGGCTCGCCGAGCAGCTCGGCGACGTATCCGTTAACACGCTGATCCTCGACGCGATGGAGGACCGGCGCAATGCACTGGAGGAGATCACACCGATGACCACCGACAACCAGCACGAGCCGCTCAACGGGCACGTGATCCCGCTCGGCGGGGGCGGCTCAGCGTCAGGATCGGGCGG
>Ga0210393_10003839_pt1 | contig 11983 bp, 9 predicted proteins | sample IncBWC27OmetaG_FD_160068 | JGI IMG/M metagenome (GOLD analysis project Ga0210393, IMG submission 160068) | Forest soil microbial communities from Barre Woods Harvard Forest LTER site, Petersham, Massachusetts, United States - Inc-BW-C-27-O ... | reverse complement strand
GATCGTCCAGCCGAGCTATCGTGAGGACCACAGGCTCGTCACCGAGTCCCAGCGCCGTGCGAGTTGCGATGCGTCGATTCGCGTTCACTGGCGCGAATCGATCCAGGTCGCGTCCGTTGTGGATAACTCGGATTTTGTTCTTTGGCACTCGCTTGTTTCCGACCAGATGGCGCTCGGCCGCGTGCGACACTGCGATATATTTATCCACCAACCGGCCGACCTGCCGATCCACCCAAAAGCTGCCGCGCAGTCCCTTACCCATCCGCCAGACCTCGGGACCGTGACAAGTCTCGAGCACGGTGCCGACGCCTGCCATCCGCGCTACGCCCGCGCCAAAAAAACTGGCGGTGAACAGATGGCAATGCAGAATCGCGATATTTTCGCGGCGCAGGAATCGCAACAGCCGCGCGCCGGTCAGCACGTCGAGGCGCGACGAAAATTCGAGCGGCAGGCATTTTACGCCCGCCGCAGAAAGTCCCGGCTCCATTGCGGCGATCAGCGCACCCGGCGCCGCAAGGCACGGCTCGAATCCGAATTCGCTTATCGCGGTCAAAATTGACAGTGCATGCTCCTCGGCACCACCAAATGTACGGCCAGTCAGCAGATGCAATACGGCCCGCGATCCTTCATTGGACCGACCCTTATCGCTGAGGCTTTCGCTTGCCACCTTCGTCATAGAGCAGTCAAATCACGCAACTGAGAGCAAATATAGTGTCGAGAAATAGCTCATTGCGAGAAGATGATCCAGTCATTAGGGCAATAAAAACCGCCAGGTAAGGCGATTAAATCAGTTCGAACATACGCTTTGACACATTTCTCAGCATCCAGTGTGCTTTTTCACCCTCGCTAATGCCGACTTCGTAGATTGCTTAAGTACTGGAAATGCGAACGGCGAGTCATTGCTGACCCGCCGCATCATCGCCGACGTCAAATGTTACCGATCTCTTACTGGCTCATCGCGTCATCTGCGCTTTGCGCGGCCGCGTCGGCGGCATCCTTGTTGGCGCGCGCCTGCGCGACTGCCTGGTTGGCCGCATCGATCTGATCCTGCGCCGCGCCGTCGCTTTCCAGCTGGTCGCGCGCCTGCGTCGCATTGTCGTACGCCTCTTCCGCCGCATCGACGGCGTCATGTGCCTGCTGATCAGCGTCGGCCTTGGCCTTCTCCTCGGCGGTCTGATTGGCGCTTTGATCCGGTTGATCCGCCGCTGGAGCGCTGGCCGTGTCCGCCGACGCATCGTCCTGCGCTCGCGCCTGCGACAAGTTCCCGAATGCAAGCGCGGTTGAGAACGCCAGCGCCCCGATCGCCGCCAGCCCCAAGCGGAAAGTTCGAATCGTGCCTGTCTTTAATCTCATAGTTGATGTCCTGCTTTCAGTCTGACGATGAAGATAGTTCTGTCGCCTCTGACGATCAAGATCGAGGCGCTCATGGCGCAGCCGCGGGTTGCGATGCGCCCGAGCTTTCCGCAGTGTGCTGACGTTCGATCCTCGCGGCCGAAAGTTCGTTGAATTTCAGAAATTCCCGCTCGAAATCCATCTCACGTCCCATCGACTGATACTGCTGGGCGAGCTTGAGGTGTATGTGCGGGTCGTCGGGGGCGAGCGCGACTGCGCTCTCGTAGGTTCGAGCGGCGGCCTCGCGATCGCCGGCAATGTTCTGCGAAGCAGCCAGCTTGAGGCGATAGTCGGAAACGGAGGGGTCGATTTCGACGCAGCGCGTGAAAAAAGCCACGTCGTCGTACCAATAGTGTTCGGTCTGCATAGTCGAGGTCGCGCAGGCAACCAGAAAAACCGAAACCACTGCGCCGACCAGCTTGCGACTCGAGGAACCTACGGCGGACAGACGTACCAGCGCCACGCCGGCAGCGAGACAGAATCCAAACGACGGGGCATATAGGTAGCGGTCGTCAACCAGGTACCAAAGGGCGTTCAGATTCAGCGATGGCTCAATCGTGATTACTGCCCACGCGCCGGCAAAGATGTAGATCCCGCGATCGGAACTGCGCCATGCCGGAATAAACGCGGCCGCCAATATCAGTAGTAATGCGGCGACGCACAGGAATAAGGCCGGTTGCGGGTAGGTAATCCAATGGACGGCATGCGCCGGACCCGCCATCCATGGAACCGCGAATACACCGATATAGTCGAGCAAAGCGCCTGGCAGAGTCATCAGGACATCGGCGAAACGATGATGAACTTTCGCCTCTACAACGCCGCGCAGAACGCCGGAGCTGGTTGCCTGATGCACGCCGAAAAGAAAATTCCACCCGAGCGCGTTGAGTCGCGCGCACATATAAAGCATCGCGAAAACCACAAACGGAGCGCTGGCTGTCACAGCCGAAATAACCCGCCGGGAGAGATCCCCCTCACCTGCTTCGAACAGGAAAATGTAGGTCGCGACGATCGCGCCGAAGAAAATTGCAGTTTCGTGACTGAGTAGCGCGCCGGTATATAGAATCAACGCGAACACAAGGCCGCGTGACAGTCCGGGCTTGCGATTGATCAAGCAGCACAGCGCCGCCATTTCAAAAGTGGTCGAGAGCGGTTCGCCGATAGCCGATACCCATACGACAGATTCTGCGTTAGCCGGCGTCAGTGCGAAAAGTGCCGCCGTCAGCAGTGCGATCGAGGAGTTCCGCGTAAGCAATTGCGTCAGGCGGAAGCACAGCGCCACGCTGATCAGTTGCAGCGCGATTTTTTCAAGATGCCACGCAACGGGATGATTCCCGAAGATCATGAAATTCAATCCGAACCATGAAGCCTGAAGCGGCCGATAGTATGCGCTTTGCGGAAGTTCGCTCGGAGCAAGGAACCACCAACTGTCGTAGAGAAAGGATTTTCCGATGCCGGCCCAACTGTGGAGCGGGATGCTGTGAACGATTTGGGGTTCGTCGTCGAATACCCAGCCGTTCCGCAGACTCGGTAGATAGACGATGATCGTCGCGAGGAGAATCGCACTGAGGATTGCAGCTTCGCGCCGGCTCAGGCTCCAAATCAGCGCAGCTGACGGCGCCTGATCTGCGGGAGCCTCGATCGCCGGTTTCGGTTTGATCACGGCGACCCCGTCGCTCCCGGTGCGCTCGCCGCTGCGCCATTCGGTCGAGCCAATCCTCGGCTCAGTTCAGTGAACTTCTGGAACTCCCGCATGAAGTCCACCTGACGCCCCAACTCCTGGTATTGCTGCGCGAGCCGGAGATGCATATGCGCGTCGCCCGGATCGAGCGTCGTCCCTTGCTCCAGTACTCGCGCCGCTCCCTCGTGATCTCCGGCTTGATTCAACGCGTACGCGAGCTTGAGGCGATAATCCGCAAAACGCGGCGCGACTTCCACGGCGCGTTGGAAGAAAGTCACATCGTCATGCCAGTAATGCTCCATCCTCATCGTCGATACGATGTACATCGACAGGATTGTCGCGACTGCGACACCGACAACCTTGCGCGCTCTCGAGCTTGCCGCCGCTATCTCCACCGCAGCGACCGCGACGGCCAGGCTCCAGCCGAATGCCGGCGCGTAGAGATAGCGGTCATCGACCAGCCACCACAGGGAATTCAGGTTCAGCGCCGGCGCAATCGCGAGCGCGATCCAGATCGCGCAAAACAGGTAGATGCGCCAATTGGAACTTCGCAGCGCAAGGACGAACGCGGCTGCCGCCAGTACGATCAGCGCAGTCGCATCGACGATCACCGCTGGCTCTAGATGCGTACTCCAGTTCACGTCGTGCACGGGACCAGCAACCGTGGGAATTGTCAGCGCGCCAAGATACACCATCAATGCCTTCGGCAGCGTCATTAGAAACTGCACGAGCGTGTAATCGGGTCGCAGAACTTTGAAGCCTCTGACGTAGGCGCTCCCCGTATTCTCGAAGTGAACGACGAACATGGATCCTGGCCCGAGCACGATGAACCGCGCGCACAGGTATGCGATCACGACGGCGAAAAATGGCGCGCAGACGCGCACCGTCGATCCGATGGTCTGGCGCTCCAGCACGAGGAGGTACGCGGCAACGATAAATGGAAACAAGACCGCGCTCTCGTGTGTGAACGCCGCGCATACATACAGGATCAACGCTCCAATCAATCCTTGTGACACGCCGGGCCTGCGCCCGATCAACAGAATCAGCGAGCCCAATTCAAATGCCAGCGACAGCGGCTCAGGTATCGCGCTGGCGAAGACCACGGCGCCGGTATGCGCCGGCAGCACCGCAAAGATCGCCGCAGTGAGCAGTCCGACGGTGACGTCACCGGTGAGCAATCGCGCAGCTCGGAAACTCAGCACGACGACCACGACGTGCAGCGCGATCTTCTCCAAATGCCACAGCGCCGGACGCAACCCCAATATCGCGGCGTTGATCCAGAACCAGACGTTCTCGAGCGGGCGGTAGTAGGAGCTGTGCGGTACAGGGCTGGGACCATTAAACCACCAGTTATCGTAGCGGAATGAATCCCACAGGAACGACCAACTGTGAATTAGTTTGTTGTCGACGAACTCTCCGTGATCGTCGAGCACCCAGCCATTGCGCAGGCTCGGCAGATAGGCGATCACCGTCACGACGAGAATCCCGGCGAGTATGGCGGCTTGACGTGAACTCAGTCCCCAGATGACCCCGCTCGCCAACTGTTCGTGCGTCGATGGCGCCGACGCAGGTTTCGACTTCACACTCGCGTCCATCGCGATAGTCATGGCGATGGCGCGGCGGAATCTGGGCGCGTTCCTGCTCGAAGCGCCCGTGCCTTGAGGATTTCGGCCTCGAAATCCGAGGGACGCTGCATCATCCCGTATTCATCCGCCAGCTTCAGGTGAAGATAAACATTGTCCGGATCGCGGTTCACCGCGTCGCGCAGTTCCTCGGTAGCCGTCGCGAAGTCGCCCTTCTGATTCAATTCGTTCACCAGCTCTCGAAGGTAATTCACATTGCGAGGAGCGAGCGCCACGCAGCGGGTGAAGAACGTGAAATCGTCGCGCCAATAGCTTTCGACCTTTACGACGGTGATCGCATAGGCCGCCAGCAGCATTGCCATGCCGCCGGCAATTGCCTTCCGCGCGCGCGGTCCCGCGGCAGCCACCCTGATCGTTGCGACCGCGAGTGCGAGGCTCCATCCAAACGACGGTGCATACAGATAGCGATCCTGCACGAGAACCGCCAGCGCCTTCAGATTCATCACGGGTGCGATTGTTATCAAGCTCCACACTGCGCAGAAAAGGTAGAGGCGCCGATCCTGACTCCGCCAGATCAGAGCCGATGCGGTCGCTACCAGAACCAGGAGCGTCACCGCTGATACGAAAGTGATAGGCGTCGCGCGGACAATCCATTCAACGTCGTGAGAAGGACCGGCGATTCCCGGCGCAACCAGAACTCCAACATAAGCCAGCAGCGCGACCGGCGCCGTCAGCAGCAGGTCGTGGAGCCCGTGCGGCGGAGGCACGTTCTCCCATCCGAATTCCGCCGCCGGTGCTACGATATACGGCATTCCAAGAAAGCTCGGGCCCAGCGCGTATAGCCGCGCGCCCAGGTACCCAATTGCAAGCAGTACGAAAGGAGCAGCGAGTCGCATGGATTCGCCGAAGCGCTTGTCCTCGATCAGGAACGAGTACGCTGCGATGACGATCCAGAAGAGGACCGCAGTCTCATGACTGAGAAGCGCTCCCACATACAGCACCGATGCTAAAACAAGCCGTCGCGGCGAGTCAGACTTGCGGTTGATGACGCAGCATAGAGCGCCCATCTCGAATATTGCCGACAGCGGCTCGCCGATTGCGGAGTTCCACGCAACCGACTCGGCGTTGGCGGGGATCAGCGCGAAGATCGCCGCCGCCAGCAAGGCTATCGGCGTGTTCTCGGTCAGCAATTGTACCAGGCGGAAGCAAACCACGACCGCGACCAGTTGAAGCACGAGTTTTTCGAGATGCCACGCCGCCGGATTCTGGCTGCCAAGTATCATGTAGTTCACGCCGAACCATGTCGCCTGCAGCGGACGATAGTAGGCGCTGGCCGGCAGTTTGTGCGGATCGCGGAACCACCAACTGTCGTTGAAAAATGACTTTCCAATTCCCGACCAGCTATGCAGCCCGTAGCTGGTCAGAATCTGGATCCGGTCGTCATACACCCATCCGTTGCGCAAGCTGGGCAAGTACACAGCAATAGTCACGATCAGAATCCCGGCGAGCATCGCGACTTGCCGCGAGGTTAACCCCCAAACCAGCGCTCCGTCAGATGCGTCGTCGCCCGGCGCCGCGATCGCCGTCCCCGATCTCATCGCGGCTTCGACATCGCAGGCTGCGGTACGTTGCCGGCGCGCGCACCCGACCGAAGCGCCCTCACCTTAACGATTTCGGCCTCGAAGTCCGCCGGCCGCCCCATCATCCCGTACTGATTCGCCAGTTTGGTGTGGAGGTAGACGTTGTCGGGATCGAGATTGACGGCGTTGCGAAGCACATTCATCCCGCCGGCGAAATCGCCGTTAAAATTCAGCATGTCCACCAGGCCGCGAAGATACTCTGCATGATGAGGAGCGACCGCCAGGCATCGCGAGAAAAATGTCACATCGTCATGCCAATAGCGCTCGACGCGCACGATCGTGGCCGCGTTGGCAATCAGCAGGAGTGAGATCGCGCCCGCCACCATCGTCCGGGCGCGCAAACTGCGGGATGCCATCCGAATCGCGACGATCGAGACCGCAAGGCTCCATCCGAACGACGGAGCATAGAGGATGCGATCCTGAACCAGGACGGCCAGCGCCTTGAGATTCATCGCCGGCGCAATTGCGATCAGGCTCCACACGGCGCAGAAGAGATACAGGCGCCAATCCTGACTGCGCCGGCTCAGCAGTATCGCGGCAGTCGCCAGCAGCAGAAGTATTCCCCCGCTAACGAACGTGCTCGGACTCAATCCGGTGATCCAATTCACGTCGTGCGTCGGCGCGGCCACGCCGGGTACTGCGAGCACTCCGAGATAAGTCAGTAGCGCGACCGGCGCCGTCATAATGATGTCGATCAAACCGTGCGGCGGAGCGGCTTTCGCCCATCCGAGCGCGACTGCCGGCGGCACGAAGTCCGGGCGGCCGACAAAATTGGTTAAGCCAAGCGCGTTAAGCCGCGCACCGAGGTAGAGGGCCGCAAGCACGATGAATGGCGCCGCCAGCCGCACAGATTCACCGACCCGCTCGCGTTCTACTAGAAACAGATACGCGGCGACTACTATCCAGAACAGCACCGCCGTTTCGTGACATAGCAGCGCGCCCGCATAGAGCATCATCGCGAACACCAGCCCGCGCGACGCGTTCGGTTTGCGATTGACGAAGCAGCACAGCGCGCCCATCTCGAGTATCGTCGACAACGGTTCGCCGATCGCGGAGTTCCATACCACGGATTCGATGTTCGCCGGCAGCAGCCCGAAAATTCCGGCCGTCAGCAACGCGATCGCATTGTTGCGCGTGAGAAGTTGCGCCAGCCGGAAGCATACGATCACGCCGATCAGCTCGAGCACGATTTTTTCGAAATGCCATACCCCCGGATGATTTCCAAGAATCATGTAGTTCAGCCCGAACCACGCAGTCTGGAACGGCCGATAGTACGCGCTTTGCGGAAGATTCTGCGGATCGCGGAACCACCAACTGTCGCGGACGAATGACTTGCCTATTCCCGCCCAGCTGTGCAGCTCGGTCGCATCGAGGGTTTGAGCCTTGTCGTCCCACACCCACCCGTAGCGGATGCTCGGCATATAAACGAGGGCGGTCGCTATCAGGATTGTCGCAAGGATCGCGGCCTCGCGCTGATTCAGCCCCCATCCCGGCGTGACCGACGACGCATTGTCTGCTGAAGCTTCGAGCGATGGCGCCGATTTCATCATCGCGCTTGATTCCCAAGGGCCCGCTCTTTTGTCGCGAGCGCATGCACCTTGAGACTTTCTTCGCGGAAATCATCTCCGCGCTGCATCAACGCGTACTGATCCGCCAGCTTCTGATGAAGCTTGTAATTTTCGGGCTCGAGCTTGATCGCGTTGCGCAGCCGCTCCATCGCCGCCGTCAAATAGCCCCTGTCATTCAGCTTGTCCACCAACTGTCGAAGATACTCCGCATTGTGAGGAGCGATCGCCACACAGCGCGAGAAGTACGTTACGTCGTCGTGCCAGTAACGCTCCATTCGCACTACCGCGAACGAACACGCCATCAGCCAAACCGCGAATGCACCCACTACTGCATTGCGAGCGCGCGGACTTGCGTCAGCCAGCCGCACGGCGACGATTCCAAGCGCCAGGCTCCATCCAAACGCCGGCACATAAAGCAGGCGGTCCTGCACCAGGACTGTGAGTTCCCTCAGACTCATCGAAGGCGCGATCGCAATCAGGCTCCATGCCGCGCAGAAGAGGTAGAGACGCTTATCAGGACTGCGACCGATCAACACCAGCACGATCACGGCCAGCATCGCGATTACCGCCGGCGCAAGGAACGTGATTGCCGACATCCCCGTGATCCATCCGACCTCGTGCGTCGGACCCGCCATCTGTGGCACGGCTAGCACTCCGAGGTAGTACAGCAGCACGACCGGCGCCGTCATGATGACATCGAGCGGCCCGTGCGCCGCGGGCATCTTCGCCCATCCGAGCGCGACCGCCATCGGCGTCGAATGCGGATGTCCTATGAAGTAACTCGTTCCCAGCGCATTCAGGCGTGCGATCAGATACGCCACTGCGAGCAGCATGAACGGCGCCGCCAGTCGCATCGATTCGCCAATACTCTTGCGCTCGATAAGAAAAAGGTAAGCGCCGACGATCAACCAAAAGAGTACCGCCGTCTCGTGACTCAGCAGCGCGCCGGCGTAGAGCATCAATGCGAACACCATGCCCCTCGACAATCCCGGCCCGGGCTTGCGCTCGATCAAGCAGCACAGCGCGCCCATCTCGAATATCCCCGTCAGCGGTTCCGGGATGGACGACACCCATACCACCGACTCGGTGTTGGCCGGCAGCAGCGCGAATATTCCCGCGGTCACCAATGCTATCGTCGTGTTGCGCGTGAGCAATTGCGCCAGCCTGAACGCGATCGTCACGGCAATCAGCTCGATCGCGATTTTCTCGAGATGCCACGCGACCGGATGAACTCCCAGGATCATGCGGTTTATCCCGAACCACGCATCCTCGAGCGGACGATAGTAGGCGCTTTGCGGAAGATGCTGCGGATCGCGAAACCACCAGCTGTCGTGTATGAACGATTTTCCGATTCCGCCCCAACTTTCCAATGCAGTAGTGTCGACGATTTCAGCGTTGTCGTCCCACACCCAGCCGTTGCGCAGGCTTGGCATATAAATGATCGCGCTGCCGGCCAGGATACCTGCGAGCATCGCGAGTTCGCGCGGTTCGAGATTCCAGACGCGCCGCGATGACGCGCGTGAGTGCGCCTCAATCGCCTGCGGTCCTGCCAAATCGCTCATTTCGATTGCGAATAATTCGATCCGATCGAGCGTAAGCGCAGACTTACCAAATCCGCAAACATCCGGATCGGATCCCATGGAAACCGCACCTTGGTCGCCGCGTCATGGTTCCAACGGACCGGCACCTCGACAATCTTGCCGCCGGTGCGCTGTATAAGAAACAGAAGTTCGGGGTCGAAACCAAATCCCCAAACACGTTGGACTTCGAATGCGCGCCGCGCGAGATCCATCCGAAAAAGTTTGAACCCGCACTGAGTATCGCGGATTCGAAGGCCGGTGAAGAGGCGGACCAGCAGATTGTAGCAGCGCCCCGAATAGTCCCGCAGGATCGACTCGCGCACCCCGATCAGCTCGCGTCGCAGAGCGCGCGATCCCACCGCGGCGGCCGCCCCACTGCCGTCAAGCGCTGCCAGCAGCTTGTCTGCTTCCTCGATCGGCGCTGACAGATCGGCGTCGGTGAACAACACCAGGTTGCTCGAGGCCTCGAGTGCGCCGTGCCGGACCGCGTATCCCTTTCCGTGATTCGGCTCGAGGTGGATGTACCGCACCTCCGGGAATTTCGCGACCACCGCCGCCGTCGCATCAGTCGACCCGTCATCGACGACGATCACTTCCAGCGAATACGGCTGCGCCTCCGCGTACACGCGGATCTTGCGCAAACTCGCCTCGATGCGATGCTCCTCGTTGTAGGCCGGCACAACGATGCTCAGGCGGATGTCAGACATTACGAATTGAATGGAATCCCGCGATGGCCGCGCGGCTGGATCCGCACGGCCCCGCGAAATTCAACACATCAATGGGCGGGCGACGTCGCAGCAGCCGGCTTCGATGTAGTGGGAGCCCCTGCAGCCGGCGCTGCCGCGCCGGATTTCTTGTAGTCGGCAGGCACGATGAAGGTGTCGGCCGGCAGACTCTTCACTTCAACTTTTGTAACCTTGATCGTGGTAGTCAGCGGCTTCGCCTTGGCGTTGGACTCTTTGATCTTGGCCGCCTGATCAGGCGGAAAATCCGACGGAATCGGAAACGGAATGATGCCGATGCTGACGGTCGACGAGACGGGAATGCCGTCGGGTATTTCGCCTTTTATCTCCACCGTCGAGCCCTTCAGCTTGCCGGCCAGCAGTTTTCGGAACGCCACGTATTCCGCTGCACCCGCCGCGGCGCTTGCGACGCATTGCGTCCCTTCCAATTTGGTCCGGCCGGTCTGTTCGCTTCCGCTGTAGTTCTGACAGTCGTATCCCGCCTCTTTGCCGCCGCCGCTCGACTTCTGGTAACCCATAAACATTCCCGTCCGCGCAAAAATCATCGCGATTTGCCCGGTTGGCGGAAGCTTAACCTGGCCTACTCTCTTGAGCGCCGGCGCCAACACGTACATTTTGCCGGCGTCGAGGTCGGTGATTATCACCCGATCGGGCGTGATGGTCTTTTGTTTGTTGCCCTGCAGCATCACGGTCTGTTCGCTATTGTGCTGCTTGCCGGTATCGTCGGTAACCACCACGTCCTGCGAAATTACGATGCCGGCCGAGGCGGTAGTGGCGGCCAGCGCGAATACAATCGCAGCGGTCGCGGCTACTGTAAGTCTCATACCTGTTAGTCTCCTTCCAATCATTGAGTTATCGATCTCCACCCGCCTCGCTCTGAGACTGGTTGGCACTCGCTCGGTGCCCGGTGGATCGATAGTGCATATCAGATAAGACCTCAAGTACGAAATTACCAATGTGGCAGCGAGAAATGTGGAAACCTTTGTTCCCCTCTCCAGAAGCGAGAGGGGTTAGTTGTGACGGCAGAGCATTTCAGGCCCGCCGCGGCCTTTGAAATCCGCGATCACGCGCGATAGACGCTCGCAGTCCTATTTGATTGCATGAAACCGGAAAGCCACGGGGGAACACTGAACGATGGACCGCGCAATATATAGACTGATAACCCTTGCTGTGATCGCTCTCGCGCTCTGGTTTGTCTGGACGAATTTCGACTCGATCCGCACCGAGGCCCAGGCTTTCGTCGCCGGATGGTGGCATTGAACCGCGAGTGACAGTGGCACCGGCTTCAGCCGGTGATTCCCGGCTGCATGGGCAAGAAAATCACAGGCTAAAGCCTGTGCCACCAACTGGACCCGGCCGCGGAGGGGAGTAGGCTCAGATTGGTGAAACCTTATTGCTGGGCAAGCGTCTATCGAGATGCTACAAAATGATACTGACCAGCAACAATCGGTGACGGCCACAAGCATGGCGGAACAGTAGGGTCGTCATCGAAAACTCAAACTAGGACATTTGCATGATACCGGATTTCAAGGGTCATCATTTCGTAGAGGAATTCAAGCCGGACCAACCACCCGCGGGGCATTACTGCGAACGATGCGGAATGAAGGCTGCCTTGACGCCGGACGGCTCGGCGTACTTCGAAGTTGATCGAAGGCGGATATTTCACAAGCCAGGCGATCGCATTCCGTTGAACGCGTTGCCCGTCCCCCTGTGCAACGTCCGCCCTCGCCCGGCATAGTCCGGAACGGTCCGCCATCTCCACTTGATTCCGTTCCGTTCCGGCCGATCCCGCCTGGATT
>Ga0210393_10003837_pt1 | contig 11984 bp, 15 predicted proteins | sample IncBWC27OmetaG_FD_160068 | JGI IMG/M metagenome (GOLD analysis project Ga0210393, IMG submission 160068) | Forest soil microbial communities from Barre Woods Harvard Forest LTER site, Petersham, Massachusetts, United States - Inc-BW-C-27-O ... | reverse complement strand
AAAACTGAGCCGAGCGCGGTTTGCGCGGTTGCGTAACGGATCTCCTCCGCCGAGCTACAGCACATGCCGGAATTAGAGGAAATTGCCCGTTTGCCTGTTCGATGGGTCTCGATCGTCGGGGTCATATCAGCCTCCGTGAAAATATCTTTTCCGATATCTCGGTTGTTCAGCTCATCGAAACCACCCGATTTCCGACTCTGCCCGCGTGGTCATCCGCGCGTCTGACAAAGGCGATCGAGCGTATTGAGCAGGACAGACGGATCGATTGCTCGCCGGAAGTCCGGATCGATTTGCGCGTATGCGATGACTCCGTCCGCGCCCGCGACGTACAGCGCTGGCAACGGTAGCGACCAGCTTTCGTCGCTGTTTATCTGCCCTAAGTCGATTCCGACGCGCCCATAGGCCTCTTTGAGGTCCGCCGGAACGCGCCATCGTAGCCCGAACTGGGCTGAGATCGCGCCGCCGGCGTCGGACAGCAAAGGAAAATTCGTCTTGCAGCGCCGTTTCATCGACCGCGCGTGAGCCGCGCCCTGTGGCGATATCGCCATGACGCTCCCACCGTAGGCCTCGATCGCGATGCGTGTGCTTTCGAGCGCCGATGCCGCGAGGCAGGCAGACGAATTCCATGCTCCCAAGAGGAACTCCACGACCAGCGGTCCCTTCGAGAGTGCGTCGCGTGCCGAATGCTGGATACCATCGCTGTCCGTGAGCACGAATAGAGGCAGGCGGTCTCCGCCCCGCAGCGCCAAGCGCGCGCGCCCGCATGCGATCAGGCTCGCGATCGACCGACTCTCAGCGGCTGCGGCCTCATCCGACGGTAATGTTCTGTCGACTGCTCTCATGGTACGATTCCCGGATGACGAAATATGGCCATGCCCGAACGCCGGCGAGGCTATGACGCGCCCTAATAGTGGCGGCGCAGCGCGCCAGACGAACCAAACCGCAGGTCGCTGTTCTTTGCCTGCGCGCAAGCGATCGTGTCCAGCGTGTAATGCGCCTCGACGGATGCGACAAATTCAATCACCAGCTTCCGGATCGTGTTGACGATTGCCATGTGCGTTCTCCTGACCTCCAATTAGAAAACAACAGTTAGTCCCATGCGCACCGCAGCATAATCCGGCTTCTTCGCAATTCATCCTCTCGCGCGATGAGAGGATCGCCGGCATTGACCGAGGTCGCGCCTGCAGGGGGCGCCGCGGGTCGAGGCGTTACGCGTATGGCGGCACGTCCGCTGGGGCTCGCGCATTGCTCGTTTTCATGCTTGATGGGCGCAGGCAACCGCCGAAAAATGCGGATATGAGATGAATGATCGACTTCTGGCGCTGAAGCTTTTTGTGCGCCTCGCGCATTCCGGAAACTTCTCCCAGGCGGGCAAGGACGTCGGCCTGTCGCAGCCGTCCGCGTCACGCCTCATCGCGTCTTTTGAAAAGGAGATCGGCGTTCGTCTCTTCGAGCGCTCGACGCGCGCCGTCAGGCTGACGGATGCGGGAGCCGATTATCTCGCGCGCATCGAGCCGGCGCTCGTCATGCTCGAGGAGGCGAGCCTCGCCACGCGCGGAAAGGGGGCGTTGAGCGGCAGCCTGCGCATTGGCGCCTCTCCGAGCGTCGCGATTCGTGAAATCGTCCCCCGCCTTCCCGCGTTTCTGACAAAGCATCCTGCTTTGCGCATCGATCTCGCCGCTGACGATGGCCGTCTGGACCCGATACGCGAACGCATCGACGTCGCGATCCGCCTCGGCAAGCTCGACGATGCCGCATCGACGGACGCAGTTCCCATCGGTTCGAATCCGCTGTTGATGGTGGCGGCGCCGTCCTATCTCAAGCGGGCCGGCCGGATCAAGAACCCGGACGAACTCGCGCGGCATCCCGTGATGATTGGGTCTCCGGACACGGGCGGCGTCTGCAGCTTCGAGCGGGACGGCCAAGTCGTGTCGCTGCGCGTCGACGCGCCACTCACCGGGAACATCCGCGACGCCGCGGTTGCGGCCGCTGTGGCTGGGCTGGGCATAGTGGCCTGCAGCCTATGGGGCTGCCGCGCTGAGCTCAAGTCTGGCGCGGTGGTCCGGATCCTGAAGGATTGGGACATGGGCGCCTCCGAGGCACACGCTGTCTTCCCGTCCGGACGGGGCATTAAGACGGCGGCCCGCGCCTTCGTCGACCATCTCGCCAAGGACATCAAGGCGTATCCGTAGCGTCTCCAGTGCCTGAAATTCGTGTCGTCCACTACCAAGCCTGGACCAGCGATCGAGATGCACGTCTCAGCGCGCGTCCGCCGCGAGGATGTCACGCTCGAACACAAGCTCGTCGAGTTCCTTCGTCTCCACCGTAATTCGCGCGGCCAAATCGTCCCGCGCAACACCAGTTTGCGTCGCGAGCTCTTGCGACATCGCGTGCAGCTTGTCGCGCAGCGTTGATATCCGATGGTCAAGGATCGAAAGCGGATAGTCATCCGGCATCGTGAGCGGCTCCATTCGCAGCAGTCTGCACCGTAGTCTCACGCGCTCCGTCGCGGGCATGAACGCCGGTCATGGTTTCGATGCCCGCGCGAATTCAGTGCCCGGTGATTTGTTGCGGAGCACGAGAGGGTTTCTTTCGTCCAGGCTCCCTATTCGGCTGCCATGTGTGCGCTTAGGTCTTGCGGCAACGGTACAAACGGAGGCAATCATGACCTACTATTTCAAGAGAACAGAGACACCCGTTGGCGAACTTAAGCTGATCGCGAGCGAGCGCGGCTTGGCCGCGATCCTATGGGAAGGCGACGATCCGACGCGCGTCCGATTGGAGCCGCAGGTCGAGGATAAAGACAATGACATCCTCGTCGAAGCCGAACGGCAACTGAAATCGTACTTCGACGGGACGCTTAAGGTTTTCGATGTTCCCCTCGACTTCGTCGGAACGGAATTTCAAACCAGCGTTTGGAGGGCACTCCTCAAAATACCGTTCGGGCAAACGAGAACGTATACCCAGATCGCAAAACAGATCGGGCATCCGACGGCGGCACGCGCGGTCGGCGCTGCGAGCGGCAAGAACCCAATCTCGATCATGGCGCCTTGCCATCGCGTCGTCGGAGCGAACGGCAACCTTACAGGCTTCGCCGGCGGGCTCGAGACCAAGGAACTCCTGCTCGCGCTCGAACGCGACGGCGGTCTGCGCCTCGGCCACGCGCACTAGACAGGACGATCACCGGGCCGTCGACCGTACGATGGCCCGGTCACAAGACGGTGGGGCGGCGAAACTTGTGACGCGCAGCGCCGTTTGAACCTGGCAAGATGCAGGGGGATTGAGCTTGCTTAAAGTCCACTGCCGCCAGGGCGGCGAAGAAGCCAGGGTCGAGGTTGCAGGACAACTATCTCCCGATACCATCTGGGTGGACTTGTGCAATCCGACCGTAGAGGAGAAGCAATCGGTCGAACGCTTGCTGGACATCGAAGTTGCCGACGAGGAATCATTGAGCGAAATTGAGGCGTCCAGCCGCCTCATCTCTGACCATGGCAAACTATATCTGAGCTCCCCCGCCGTGCGGGTCGATGAACACGGAGACGCTTATCTGACGCCCATCGGGTTCGTCATCGGCGCTAAGGTTCTGGTGACCATCCGTTTTGCGGATTTGCCTATCTTCGACGCCGTCGCCGAGCGTCTCCGCACCGATGAGAGCCTCCAAAACGGAATGTGCGTCTTCACTGCGCTGCTTGAGGCGATGGTGGATCGTGGCGCCGACGTCCTCGAGCACCTCGGCGCAACCACGGACACCCTTTCCCGGGACGTCTTCAAGGGTGGCTTAGTCCGCAGCAAAAAACCGGTCCGATCCAGCCGCAGACTACGCGAAGCTTTGCAAAACATTGGAGCCATGGCCGACCGGCTAGCGAGGGCCCGCGACGTGCTGCTCGGCGTGCAGAGAATCGCCTCCTTCGCCGGCGACATCGGCAATGAATGGGTAACGCCGGCGTCGAGAAAGCGGTTGGACGCCGTTTCTAAAGACGTCGTCTCGCTCAGCGATTACGAGACGCGTCTGTCGGACAAGATCCAGTTGCTGTTGGACGCGATCCTCGGCTTCATCAACATCCAGCAGAACGACCTTTTCAAGATCCTCACGATCGTCTCGGTCGTCGGTGTGCCGCCGACAATTCTGGTCGGCGTATGGGGCATGAACTTTAAGGCGATGCCCGAACTAGACTGGGTCTGGGGCTATCCACTCGCGTGGTTCGCTATCATCGCCAGTGGCGCGCTGCCCTTGCTCTGGTTCAAGCGCCAAGGCTGGTTCGACTGACCGTCCCCCATAGACCTCACAAAGATAGTCCCATCACGAGTAGGCTCCCCCGCTTTGCTGCGAAAGTCTTCCGAGATAGTCGCGCTTGCCGAGCTGGGAGCCCTGGTTCCGCAGGATGTCGTGCGCGGTGGCAAGATGGAAATTGAAGTCGGGCATCACCAGAAGCGTGATGTAGTCGACGCCGCCGAACCAACCCCGCACGATCGGCGGGGTCAGTTCGTAGGTATGGGTTTCGGCGCCAGCCAGTGCGTCCTCGGAGATTCCATTGAGATACCGAACGGCGCTGGCGACCCGCTCCCTCAAAGCGGCGGCGGTCGACTCGACCTTCACGACCGCCGGTCTCTCGGTGCGCGTGAGTTTGGCGACGTGCGCTTCGACCTTGTTGCAGATCGCCAGTATCTGCTCCTCGAACGTGAGCATGTCGGGCGCCAGCCGGGCGTCAAGAATTTCCTCGACAGACACCTGCTTCGCCGTCGCGAGCCTCTCGGCGTGCCCGATGTAGTCGTCCATCACGCCGAGGCCGTGGATCATGGGCGGGACCACAATGTCGTAGATTGATAAGGGCATTAAGGCTCTCCGTTCAACTAGAGTTCGAGCACTACGTCGGATTTCGGCACCGCGCAGCATAACAGCGTTCGTCCTTCCGGCGGGCGGTCCACCGGCTCGATCACGTATTCCAGTTCGCCGTCCAAAATGGTGCATTCGCAGTTGTGGCAGACGCCCGTCCGGCACGACCACCGGACAGGCACGTCGCAGGCCTCTGCAAGCTCGAGCAAGCTTGCGAACCGCGCGCCCCACGGTACCGTCAACCCGCTGCGCATGAAGCTCACGGAAGGCCCTTCGCCGGCCGTGCCGGCAGGTGGATGCGGCAGAACACCGTTGGCCGACGCCAGCGCCGACGGACCGAAGCTTTCGGAGCGGATCCTGTCAGCCGGCACGCCGAGCCCCCCGAGGTCGGACTTCAAGGATGCCGCGTAAGTCATTGGGCCGCAGAAGTAAAACACGGCATCCAAAGGCAGGCCCGCGGTCCGGAGCAGTGAAAGGCTCAGCCTGCCCTCGGCATCGTAGTCGATCCCTAATCGGTCGGACGCCGTGGCCCGGCTGAAGAAAACGAAGGCTCGCGCATCATGGAGCCGGGTGAGACGTGCGCGGATTTCGGCTGCGAACGGATGATGGCTACCGTCTCGAGCGGAATGGACCCACCACAAGGTGCGACCGGAGGCTATCGCACTCTCGGCATGCAGCATGGCCAGCACCGGCGTGACGCCGATCCCGGCGCTCATAAGCACGACAGGCGCGTCCTCGTCGCCGAGCACGAAGTTACCCCGCGGAGCGGCCGCCTCGATCGTGCCCCCCTCCTCGACGGTGTCGTGCAGCAGCCCGCTGACCTTACCGTCGCGTTTGATGCCCAACCGGTAGGTTTCCTGCGCACCGCAGAGGGAATAGCTCCGGGTCTCGGCGGGTCCGCCATCGATCGGCATCACCCTGATCGTCAGGTATTGGCCCGGACGCGCGGGCGGCAGCGGCGCACCGTCCTGCGATGCAAGCGAAAACGACACGACGTCGTCGCTTTCGCGCCTCTTGGCCGTCACCGTTAGTCTGCGGAAGCCGGACCAGGCCGGTGCCGCCGACGCGCCGAGCGGCGACAAGCCGACATTGCCGGCCAATGGCTTGGTGGCGGCATCGCGCAGTGCCTCGAAGGATCTCCGCCAGCCAATGCTGAGGGCGTCGATGCGCAGCGCCTGGTTCAGTTTCTCGACGGGATGGGCCGAGGTATAGAGAAGACCATCGATGTCCGCGACCGACATTCGGCCCGGCCCGTCGGCTAGTTTTTCGATGACGTCGCCCGCGCTCACGACGCCTTCCCGAATGACCCGAAAATAGAAGCCCGGCCGTCGGTGTTTTACGAGCAACGCCGGCATCCGTTCATCGTTCAAGCGGATGCCGACCTTGTAGCAGGTTACCCGAGGCTGGCTGATTTCGAGGACCGTGCCGCCGACCCGATAGCGGTCACCCACGCAAACCTGATCGTCAGCCATTCCTGAGACCGTGAGGTTTTCGCCGAACTGCCCCATGACGAACCTGTCGCGGCCGAGGAAGTCTTGCCAGTAGCGATATGACTCAATCTGGTAGACGAAAAGCGCCCGCTGCTCGCCGCCGTGACCCACGAGGTCCGCCTGCTGATCGCCTTCGGCGCCTAGGCGGCCGACTCTCACCGGTCCAGCGACCGGCTCCTTCCAGATCGCCGTCGTCACTTTCTTGCCGCGCCAATCGACGTCGCGCGTCCTCCCGACGTTCACCGAAATCACAGACGCCATGAGGCGGACCAACCGCTACATTCTCCACGGCCCGGCCGGACCACAAAATCGTCCGCCCAGAGTGAACTTCGAGCAGTCCGGAAGCAATTCCCGCGCGGCATCAATTCAATTCACCCCCCTTATCGGCATTCCTTGTTCATTCGCCGCCATAACGTCCCGACTGGAGAACCACTGATGCGCGTACCCGCCGCACTGCTCTGCAGCACCTTTCTCGCACTGAGCCTCGGTGCCACCGCGTCGGTGGCCCGAGAACGCGCTTCCGAGACGCCGGTCGTCCAGATGAAGATTCCGGTCGTGCATTATCGGACCGAGAACATCGGTGGCACGGACATCTTCTACCGCGAAGCTGGGCCCACCGACGCGCCCACACTTGTTCTGATGCACGGTTTCCCAACGTCTTCGCACATGTTCCGCAATCTCATCCCGCTGCTCGCCGATCGCTATCATGTGATCGCACCGGACTATCCGGGATTCGGCGAGAGCGCTGCGCCCGACCACGACAAGTTCGAATACACGTTCGGCCACATCACCGAACTCATGGATGGCCTTCTGCAAAAAAAAGGCGTGAAACGCTACGTCCTGTACGCCATGGACTACGGAGCCCCCATCTCCTACCGCTTAGCAGTGCTGCATCCAGAACGCGTCAGCGGCCTCATTATCCAGAACGGCAACGCCTACGACGAAGGCCTGAAAGCGTTCTGGGATCCCATCAAGGCCTATTGGGCGGACGGGTCCACGGCGAACCGCGAGGCATTGTCGAAACTGGTCACGCTGCCGACGACGAAGTTTCAATATACAGACGGCATCAGCGACGTTACGCGCATCGACCCCGACAACTGGCGTCACGACCAGCCGCTGCTTGACCGGCCCGGCAACAAGGAGATCCAGCTGGATCTTTTCCACGACTACGGATCAAACGTCGTGATGTATCCGAAATTCCAGGAGTTCTTCCGCCAGAAGAAGCCGCCGACAACCATCGTATGGGGCAAGAATGACAAAATCTTTCCGCCCGATGGCGCGAAGCCCTATCTTCGAGACCTGCCGAACGCGGAGCTTCATCTGATCGATAGCGGGCACTTTGCGCTCGAAGACCACCTGGATGAAATGGCGCCGCTGATCCGCAAGTTTCTGGATGCCAACTATGCCAAGCTAAAATGAAAGTGGGACGGTCTCACTCGCAGCGGAAGCCGACGAACGAGTGAGATCGCTTTTACGGTTTATGCGTCGCCCGCAGACGAACGGCAGACAAACCTTACTTTGCTGGCCTCAGGCGATGTTGCGATGGACTCACTGTCGTCTGCACGCTTGAGGAGGCTGTAGCTTTCGCTTCGCATCTTCTGCTTCAATCACCAACCAGATGGTCAGCGCCATCGGCAGCGGCAGCAACAGCAACAGCCCGCCATGGGGCCACAAGTAGCCCCAGAGTGCTGCGAGCGTCCCCACCTCAAGCCACCTTTCGTTTCGGCAACTTCCAACCCGGGCGGACGAAGTGGCAGGTATATCCGGACGGGTAGCGTTCCAGATAATCCTGGTGCTCGGGCTCCGCCTCCCAGAAGTCACCGGCGGCCGCCACCTCGGTCGTCGCCGGTCCCGGCCACAGTCCGGACGCGTCGACGTCGGCAATGGTGTCCCGAGCGACGTGCTCCTGCTCCGAATTCGTGAAGTAAATTGCGGACCGGTAGCTCGTGCCGCGATCGTTGCCCTGGCGGTTCTTGGTGCTCGGATCGTGAATCTGAAAGAAGAACTCGAGCAGATCGCGGTAGCTAATCACCGCCGGATCGAAGATGATCTCAACCGCCTCCGCATGAGTGCCATGATTTCGGTAGGTCGCGTTTTTGACGTCACCGCCGCTGTATCCCACGCGTGTGGACACTACGCCGGGCATCTTCCGGATGAGATCCTGCATGCCCCAGAAGCAGCCACCTGCCAAAACCGCGCGTTCCTTCGTTGCCATGGTTGATCTCCGGGATGTTGCTTGGGTGTGCCTCGAAGATAGGTATGAGGGCCGCTCCAAACAACGGTGCCGTAGTGCCCCCTGATCACCCGGACAAGTACGCCTAATGGTCTAACCGCGGATAGAACTGAGTCCAAACCTCGTCCTTTTTCGCGCTTGCCTGATGGCAATACGAGCATTCCTCCTTCGACCTCACCATCGCAGTCTTGGCCTTAGGTTCGAAATGGTTGAAGTTGTAGTAACCCCAGCCGCCGGTGTCGGCGTAGCGCTTGGTGTCCTTCACGGTCACGTCGGCGCCGTTGAATTTGCCGGGAAAGTATCCGCGCCCGGACGGCTCAGTGCGCGAGCCGTCCGCGTTCTCCTTCGGCAACGTCAGCTGGAGTTCCTTCAGGAAGATGGTGCCTTCGGGAAACACGTTGGTCTTCTGGTAGATTTCGTAGGATCCAGGCTCGATGTAGACGTTATGATACTCGGGAAAGTTTGCCTGGCCGCCGTTGAGCGCGTTCGGCGTCAGCGGCGAGCCGACGAAGACCCATCTTTCGAAATTCTTCGGCAGCAGCAGTTCGCCCTTGTCGTTATACTCGGGCAGGTACTGTTGCGTGGTCGAGGCGGCATCCTGCGCGAGCGTCTGTTGCAGGACGATCCCGCCGCCGGTTAGCGCGGCGAACACGGCAACGCCGGTAAATAATTTTCTCATGGTGTTGTCCCCCAGCCGGCGACCAGAGAAAGCCAGCGTATGACATCGTTCGCGTGTTGCACATGGCCGACCAATGGCGTCTGGGCATCGAAACGATTACGTCCGGGAATTCTCACCGCGCTGGAGCCGGCGCGGTTCGGCGTAGCCACTTGTAGAAGACGAACGCCGCGAGACCGACGCTTTTGGCCAGAATGAGGGTGGCAATTGTCATCGCGACGATAATGCAGAGCGTCGCCCTGCTCATGTCGGTCCATGCGAAGCCGGACCAGCTTTCACGTCCGCGCCGACGGAGGCCGCACGGCCGATTTCGGCACTCGAAGCCCCTTCTGGACCGCCGGACGTGCGCCCATTGCTGCAAGCCAGCGATCGGTGGCGGCGGCGGGAGGCAGCGCCGTATATTTCGCGATTGGCTGCCGGACATAGCTTATCCAGGTGAACGCGCCGATGTCGGCAATCGAATAGTCACCGGCGAGGTATTCAACTTCCGATAGGCGCCGTTCAAGCACGGTGAAAAGGCGCACGACCTCTTCAGTCAGCGATTTCACCAACACGGGGTCTGGATCCTTTGAAAACAGGGCTACCGAGGCGAACCGTCCAACGCCGGGACCGACGCCGGTCATGGCCCAAAAGAGCCACTGCATCACATTCGCCCTGCTGGTAGGAGGCAGCAGCAAGCCGCTCTTCTCGGCGAGATAGACGAGGATAGCCCCAGATTCGAAGACGGACGTGCGCCCGTCGATGCCGTCGTGATCAACGATCGCCGGCACCTTGTTGTTCGGCGATATCCGGAGGAAGTCAGGGGCGCGTTGCTCGCCTTTCATCAGATCGACGGTGCGAACCGTGTACGGAAGCCCCACCTCTTCAAGCATGATTGAGGCCTTTTGGCCGTTGGGCGTCGCATACGTATAAAGGTCGATCATTGCGCCCCGCTTCGCATGCCCACGCAGAGCGGCCTCCGACGGAGGCCGCTCGGCAGGATCTCATTTTTCTTCTTCGAACGTGACCGCGACCGCGGCGTTCGCCGACAGCCGGACGCTGTTTCCCTCAACGTCGGCGACGAGGCCCTGGTCGATGAAATGTTGATGGCCTTTGTGCGAGCCCTCGCCGCTGTCGGCCTTCTTCAATTTGATGCGACGACCCTCGATACCATCGATGGTGCCGACGTGGACGCCGTCGGCACCAATGACTTTCATTCCGGCGTGCATCTTGGACATCGCGGCTCTCACGCGTGGGCCATGGAGGAGGCGTCGCCCTTAGGCTCGGGAGCGTTGAGGACGCTCGTCACAACGAGCACCGCGACCGCATTGGCGAGATAATACCACATGTCCAGGCCCTGCATTCCGAACACGAACGGCACGATCAGGAACACGACGCCGACCAGGCGATCGACCGCAACGTGCAGCCAGTACGGGATCACTTTGATCACGCCCGTCGCATGATCGGTCAGAAGTGTCAGGATGGACGCGGCAACGCCAGTCGCCGGCGAAATCCAGCGCGCCCATGGATTATCGACGCCCACGCCAAGGATGAAGGGCAGCGCAAAAAGGCTGATTGCGACCGGATAGTCTAAATAGGCATGGATCGTTTTTGTCACAAAGCGGATGTGCATTTGTCGTCTCCTACGTCGGGGTTGCCGCGACTGCCGACACGATGCCCGGACTTGATCCGGCTTCGCCGACGGTCGGCTAGAAAATTAGGTCCGGCTTCCGCGCGCTGGGGTTATGAAATCCATTGCACGCCCTTATCGCGCCCTGCTTATCCACGATTGAAATCCTTCGGCAAACGGAACGCGGTTATGGATTCTATATCCGCCGGGCATGGAGGCGCCGTGCAAAATCAGACGAATGAAATACGCCCTCCATGACCGTGAAAACTCGAGTGAATTGAGATTTCGGACACTTGATGAGCTATGGGCACACGTGCGGGCCAACGACCTGTGCTCGGAAGCGACCGACGTCGACGACGTGAACCACGCACGTCGTCTGCTCGATTCCAAGTTCGAGATACACGACTTCGACATCGACGGCGTCGTCAGGATCGAGGGCCGTGCGCCACCACCCAATATTGATTGACGGCGGTCGCGTGAACGCCGCCGAGTTATTGATTCAATTGCCCGCGAAACGCCGGGCCGCGCGCAGGATGCCGACACGGACACGAACGTTGGAGGAACGTGATGAGAGATTTGAAATCGGCGCGTCAACGCTTCAAATCGATGCACGATAAGTTCTTTGTCATTCCGAACGTCTGGAATATTGGCGAGGTTCGAAAACTGGGAAAAGCTCGGCTTCGAGGCCGTAGCGACGACGAGCGCGGGCCTTTCCGCCTCCATGGGTCGGGAGGACCTTTCCCTCACGCGCGACGAGACCCTTCAGAACATCCAGACCCTGTCCGATGCCACTAAGCTGCCAATTAACGCCGACTTCGAGGCGGGTTTCGCGGGGGATGCCGCCGGCGTCGGAGTAAACGTGACCATGGCGGCCGAAGCTGGTATTTGCGGGCTTTCGATCGAAGACCGGAAGGGAGGCGCCTTGTACGAGGTCAAGGACGCGGTAGCCCGCATCAAGGCAGCCCGCGCCGCCCTCGACAAGGTGGATACCAACATCGTGCTGGTTGGCCGCTCGGAAGGCTATCTCATCGGCGACTCTAACATCCGGGCGACGATTGAGCGCCTGAAGGCGTATGCCGACGCTGGTGCCGACGTGCTCTATCCCCCGGGCGTGTCGACGCCAGCCGACATCGAAGCCGTCG
>Ga0210393_10003836_pt1 | contig 11984 bp, 10 predicted proteins | sample IncBWC27OmetaG_FD_160068 | JGI IMG/M metagenome (GOLD analysis project Ga0210393, IMG submission 160068) | Forest soil microbial communities from Barre Woods Harvard Forest LTER site, Petersham, Massachusetts, United States - Inc-BW-C-27-O ... | reverse complement strand
CGCCAGCGCAGCCCCCGCACGCAACGCCGCTTCTACGAAATCGTGACCGTCGTGCACCGCGCCCTTGATGGCAAAGTAGGCCTCCGCCGGCGCAACGGTGCGGCTGTCGATCGAAAGGCCCGTCACGTCCGGCGGCAGCACGCCGTTGACCACGGCGCGCATCGCCGCAATCATGGCGTTCGAACTCCAGAGCGATGCGCTCATGCGACCCTCGGCGCCAAGGCTGAAGCGACCGCGTCATGGTCGCTGAACGGCAGGACGCGATCACCGACGATCTGCCCGGTTTCGTGGCCCTTGCCCGCGATCAGGAGCGCATCGCCTTCCTGCAGGCCTTCGATCGCGGTGCGGATCGCTTCCGCGCGGTCGCCGATTTCCCGCGCGCCTTCGGCGGCGGCGAGGATCGCAGCGCGGATGGTCTCCGGTCTCTCGTTTCTCGGATTGTCATCGGTGACGATGACGCAATCGGCATTCTCGGCGGCGATCGCACCCATCAAGGGCCGCTTGCCGGCATCGCGGTCGCCGCCGGCGCCGAACACCACTACCAATTTTCGTGTCGCGTAGGGCCGCAGCGCCTGCAGCGCCTTCGCCAATGCATCCGGCTTGTGCGCGTAATCGACGAAGACGGGAGCGCCGTTGTGCTCCCCGATTCGTTCGAGCCGACCCTTGGCACCTTCGAGATGTTCAAGCGCCGCGAATACCTCGCCCGGATCGCTGCCGGTACCGATTGCGAGACCCGCGGCAACGACCGCGTTCTCGATCTGGAATTCGCCGACCAGCGGCAGGCAAATGGAATAATTGCGTCCCAGATGATTGAGCTCAAGCCGTTGCGCGAAACCGTCGATGCCGGAGGCAATGACACGGATTCCCTCGCCCGCCCCATCGCCATTGCGACCGACGGCGATCAGGCGCAGCTCTCTCTCGCACGCGACATCGATTACCTGCTGCGAGCAGTCATGATCGGCCAAGATCACCGCGGCGCCGCCAACAGGAATGAGGTCGCCGAACAACCGGAGTTTGGCGGCAAGATAGTGCGCGACGTCGGGATGGTAGTCCATGTGGTCGCGCGACAGGTTGGTGAAGGCGCCGGCTGAGATCCGAACCCCGTCGAGCCGATACTGATCGAGCCCGTGCGACGACGCTTCAAGGGCAAGATGGGTGACGCCCTCGCGCGCGATTTCGTCGAGCTGGCGATGCAGTGCGATCGGGTCTGGCGTCGTCAGCGATCCGTAAATCGTGCGCGCGGGCGAAACCAGCCCAATGGTCCCGATACTGGCGGCGGGATGGCCGAGCCTCAGCCAGATCTGACGGGTGAAGGCGGCAACCGAAGTCTTGCCGCTGGTGCCGGTCACTGCCGCGATCGTCGACGGCTGCCTGGGAAAAAATCTCGCCGCGGCCAGCGCCAGCGCGCGGCGGGGATTTGGCGTCGCTACGAACGGTACGCGGCACCCGGCGGACGGCGGATGGTCACCCGCTACCGCAACAGCGCCGGAGGCAATCGCAGAATCGATGAAGCGCGCGCCATCTGTCTTCAGGCCGGCAAGCGCGAAGAACAGCTCGCCCGGCTTCACCGCGCGACTGTCTGCGGCGAGCCCCGTTACCTCGACGGCCTGCGCCTGAGGGTCGATCCTGGCATCTTCGCTGAAGAGGTCGCGGAGTTTCATGGTGTTCCAGTCGGGCCGGCGCGAAATCCGTCACGCGGCACCTGCCGTGCAGGGCACGCGCTACGGGGTACGCCTTACTGGGTTCCTCTTGATGCCGCAAGAATAAGGCGGTCGGACGGCGGCAAGTCGAAACGCGGCTCGACGCCCAGAAGCGGCGCGATGCGGGCGATCACATTGCCACCCGTCGGCACTGCGTTCCAGCCCGAGGTGATGAAACCGAAAGTTTCCTTCAGCGGCTGCGGCTCATCCAACATGATCAGGAGCTGATAACGCGGATTGTCCGCAGGCAGAATCGCGGTGAAGGCGTTGAGCACGCGCTTCCTGGCATAATGACCGTTGATGACCTTCTCGGCCGTGCCGGTCTTGCCGCCGATGTAGTAACCCCTGACATCGGCCTTCTTCGCGGTGCCGACTTCGGCGTTCAGCCGCATCAGGAACCTCATCTTTTCGGAGGTCTCGGGCTTGATGACCCGCCTTGCGACCGCCATCGCTTCCTCTTCGGTTCGCTTGAGGAAGGTCGGCGGGATCAGGTAGCCGCCGTTGACCAGCGCATCGATCCCCATTACCGCCTGCAGCGGCGCCACCGCAATGCCATGACCGAAGGCGATCGTCACCGTGTTCAACTCGCCCCAGTGTTTTGGCACGAGGGGCGATGCGCTCTCCGGCAATTCGGTGCGAAGGCGCTCGAGCTGTCCGAGCTTGTGCAGGAAGGCCTTGTGCGCCTCGACGCCTTGCGACAGCGCGATGCGCGCTGCGCCGACGTTGGAGGAATAGTAGAAGACCTCTTTCATGTTGATCATGCGCCCGAGCGGATGATCGTCATGGATGGCGAACTTGCCATAATGCAGCGGGCCGCGGGCGTCCCACATCGAGTTGAGATCGACCTTGCCCGAATCCAGCGCCATCGCCAGCGTGAAGGCCTTGAAGGTCGAACCCATTTCATAGACGCCGGTGGTCAGCCGATTGATGCGATCGGGATCGTGCGCCTCTTTCGGGTTGTTCGGATCGAAGTCCGGCACCGACACCATCGCCACGATTTCGCCGGTCCTGACATTGGAGACGAGACCGCTTGCCGCCTTGGCGTGGAATTTCTCCTTGGCCTTGAGCAATTCGTCGCGAAGGGCGTGCTCGACGCGCAGATCGACCGACAGCTCTACCGGGCGCTGCAGGCGGTCGGTGGCAAAGCCCGCGCGATGCAGGTCCGCAAGCCCGTTATTGTCGAGCCACTTCTCCATTCCGGCGATGCCCTGGTTGTCGATATTCACAAGGCCAATCAGATGGGCGACCTCGTTACCGGTGGGATAGACGCGCTTGTTCTCGCGCAGGAAGCCGATGCCGGGAATGCCGAGGCGATGAATCTCGAGCTGCTGCTGTGGCGTGATCTCGCGCTTGAGCCAGACGAAGCCCTTTCGTCCCGAAAACCGCTCGCGGACTTCCAGCGTATCCAGGTCGGGCAAGGTGGCGGTCAAAAGTTCGATCGCCTCGTCCTTGTCGATGATGCGCCGCGGCTCGCCGAACAGGCTCGGCGCCTTGACGTCGGTGGCAAGAATCTCGCCGTTGCGGTCGACAATATCGGGCCGCGCGGTCGCAATCGCGTCCTGCCCCGCGGTGCGGCGCGCGCCGTGGCTGTCGCCGCCTATTGCGAACATCACAAGCCTTGCTCCGATCACGGCATAGATCGCGGCAAAGGCCAGCATCGCAAGACCTACACGGACGCGCGCCTTCTCGGCGCGGTCGACGTTGCGCCCGTAGAGCAGGCTGCGGATCAGCCGCTGCCGCCATGGCTCCTGTGACCTTGCCCTGGCGGTCATCGCCGATCCCCTGTCGGAGGCACCGAGCCCGTGACGGTTGCGGTTGAAGCGGCCGCATCGATGGTATTGATCATCGCGCCGATCGGATCGGGCGCGCCCGGCTTGACAAGGGAAGGCGGCCGCTCCGGGAGATTCTTCAATGAGTCATATTGTGTGGCGCTGAGTGGCTTGAGCGGCAGATGCCGTTCGGCAAGGCCCTGCAGGCGCAGCGGCGCGTCGAGCCGGGTCCACTCCGCGCGCAGCACCGCAATGGCGTCGCGCTGCTCGCGGATTTCCGCGCGCAGGCGGAGCACGCGCTCGGTGCGCTCGGTCGATTCCATCTTGATCCGGTAGACGTAGGCGGCGGCGAATACCAGCACGCCGATGACGAGGAGGTGGATGATCCTCACGATCGGCCTCCGCTCGCGACGCCGTCGAGGGTTGGCCAGTCGGGCAAAGGCGCCGCAACATGGGCGGGCGCGCCGGTGCGCTCGGCGGCACGCAGCCTCGCCGAGCGCGCCCGCGGATTGGCGGAAATCTCGGCTTCATCCGCCGTCACCGGCCGTTTGGTCAGAATGATGAAGCTTGGCGGCGGCTGTACGACTTCCGGCTGGTGCCGCGATCCGCCGAGGTTGCCTGCGCGCTCGCTGAAAAAAATCTTGACCACGCGGTCTTCCAGCGAGTGAAACGACACCACCACGAGGCGTCCGCCCGGTTTCAGCACACGCTCGGCCGCCGCCAGCGCCAGATGCAGCTCGTCGAGTTCCTGGTTGACGAAAATCCTCAGACCCTGGAACGTGCGCGTCGCCGGGTGAATTTCCCCAGCTTTCGCGCGCACGACCCTGGCGACGATGTCGGCCAGCGCGCGCGTGGTGATGATCGGCGCCTGCCGGCGCGCGGCGACGATGGCGCGGGCGACGGCGCGCGAATGACGCTCTTCGCCGAAGATGTAGATGATGTCTGCAAGATCGGCCTCGGACGCCTTCGCGACCACGTCCGCAGCCGTCGGGCCGTCATGGCCCATGCGCATGTCGAGCGGGCCGTCGAGGCGAAACGAGAAACCACGCGCTGCCTCGTCGAGTTGCATCGAGGACACGCCGATATCCATCACGATGCCGTCGACAGATGACACGCCCTGGGATGCGCAGATCCCGGCGAGATTGGAGAAGCGGTCTTCGAACAGCATCAACCGGCCGTCCGATCGATCGACGAGGTCAAAGCCACCCGCGATCGCCGAGCGGTCGCGGTCGATGCCGATGACCCGGGTCCCCCGGGTGTCGAGAATCGCCCGGCTGTAGCCACCGCCGCCGAAGGTGGCGTCGACATAGACGCCGCCGTCGCGGGGATCGAGCAGCGCGATTGCCTGGTGGCCAAGGACGGGGATATGACGAGGCAATGCGGCGGACCGGGTCATGCCGACGTTCCCGGCGAGGTCCGAGCAGGAAGGCAGATATCGGACGCGAAGTGATCCATTGCGCCTCAAAATCCCGGGTTTCGCGCGTCTTTCCGGAGATAAACCGCGCCCCGCCAACACGACGCGATCATCGAACGGCGAAACCTTTGCCTTCAATCCGAATTTCGCGACCATCCGCGGCCCCCTGGGTAGCGAAGCTGGGATTCGAAAGGTCACTTGAAACCTGTAGTTCTGGCGCAAGCCGAAGTTTCCGATTTGACCCCGGCCCATCCCCGCGCAGGAACCTCAAATCGCCGCCACGCGCCTTCCCCCGACGAGGACGGCACTTCACCTCAGTAACGTCAGTTAGCATTAAGAAAATGTTGACAATCAACATAAACGTTAAATGTTTTCATTCCCCGTCGAATTCGACCGCGCGTGAACGAGGCAGCCGCAGTCATCCACAGCTATCGCCCGCTTTGTGATGCGTCCCGCACACACTCCGCCAAAATGCATTGCCGCGGAGGCTTATCCGATTGCACTGATGCGGTCGCCGGAGAATAGTGAGGCTCTTCCATTTGGAAAAATGACGATTGCCGTTCTCCTGCCTCGTTTGAGCATTTGATATGTCGTCTGGTTCGTTCGCATCTGCTGGTACTGATTCGAAGCGGCGTGCCGCCCCGCTGCCCCGGCTCCAGTCGAACATGAAGACTTTCACGCCCGATTCCTCGATCGCTTCCGACGTCATCCCTTCGCCAAATTGCGGCGAAAGGAACAAGGCTCGCGCCCCCGACATGATTCTGCTTCACTACACCGGAATGCCCGACGCGGAGGGAGCGCTCGCACAACTCTGCACCGCGGGCACCAACGTCTCCGCACATTACGTCGTGCTCGAGGACGGACGAATCGTGCAATGCGTGCCGGAGGGCAAACGGGCCTGGCACGCAGGCGTCGGCTCCTGGGCCGGCGAAGACGACATCAATTCCTGCTCGATCGGGGTCGAGATCGTCAACCCCGGACACGACTGGGGCTATCCCGATTTTCCGTTGCGCCAGATCGCCGCCGTGATCGCGTTGTGCCGGGGCATCATGCTTCGTCGTGGGGTACCCTCTCATCGCGTGCTGGCGCATTCGGACGTCGCGCCCTCCCGCAAGAAGGACCCGGGCGAGAAGTTTCCCTGGCACTCCCTGGCCAATTCGGGCGTCGGCCACTGGGTGCAGCCGGCGCCGATCGTGAGCGGCGAAGCCATCAAGCTGGGCACGATCAACGACAGCGTGCGCAATCTGCAGCAGGCGCTCGCCAGATATGGCTACGGGATTTCAGCAAGCGGAAAATACGACACCGCGACCATGGAAGTGGTGGCCGCCTTCCAACGCCACTTCCGCCCCGCCCGCGTCGACGGCGTTGCCGACCATTCGACGCTGATCACGCTGCAATCACTGCTTGGGAGCTTGCCCTCCGAGGCGGCAGTGTTCGCTGCGAGGTAGCGCGCCGCATTTATCGTCGTCACGGGCGAGCGAAGCGATCCGGAGCGACGCTAGCCCCGATCGAGCTCGGCCAGCCGTCGCGCGTAAAGCCTGCGCAGCGGCTCCAGTTGGGTTGCAGCAGTGGCTGCAAGATAGGCCTCGCGAGCGGCTTGATGCCGGCCGAGCCGGCGCAACAGATCGGCGCGGACCGCGGGCAACAGCTCGTAGCCGTCGAGCCCGCCCCGCGCCTGCAACGCATCGATCAAGTCGAGAGCACGCGCAGGACCATCGACCATCGAGATCGCCGCCGCGTGGTTGAGCTCGATCACCGGCGACGGGCTGATGCGAAGCAGCACTTCGTAAAGGCCGGTGATCTGCTTCCAGTCGGTGTCTTCGTAATTCGGCGCGCGCGCATGAAGCGCTGCGATCGCCGCCTGTACCGCATAGGCCTCGGGCCGTCCCGGTAGCCGCAACGCCGCTTCGACCAGACTCAAGCCCTCGGCAATCTGGGACTTATCCCAGAGAGTACGATCCTGTTCCTCGAGGAGCACGATATCACCGCCAGCGCTCGCTCGCCCGGCGCGACGCGCATCGTGCAGCAACATCAAGGCCAGCAATCCCTTGACCTCACGGCGTTGCGGCGTCAGGGCATCGAGCAGGCGGCCAAGCCGGATCGCCTCACGCGCGAGATCCGGCCGCATCAGCTCCGCACCGGAGGTGGCGACATAGCCCTCGGTGAAGACGAGATAGATCACCGCGAGCACGCCGTTAAGCCGCGGCGCGAGCGCGTCGCGGTCGGGCACCTCGTACGGAATACCGGCGAGCCGAATTTTTTGCTTGGCGCGCACCAGGCGCTGACCCATCGTTTCTTCGGTTACCAGAAAGGCGCGCGCGACTTGCGCCGTGGTCAGCCCGCAGATCGTGCGCAAGGTCAGCGCGACCTGGACCTCGGGCGCAAAGGCGGGATGGCAGCAGGTGAAGATCAACCGCAGCATATCGTCGTCGAGCCCGGCGTCGCCATCGTCCTCCGCCGCCGCGGCGCCAAGCTGCAGCTCGCGCGTCAGCTCCTCCTGCTTGCCGCGAAACGCGATTTGCCGGCGGATGCGGTCGATCGCCTTGTTGCGGCCGACATTGACCAGCCACGCTCGCGGATTGGACGGCGTCTCGGCGGCCGGCCAGCGTTCCAGCGCAACGGCAAAAGCCTCCTGCAATACATCCTCGGCAAGATCGAAATCGCCGACGAGACGGATCAGCGTGGCCAGCGCCCGCCCCGCCTCGTCGCGAAATATCGTGTCGATCTCGCCGGGCGTCATCACTTGTAAATCATGATCGGCCTGACTTCGATCGAGCCCTCGCGCGCTCCGGGAATCCGGGCGGCGATGCCGATCGCAGTGTCGAGATCCTTGGCTTCGATCAGGTAATAGCCGCCAAGTTGCTCGCGCGTTTCCGCAAATGGGCCATCGGTCGTGAGGATCTTGCCGTCGCGTACGCGGACCGTGGTCGCCGTCGTCGACGGCTGCAACCCGTCGCCGGCCTTGAAATTGCCGCTCTGAATGATGGACTGGGTAAAGGTACCGTACTCGGCCGACATTTTCTGGCGTGCGGCAGAGTCCATTTTGCCGAGTTCGGCTTCGCTGCGATAGATCATCAGCAAATATTGCATCGTCTCAACTCCTCTTGTCCGGCGTGATTGCCGACATCTGGATCGGCACAACCCCAGTCGAACGGGCCAACCGCAAAACGACATTTTCAGGATAATTTATTTTAGACCTACGCGCCGCCTTGACGCGACCCGCCCTAAACCCCATGCCTTGGAGGTCAGTCGGCCGGACGGCCGCTCCGGCTACGGTCGAAAGGCTGCAGGAGAGGAAAGTCCGGGCTCCATCGACATACGGTGCCGGATAACCTCCGGCGGGGGCAACCCCAGTGACAGTGCCACAGAGAACGAACCGCTTCCCGGCCCGAAAGGGAGGGCAGCAAGGGTGAAAAGGTGCGGTAAGAGCGCACCGCGGCTCCGGCAACGGAACCGGCATGGCAAACCACACCGGGAGCAAGACCGAATAGGGACGGCAACGCGCACCGTTCGCGAAGGCGATGGCGGCGCGCGGGAGCGATGTCAGGCTCGCCGTCCGGGTAGGTTGCTCGAGGCAATGTGCAAACGTTGTCCCAGAGGAATGGCCGTCACGTATCGTCCGCGCGAGCGGGCGATGCCCTACAGAACCCGGCTTACAGGCCGGCTGATGTCTATAACCATGGGGGGTCCGGCTCACGCGCCGGACCCCCCGCCATTTTGCAGGATATTCGGCCGTCCGCCCCGGTCATCTTGCCTTGCGGGCGCCATATCCTGCCATTATTAGTCGAAATTCGACCGGCTGGTCGGTCGGGGGGTCGTCTTGAACCGCTCATTAGCTTGTTTCCGGGCAATATCCGGCGTCCGGGCCTTAACTGCGCTCGCCGCGACTGCATTCGTCGTCGCCGGATGCGCGGGCGCGAACAACGCCACGTCGAGCCAGGGCGACCAGCCGTATCAGACGAGCTACGGCCTTTCGAGCGCCGGCACCACCACCAGTCTTTACACCGAGTTGTTCGGCCCCGCTAAACCTGCGCCAGCGCCTGCGACGGCGACCGCCGCGGCCGAACCGGTCCAGGGCGCAGGTGCATCGGCTGCGCCTCAGCCGGCTCCGCCTCTCGCCGTCACATCGACGGGCCGGCACACCAGGGCCGCAACCGCGTCGGCAACAGCCAAGCCGACATCTACACAGGTTCAGCCGTCACCGCCTCCCGTCGAAGTCGCGCGACAGCCGGTTGCGCCGCAGCCACCGCCAGAGCCGGACACTCCCGTCGCTTTCGGCATCACCGCCAACGGCCCGACGACTGATCTTTACACCGAATTGTTCGGATCCAAGCGTTCCAACGGCCAATAGAAGCCACGCTGAGCGCGCGCCCCGGCAGCGAATGTCAATCCACTTCACCAGGATCCGGCCGTCATGAGCGGAGTGGCGGTCGCGGTCCTGATGGCCGGCGCGCTTGCGGGCGGTTTCGTGTCCGGCCTCGCCGGCTTTGGCACCGCGCTGATGGCGCTGGGAATTTGGCTCTACGTTTTGCCGCCCCCGATCGCCGTCTCCCTCGTGCTGATTTGCTCGATCGTTGCACAAACCTCGACGATGCCTTCGATCTGGCGCTCGATCGATTTCCAGCTGGCCTGGCCGTTTCTCGTCGGCGGAGTGGCAGGCGTGCCGCTCGGCACCATGCTCGTTGCCTATGCCGATCCGCGCCTGTTCAAGCTCGCCGTTGGCGTCATGCTCCTGGTTTTTCCAACCGCGCTCTACTTCCAGCGCGAGCCGATGGCCTTGAGTATCGGCGGTCGGGCAGCCGACGCCGGAATCGGGTTCGCCGGCGGCGTGCTTGGCGGCCTCGCCGGGTTGTCGGGTCCTGTTCCGATTTTGTGGGCGAGCGTGCGTGGCTGGGGCAAGGACGAGCGGCGCGGCTTGTTTCAAATCTTCAACTGGACGGTGCTGACCGCAGCACTCGGCATGCAGGCAGGCACCGGATTCATCACGCAGGACGTCATGAGGCTGGCCCTTATCGTGCTGCCGGCCACAATCGGAGGCGCGTGGCTCGGCGCGCGAACCTACCACGCGCTGAGCGACGGCAACTTCCGCGACGTTGTGCTCGGCCTTCTGTTCCTCTCAGGCGTGGCACTGATCTGGAGCAGCATCGCTTCGGGCTAACGAACAGGCGGCGCGCCGGTCGACGCCGCCTCTCATTCCGCCGCCGAGATCGCGGCGAACTCCGTCACCTGGCGCTCGAACAGCCCGCGATAGATTCCGCCGCTGCGCGCCGTGAGCACGGCATGGGCGCCCTGCTCGACGATCTCGCCGCGATCGAATACCAGGATGCGATCGAGGCTGCGCACCGTCGATAGCCGATGTGCGATCACGATCGAAGTGCGCCCCTTCATCAGCCTCTCCATTGCCTGTTGAATCAGCGCTTCCGATTCGGAATCCAGGCTCGAGGTCGCCTCGTCGAGGATCAACACCGGCGCATCGGCGAGAAATGCGCGCGCCAGCGCCACGCGCTGCCGCTCGCCGCCGGAGAGCTTGACGCCGCGTTCGCCGACCAGCGTGCCGTAGCCTTTCGGCAGCCGCACGATGAATTCATGCGCGTTGGCCAGCCGCGCCGCTTGCTCGATCGCAGTCCCGCTGGCGCCGGGCCGGCCATAGGCGATGTTCTCGGCAAGCGAGCGATGGAACAGGATCGGGTCCTGTTGCACGATCGCGATCTGGCTGCGCAGCGATTGCTGCGTCACTGTCGCGATATCCTGGCCGTCGATCAGGATGCGACCGCCGGAGACATCGTAGAGCCGCTGCACCAGTTTGACGAAGGTAGTCTTGCCCGAGCCGGAGCGGCCGACAAGTCCGACGCGTTCGCCGGCGCGGATCACCACCGACAAGCCGTCGTACAGCGGCGCGCGGTGGCCGCCATAATGAAAGGTCACGTCCTCGAACGCGATGCGTCCGTCGCGGATGTCGATCGGCATCGCGCCGGGGGCATCGGTAATGCCGATGGTTAGGTCATGAATCGCGACCAGCTCTTCCATGTCATTCACCGAACGCTGAAGATTGTTGATGTGCATGCCCACGTCACGCAAATAGGCGTGGATGATGTAATAGCTGGTCAGGACGTAGGTGACGTCGCCGGGCGAGGCGCGGCCCGCGATCCACAGCAGCAACGCGCCGCCGATCACCGAAGCGCGCAGGCACAGCAGCATCGCAAGCTGCGCCGTGGCACTATAGATGTAGCGCATCCAGCTCCGCCGCACGCGGGCCCGCCAGCGGTTGATGACGCGCGCGAGGCGATCGTCCTCGCGTGTTTCGGCGCCAAAGGATTTCACCACCGCGTTGCAGGTCATGGCATCGGCCAGCGTGCCGCCGACCCTGGTGTCCCAGGCGTTGGAGACCCGCGCCGCCGGCGCGATATAGCGCGTTGAAAGCGCAACGATCGTCGGAAGATAGATGGCCGCGCCGATTCCGATCACGGCACCGAGCGAGGACCAGTGCAACCCGAGCAGAACCATCGATCCCAGCAATACCGCAAGTGACGGCAACAGCGCCAACAGGATGGTGTCGTTGAGAAGGTCGAGCGCCCACATTCCCCGCGTGATCTTGCGCACCGTCGAGCCGGCGAAGCTGTTGGCGTGCCAGTCGGTGGAGAAGCGTTGCACGCGGGTAAAAGCCTCGCGCGCCACATCCGACATGATCTGCAGCGTGAACGGGATGATCGCCCGAAGCCCGATCAAGCGCAGGACCATCGAGGCAAGTCCCAGCATCACGATAGCGCCGAATGCAACATATGCCGCATGGCGCGCGGCGAGATCCTGCGCACCTGCGGTCATGGCATCGACCAGGTGGCCGGAAAACACCGGCATGAACAGATCGGCCGCGGTCGCGCCCAGAAGGCTGGCGGCGACGATCGCCGCGTTGACCGGCTGCTTGAGCCAGTGCTGGAATACGAAAGGCAACACCACGCGAATGGCGGCGGGTCGCTTGTCGATTTTAGCTGTCATGGCGTCGTCCGGTGTGCTTGCGCACGGTCCGGCCCCGTTGTTTGACGCGCGATAGCGGCAAGGCCGCACGCAAGCGTCGTTGAATGGCTGCTATTTGGAAGTTTGGAA
>Ga0210393_10003833_pt1 | contig 11987 bp, 8 predicted proteins | sample IncBWC27OmetaG_FD_160068 | JGI IMG/M metagenome (GOLD analysis project Ga0210393, IMG submission 160068) | Forest soil microbial communities from Barre Woods Harvard Forest LTER site, Petersham, Massachusetts, United States - Inc-BW-C-27-O ... | reverse complement strand
CACCTGTTGCCAATAAGGTGGGGGGTGCCGGAGGTGACGCGTCCGTCGAAGAACTCGAGTCATCTGGGACTAGAGATCCAAAGTGGTTGATTGATCGTGCAAATACCTTTCTCCAGGCAGGCGCATTCAGCATTCCTGACAAACGATAGGCTGGTGATAGACCTGAGTCGATCAAATGATCATGATCGACGAACGTGATCTCGGCCATTAACGCTGCCCTTTCCAGCAACAAAATAATGTAAGTCATACACGCCCACCGTGCGTCTATCAGCGCGCTCTTATGGCACGTCCTGGTTGCCATCAGGTTCGAAGCTGCTGATCCAGAAGGTATGCCCCAATTAGTTTTTGATACGGGAAGCCCACTCATTGGCGCACCCTTGCTTTATCCTTGCCCGCCCAGTCTTTGCGTATCACATCCAGAACCATGGGGCGCACGCCAACCTTTTTGTTTTTGTTGATCACAGCCAAATTGTGCAACTCGCTTATCTGCGACGAGGTATCTGGGGCACAGGACCCACTTTTGGGCGAATTGTTACGTTCCGAAAATGAGCGCCCCGGAGTTTGCGACCAAAACGTGATCTCATCCGGTTTCCATTCGGAAACGCCAAGGGGCGAGCTACGCACGGTGCTTGTTCCATACTTCCATATCGATCCTTGTATGGCGCCTGGGTTCCCATGTACATGCTTGTATGTCACCCTGTTTCAGAAGATGTCTTGTTGTTTACATAATCAGCCACTTGCATTTTGACAACGACTTAGTAGGTGTGAGATCTTGGCCCGCAGAAGCCTGAGAGAGCCGGCGCCCGACTCTTATCACCGCGCCTTGTCTATGACAGGGCTGAAGGAAGCCGACGGTGAGGCAGGGACACCTATGCTCAAGGCAGCCAGACCTCTTCAACTATGCGGGGGTTGCCAAGTCGGTTATCAATCCAGTCTCCACCCACCTGCACCCAAGATAGCCGCCATCGCGTCATCAGCGCCACTAGGGGCAGCATCATCGAACGCGACGTGCATCGGACTATTCTAAGCGGCCAGTTTTGGCTCTGCTGTGGCTCAGGGCACTTGCTCATTTATTTGTGCCAGCCTGGCTCGGATTTCGATGCCTTCAGGTCGGAAACTTGAACCTTGGGCGGTAAGTGCATGAGAGCTGTCTCGGACACCCAAGTACAACCCATATAGTTCCTACCACCCTAGGAGGCAGGCAAAGGCAAGCAGGAGTACAAGGCCAACTGAATGCTCCCCTCTCGGTGACCAGTGCATGGACTCTTGATGCCGAGGTCCTAATCGTTGACTATGGGGCTAATATGGGGCGGTCAGCCCCAAAATCGCAACTGTAGGTCACTGTGTGCCCGTCAGCATCGAAACAGACATGGTAATACTTCAAAGGACAGGGACTATTCCTCATCTTCATGGCAAGGCCGATAGGTTCGCGTCCAACCCCCAACGGCAGTACTGTTCCTCCATACACGAGCGACATCAATGTTCAGGTCCTTGTTGGAGCTAGGGGCCCTCGCCCAATTATCCCTAGTGTAGCAGAGGGTCATGAATACGGCATAAACAACCGGTACACGGAACACGTATTTGCGTCTCTAATTCTCACCCAAACACCGAAAACCCCAAATCTTGTCTAACCCAGAATCAGAAAAGCCTGGCCGAAACCGTGTAACCCGTAAAAAAAAAAAATTTTGGTCTTGTCCACCCCGGGGTATTTTCTGAATATCGGACTAGGAGACAGAACTGGAATTGGCCATCAGCGCGGGAGGGGGAAAGGAAAGGCCGGTAAGAGGGGTCCTTGCATACACACTTGTACGTAAACACGCGTCAAAATTAGGTTGTGTTCAAGAGGCGGGGTACAGGCCGGGGAGAAGCCAACCTGGGCCAGGCATTGCGGAACCGCCAAAATGTGGGTAGCTGCAGAATACTAAACTTCAGTCGATCTAACCCGCCGAACAAGGGTTCAAAAAACTTTCACCGCTTGCACGGCGCGGTGCACAACTCGCAAAAGTGCTATACCTGGCTGGTGCCAGTGCGAGATCCCCGCCACGCTCGATATGATTAAATGAAGGCGGACCCTGCAAGGAAAGGGGAAGAAATCAAAACCATCGCCAACCCTGGTAATACGTATCGTGCAGGATTCGGTCGGTCAGATCAGAAAGGCCACATCGAGCCTACTCCCACCAAGGAACAGACGTCGGATGGAGCTGTGCCCTGGGCTGTCACCATTAAACCCGTATCCTGTCCCCGGGTACCGTTTCCATACACCGCCATACGGTTTTACCTTTTGATTGGCAAAAAAAACAACTGAATTTAAGAAGCAAGAGACGCACGACGAAGCACCGCCGTCCCCGGAAAGGCGAGATTACCATTAGGATCACTGGTGTTTGTAAATCTGCGGAACCAGTCAAATGTTGGGAATGGTAGAATTCGGTTCGGAAAGTTCTTCCTTTAGCCAGATTTAGGGACGGCGGCCATCCTTGCTGCAGATAGCATTGACAAACGTGACTGAGATGACATCTAGTCGAATTACCCTGATCGACCCCCCCCAGAATTCGATGGTCGGAGGTCGGAGTATGTACTAGTATGACACCGACTTGGAAATAATGTAGCGAGGCCTTTTTTGTTTTTGGAAAATCGCTGCGCCATTGCTCCAAGGGTCGACGTCGGAGTTCTGGCCTCAGCACCTACGCGAGTTGTTAGATTGTCAGACTGGGCAGTTACAAACAACAGGGTTATGTGTAACGGACTAAGAACGACGACCATGTCAGAGGAGCATCCGATGCTGACCATAGAAGGGGCCGACATAGGTCGTTAAATCGGGTAGGGCAAAAGAAACCAATTTGGGTGAGGTGGAGCGTGGAAAGTGCAAAGAAATGGGTGGTCCATCCAGAAAACCAAAATCTCGTACGAGACACTGCGTGCGTGGTCATATCGTAAGTATCCATAAACCAAGCATACTCAAAGTACCTGCGGATTGGCGGACATGACTGATATGGGAAGGCAATGAACTCATGCACTGCAGAACGGAGAGGTAAGAAATGTTGTCCTTCGAGAAGAAACGTGACCATGCTCCCCAGAAGAGAGATTATGCTCAGAAAGAGTATGGATTGAGTCGAAAGGTGTGTGTGTTGTCACGTCGTACGATCCCCGCACAGAATCATGTCACGTGTAAAGGGCGTCAAGCTACGAACAGGTCTGATGCACGCATACAGCCAACCTTTCACATAGAAGTGCAGTCCCAAGAGGAATGATATGTCATTATAGCACGTGTCCCGAGTGCCTACAAGGCTGTATCCGATGCCTGCTGAAAGACAATTCTGGATAGAATAAGTACAGAGAGATTACGGTGAGTGCCGCTAACAACCTGGTCGGGTCTATGAATAGACCTTTGAAGGCGATGATGGTCTACACCAGAGTTCCTTCATTCTCCTCGACCGTTGAAGAGTTTCTAACGGGGTCTGGATTGCCACATTCAACATCCATGTGCAGACGCGAATAGGAGCATACCAAAATAGGGGTGTGCCTGCGCTTCACGAGCGGTCAGACGGTCCTGATGGTCGTAGCGGAGGAGCTTGTCCAGGAAATCGATGGCTTCGTTCGTGATATACCGTTGATTCTCGGAAGTAATAAAGCGAGTCCATGGTTTCCTCTGGTACCTGCGAATCGAGTATGGTGACGAGGTGCGTCTTAGTATCGTATGGCTTTACCCACCTTCCCAGGATCTCATCGTACTGTGCATCAAGCTCGATATCATATTTTTCAAGGTATGCGTATAGCTCGTCCGTTCCTAAGACCTTGGTAATTTTCACAAGCTGGTCGTAGTTATCATGGCCATGGAAGAAGGGCTCCTTTCTGAAAATCTGTAATTCATAGATTGGCGGAATTAATGCGCCTGACAAGCGGACAGCGTACCATTGATGCGAACATGCAACCAAAGCTCCACATATCCAGACTATAGTCATATTCTTGGAAGTCTACGAGTAACTCCGGTCCTTTGAAGTAGCGTGAGGCGACCCTCACATTGTACTGAGTCCTTGGATGATAGAACTCAGCCAAGCCCCAATCTATAAGTCGCAGCTGCAGCGCGCATCAGTTATCTGGAAGGAACTTGGCGTGATGCAAAGGTTCATGCCTTCCGCCGTTCATGATCAATCATGACGTTGTGTGGTTTCACGTCACGGTGCATGATGCCCTTGGAATGACAAAAATCCAATGCCTACCAGAATCAGAGTTAACGAGGTGATGGGAAAAAAGATCAACACAAAGCTACCTTCAAGAGCTCCAGCATGTAGAATCTAACATCCATGTCACTAAAACGAGGATAGAGGACCTTGAAGTCGATGTTGTTGACGTATTCGGTAATAAGACTGGGAATCTTTGACAACGGATCCCGCACGACGTCAAGCAGAGCGACGATGTTCGGTCCACCGGCGAGATTTTGCAGGATCTTGATTTCACGTTTGATTTTCTTCTTCTTGACTGGTTTTAGCACTTTGATAATACACTTTTCGTCATTTGCGATGTTGATCCCTTCGAAGACCTGAAGAAGATATTCGATGACGGAGGACGACGTGGCGCAAAAAATAAACAGACCTCGGAGTACTTCCCACGTCCCACCTTTCGCACGATTTCATAGTGGTCTTGAGATCCCCATTGCACTTGCAGGTTGTCTGGCAGGTATAAGAGACGACACACGCTAGACTGAACAGATCGTTCCAGGCTCACCATATTCGTGCCATGATGGACCAAGCTTCGCATTCACATCCGTATAAATCCGCGCTACCGAGGTGGCCGCTACACGACCCATCGTGGACCAACCGAGGAGGAACGTGGAGGTCGGAGCAGTCGTCACGAGAATCACTGAAGGAGAACAGATTTAGGCAACATTTTCCCACGCATCCACCTTTTCTGCTGACTCAGCCAGAGTGCCCTCTTTACATTTCGCCTCCAAGAGAAAGGATGACCCGTCCTCCGAAACACTGGCCCACTCATGTTCAGTACTTGACAGTTCCCCAATTCCACTCCTCAGTTTCGAGTGATGCCCTGTCGTTTCTGAGAGGAGGTAGCTCAAAGGGGATCTCGCTCACACCGGCCGCACAATCACTTGGTGTGATCCGTCCAATCATTGACCCTTCACACCCTGCCAACGGGCAGCATGGTCTATTCGCGGCTAGGAAAATTCCCGCGCGGACACTTATCGTCGAGTATATTGGGGAAGTACACTCGGACGAGCGACCAACATCTGACTACGATATTTCACTCTACCGCTTCCCAGGTGAAAGCGTTGGGGTGGACGCGGCCATCATGGGGAATGAGGCCCGATTTGTGAATGATTACCGTGGCGTACGACCAAAGCCAAACGCCCAATTCGCAGATCGGTGGACTGTTGGTGACCTCAGGATGGGTATCTGGAGTCTCTCCGAGGGGATAAGAAAGGGTGACGAAATCGTGGTGTCGTATGGGAAGGCCTGGTGGGCGGCTCGGTCACCCTCCTTAACTGGAATAGGGTCCGCGAAAACGTTTCGCATTGACTAGTTCATTGTTTCCCATTCACCCTTGCCTCTAGAGATAATGCATTACAACGGTACAGTAAACCTAAAATCAAGGATAGACCTGGAAACTTTAAAAGGGCGCCATGGGAATCAACATCAGTTTTGGCGATACTGTACGATGCGTTCTAGGCATTGCGCAGTTTGTCATGATGAAAGAGAACAATGGAGGAGCCGAAGGCGTAATCACCTCAGAATCCGGGGTGGCAAAGCCTGGTAGATGAGCCGGCAAACGTACGATCGACAATTTACGGGAAGCCGGTAACTACAGTGCCGCATCCGGGACAGGATTTCATAGAAAATCGGCATGTTACAAGGGCCGAGAGCGCAAGTGTTGATGAAACGGCGTTCTAATATGCGCAAGTTGCGCCAAGGTGGAATGCAATATTGTGGGCGGTAAGGGATTATGTGTTAATGGATAGATGATAGATGAGACCTCATGGCCTCGTGGGGCGCCAGCGGAGACAAGTCGCCGGGAATCCGAGGGTACGGAACATATTGTGTAAGAGTTGCCAGAAACAAGAAAAGTGAGCGAGTTGGAACTAGATGAGTGCCAGGAATTAATGATAAGGTGGCTGACAGCCGAGAGTTAGACGAGTGCGGTGCGATGACCCGGAACTGAATGTAATCCCGCGGAAACGGGTAAACGTCCTGCCACGCACGTGATGAGCCCCTCAACAACGCCAAATAATTAATCCATTTTCCCCGACAAACACACGCAAACAAACGCGACTCACGCGCCGCATTCTTCGACCTCGTCACGGTCGCCTCGCGTATGATGTCCCTCCGCTTGCCTTCTCAAGGGGTCCATTCCTTAATCTCATATTACTCATGTCCTCGCCGCCCTCCAATTAACCCTTCATCAATGAGGCGCTTGCTATCCCTCTATCATGTACGAGACCCCAAACTGCCAAATTGCACCCGCAATCAATTCAGCAAGGTGTCTTGCCATCCTTATCCTCCATTCTCATGACCCCTCTCATGCCCGTGGTCTTGCAGCGGTTTTTTCATGCATCTAGACCGCAATATGCCCCAAAAGACCCCTACCAAGTCCTTGGTGTGAACAGGGACGCAACTCCGGCTGAAATTAAGAAGGTCTACTTTTCCGTGCGTGACCGCCTTGACTCCTAGCGCGTGCCTTTCAGTTGACATCCAGCTCAGCTGGCCCGCAAATACCATCCAGATACAAACCCCGACAAGAACGCTCAGGACAAGTTTGTTGAAATTCAAGAGGCATATGATGTGTGTTACTGATCGCTGTAGTTGCCGCGGCTGCCCTGACCGGCCGCCTAGATTCTGAAAGACGAGAAGAAGAGGGCGGCTTTCGATCAGTACGGTGCAGCCTCTCAACAGCCCGGGTTTGACCCAGATGCATTTGCCCGCAATCCTTTCGCAGGCGGTTTTGGGTCGACATTTGGGCGCGGTGGTGGTGGTGGGCATTCTGACCTCTTTGATCAACTCTTTGGCGCTCTAGGAGGGAGAGGCCGTGGAGGTGCTTCTGCATTTACGCAGAATATCAGGGGTGCAGATATTGAAGCTAGCGTTGGAGTGAGCTTCATGGAAGCAGCAAAAGGCACCTCGCGGACCATCAAAGTGAACCCAATCGTCGACTGCAGTGCATGTACGGGAACTGGACTCAAAGCAGGGTCTCAACGCTCCAAGTGCCCTACATGTAATGGTTCAGGCACTAGGACATTTGTGATTGATAGTGGATTCCAGATGGCCAGCACGTGTCCGACTTGCCAGGGCGTGGGGACGGTTATCCCGCGTGGACACCACTGCCGGGAGTGTGATGGCATCGGTAAGGTAAGGGGCCGAAAGAGTGTCAAAGTTGATATCCCCACCGGTTAGTATTGTTCTCGTAAGCTCTCACAGCCTGATCACGACGCCCTTCGAATTCAGGAGTTGAGGACGGCATGACCATCCGAGTTCCCAATGCCGGCGATGCGCCTGACCATGGCAAGGGTCCTGCTGGCGACCTCCTCGTGCGTGTGAATGTTGCAGCTTCGAAAGTATTCAGGAGGCAAGGTTCCAATATCTACCACGATGCTCGTATACCCCTTCATACTGCCCTGCTCGGAGGAAGAGTCCGCGTGCCTACTTTGGACGGCGACGTGGACGTTCGCGTTCCTGGTGGGACCCAACAGGGTCAAGAAATGGTCCTCAAAAACCATGGGATTCAACCCGTGTTCGGCGGAGAAAAGGGTGACCTGTTCGTATCGTTCACAGTGCAAATTCCAAGGCAAGTTTGTCAGAGAGCGGCCTCATTGTTGTTCCAAATATGTTGACCAATCTCTCAGATCACTGACGGATCGCCAACGAGAAATTCTTCAGGAGTACGCTGATGACGTGGAAGGTCGAAGTACGAAGAAGGCCCGGAGCGGTAGCGCTGAGGCGGATGATTCGGCGTTCTCGACAAATTCCAATTCTCATGCGCCGCTCAATCATGCCAACGGTACGACACATTTCTCTTCCTCAGCCTCACCCGAGCCGGGCGACAATTGGTTGTCCCGCGTGCGGAGGAAAATCCGAGAGCTTACGCGGAGTTGATCGTTATTCTTATTCATCAAACGGCGCTCGCAGGTCATGAAGACGATACTGGATCGGGTACGCGGGAAAAGAGGAGGGCGACGGGATAAGGATAAGAGGATAACACGTAGAGCATTAAGATAGAGCAAATAATATTTATTTTTGGTGTGATTGATGGACGATTGATTGATATTGATTGAATTCAATAATTAATTATTTAAGATAAATGGGAAATTGCCACAAAGCCGCGCTCTGTCGGAGAGTTGTGTGTCCTTCGAAGGAAGTTGGTCGTATCGGCATCGAATGCGAATGCGCATACACCCACAACCACTCTCGACCTTCCCGATCTCACCTCCGGGGTGTGGGCGGCTGCCCCTGCTGCGTGTTTCTTTACGTCTACATCTATCGAAGCATTTGACGATCTCAGCTTGTGGTTCGGCTCTCGACCCCGCCACTGGCGGCGCCTCCCCTCCCCCTCTCGCTGTCCATACCCAGCCAACCACGGTAGCAGCCGCCGTCATGAATCCCAGGACGCAAACAAACCTTCTGCCTTTCTCGGTCAGAAGTCTCCATTTGCCACCTCGCCGTGGACTTTTTTTTCTCATTGAACTGTACCTCGTTTGCTCGGCTTTCTTTTTTCAATCAAGTGTCCAAAGAAACCATGAAATCCACGATACAAATTGAATATACTTTCTTGCCCCCATTGGTGACACTGAGCTTAGTGCAGATTTGGACATGGCAGATCGCCCTCCGCTCTAGTATCTCCAATGCCACCTCTTTTTTTCCCTAGATTTGAATTCATTCAACACCGAAACCTGAAGTAGACCTCCCCGTGCTCCTGCTCCCCGTACCTATAAAATGCTCCCGACAGTGAGTAGCGTCTGCTCAGCCTTGCAATCGCTTCCCAGAAATACCTCCCCGTCTAACCAACTCACATTGAAGCATCGATGTTTCATCTTCGCTGGCCCTCCCTTTCCGCAGCGAGCGGCGAGAGCACCCGTCGCGGGTCCTTGCTGTCGGACGGCAAGTGCGAGGCGGCATTTTCGTCTCCTGCTTCATCGAGCGCGGCGTCTTCCGCTACCCATCTTCCCGAAGCAGCAATCAAAAGTCAGACCCTCACTTGCTTTGTTGGGGAGAAGGAGACAGCCAAAAATCTTAATGGCCCACCCCGTTCTCGACCTTTGACCACTGTGCGGGTTCTGGCAGCTCACATTGGGTACGTGTCGCGTTCCTGATAGATAAGGGCTGCATTTGGTTCGATCTCACTCTCCGGCAGCGCCGCGTTGACTTTGTTCCTTGCGACAACTGATGCAGTACGTGTCAGTCTCCTCCTACGTTGCTTCTCCTGTTCACCGGCAAATAGACAATTGTATCCACATGCCTACCGACCATCATCCAGGTCTTTGATGGTTCACAATCGGAGTACACCTGGATCGGGGTAGCATATCTACTCACCCAAACGGCATGTCAGCCACTGTACGGAAGAATATCTGACCTGACCGGAAGGAAGGTCTGTCAACGCAAATTTGATATAGACATTTGGCAACAGCTAATTTGCCCTAGTGTGTACTTTTCTCAAGCATTCTCATATTTGCTCTCGGTTCCTTACTGTGTGGCGCTGCTCGCGTGCGTAATTCACTGAAGATCGCCTTCTCGTGGTAATGTTTTCCCAGGACTTGAAATGGCTGATTGCTGCACGTGCGATCTCTGGCATAGGGGGAGGGGGGATAGTGAGCTCTGTCTGGGTTATTACTTCGGAGCTCGTAGAAGTCCGCAATAGAGCCAAGTGGTCCCAAGCTTTGAGTGTCACCTGGAGTTGCTCAGCTATAGCGGGCCCACTACTCGGTGGAATATTTAGTGGTAAGCTGGACTTTCCGTAATCTGGTCTATATCTCCATTCTTATCGAGTTTGTCAGCTAAAGGTTCTTCCGCTTTAAGCTGGCGATGGGCCTGTACGTTATGGCACCCCTCAGGTTCGCAACGTATCGTGTCTAACCCACGCCTCCCTAGTTTTTATCAACATCCCGATCTGTTTTGTCGGGGCTCTTGTTCTGGCACTATCACTAAATGGACTCCAATTAGAAGGCCCACAGGGCGCCTCCTGGAAAGATTTCCTTCGCAGGTTTGATTTTGTTGGCCTGTAAGCAGCAATGTACTTCCCCCTCTTGACTAGATCGACTCCTAACGAAAACAGGCTTCTCTTCATGGGCAGTACATGTTGCATTATCGTCGGATTTAGCTTCGCGAGTGTTCGCGGCTGTGAGTCCCGATGCCTACCCTTCTTTCCGGAAATCCTATAATGCCGCGATCCAGGGACGGCCACCTCGACGCTTACGTTGATCGTAGTTGGCACTGCATTGTTAATTTCAGCTGGCATCCACGAGGTTCATACAACGCGTGATGCGTTATTCCCTCGGGCAATATTCAGCAATTTCAATATCAGTACGTCCGTGATTCCCTCCTTTGGTCCCATCTTCCCTGATGTGCTTCTAGTTATTATTCTTATTGTCAGTCTCCTTCACAACGTTGCTTTCAACACTGGAACATTCTATCTAGCTTTATACTACCAGGTACGAGCGCGCATCCCCTCATCAGAACATTGCGATATATTCCCATATCTTAGACTGTCAATGTGTCGATCTCAAATCTTCGCGCTGGAGTCCTGCTCCTTCCATATTCCCTGGGGTCATCCCTGGCATCGATGCCCGTCGCATGGCTCCTAGGCGCTATTCAGAGACGCACACACAGCACCGTTGGCCAAAAATGGGTCATCTCTGCGGGGTTATTCATCGCAACAACAGGGTTTGGCAAGTACCTTTTATTCATACGCCTCTCTTCTCATCGGGACCACTAATACTTTCTTCAGCACTCCTGTGGCTCCTTGGTCAAAATACCCGAATAATAATGCAATCTTTTCTCCCCCTGGTGGGAGGATTCGGCGTAGGAATGCTGTTCCACGCGCCATATCAGGCCATGACAAGCGCCTTGTCTCCAAAGGAATTGGCAGCAGGGACTGGTGCGTTTTTCCTTGTTCGTTTCACGGGCGCGACCATTGGCCTGGTATGTGTTCTTGTCACTACTTCGCATCTCCTTTGAGTTGAAATGTTCTTCCCAGTCCATAGCGGGGGCGATTTACGAAAACAGCATATACCGTAATGTTCTGCATGGAGCGTCCCTGGCAAATTCCTCGGCTTCCACGACTTTAGACCAGGTTCCCATCTCCATAACCATCACCGCGTTTCGGGTATGTGATAACCAAGACACCGCTCATTATTTAGCCATACTTAACTTTGAATTATCGCGCGCAGGATGTGTGGACCATGTGTGCGCCTTGTCTAGGGGGCGCTCTACTTGTACGCCCAATTTTCTTAGCGAACGGCCAGCGGGCCCCTGACGTCACGCCCTCACTTGCAGCTCTCCTTGTTCTTGCAACCAACGTTACTTCCCGCATCCGTATCTTCTGCAGGACCAGACACATCTAAATCGGATGCAATACATGAAACCAGTGAATATCAAACTTAATGCCAGCCGGGGTTGTGCTCGGGGCGGACATGTATCATGATCAAATAACCAGATCTTCGTAGAATGGAGCCATATTGTCTTAGCCCGCCAATCTCATCTGGATAGACGTCTTGTCCTTGTTTTGTGATGCTTGCCCTGCATTTCGAAAATGAACCGTGTGGTGGGAACGTGTTTGCAGGGTCCAATTCTCGTGAGACAGACCCACAACTCTGCCATGTGCACTCGGGCTCAGGCCACCTCGAAATTCACATGGCCGAAATCGATGTGAGGGAGATCTCAGAAACCCGGCCGGCGCCATAGTAGTACGACATATATGACGTGGGGGGGTTGTTGTCAGCCAGGCGCCAGGTACTCGCAGGCGGTAAGGTTGCGAATAGAAGCGCGCACTGG
>Ga0210393_10003832_pt1 | contig 11990 bp, 7 predicted proteins | sample IncBWC27OmetaG_FD_160068 | JGI IMG/M metagenome (GOLD analysis project Ga0210393, IMG submission 160068) | Forest soil microbial communities from Barre Woods Harvard Forest LTER site, Petersham, Massachusetts, United States - Inc-BW-C-27-O ... | reverse complement strand
GGCGCCGCAGGCCTATTGTGAGCATCCGACATTCCCGCCGAACTGGGGCGCCTGGTACATCTCGAACGTGCTCGATGCGCTGACCGCCAATCCGGAAGTCTGGGCGTCAACCGTGCTGATCGTGAACTATGACGAGAATGACGGCTTCTTCGACCACCTGATCGCGCCGACGGCGCCCACGAGCGCAGCCGACGGTCTGTCTACGGTCGACACCGTTAACGAACTCTATCCGGGTGTGCCGGGCGACGCGAGCTTCGCGCCCGGCCCTTACGGCCTCGGCGCCCGCCTGCCGTGCTTCGTCGTGTCACCCTGGAGCCGCGGCGGCTGGGTGTGCTCACAGGTGTTCGACCATACCTCCGTCATCCAATTCATCGAGAAGCGCTTCGGTGTGATCGAGACGCACATCACCCCGTGGCGTCGCGCGATTTCCGGCGACCTGACCTCGGCGCTGAATTTCAAGGCGGCTGACCCTAAGCCGCCGAAACTTCCGAACACCGACGATTTCGTCAGCTTCGTTTCCGGAGGCGTGCTGACGCCGGTGACGCAGGCAGTAATCGAGGCCGGCAAGCAGCCGGCGCCCAATATTCCGATCGCCGTGCCGGCGGTTCAGACAATGCCGACGCAGGAGCCGGGATCGCGGCCGGCGCGGGCCTTGCCGTATCGTTTGCAGGCTGATGCCACGGCCGACGCTGCCGCGCAGACCGTTTCGATCGCATTCGAGAACAACGGTACAGTCGGTGCGTTCTTTCATGTGCGTACTGCCGCAGGAGCCGAGAATACCGGACAGGGAACCGGTCCCTGGGGCTACACCGTCGACGCGGCCAAGCGCGTGCTGTCCGATCGCTGGAGCCCGACCGCGGGAACGAACTACGACCTGTCTGTGTACGGCCCGAACGGTTTTTTCCGCCGCGTCGCCGGCGGCTTGACTCAGACATCCGCGAATCTTGAAGTCCGGGCACTTGTGGAAATTGCCGGCGAGGTCATGCTCCTGCTCATCGACAACATCGCAAAAACGCCGACCACCGTCACCATCGCCAATCAATACGATCACCGCGAGCAGCATTTCCACTTGGACGCCGGCGGCCGCATCACCGTGCCGGTTGTGCTGGCAACCAGTTTCCGTTGGTACGATGTGATCATTACTGCCGGCACCGATCCCAGCTTCGTGCGCCACTACGCGGGCCATGTCGAAAACGGCTTCGACAGCGTCAGCGATCCCCACATCGGCGCCGGCGACTGATGCGCGGCTGAGACGCATGGCTGACAGCTGTGTGATCTCCAGTCAGTCAGCCAGCTCGAGCTTCTTGAGCAGCGCGCCGTAGCGCGGATCGCTTTGCAGGCCGGCGAGCAGCGGATCATAGGCAATGCCATTCAGGCCGCTGTCGCGCTGTTGATAGGCTCGCTCCAGCCATTCGAAGGCTTTGTCTTTCTCGCCGCGCCAGGCATAGACATCGCCGACCTGGTAGGCCATGTCGTTGGCGTGCTTGGCGATCAGGTCCTTGAGCGCCTGCTGCGACTGCTTCTCGTGGCCGTTGGCGTGTTCGATCATGGCATCGCCCATGCGGCGCACGCCGTCACCGCCCAGCTTCTGAAACTCCGCCAGTGCGTCGGTAAGCCTTCCTTGCAGCATGTCGAGTTGCCCGAGCCCGAAGTGAAAGGCATCGTTGGACGGCGTGATGGCCAGTGCGCGCTCAAGGGCGTGGCGCGCCGCCGGGTAGTCGCGGTTCTCGGTGAGAAACAATCCCACATTGGCCCAGGCGTAACCGTTCAAGGGATCGAGTTCGATGGCCTTGTTCATCGCCGCGATCGCCTGGGGTATTTTGCCGAAGGCCGCGATCTGCGCGCCGTACAAGCCTTGCACTCGGCTGTCGCCGGGCGTGAGCGCCACCGCCTGCTCGCTATCGGCGCGCGCGCCGGCGAAGTCCAAAGTCTCCAGGCGCAGTTGCGCCCGCGCACGATAGGCATCGACGAGTTGCGGGGCCAGGTTGAGTGCCTTTTCCGCGGCCTCTCGCGCTGAGGAAAATCGCGCCGCGTCCTGGGTGGAAGTGGCAATGGCCGTTTCGGCGAACGCCAGGCCCGCGTAAGCCGCCGCAAAGCTGGGATCGAGTGCGATCGCGTGGCGGTAGGCGGCAACGGCCCGTTCAGTGTCCTCCAGATTGCCGCGGCGGCCGAATTGCCGGGCCAGCAGAAACTGGTTGTAGGCTTCGGGATTGTCGCTGCGATGGGGATCCAATCCCTGGGTGGGCAGCAGTTTGAGCTTGAGCGCCGCGACCACAGCGGCGGCGATTTCGTCCTGCACCTGGAAGATGTCTTTCACGTCCCGATCGTAGGTTTGCGACCAGAGTGACAAGCCGCTGTCGGCGCGGATCAGCTGTGCGGTCACGCGTACCGCGTTGCCGGCGCGGCGCACGCTGCCCTCGAGCACGTGAGCGACACTCAACGTCGAGCCAATCTCCGCAATCGGAGTCTCCTTGCCGCGAAAGTGGAAGGATGAAGTGCGGGCGATGACCTGCAGGTCATCAATTTGCGCCAGCGAGGTGATCAGTTCCTCCGACAGTCCGTCGGAAAAGTACCCTTGGTCCTTCTTCTCGCTCATGTCCAGGAACGGTAATACCGCGATGGATTTTTCGCTGACGGGCCTCCTGGCATTGAAGTTCGTACCGTGATCGGCGGCGCGACGCTCGAAATCATAGACAGCGGTTGCCAGCACGGCGAGGGCCGCCGCCGCCGTGACCGAGACAACCAGGCGATTGCGGCCGAGGAATTTTTTGAACCGATAGATGAGCCGGGGCGGCTGTGCTGAGACGGGCCTGCCATCCAGGTAGCGTTGTATGTCATCTGCCAATGCGGCGGCGCTCGCGTAGCGAGCTTGGCTGTCCTTCGCCAGCGCCTTGAGCACAATTTGGTCCAAGTCCCCGCGCAGCTGCCGGGTCAGTTGCTCATGGGTGGTGGCGCGTGTGCTCCACGCTTCTTTGACCAGCTGCGTGCTGGGTTTGTGGACTTCGGCCGCCGCGATGGCGTGCTCGAGCACGGTTTGCGAGGCACCCGCATTCAAGCGATAGGGCCGGGCACCGGTCAAGATTTCAAACAGCACCACGCCCAAGGAATAGATGTCGCTCTTGGCGTCCACCGGATCGCCCCGCATCAACTCCGGACTTGCGTAAACCGGCGTGAGCGCATGTCCGTACACCGAGGTGAGCGGCGTCTGGCCCGCCGTTGCGCCGTTGTCCAGCAGCGTCGCCACGCCGAAGTCCAACAGCCGGGCTTCGCCTGATTTTGTGACCAGAATGTTGGAGGGCTTGAGATCGCGATGGATGACTTGGCGGTCGTGCGCGTACTGCACCGCCTCGAGCACTTGCAGAAACAATCGCAGCCGCTCGCGCAGTCCCAAGCGCTGCGCATCGCACCAGTCCGTCAGCAACTCGCCCTGCACATACTCCATCGACAGGTAGGGCAGACCTGCCGGATCAAAGCCGGCGTCATAGAGCCTGGCGATATGCGGATGCTCCAAACCGGCGAGAATGTCGCGCTCGCGCGCGAAGCGCTGTTCCAGATCGCGGCGCACCCACGTCAGCGAGGGCAACTTCAAGGCCACGTCGCGCTTGAACGCGCCGTCGGCGCGTTTCGCGAGCCAGACTTCAGCCATGCCGCCGGCACCCAGCAGTCGAATCAACTCGTACGGACCCACCCGGTCACCGGGTTGCAGACCGGTCGATGCGGGGCCGCCGCGCTCATTGTCGATGCCCGATTCAAGCAAGGTGTGGAAGCTGCCCAAATCCGGCGGGTAGAACTCGGGCAGCAGCGCCTGGCGCAAGGCCGGGAGCAGGTCCGCGTATTCCCGCCCAAGCGTTTCCAGCCAGCGGCGCCGTCCGGCATCATCCAGAGGCAGCGCCGCATCGAGCAGGCGGCTCATCAGTGCCATTTGGGGGGCCGTAAGCCGCATTCGCCTCCCTATGAATTGACGTTGGGCTGCACGTTGTGGGCTGCAATTTAGCGCATCCACACGATAAAGAAGCGATAAATTGTCGGGGTCGGTAAACCCGGTAAGTCACGGAGCTCAAAAGTTTTGGCGCGCTCTAAAATATTCGCCGATCTGTTTCTGCCCGGCCGAGCTAAAAAGGCGAAGGCCGCCCGCCCGGCCGCTCCGGAGGACAATCCGGCGATCCAGGAAATCTGGCATGTCGTCGGCGCGATTCCGCGCGGCCAGGTGTCGACTTATGGCGCCGTTGCGCGCGCCGCGGGACTGCCTGGGCGCGCGCGCCTCGCGGGCCGCGCGCTGCGCCTGGCACCCAAAGCCCTGCACCTTCCCTGGCATCGCGTGGTCGGTGCGGGTGGCCGCATCGTGTTCCCAAGGCTTTCGCTCGCGCACCGGGAACAGACCCGGCGACTGAAGGCGGAGAAAGTCCTGGTGAAGGACGGCCGCGTGAGCCCTGCTTTCATGACCACGCTCGAGATCAAGTAGCGCCTAGCAAAACCGAGCTGCTCGGCTGCGTTCCGTCGATATGTTTCCAGATGGCAACACTTTTGTACAAATTGATAACAATACAATTCTCGCTGCGCCGGTTGCGGTCTCTGGTCAACTGCTACCATTCTTGGTAGCTCCACTAAAGGGAGTTAAGTACCTTCGTCACAGAGGAAGTGCCCATGCGTATTATCCCCTCGCGCCGCTCCACATCTGTCGCCGCAACGATAGTTATCTTCGCCGCACTCATCCTGCCAACACACCGCGCTCTCGCAAGCGACCTCCTCGGTCTGTATATCGGCGGGGCCGTGGGACAATCACAGGTTGAAGCCAATGTGCCGACCGTCGGCGACTTCAGGGAAAACCACTCCGCCTTTAAAGTGATGGCAGGAATTCGACCCATCTCCCTGATCGGCGCCGAACTCTCGTACGTTGATTTCGGCCATCCAAGCGGCAATATAAACGGCGTCCCATCAGACGTCTCCGAGAAGGGCGCCGACGCCTTCGCGGTGCTCTACCTACCTGTGCCCGTAGTCGATGTATTTGTGAAGGCAGGCCTCGCTCGGCTTCAGAGTACGACGAATTCGGGGTTAAGAATCGGAGTTGGTGCGTGCACATTCACGGATCCCAACTGTGGTGCTGCGCTTTTTCGATTGGACCGAACCAATACGAGCTTTGCGGCGGGCGCTGGAGCGCAGTTCAAGCTCGGCACTTGGGCCGTGCGCGCCGAATACGAACGCTTCAACGTAGCCGGAGGAAATCCAACCCTGCTATCGGTAGGGGTTACTTGGACCTTCTTGTGATTTCCCAGCGCAGGGCGGCCAGATCACCACCATGAGGATTTCGACCGTCACCTTATTGCGTGCGCGTCAACTCACCGCACGGAACAACGGCAGTGAGATCAAGAGTTCCTTGGCGCCGTTCCACATGACCTGAATCCCGATGCAGAACAGCAGAAACGCCGACAGCCGCACCACGATGGTCGTGCCGGTGACGCCGATCCATTGGGCGAGGCGCGCGGAATTTCGATAAAACAAATAGATCAGCGCCGACAGCAGCGCCGTGGCCGCCAGGGTTTCGACGAAGAATTCGAGCGAGGAGGCGTGAAAGCCGCTGGGGCGGCCGGCACCCAAGGAAATCGCCACCGAGATGGTGCCGGGGCCGGTGGTCAAGGGCATGGTGAGCGGATAGAACGCCAAGCGGCTGGGTGCGACATCCATGGACTTAGGCTCGGGCGTTTCGCTGCGCCGCTGCTCGGTGGCATCGGGGGCATTGAGCATGCGCAGACCCGCGGCCGCGACGATGAAGCCGCCGGCCACCCGCAACACAGGTAAGGTGACGCCGAAGAATCCCAACACGTACGCGCCGATGTACAGCGACGCGGCCACGATGCAGAAGGAATAAATCGCGACCCAGCGCGCCGTTTGCGCCCGAGTCTTATGCTCCAGTTCGCGGGTCGCGCCGAAAAAAATGAACGCCCCCGACAACGGATTGACGATGGAGAACAGCGCGGTGAACGTCAACAGAAAAGTCGAGAAGGACGACAGACTCATAGGGCGCGCATTCTATCGAATATCGAATCGGCCGCTAGGGCGTTCGCGTCGCTTCGAGAATGGCCTTCACCAGGGGTTGCGGAGAATAGCCGGCCGAGTAAGGCGTCAGTCCTAAGCGCACGATGACCAATTGACGCGACTTGATGATGGCGACGTTCTGGCCGTCGTGTCCGGACATCCAAAAGGTATCCGCCGGGATACCGAAGGCCGCGTCCGGATTCACGCCGGGCGTCGATGCGTCCGAGCCCCACAGCCAGGTTTGTCCCCGCCCGTACTGTCCCCGGGATGCCGCCACCGGTGTGGCCATCATGGCGACGTAGCCTGAGGGGAGTAATCCGTGTCCCTGCCAAACTCCGTCTTGCAGCAGGAACTGTCCATAGCGGGCCCAGTCGCGCGCGGTGGCATACATATAAGAAGAGCCAACCAGCGTGCCGTGCTCATCCTGCTCGATGGTGGCGCTGGTAACCCCCAAGGGCCCAAACAGCCGTGCTTTGATGAATTCGGCGAGGTCCTCGCCGGCGGCATCCTCGGCGATGCGCGACAAAATCACGGCGGTGCCGCTGGAATAGCTCCAGGCTTCGCCGACCGGGTGCGCCAAGGGTTGCCCCTTGGCGAATGCCGCCATGTCCGGCTGCAGGTACAGCATGCTGGTGACATCGGAAACCGCGCCATAGGCTTCGTTCCATTGCAAGCCGCTCGACATGGCGAGCAAATCGCTGAGGCGAATGCGCTCGCGGCCATCGGTGCCCGGCCAGAAACCTGATTGATCCAACTTGAGTTTGCCGTCCTTGACCAGCATGCCGATGACACCGGCCATCACCGTTTTGGTCATGGACCAGCCGAGCAAGGGCGTGCCGGCGTTGAAACCCGGTGCGTAGCGCTCGGCCACGATGCGGCCGTGATCGACCACGACAATGGCGCGCGCGCCAACCCCTGCGAGCGCGTCGTTCTCGAGAACGCGATCCAGACTTAGGTCGGTGTGGACGGCGGTCCCGTCGGGCCACGACGCGGCAGACGACAGGTCCGGGGCGGTGGCGCCCGGCGCCGGCGCCGCTGCGGACAGGGGCGCCGCGGGCTCAAGATCGAGCTGGCCGTCCGGTACCACGGTGCAGCCCTTGCCCGGCCGCCACCGTGCCAGGCCGTCGCCGATGAACCCTAAAAAACCGGCGCGCACCACGCCGCGCTCGTGGTCCACCGACACCCGCATGAACTTGAGCAGTGCAATCCCCGGCGCCTGCACATCGAGGCTCAAGACTTCTTCCGGGTTGCGTGCCGCGAGAAACACATTGGAGCAGACGATCTTGGCGGAATAGTTGGCGCCCACGCGCAGCAGCGCCGGGGGCTTGAGCCACAGGAGCAGCGCCGCGGCCATGAGCAACAGCAGCAGCGCGCCTAACGTTCTTCGCAGTATTTTCATAATCTACCAGTTGAGCTCCGCCATCAGGGCCGCGTAGGTGTTGATGCCGTCCCACAGGTTCTGCAGCCTTAAGTTCTCATTGGCGGCATGTTGGTTGTTGTCGTGATTGACGATGGGCAGACAAATTATGGGGGCGGCAAACACGTCGGCGAACATGTACAGCGGCACGCTGCCGCCGGCCATGGGCAGCACCACCACTTTCGCACCGGCCGCTTTGGATGCGGCAGCGATGACGGCTTTGGCCGCCGGTGTGGACATGTCGGAACGCAGCGCGGGGTAGCCTGCGTCCCACACCAAGCGCACGATGCGGGGTGCCTTAAGGCGGGTGGCAAGATCCGGCTCTTCGCTGACGATGCTCCAGCCGTGCGCGCTCAAGAAGTGCTCGACCGAGGCGCGCACCGCGGCGGGGGTTTGATCGGGAACCAGGCGAAAATCCAGTGAAATGACGGCGTTTACGGGAATGGCATTGGCCGCCGAGTCGCCGACCTGGCCTGAGCGAATGCCGCGGATGTTGAGCGCCGGGCGCATGATGCTGGCGGGCAACTCTTCGCTGCCCTCGGAGCGGCCGATGCCGAACTCGCGCTTCAAGGCATCGCCGACGGGCGGCAGATCGTTGAGCGCCGCCTGCTCCGCGGGCGTGATGGCGCGCACGCTGTCGCTGAAACCGGGAATGGTGATCTTGCCGTTGTCATCGCGCATTTGCGCAATCAGCGTCGCCGCCATGGCGGCCGGATTCGGCACCCAGTTGCCGTAGTGGCCGTCATGCAAGGCGCGCAACGGTCCGTACACGGTGGCTTCCAGGCTCATGACGCCGCGCGCGCCGAAGTACACCATGGGGCGGCGCGTTTGATGCACCGGACCGTCGCCGATGAGAAATAAATCCGCGGCGAGCAAGCTCTGATTGTCATGCAGCGCCTTGGCGAGGTGCGTCGAGCCGGCTTCTTCCTCGCCCTCCCACAGCACCTTGATGTTCACAGAAGGGCGCGTGTGCGTGGCCTTGAGCGCATCGTATGCGGCCAGGAATGCGGCGATCGAGGCCTTGTCGTCGCTGACGGCGCGGCCGAAGAGGCGCCATTCCGGATCGAACGGCGGGGTGGCCTTTTTCCAGTCGACATCGCGCGCGGCGTCGGTCAGCGCATGCTCACGCATCACGGGGTCAAAGGGATCGGAGCTCCATTGCGAGGGCGTCACCGGTTGGCCGTCGTAGTGGGCGTAGAACACCGCCGTGCGTTTGGCACCGGGGGTCTTAAGAGAGCCGAAAACGGCCGCCGGCGTGCCCATCCCGGTGATGAGTTCCGACACCTCGAAACCGCGCTGTTTCAACGCCGCCTCGAGCGCATGCGCGGTGGCAGCGATGCCGGCCGGATCGGCCGCCACGCTCTTCAAGCGCGTCAGCGCTGTCAGCTCCCCCACGATGGCGGCCTCATGCGCGAGGGTGTATTGCTGAACTTTGGATCGCAAATCCACAGCGTGGGCCGACAGCGAAACAAAAGCGGTCAAAATCAAGGCGGTGATGCGGATGATGCACTGCACGTTTTTCTTCCCTTGGGACTTCCGTTTGGACGGGCGCGGTCGTCTCAAGTATCTTAACAAGCCTAAAGGGGCTCAGGACGAATGCCTCGGGATGGATCGAAGGAGCGGGATGAAACATCTGAAGCCTATAAGCGTGGCCGTGAGTGTGGCTGTCCTCATCAGCTGCCTATCGTCCGCGCGGGCGACGCCCACCGACTTGCAATTCAATCAAGTCGTGGAGGATTTCGTGTTCGGCACTCTGGCGTTGTCGCCCACCACGGCGACCGGCATCGGCTACCACCGGCACCACGGGGCCGTGCTCGATGACATGCTGGAGGACTTCAGTCCGGCCGGGATCAAGGCCTCGCTCGGACTGCTCGGCGATATCGAGGCCCGCATCGCCAAGTTGGATTCAAAATCCTTGAGCGCGGAGCAGCGCGCCGACATCGACATCATGCACGACGCCATCGAGGCGACGCGGCTCGACGTGGAGGACATCCAGAGCTACCGGCACAACCCGACGACGTACGTCGAACTCATCGGCAATGCCCTGTACACGCCCTATGTGCTGCATTTCGCCGCGGCGGATGAGCGCTACAAGCACATCATCAAGCGCTTGAAACTGATTCCGCAGCTCTTGGCCCAAGCCAAGGAGAATCTTCAGGACTCCCCCGAGATCTGGAACAAGGTGGCGCGCGAGGAGAACGCCGGCAACGTCGAGCTGATCGAGGGCGTGCTGCGTAGCGATTGCCCGGCGGCCTTGGTTCACGACTATGGACAAGCCGCGACGCCGGCGCTGGATGCGCTGCGCGGCTTCAATATCTGGCTCGACACCTCGCTGTCGAAGAAGACCGCCGACTGGCGCTTGGGCCCAAAGCGTTATGCCCAGAAATTCCGCTTCGTGCTGGCCACCGGCAAGACCCCGGAGGCGCTGCTTGCCGAGGCGGAAGCGGATCTGGCGAAAACGCGCGATGAGATGGTGCAGCTGGCCAGCCCAAAAACCGTCGAGCAGGCGCTGGCCGATGTGGCACTTCATCATGCGACGCCCGCGACCTACATGAGCGCGGCCAAGCAGTCGCTGGCGACGGCGACGGCCTTCGTCAAATCGAAGGATTTGGTGACGCTGCCGCCGAATGCGAATCTGCAAGTCATCGAGACGCCGGTGTTCATGCGCGGCATCTACGGCGTGGGCGGCTTCAATCAAGCCCCGGCGCTCGAGCCGAAGCTGGGCGCTTTTTATTGGGTGACGCCGATTCCGGATTCCTGGCCGCAGTCGCGCATCGATTCGAAGCTGCGCGAGTACAACGATTCAGGTCTGCAGCACTTGACCGTTCACGAGGCGATGCCCGGACACTATGTCCAGGCCGAATATGCGAACAATGTGCAGCCTCGATCGCGGCGCCTGCTGCGCAGCATCTTCGGCAACGGCCCCTATGTCGAGGGCTGGGCCGTGTACACGCAGCAGCTCATGGCCGAGCAGGGCTACCTGAGCGACACCCCGGGTTACCGTTTGACGCTGGCGAAGCAAAAGGCCCGCGTGCTCGCCAATACGATTCTGGATGTGCGCCTGCAAAGCTTGGGAATGACCGACCGGCAGGCGCTGGAGCTCATGACCAAGGGCGCGTACCAGGAAACGGAAGAAGCCACCGCCAAGCTGCAGCGCGCGAAACTCTCGTCCTGCCAATTGCCGACCTACTACGCGGGATACAAGGGATGGCTCGCCGTGCGCGAGCATTTCAAGAACACGCACGGCGATGCGGTGAGCTTGAAGCAATTCCACGAGGACGCTTTGCGCGAAGGAGCGGTTCCGCTGCCGGTGCTGGATGAGCTTTTGAACTGATCGCGGGTCTTTAACTTAAATCCCTTTGACTTATCGACGCCAAAACCGGGTGTCGCCGCGCGCTCACGTCGGCTCGCGGCGACATCCTTTCGCGCGTCCTGTCCCCGTACCATGGCGTCATCGAATTTTCAAAACGGGTGCCGTGCGTGACGACCAAGCTGACGTATGCCGATGAGGCCGCTTCGAGCAAAACGCTGGAGGCGTTGGCGCAGGTCATCAAGGCCCTGGCGCCGGAGGTTTCCAGCGTCTCGTTCCATGACTTCGCCGCCGACACCTTGTGGCTGAGCGAGGATTTCTTGCTGCCCGAGGATCATCAGTTGGTGGAGGATTCGCTCTCCAGCGATGCGGGCGGAAATCTCGATGCCAGTTATGCGCCCCGCGAAGACGGCAGCTATACCCTGGCGATTGCGGTTCGCGATCCCGCCGGCGCCATCAACGGGGCGGTGCGCATGAGTGTCGATGCCGGCATGAAGGACACGCGCACCGGGGAGACGCTGCAGCAGAAACTGGCACCGGTGTTCGTGTGCCTGTCGGCGGAATTCGAACGCCGCCAGGGAGTCGCGCTGCCCACGGCTGAGGAAACCGCGGAGGGCGTGCAGATCGAGAATGCATTGCATGCCGAACGCTTCGAGCTGTTCCTGCAGCCCATTTGCTCGCTGCATGAGAATCTGGGTCTGGGGCATTACGAGGTGCTGCTGCGATTGCGCACCGCGGACGGCCGATTGATTCAACCGGCGGAATTCTTCACCCGCGCCGCGCAGCAGCGCCTGATGCCCAACATCGATCGCTGGGTGGTGCGGACCCTGCTCGTTTGGCTGGCCAATAACCGCAAGCTGTGGGCGCGGACGCCTTCCGTGTTCTCCATCAATTTATCGGCGCAGTCCATCGCCGATGAGGAGTTCATCAGCTTTGTGGAAGCCTGCGTGATCAAGAGCGGGCTGCCGCCCCAGGCGCTGTGCTTCGACATCACCGAGCGTTTCGCCTCCTCGGACAGCGTCGGTGTGAGCGAATCCATGCGGCGGCTCGAGGCTTTGGGCTGTGAGGTGGCGCTGGATGATTTCGGCGCAAATGCGCCCTCATACGGCTATCTTCGATCGGTACCGGCGCATTATTTCAAGATCGACAGCTCGCTGGTCGGTGCGGCACCCACCGATCGGGTGGCGCGGGCCATGATTTCCGCCATCGTGCGCATGGCGGGCGACTTAG
>Ga0210393_10003828_pt1 | contig 11994 bp, 9 predicted proteins | sample IncBWC27OmetaG_FD_160068 | JGI IMG/M metagenome (GOLD analysis project Ga0210393, IMG submission 160068) | Forest soil microbial communities from Barre Woods Harvard Forest LTER site, Petersham, Massachusetts, United States - Inc-BW-C-27-O ... | reverse complement strand
ATTCTCACGGGCATACTCTTCGGACTCGCCCCTGCATGGCAGGCCACTCGCACCGACGTCAACACCGCCCTCAAGGACGCCGCCTCTTCCGCCACCCGCCGCCGCAAAGGCCTCGCCGGCAGGTCTATCGTCGTCTTCCAGGTCGCGCTCTCCATGCTGCTCGTCGTCGGCGCCGGCCTCTTCGCCCGCACGTTGATCAACCTCAACACCACCAGCCTGGGCTTCGATCCCCACAACCTCCTGCTCTTCTCCATCCAGGCCCCGCCGGCCCGCTATCCCGCGCCCCAGGACATCGCCCTCCACCAACGCATCGAAGACCGCCTCGCGCAGGTCCCGGGCGTCCAGTCCGTCACACTCATCGAGAACCCTCTAATCGCCCACAACAGGTCCGACACATCGTTCTGGCCCACCGGCCAGCCCAAGCCCACAGGCGACGATGTGGATCGCGATGTGAACGGCGTCGGTCAGAGTTTCTTCGAGACCTACCGCGTCCCTATCCTCTATGGCCGAAGCTTTGGCCCCGCAGACACCGCGACCTCCCCGCTCGTCGCAGTCATCAACCAGAGTCTCGCTCAGAGCGTCTACCCCGGCATCGATCCGGTCGGCAAGACCTTCAACACGAATCTGCACCTGGGCGATCACGAAGCCATCTACCAGATCATCGGTGTCTCCGCTGACGCCAAATACGATGCGCTGCAGGAGGACCCGCCCCCCACCTTCTACACCCTCTACCGCCAGGCCAAAGCGGAGCAGTTCATCACCTACACGATCAAGACTGAGCTCTCTCCCGCTGCCATCCTCCCCGCTCTCCGCAATGCCGTCGAGTCCATCGACAAGGACCTCCCACTCCGCGACATCCGCACCCAGACCGAACAGATCGAAGACAGCATCTCGCAGCAGCGTCTCTTTGCCACCCTCACCGCTGGGTTCGGCGTCCTGGCCCTTGTCCTCGCCTGCATCGGAATCTACGGCATCATGGCCTACAACGTTGCCCGCCGCACCAGCGAGATCGGCGTTCGAATGGCCCTCGGCGCACGCACCCGTCAGGTGCTATGGATGGTTCTCCGTGAAAGCTCTTCGCTCGCGCTCTTTGGCGTCGCTCTTGGTCTCGCCACGGCCTTCGGCCTCACGCGCTTCGTCCGCAGCATGCTCTACGGACTCCAACCCACAGATCCCGCCACGCTCATTCCTGCCGCACTGCTCTTGCTGGCCATCGCCATCGCCGCAGGCTATGGTCCGGCACGCCGGGCCTCCCGCATAGACCCTATGCAGGCCCTGCGGCACGAATAGTCAACGTGGAAATCTGAAATTCGTGCGATCGAGTAATGTCCCAATCCATGTCACTCTTGCTCGAGCAAGTTGCAAGGTCTTGCGGACGGATGCATAACCTTGCGCATGCCTCAAGCCGCAAGCAACTCTCCTGTGGGAAGCGAGGAAAAAATCAAAAATATTTCTGAAAAAGTTGGCAAATTCTTAGCGTTTGAAATCGACCACAAATCGTGCCGCATTCACCATGGAATCCACCACAACTTCACCACAAAAAACCACCGCTGCGCACCACATTTTTCCAAAACCACCCTCGAAAACACGAGCAAAACCGCGGTCTTCCCCCGCCCAGCCACGCCCAGTATTTTTTTTCCGAAAACTACGCAGGATTTTTTGAAAAATTCCGCATCCCGAGCACATGGAAATCCTTGAGCCCGGCCTTGAGCACATAGACCAGCCTGTTGTTTCCATTCGGGTCGGTCGGCCGCAGAAAAAATCCCGCCTCCAGCACAAAGTCCCTGGTATTGCTGATGATTCCTTCAATCATCTCGCCATCGTAGAAGTAAACTCGCACCCAGAGACCTGGCACAGTCGGCGCATGTTCATGAAAATGCAGGGCCCTGTGGCGAAGGTCTCCGTCGAAGGTCTTGACGAAGAAGACCGCCTTCGCGTCCTTCGTAGACACATCTTCCACGGTGTTGGAATCCAGCAGCCTCAGTCGAATCGAATCAAGCGGATAGATAGGGTCGTTTCGCAACAGTTGTTCGATCGACCCTAGCTCACTCGGCTCCGCCAGCCCTCTGACGGCATGGTTCTCATAACGGATCACGACGCGATAACTATCAGACAGCTCTTTGTCGGCCTTCTTCGACACTACGACGCGTGGTTCCGCGGCGACAGATCGTATTGCTTGATCTTGTACAGGAGCGCCTTGTAGCTTATCTGCAGATCGTTTGCCGCGGCCTTCCTGTTCCATCCAACCCCCTCCAACACCTGTGCAATTGCCGTCGACTCCGCATCACCCTTGAGGTTGCGGACCATCGCCTTTAGCCCGGCGCCGTTCGGCACCTCCTGTGGGGCCGCCACCGCGCCCTGATATGCAGTGGAAGGGGAAAGCTCTTCGACAATCGACCTCTCGTCCCCAAGCACCAGGTAACGGTTAACAACGTTCTCCAACTCGCGCAGATTGCCCGGCCATGAGTGTTCGGCCAGCACGTTCAACAGGTTCGCCGAGAACGGCAACGGTTCCCGTCCATAGCGCTTGGCTCCCTTGCGCATGAAGTACTCGGAAAGTACCGGAATCTCCTCCTTGCGCTCCCGCAGCGGCGGAATGCTTAGAGTAAAACCGTTGAGGCGATAGTACAGGTCCTCACGGAAGCTCTTGTTAGCCATGGCTTCCTTCATGTTGATGTTGGTGGCTGCAATGACCCGGACATCTACCTTCATCGGCGATCGGCTGCCCAGTCGCGAGAACGTTCCGTCCTGTAACACCTGCAGCAGCTTGGCTTGCAGAATGGCCGGCATCTCGCCGATCTCGTCGAGAAAGATGGTCCCTCCGGTGCAAATCTCGAACTTGCCCGGCTTGGTCTTTACTGCGCCAGTAAACGCGCCCTGCTCATAGCCGAACAGTTCGCTCTCCAATAGGTCGGCCGGTACCGCCGCGCAATTGACCTTCAGGAAGATGTTCTGGCTGCGCGCGGACATCTTGTGGGTATAGAGCGCGAGAATCTCCTTGCCGGTGCCGCTCTCTCCAAGGATCAGAAGAGGAATATCGGCGCGGGCCACAAGCGCCGCCTGGGCCTCCAAATCTCGCATCCGCTTGCTCGAACGCACAAATGAGTGCGTTTCGTTAAGGGGGATTTCCTTCAAAGCATCAGCGGCCGGCACGTTCTTGTCGGCAGAGGCAAGATGCTCCTCAATAGCTTGCTCGACATCGCTGCCGATAAACGGCTTCATCACGATGCCGCGGACCCCGAGCCGGATCACCATCTCCAGGTCACGCAACTCGGCCGAGCACGACAGGACGATCACTGGAAGATACGGCTTCGTGCAGCGGATGTGAGTCAAAAGCGGCAGAGGGTCTCGGCTGGTGTGCAGCGCAAGCAGAAGAAGGTCCGGTTGTTCGGCCTTCTCCAGCCGTTCCAGAAGGGCCTGCTCCTCTGAAAATAGGCTGAGGGAGTACTGAGACCCAAGGGTCAACCGAAGATAATCGAGTACTGCAAGGTCAGGCTCCAAGATCAGAATCTGGGCCCGCGACCTGGCGCTCGACTTCAAGGCAGAAACCGGATAGGACAGCGCAGCTGACATACAATTACCCCTATTTCGCCGGTTTGAATTCTATTGCCCAAACCTGGCGATAATTCTCAATCCCTGCTCGTTTCTGAATCCAACTAACACATCTCAAACGATTGAAGCAGTCGCAAAGTGGGGAGTCTTTGCGACATCATCCTCAGCGAATTTTAGATTGTCTAACGACTTTTGACATAAAAATGTTAAGAACTTTGCCGACAAAAGAGATAAAGGTTTTCCACTCCCTATCCCAAGTAGGCCTAGCTTACATGGTAGTCGGCACACTGGAACGAAAAAATAGGGATTTTTTTCACTAGGTTACTTTGGTTGTAGAGGGCCCAGTGACCTTGAGATTTGACGTAAAATTGTAATTTCACCGTATCTCAAAGCCTTTTCAGCGGCAGGTTCCCCCTTTCAAACGCCCAGGTTATCCTCCTTTTTCCCTCTTGCGTCTAATGATTGGCGATTAACGTGCAGGTGTGAAGCGTATTGCAAACTTTGCGGGTCTGCCCAACGCCGATAGGAAAAAATGACATTGGTTCATAACGCCGAATCCGCCGCCTCTCTCAACCTGCCTCCGCTGGACATCATTTTCGGCAAGACCGCCGCGATGCAGGCCGTTCGAAATAAGCTGGAGAGGGTAGCGGAGACCGATGTCCCCGTCCTCATCCAGGGCGAGAGCGGCACGGGAAAGGAGATTTGCGTGCGCCTGCTGCATGCCTTTTCCATGCGTGCGCGCGGATCTCTGGTCAAAGTCAGCTGTCCCGCCATTCCCCACTCGCTGCTCGAAACCGAGCTCTTTGGCTATGAAAAGGGGGCGTTTACGGGTGCGATGTCGACAAAGCTCGGCCGTGTCGAGCAGTCGCACAACGGCACGCTCTTTCTGGACGAGGTCGGCAGCCTCGATCTGGCGGTCCAATCCAAGCTGCTCCAAGTGCTGCAGGACGGTACCTTCGTCCGAGTGGGCGGTCATGAACCCCGTTCCATCGCCACACGACTGGTTTCGGCCTCCAACAGCGATCTTCGCAACCAGGTCGAGGAGGGGACCTTCCGCCTGGACTTCCTCTTCCGTATCAATGCGGTGACCATCAACCTTCCGCCCCTACGGCAACGGATCGCGGACCTGCCGATTTTGATCGACTATTTCATCGACCACTATGCAAAGGTTTTCCACAACACGCCGGAATTACTTTCCCGGAGCGCCGTTCGGCTGATGCAGAACTACCATTGGCCGGGTAACGTCCGCCAGCTTGAGAACCTTATCCGCAGCTACGTGCTTATCGGGAGCGAGGAAGCCCTCGTTGCGGAGCTGATGCCCGAGGCCCCGCGCGGCATCGTCACCGAGATCGACCTGAGCGAGCCTGTATCGCTCAAGAACATCACCAAGAAGGCCACCCAGGACCTTGAGCGTCAGATCATCCTGAAGGTCCTACAGGAGAACAGCTGGAACCGGCAAAAAACGGCGAAGTGGCTCCAGATCAGCTACAGGTCGCTGCTGTATAAACTGAGCGAGGTCGGCATGCCGGAGGTTCCGCCCCGTCCCCTTCGTATCCCGCATCTGGTCAAGAAAGCAGAGCGGACGCTTAAGCCGGCCCTTTCTTCCCGCACGCGAATCTACTGACCCTCTCCAGTTGGCTTGTGAGTGAGGCCGAGCCAAGCGCCATTACAACAGCGCCAGCCCTATTGCGCGCCCTGACGCCGCAAGATGGTCTTCACCGTCTCGAACATGATCAGCAGATCGAGCCCCAGGGTCATGTGCTTGATGTAGTAAAGATCGAACTCCAGCTTTTCGCGGGCCTCGGCCAATGTCGCTCCATATCCATAGCGTACCTGCGCCCACCCGGTCAGCCCGGGACGGATCATATGACGCAGGTTGAAGTATGGAATCTGCTCGCAGAGCCACGGCACAAACTCGGGGCGCTCCGGACGCGGCCCGACAAACCCCATGTCGCCGCTCAGCACGTTCCATAGCTGGGGCACCTCATCCAGCCGCGTCTTCCGCATAAACATGCCCACGCGGGTGACCCGCGGATCGTTCTTGGTCGCCCACTTGGCTCCGGCCTCCTCGGCATCGGTCCGCATGGTACGAAACTTGTAAACGCTGAAGGTCCTTCCGCCGAGACCCACGCGCGTCTGCTTGAAGAAGATCGGCCCGGGCGAAGAAAGACGGACCATAAGCACAACAATCGGAAAGAAAGGAAGGAACAGGAGCAGTCCAACTGCTGCCGTAAGCGTCGACACAATGCGTCGTGCGATTTGCTGTGATGGCTTCACCCGAAACCCTTCGCTATAGATAAAGCTGCTGGGATGAAGTCCATCCAGATGCAGCTTTCCAGTCAGCCGCTCCAGCAGGCTTCCCGCGTCTTCAATCATGACTCCATTGAATCGCAGCCTAAGCAGTCCATCCACGGGAAACTCACCGCGGCGGTCTTCAAGTGCAACGATGACCCGATCGATTGGCGGCTTCTGCCCGGAAAATCTCTCCAGAGCAGCGTTGAACGCCTCCTTGCGCTCCGCCTTGTCGGGCAGCACACCGTCCCAACCGACCACATGCATGCCCGCGTCCTTGCGCGTCTGGAGCAACGCAACGATCGCCTGTGCGCGTTCTCCCGCACCGAGAACATAAACCCGCTCGCGGAAGATCTCCCTTCCAATGATCCATTCGTACGCGCTGCGCCACGCTACCAACGCCGCAGTAAGAAAGATGAGCCCCAGCAGCAGGACATAGTGGGCAATGTCCGCGTCTGGAAATAGATAAATGATTGCGGAAAGCAGAAAAGAGAGAAACCCGAGGACCAGGAGCAGACGAAAATAAATCTCCCAGCGTGCGGAGATGCGCTGGGGCTCATAGAGATCGAAATAATAGGAACAAAGCAGCGTCAAGATCGTCAGGCCAAGGATCTTCAGTCCGCCATATTCGTAGTTAAGGACGAGATAGGTGTCCGGCCCCTGCAGCAATACCGTCGCCAGCAGGAAGCAGCCACTGACAATCAGCGCTTCACAGAGCAGGAGAACGATGGTGCGGGTGGGGTAATACACATTGAACAGCCGGATCATCGTTTCAATTGCTCCGTTTTACTGGTTGCTGGCGTTGTAGCCGTAGTAGCTACCGACTTCGGGCGTGTCATGCACCGCGTTGAGCACAAAACCCAGAATATTCGACGCCTTCAACTCAGCCTGTGCACGTTGCGCGACGGGGAACTTCGTCACACCTCCACGTGCGACCAGAAGAACGCCATCACACGAACGGGCAAGGTTGACCGCATCGGAGACCGGCAACACCGGCGACGAGTCCACAATGATCCAATCGAAGTATGGCGCCGCCAGCCGGACCAGTTCCCCAAAACGCGGGCTGCCCGAGAGATCGGCCGCCTTGTCTCCGCCGTTACCGCCTGCGATAAAGGTCAGGTTAGGCAGGATCGGTGTGGGCCCAACAGCGGTCACCTGTAACGGCTCAGGCCGCTGCATTACCTCCACAGCACTTGCCTTGCCCGCAAGATAATCTGCCAGCCCTGGATGCGACTCGCACCCCAGGATTTGGTGCAGCGTATACCGGCGCATGTCGCCGTCGATCAAAAGCACCTTGCTGTTCTTATGGCGCGCCAGATTCAGCGCCAGGTTCGTCGAGACGAAGCTCTTTCCCTCCTGCGGCAGGCCGCTGCTCACCAGGATCGTCTTCAATGGGCTGATGTCGCGAAGCTCAAATATCCGCGAACGCAGGCTACGAAACTGTTCCACCGCAGGCCCCCGCTCCAGCAACGCGGGCAACTGCGCCAGAGACGGTGACCAAGGCCTCATTACCACCTTGCTCAAATCGAGCGAATCTCCACTGGCTCGCGGCGCGGACGGCTCGCGATACCTCTCGGCGAACCTCGGTTCGGCAAAGGTTGGCTCGGTGAAGATCGGCTCGGCGGCCCGCTCTTCGTTTTCCGCCACCGCTGCTGCTGCTGCTGCACCCATCGCAGCGCTGACCGGGTTCTCCGGTACCCGCGGCTCTGGTTCGCGCCGCTCCAACTTCCGTTCGGATTCTGCCTTCTGGAGTGCTTCGTAAATTCGGCTCATCGATCTTGCCTTCCCGGACTCTCTCTGTCAAAAGCTGCAATAAAATTGTCTTCCGTTGCGGACCGCGGCGACTGTGTTCCGCCATTGCCCAGGACGGCCGAAGAGAGCATGAACGGCTGCATCTCCAACTCCAGCTCCGCGGCTACACTTTCCACGATGGTCGTAGTCACCTGCTGCACCTGCTCCACATACGCCAGAATCAGCGAGTGCTCGCACAGCAGATTGATGATCCGCGGAATCCCACGGCTGTAGCGATGTACCAGGTCCAGTGCTTCAGTGGAAAACAGCTGCCAGCTCGCTCCGGCGATTCGCAGGCGTTCGGCGACATAGGCGTGGGTCTGGCTCTCAGTCAATGCCTGGGTCCGGCACCACAGCGAAACGCGCTGCCGCAGCTGCCGCACACTCGGATGACGCAGCTTTTCTTCAAGCTCGGGTTGTCCCGAAAGCACAATCTGCAACAACTTCTCCGACGAGGTCTCAAGATTGGTCAGGAGCCGAATCTCTTCCAGCAACTCCCACGAGAGGTTCTGCGCCTCATCGACTACCACCACGCAGGTCTCTTCCATGCGGAACCGCTCAATGAGCCACCGGTTCAACTGCAGCAGCATTCCCGATTTCGTTCGCGTTGCCGGCACCATCCCGAAATCCGTCAGCACAAACTCCAGGAAGTCCAGCACGTCCAGACGCGGATTGAAGACAAACGCTGTCGACACTCTACGGTTGCTGAACGAGCTCAACGCCCGGCGCAGAAGCGTCGTCTTCCCCGTTCCCACCTCGCCTGTAAGCACTGTGAAGCCCTTGCGCGCTGAGATTCCATACTCGAGGCAGGCAAGCGCCTCCCGCGTGTGCGGCATCATGTAGAGGAACCGCGGGTCGGGACTTGTTCCGAACGGACTGCTCTGCAGTTTGAAAAAGCTTTTATACATCTCAGCCACCCGCATTCATTAGCGGCTTGGTGCCCGCCGTTATGTTCGGACTGCGGCGCCCGAACCATCTCCGCGTCGACTTCACTGGCTCCTCACCGTTGAAGCCGATAACTCCCAGCGTCGGCAGCTTGGTGAACGCCCAGACATCGCGCTCGGTCCGTACAGCAGTATCCAGATACTCGAGGAGGGCCACGATCAGCAAGCCCAACCCCAATCCCGCGGCGAGGCCCCCGCCAACAAATACCTGCCGCTTTGGAAACGCCGGGGACTCGGGAAGATTTGGCTCGTCCATCACTCGGAACTGTTCCCCTTGCTGGCGCCTCTCCAGATCCGTCGCCATCTTGGATTGATTCATCTTGCTGAGCAGGTCGTCATAGAACGCCTGTGCCGTCTGGTTGTCTCTCGTAATGCTCTTGTACTCTTCCTCGACGGCGGGACTGGACGCGACGCGCTCCTGATACAAATGCATCTGCGCCTGGATCGCGGCCTGGTCGCGTTTCTTCTGCGCGATATTTTGGTCCATCGCGCGAATCTGGAGTCGGAGCTGCTGGATACCTGGAGAATCGGTAGGCTTGGGAGTTGAAGGCGACGCCGTGGCCGTAGGTGCGGGCGTGGCAGGAGTGGCGGCCATTTTCTGCCGCAGCTCTGCGATTTTTCTTCTAACGGAGACCACATCGGGATAGTCGTCCGTGTACCGCGAGGTCAGGTCGGCCTCCTGCGCCAGAAGCTCCTGTAACTCTACCTGCCGGGCCTGGGGTGCCACCCCGCCATGTTCGGGTGTCTGCGTCCCCTGGTTCTGTATCTGCATCGCCAGGATAGATTCTGCGTAGGTCTTGTCCTGCTCCATGCGCGACAGGGCCTGCGTCGATGCATCCAGCTGTGTATTCAACGTCGTCAGCATATTGATGTTGGACGTCTCGGCACCGGGCAACTTACCCATATAGGTCTGCTGGAACTTCGCCAGCCTTGCGTCCTGCTCATCCAGCTTGGCCTTTGCATCGGCGAGCTGCCCCTTCAGGAAGTCCGTCGTTCCCGCTGCGGAAGCTGCCCGATCGCTGAGATTTTCACTCACAAAAAGCGACTGGATCTCTCCACATACCAACTGGGCAGTTCGCGCATCACTTGCTTTGAAGGAGATGAAGAACCCAGGCAATCCATTGGTCCGCGCAATCTCCGATTGGATCGGCGCGATTCCAATGTTTTTTCGGGTCAAATCGATGCGATCGTCCATTGACATCTTTCCATTTGCAAACAGGTTGAACCGCTCGATGATCGGCTGCAGCCGCGACCGGCTCAAAATCTGCTCCTTCATGGTGGCCAACCGCTCGCTCAGGTCTTCCGTTACAACGGCCTTCACATACGACTCGGGGACCTTCTGCTGCTCCACCAGGACGAGCGTCTGCGAAACATACTGCGGCTGCACCAGGTAGGTAATGCCAAATCCGACGATGGGAAAAATGATCGCTGGGATGGCAATGATCCACCACCTTCGCTTCAGAATCGTAGTGTAGTCCTGCAACGTCAATGCACGATGACCAAGCATGATGACTCCTTAAAATTGTCCCAGGCGAGTTGACCGCGGGGTGAAGGTGATCCCAATCCCAAACGTCTCAGAGGTGCCGTTCAATGCGTTCTGCGCACCACCGGCATAGTTGCTCGTTTGGTTTTGGGCGGTGAAACTCACATAGCCTGAAAAACGGGCGCTGATCGCGCGCGTAGCCTGGACGCCCCCAAAAACCGTGTCGTAGACTTCGTTGACCGGAACGAGGGAACTACCGCTTGACAACTGTATCAGCCCGGTTGAATGCGAATATCCGACACTTGACGACGCGACCCACTTGCGGCCAAAGGTGTGTGCCAGAGAAGCGAATACGTTGTCAGATATTGCGCCGGCGATCACACCCGAGCCGGCGTTGACTCCATGCGAATAGCCTACAGCAGCGCTCGTAAATCGGCGTGAGTACGATAAGTTCGCCGAAGCCGCTGCATTTACCCTGGAAGGAATAAGCGTGCTGTTCGAACTGGAGATCCACTGCGGGCCTGCCGAGACGCTCATGCTGAGTGTCCTGCTCAGGACACGCTGATAGGACAGATTAATGCCCCGAGATTCAATGTCCGGCTCGCCGGAATCAGCACTGTTGCCGCTGTAATTGTACGTCGAATAGACGGCGTCTAAACTGACGGAGCTCCGCGCGTCCAGTCGACGGTTGAGCGCCACGACCCCCGAAACCTGAGTACTGTCTAAGCCGCCGCTGTTCTCGTCCAGGTAGTTAAGCACTGACCACGAGCCGCTGCCGCTGATAGAGGTGTTCCTGTTGATTTGCCGCTCCACGCTGCCATTCAAGCTATTGGCGATTCGGTTGCCAGAGACCGAGAATATTCCACCTGCCGGTCCTTCCACAGGCCCCTGCACCGGCGTAGATCCAAGGTCGCCTACGCCGGCAATACCGGATAGACCTGTTGTTGGCGATTGCGGCAGAAAACTGAACGAATCCGAGATATTGAACACCCAGTCCCGTGTGACATATCCTTGCGAAACAGAAACGTTCGTAAAGTAGGTTGTCCCCTGCCCCGATTGGTTGCCCAGAATGACACCGCCCGCAAAGAGGAAGTTGAAGGGTCGAATGGTGCTCTTCGCCTGATAGGCAACGTCTCCTGACAACACCGTCGAATGGGTCACTTCACCAGCGCCATAGTAGCCAAGCTGGATGATCTCGGATGCGCTCAGGGCGTAATGGACGATTCCATCGAGAGATGGACTATTCGGGCCACCACTGCCTGAAGTCATGGCAGTGCCGCCCGCTGGAACTGCTTGACCATAGGAGAGAGGCCCCATCATCAAAAGCAGCGCCGATGCTGCTAGCCGTAATTTCATAACGTCCTTCATGGAATGACGATTGTGTCTCCGGGAACCAGCAAGATCCCCTGATTGTCGCCTTTAAGCGCCTGTTTGTAGTTGAACGGAATCTTTTCCTGTTTGCCGCCGACGGTTCGCAAAATGTAGATGTGCTTCGAATTCGCAAACTGCGTCACCCCACCGGCCGCGACGATCGCCTGCAAAGTAGTCATTCCAGGAGTGAGCATAATGGGGCCGACCTTATTTACCTCGCCCACCGTAAAGATCCTCTGGCTATTCACTCCAAGCACGACCACCGTAACCACAGGGTCCTGAATATATTTTTTGAGCCGCTGGCTGATGTCCGCCGATAACGTCATTGGAGTCAGCCCTGCCGCCCGCAGGTCTCCCACTAAAACCAGGGAGATCATTCCGTCAGGACGGACTGGAACGGTGCCCGAAAGCGTTGGCTCCTTCCAAACCGTTATCTGTAGCGAGTCCTCTGCGCCGATCACGTACCTCTGTGGGTCGATCGGCCCCCCTGTATTGCTGGAGGGATCCGGCGCTGAAGCGGCCTGTTGCCCAGCGGCCGTTACAGGGGGTGAACTCACCGGC
>Ga0210393_10003827_pt1 | contig 11996 bp, 9 predicted proteins | sample IncBWC27OmetaG_FD_160068 | JGI IMG/M metagenome (GOLD analysis project Ga0210393, IMG submission 160068) | Forest soil microbial communities from Barre Woods Harvard Forest LTER site, Petersham, Massachusetts, United States - Inc-BW-C-27-O ... | reverse complement strand
AGATTGCGGTGCATTGGAAGGAAGAGGATCTTTTCTTCCCTTCCGCGAAATTCATCGGCCAGGCGAATCTCAACGATCCGGCGTTTGTGGCGCACTTCGACGAGAAGAATTTTCCGGAGTGCTTTCGCGCGTATGCCGATCTGCTCGATTGGGATCATTACTGGCACACGACGCTCGACACGAGCAATGCTCCGTTCTGGAAGTGGTTCGTCGGCGGAAAGCTGAATGCTTGTTACAACTGCGTCGACCGGCATCTTGCACAACACAAAAATAAAGCGGCGCTGATTTTTGTGCCGGAGCCGGAGCATGAAGCAGCGCAAGTCATCACTTACCAAGAGCTATATCGCCGCGTGAACGAAACGGCGGCGATGCTGCGCGATTTCGCCGGATTGAAAACAGGCGATCGCGTCACGATTCACATGCCGATGATTCCGGAGCTGCCGATCACGATGCTCGCCTGCGCGCGGCTCGGCGTGATTCACTCCGTGGTCTTCGGCGGATTCAGCGGCGAGGCTTGCGGATTGCGCGCGGCCGATTCAGGCAGCCGCGTTTTGATTTACGCCGACGGCTACCATCGCAACGGCAAATGGGTCGATCACAAAGCAAGCGCCGACATTGCGGTCGAGACCGCGGCGAAGGAAGGCCAGCACATCGACAAAGTCTTGATCTGGAAGCGCTACCCACGGCATTTCCGTTCGGAATCGCCGATGATCATGGGCCGCGACTACTTCATCGAAGACATTTTGCACGATTATCACAATCACATCGTCGAGCCGGTTTCGCTGGATGCCGAAGCGCCGCTCTTTTTGATGTACACGAGCGGCACGACCGGAAAGCCGAAGGGCTGCCAGCATCGCACCGGCGGATATCTCGCGTACGCCGCGGGGACCTCGAAGTTTTACCAGGATATTCATCCGACCGATGTGTATTGGTGCATGGCCGACATCGGCTGGATCACCGGGCATTCGTACATCGTTTATGGCCCGCTGGCGCTGGGCGCGACGAGCGTTTTGTACGAAGGCGTGCCGCAATTCCCCGACGCCGGGCGTCCGTGGCGCATCGCCGAGCGGCTCGACGTCAACATCTTCCACACTTCGCCGACCGCGATTCGCATGCTGCGCAAAGCCGGTGGCGAAGAGCCGAAGAAATACAACTATCACTTCAAGCACATGACGACGGTCGGCGAGCCGATCGAGCCCGACGTCTGGCGCTGGTATCACGAAGCCGTCGGCAAAGGCGAAGCGGTCGTCGTGGATACGTGGTGGCAGACCGAGACCGGCGGAGTTTTGATCGCGACGAAGCCGGCGCTCGACGCCATGAAGCCCGGCAGCGCGGGACCCGGGGCGCTCGGAATTTACCCAGTGATTTGGGATGAAAACGGAAACGAACTGAAAGCCGGCGCAGGCAGAGCGGGAAATATCTGCATTCGCAATCCATGGCCGGGGATCATGCAGACGATCTGGGGCAGCCCGGAACGCTTCGTGAATCAGTACTACAAAAAATACTGCAAAGATCCCGAGAGCAAAAATTGGCGCGACTGGCCGTACTATGCGGCGGACGGCGCAGTGCTTCCTGCGGACGGCTATTACCGCATTCTCGGGCGCGTCGATGACGTGATCAACGTCGCGGGGCATCGGCTGGGGACGAAGGAAGTCGAGTCAGCGTGCATGAGTATTTCGGACATTGCGGAAGCAGCGGTTGTTCCCGCGGTCGACGAAGTAAAAGGACGCGTGCCGGTCGTTTATATCTCGCTGAAGCCAGGCATCACCGCGTCAAAGCAGATCCAAGACAAGGTGACTTCGACGATCGAAACAATGATCGGCAAAATCGCGCGGCCGAAGACGATCCACATCGTGCCCGACATGCCGAAGACGCGCAGCGGCAAAATTATGCGCCGCGTGCTGGCCGCGATTTCGAATCACATGGACACGGGCGACATCACGACGCTCGCGAATCCCGACATCGTCGAGCAGATTCGCGAGATTGTGCAGGGTCGCCAGCGAGCGCCGCTTCAGGAAGGGCCCGCCGACATCAAACTGTTTGGTGAAGACGCCTAAGTTAGGCCTAAGTTAGGCCTAAGTTAGGCCTTAGTTGGCGTTACCCGATTTTGTACGCGAATTCGTAAGAGTGTTTGCCGCCAGCGATGATGATCGTCATCGTGCCGGCGATTCCAGTGAACTCACCCGTGCCGGAATCAGGTACGACCGTTACATTCAAGCTCGGCGCGTTACGCGTCATCGTGCCGACGTGCTGCAAAACGAAGCTACCGCTGCGGCCGCCGAGCTTCGCAGTAACTTTCTCCATCGCAACGTAACCCGCCGAACCTTCTGTCGCCGAGCGAAAGCCAAGCATTTGTCCCCTGCTTGAACCTTCGAGATCGCCGGAAAATTTCTTATCGAGCATGAGTCGCCCGATCGCCGTGTCATCGCCGGCATCCGCGGCGACCGGAGCCGCCTTTACTTCAAACGTACCTTTCGCCATTTCCGACATGATATTCTCCCAAGCAGGAATCTTCCTTCGGAATTGTCTCACCGCGCAGCGTAGCGAACGGCAGTGAAATTGAAGTTCGATCAGTTCGGGGCAGGGCTCGAGGCGCACTTCTGCGCGCGGCTTAGTAGGAGATCGCGTTCGCGCGCATTCTGCGTCATCGAAGCGGCACGTAAGAATTCTTCCTGCGCTTCGGCAAAGCGCCTCAGTTTGAAAAGAAAATCCCCGCGAACGCTCGGCAGCAAGTGATAATTCTCCAGCGCCCCGCCCGCCACTACTTGATCGATCACGTCCAATCCCGCCGCCGGCCCAAACGCCATCGAAATCGCAACCGCTCGATTCAACTCCACAATCGGCGACGGCGTAAGCTGCGCGAGCGCATCGTAGAGCGCCGCGATGCGGCCCCAGTCCGTTTCGTCGCCGCTGCTGGCGCGCGCATGACAAGCCGCTATCGCCGCTTGCAGCGCATACGGTCCAAGCGCGCCAAGCGACTCGGCACGCTCCAGTTCCGCGAGGCCGTGACGAATCAACATCCGGTCCCAGCGGCTGCGGTCCTGATCGAGCAGCAAGATCGGCTCGCCCTTCGCGTTGGTTCGCGCATGCACCCGCGAAGCCTGAATCTCCATGAGGGCAACCAACCCGTGAACCTCAGCTTCACTCGGAACGAGTCCCGCCAAAATGCGACCTAAACGCAGCGATTCTTCGCACAGCGCCGGTCGCATCCAGTCTTCACCGGCGGTCGCGGAATATCCTTCATTGAAAATCAAATAAATAACTTCGAGCACGGACGCCAGTCGCGCCTGAAGGTCCGCGCCCCGCGGAATCTCAAACGGCACCCGCGCCTCACTCAATGTTCTCTTCGCACGCACGATGCGCTGCGCAATCGTCGGCTCCGGCACGACATAAGCCCGCGCGATCTCCGTCGTCGTCAGCCCGCCCAGCAGTCGCAACGTCAACGCAACCCGCGCCTCGGTCGACAAAACCGGGTGGCATGAAATAAAAACCAGCCGCAACAAGTCATCCCCGATCTCATCATCCAGATTGTCGGATTCGTAGTTCGCCATCGCGGACTCTTGCTGGCTCTTCAGCTCGCGGCCCAACTCTTCGTGCTTCCGTTCGAGCAGCTTATTGCGGCGAAAGTAATCGATCGCGCGATGCTTGGCAGTCGCCATCAGCCACGCGCCCGGATTGTCGGGGACGCCGGTCTCCGGCCATTTCTCCAGCGCGATGATCAGCGCGTCCTGCGCCAACTCTTCGGCCACACCCACATCGCGAACGATGCGAGTCAGCCCGGCTATGAGCCGAGCCGACTCGATCCTCCAAACCGCCTCGATCGCTTTGTGCGTATCACTCACGATTCACGTCGAACTGACCAACTCAGGTGCTGGTCCGCCAGCTCAGCTAGCTGCTTTTGCGCAGGTATCCGCCGGCATCTCGTAAAGCTGGCGCAGTTCGCACACGCCGTCGCCGGCAATCCTCATGAACTCTTTCACATACTCGATCGCTTCCTCTTTCGAATTCAGCTGGAGGATCGCAAATCCGCCGACAACCTCCTTCGCCTCCGAAAAAGGTCCATCGACCACCGACGCCTGTCCATTCGTCTGGCGAATGCGCGCGCCTAGCGTCGACGGCAGGCAGCCTTCCGTCGCCACCAGCTTCCCCGATTTAAACCCTTCTTCTATCAGCTTGCCCATCCGATCCATCTCTTCCTGCGTCGGGGGCGTATTTCGTTCCGGTGCCTGGTAAATGCTCAGAAATTTCATATCTATCTCTCCTGATCAATGATTTATGAAATGCAACCTGCACAATTCGAACTTCTTCTCCAGCGATCGCGCCACTTCAATTGGCTTACCGCGCTTCTTTCTTCATCTGCGAGAGTCTCTCCAATCGAATCCTCGCCACTTCTTCGTACTTCTCGATCGCCTCACTCGGCAGGTAGTCTTCGAGCTCAATAAACTGCCGAACTTCGATTTCCGATTCCTGATCTGGCCCATGTGGCGCCGGAGCACGATTCGCCCATTCGATCGCTTCTTCGCGCGAATTCACGTCGATAATCCAAAAGCCGGCGACGAGTTCCTTCGACTCCGTGAACGGACCATCGACAAGCGCTTTCTTCCCGCCGGGCGAGAATTTGATCCTCGTACCCCGCGAAGTCCCGTGCAACCCAGACAGGTCGAGCAAAACTCCCGCCTTCGCAAGTTGTTCGTTGTACTTCCTCATTTCCCCGATCAACTTCTCGCTCAGCTTCTTGTCTGCAATGGTTCTCTTGTCCTGCTCTTGATTCGATTTCACAATCATCATGAATCGCATCGTTGTTCCCCTTACTTCTGCCCGCGAGCCTCTTTCGCCATTTCCTTATAAACGTCGCCGGCCTTCTTGCCGGCATCCTTGGCGGCCTTGACTCTGTCGGTCTCCGGAAAGTCTTCGATCTCAAAAAACTGCCGGATTTCGATTTCGCAATCATCGTCCGAACCGTCGTGCTGCAACGGAGCACGCTTCGCCCATTCGATCGCTTCCTCCAGCGATTTCACCTGGATGACCCAATAGCCGACGATCAATTCCTTCGACTCCGTGAATGGCCCATCGACCACCGTCTTCTTTCCGCCTTCGGAAAACTTGATCTTTGCGCCCTTCGAAGTCGGCTGCAGACCACCCATGTCGAGCAGAACTCCGGATTTCGCGAGTTGCTCGTTGTACTTTCCCATCACCTCGAACGCTTCCTTGCTCGGCGTTTTGCCCGCCGCCGGGTCCTTCTTCATCTTGATCATCATCATGAATCGCATCGTTCTTTCTCCCAAATGAGTCTCAACCGCCGGCAACAGATTCTCCGCGCTTCTCTGTGCCCTCTGCGTCTCTGCGTTATCCTTTTCCCGCCGTTCTCTTTCCGAGTCCGTGCCAAAAATCTGTCTGGCGCGGTCTTTCAACTCTTAGTCTTCCCCAAACTCAATGAACTGCCGCACTTCGATCTGAACTTCCTGACCCGGAGTCGTCGGAGTGCGCTTCGCCCACTCGACCGCTTCTTCGACCGACTTCACCTTGATGAGCCAGTAGCCCGCAACCAGTTCCTTCGACTCCGTAAAGGGCCCGTCGATTACCGTCTTCTTTCCGTCGGCCGCAACGTTGACTCGCGCACCCGTCGAACTCGGATACAAGCCCGCCGCATCCACAAGAACGCCAGCCGCCGCTTGCTCCTGGTTGTACTTCACCATCGCGTTGATCGTCTCCTCGCTCGGCATCTTTCCGGCTTCGGAGTCCTTCGTCGCTTTCAAGATCAGCATGAATTTCATCTTCATCTCTCCCGTCTGAGTCTCGTTGGCCGGTGGAATTCAACTGGCCTCACTCTTACATCGAATCAGCAACTCGAAAATCGACACGCCGTCGAAAAATTTCTGCGGCTCGGTCACTTTTTTTGCTTCTGCATCTCTTTCGAGAGTTCGATGTGCTTGTTCAGTCCCTCGCTCGGAGCGAAGTCCTCGATCTCAAAGAACCGTCGCACTTCGATTTCGGCGTCATGCCCCGGGTGCGGCGATGGCGCGCGCTTCGCCCACTCCATCGCTTCTTCGGGCGACTTCACCTGGATAATCCAGTAGCCGGCGATCAATTCCTTCGACTCCGTAAACGGCCCATCCACCACCGCTTTCTTTCCATCCGCCGCATACTTCACTCGAAATCCCTTCGAACTTGCCTGCAATCCCGCGGCGTCGAGCAGGATGCCTGCCTTCGCGAGCTGCTCGTTGTAAGCTCCCATCGCCGCGATTAACTCCTCGCTCGGCATCTTCCCCGCTTCCGAGTCTTTGCTCGCCTTCACGATCATCATGTATCGCATCGTCTTTCTCCTGAATGAGTGTCCCGCGACCTGAGAGATTCAATTCCCGGCCTCACTTCTACGTCGAACCGCAAACGCCAAAATCGACATCCACCGGCGAATTTCCACTGGAAGTCGCTCAACGCCCTAATCTGCTGCAATTGCTAAGGTTACGCCTGGGAACGCGACCTGAATCAACTGAAACGCCGTCAAATCTTTATCACATCTAACTCGTGAAGCTCGACTTTGCATCGCGTGCAAATGCGTCTGCGCGGCGCGACGACGCGCTCCGCGATTTCAGTTATCATAGACGTGCGAACTTCAGGAAAGGACGCCGCATGGCCATCTCCGGAGGCAACTCCTTCAAAACGCGCGACACCCTCAACGTCGGCGCACAAGCCTTCGAAATTCATCGCCTCGAACATCTCGAAAAGCAAGGAGTCGCAAAGCTCGCCACGCTTCCCTTCTCGCTGCGCGTCCTTCTCGAGAATCTTCTTCGATTCGAAGACGGCCATTTCGTTCGTCCCGAAGACATCAAGGCACTCGGCTCGTGGACTCCCGGCGCCGCGCAAAAAGAAATTGCGTTCATGCCCGCGCGCGTCCTGCTGCAGGATTTCACCGGCGTTCCCGCCGTCGTCGATTTCGCCACCATGCGCGAAGCGATGAAGAAAATGGGCGGCAACCCGAAGCGCATCAATCCGCTCTTCCCCGCCGAGTTGGTCATCGACCACTCCGTGCAAGTCGATAATTTCGGAAGCGCGAACGCCTTCGGCCTCAACGCCGAACTCGAATTCCAGCGCAACGTCGAGCGCTACGCATTTCTCCGCTGGGGCCAAACCGCGTTCCAAAATTTCAAAGTCGTTCCACCGGACACGGGCATTTGCCACCAGGTCAATCTCGAATACCTCGCACGCGTCGTTTGCGGCGTAAAGAGCGGCAACAGACTCGAAGCGTATCCCGACTCCGTCGTCGGCACCGACTCGCACACCACAATGATCAACGCGCTCGGCGTTTTCGGCTGGGGCGTCGGCGGAATCGAAGCAGAAGCCGCCATGCTTGGACAGCCAAGCTCGATGCTCATTCCCGAAGTCGTCGGCTTTCGCCTGCACGGGAAACTCAGCGAAGGCGCGACCGCGACCGACCTCGTTCTCACCGTCACCGAGATGCTGCGCAAGAAGGGCGTCGTCGGCAAATTTGTCGAGTTCTACGGCACCGGTCTCTCGAGCCTCAGCGTTCCCGATCGCGCCACGATCGCCAACATGGCGCCCGAATATGGCGCCACGATGGGCTTCTTCCCCGTCGACGACGAAACGCTCGCATATTTGCAATTCACCGGACGCTCGCACGAACAGATTGCTCTCGTCGAAGCCTACTGCAAGGAACAATTTTTGTTCCGCACGGATTCGACTCCCAATCCCGCGTTCAGCGACAAGCTCGAACTCGACCTCTCCACCGTCGAGCCGACCGTCGCCGGACCGAAGCGACCGCAGGATCGCGTCGCGCTGAAGAATGCAAAATCGAGCTTCACCAAAGTCGTCGGCGACGCTCCGTCGAAACAAGCCGCCGTCAAGAATAATGGCGACACTTTCGATCTCTCGAGCGGCGCCGTCGTCATCGCTGCCATCACGAGCTGCACCAACACATCGAACCCCTCGCTCATGCTCGGCGCCGGCCTCCTCGCGAAGAAAGCCGTCGAGCGCGGCCTTCAGATCAAGCCGTGGGTCAAAACCAGCCTCGCGCCCGGCTCGAAAGTCGTCACCGACTATCTCGCCGCCAGCGGCCTCAACGTGTTTCTCGACAAATTGAAATTCAATCTCGTCGGCTACGGCTGCACCACCTGCATCGGCAACAGCGGCCCGCTTCCCGACGCCATCGGCGCTGCCATAAAGGAAAACAATCTCGTCGCCGTCGCCGTTCTCAGCGGCAATCGCAACTTCGAAGGCCGCATCCACCCGCTCGTCCGCGCCAACTATCTCGCATCGCCACCACTCGTCGTCGCCTACGCCCTCGCAGGCCGCATGGATCTCGATCTCACCACCGAAGCGCTCGGCACCGGCTCCGACGGCAAGCCCGTCTACCTGAAGGACATCTGGCCGACGCCGCAGGAAGTCGAATCGACGGTCCGCAAATCCGTCACGACCGATCAATATCTGAAACAGTACGGCGAAGTCTTCGAAGGCGACGCGCACTGGAAATCGATGAAGGTTCCCGAAGGCGATCTCTACGCCTGGGATCCGAAGTCGACCTACATCAAGCTGCCGCCCTATTTCGAAAATATGCCGAAGCAGCCCGCCGCGCTCTCCGACATTCACGACGCCCGCGTGCTCGCCATTCTCGGCGACAGCGTCACCACCGATCACATCAGCCCCGCCGGCTCGATTCCCGTCGATTCGCCCGCCGGAAAATATCTCGTCGCCAACGGTGTCAAGCCGCATGAGTTCAATTCGTACGGCGCGCGCCGCGGCAATCACGAAGTCATGGTGCGCGGCACCTTCGCCAACATCCGCCTGCGCAACCAACTCGCCCCCGGAACCGAAGGCGGCTGGACGCTCTTCCAGCCCGGCGACGAAAAAATGTCGATTTACGACGCCGCCGTGAAATACCGCGAAGCCGGCGTTCCGCTCATCGTCATCGCCGGAAAAGAATACGGCTCCGGTTCATCGCGCGACTGGGCCGCCAAAGGCACCCGCTTGCTCGGCGCTCGCGCCGTCATCGCCGAAAGCTACGAACGCATCCACCGCAGCAACCTGATTGGTATGGGCGTCCTCCCGCTCGAATTCAAGCAGGGTGAAACGCGCGAAACACTCGGCCTCACCGGACACGAAGTCTTCAGCATTGACGGCGTCGCCACACTCTCGCCGCGCAAAGATATTCAAGTCACCGCAAAATCCCCCGACGGCGCCGAGAAAAAATTCACGGTCGTCGCCCGCGTCGACACCCCCGAAGAAGTCAACTACTACAAACACGGCGGCATCCTGCAATACGTCCTCCGCCAGATGCTCTAACGCCGCGGGGGCGAAACTCCAATCGCGCGCGTTTGATCAGCTAAAACAGAGAGCGTGTCATCCTGAGCGAAGCGAAGGATCTCAGCCATAAACTTCATCTCTGGATCATGTAGGCGCGAGGCTCGCTCCGCCCGGCCCACGCATCTTGGTGCGGCCCGCGTGGCAACCCGTGACCTCCGTGCAAGCAAAAAACCTGGCTGGCCCCGGTGTGGAACAGAACACCTGTCATCCCGAGCCGTCCGAAGGACGGCGAAGGATCTCAACTGTGATTACCCCTCGACTTCAAATCCTCGCGCGCTGTTTCGTCCGTTCGCCGTCCCTCCAACTTCCCAACCACGCCCTCTTCTAAGTAAAATTCGCGCACCATGCGCCCAACACTGTTGCTCTTCGCGTTCTTCACACTTCCTCTTGTCGTTGCCGCTCAACAGCCGCAACCCTCGCCCACCATCGCCATCCGTGCCGGCAAACTCATCGACGTCGACCATTCCCGCATCCTCACCAACCAACTCATCCTCATCCGCGACGGAAAAATCACCGCGATCGGCCCAGATCTCCAAATCCCCACCGGCGCCCAAACGATCGACCTCTCGCACGCCACCGTCTTCCCCGGCCTCATCGACTGCCACACCCACCTCGCCGACGGCTCGCAGCAAGGCAATATCGATCCCATCTATCAGCTCAAACACACCGCCGCAGAAATCGCCCTCGAATCCGTCCCCAACGCCCGCATGACGATCGACTCCGGCTTCACCACCGTCCGCGACGTCGGCGTCTACCGCGCGCTCAGCGATATCGCCATGCGCGACGCCATCGCCAAAGGCTACATCGTTGGCCCTCGCATGTTCGTCGCCGGCGCATACGTCACCATCTCCGGCGGCGCCGGAGCGATGACCGGCTTCGCGCCCGACATCACTCTTCCCTGGGATCTCCGCTACGGTCAGGCCGACAGTCCATGGGAAGTTCGTCAGCGGATCCGCCAGCTCGCGCACGACGGCGTCGACCACATCAAAATTCTTTCGAGCGGCGCCGTTCTCACCCACGGCAGCAATCCGCAATCGCAAGAGTTCACTCCTGAAGAGCTCGCCGCCGCCGTCGATGAAGCGCACCACTTCAACATGCGCGTCGCCGCCCACGCCCACTCGCCCGACGGCATCAAAAACGCCATTCGCGCCGGCGTCGCCAGCGTCGAACACGCCACGCTCATCGACGATGAAGGCATCGCCCTCGCCAAACAACACGGCACTTATCTCGACATGGATATCTACGACGAGGAATGCATCGAAGAGGAAGGCAAAAACGGCAGCATGACCGCCGATTTTCTAGCGCACGACCGCGATCTCGGCGAGAAGCAGCGGCAGAACTTCACGAAAGCATTGCACGCAGGTGTGAAGCTCAGTTTCGGTACCGACGCCGGAGTCTGCGAATACGACCGCAGCATCCGCCAGTTCGCCTTCATGGTGAAATACGGCATGACCCCGATGCAGGCCATTCAATCCGCCACAACCAGCGCCGCCGACCTGCTCGGCAAATCCGAAATTCTCGGCAGCATCGAGCCCGGCAAGTACGCCGACATCGTCGCCACCCCCGACAACCCGCTCGACGACATCCGCGCCATCGAGCACATCACCTTCGTCATGAAAGAAGGCAAAATCTACAAACAACCGAAGTAATCGATCCCCAGCAAGATCATGTAGGGGCGCAGCACGCTGCGCCCCAAACGCCCAGCCCTACCCGCGAAGCCCCGCGATCGTTCCTCTTTCTTTCCCCGCAAAATCGAACCGCCGCCTAAACTCTTCCTTCCCTCTTCTGCGCCACCACCAACCCTCTCGGCGTCGGCAACAACACCACCGAAATCAGCCCCTCCGCCTCCATCTTCTTCGCCGCCTCCCGCACCGTCTTCACCGCCGAACTCGCATCATGCATCAAGATCAATCCATAAGGATTGATCTGCGGCAAAAATCTCCGCACTTCCGCCTCGCGAATCGCCACATCGCTATCGCTGAAAAACAAATCAATCTTCCCCTCAACGTTCAATTCCAAACTCGACGCATTCCTCGCATCGATCCACTCCCCCAGCCCCGACGCATCAAACCGCGCCTTCGCCGCCGCATAAACCTTCGGATCGTACTCGCACGTAGTCACGCGCCCGACGCCGTTCTCCTTCAGCCCTTCGGCAATCCGCAGCGTGCTCAAGCCGGAAAACGTCCCCGTCTCCACCACCACTTCCGGCTTCAGCGTCTTCACGATCGCCTTCAAGAAATCGAGCACTTCCACTTCTGCGCTCATCGAGTCATACATGTGCCAGCGCTCCGGGTGCGGACATTCAGGTGTCGGTCGGTGATATTCCTGCTGCAGGACATCGCCAGCTTCGGCGATGTGACTTAGGATGCGATGCTCTTGCTTGAGCGTACGCCACTGGCTTTTAAGACGCCAAAGTAACACCAGTCCCGCGATGACGGATGCGACGCTCGCTGCCTGTGCGTTCGACATTCCCAAAAACGATCGCGGGTTGATACGAATAATCTCAATCGCAAAGCGCGCGATGCCCGTCAAAATTAAATAGTTCGCGAAGATCTCGCCCTTGGCCTTCGGACCGCGCAGCGTCTTCGTCCCCATGTGCCACAAAAATGCCGCGATCCCCATCCAGATAAAAAATTCATACAGCGGCGTCGGATGCACCCGCTGCGTCGTCGGCACCA
>Ga0210393_10003826_pt1 | contig 11996 bp, 9 predicted proteins | sample IncBWC27OmetaG_FD_160068 | JGI IMG/M metagenome (GOLD analysis project Ga0210393, IMG submission 160068) | Forest soil microbial communities from Barre Woods Harvard Forest LTER site, Petersham, Massachusetts, United States - Inc-BW-C-27-O ... | reverse complement strand
ACGCGATCATCGATCCGAACACATGTTCGAATAATACGCCGGCACCCCGACACAAATGCCTGCGGTGAACCTCTGAAGCCGAAGTGATGCAAGTGATTTCAGTGGTCAAGGATGCTCGCCGCAAGCGATCCCGCGCCGAACCTGCCGGGCGAGGTCCCGCGACTTGTCGGCGACCCGACCTAGACTCGCGATGCCTCGACAGCCAGACACTCCGCAGAAGGGATCAGGATGCGATTCCTGCACACCGCCGACTGGCAGCTGGGCATGACCCGGCACTTCCTCGCCGGCGACGCCCAGCCGCGGTATTCGGCCGCCCGCCGCGACGCGGTGGCCGGACTCGGCGCGCTGGCGGTCGAGGTGGGCGCCGAGTTCGTTGTGGTCTCCGGTGACGTGTTCGAACACAACCAGCTCGCTCCGCAGGTCATCAGCCAGTCCCTGGAAGCCATGCGCGCCATCGACATTCCGGTCTACCTGTTGCCGGGCAATCACGACCCGCTGGACGCGTCGTCGGTGTATACCAGCACGTTGTTCACCGCCGAATGCCCGGACAACGTCATGGTGCTCGACCGCACCGGCGTGCACCAGGTGCGACCGGGGCTCGAGATCGTCGCTGCGCCGTGGCGTTCCAAGGCGCCCACCACCGACCTGGTCGCCGAGGCACTCGCCGGCCTAGAACCAGGGCCGGCGACTCGCGTCCTCGTCGCCCACGGTGGTGTCGACGTGCTCGACCCCGATCGCGACAAGCCCTCGCTGATCCGGCTCGCCGCGCTCGACGACGCGCTGGCAAGCGGTGCACTGCATTACGTGGCCTTGGGTGACAAGCATTCGCTCACCCGGGTCGGCGGTAGCGGACGGGTGTGGTACTCCGGCACGCCCGAGGTCACCAACTTCGACGACGTCGAATCCGACCCCGGCCATGTCCTGGTCGTCGACATCGACGAAATCGACCCGCGCCGTGCCGTCACCGTCACGGCAAGGCATGTCGGCCACTGGCGGTTCGTCACAATGCGCCGCCAGGTGGACACCAACCGCGACATCGCCGACCTGGACATGAATCTGGACCAGATGACCGACAAGGAACGCACCGTGGTGCGGCTGGCACTGAAAGGCTCGTTGACGGTCACCGACCGCGCCGCGCTGGACGCCTGCCTGGACCGATACGGGCGGTTGTTCGCCTGGCTGGGGCTCTGGGAACGCCACACCGACCTCGCGGTGGTGCCCGCCGACGGCGAGTTCACCGACCTCGGCATCGGTGGGTTCGCGGCCGCCGCCGTCGAGGAGCTGGTCGCGACGGCACGCGACGCCGACGCCGACGCCGCCGGCGACGCCCAGGCGGCGCTGGCACTCTTGCTGCGGCTCGCCGATCGAGGCGCGGCATGAAGCTGCACCGGCTCGTTCTGACGAATTACCGCGGCATCGCGCACCGGGAGATCGAGTTTCCCGACCGCGGTGTGGTGGTGGTCTGCGGCGCCAACGAGGTCGGCAAGTCTTCGATGATCGAGGCGCTGGACCTGCTGCTGGAGTCCAGGGACCGGTCGACGAAGAAAGAAGTCAAGCAGGTCAAGCCGACCAACGCCGACGTTGGTTCCGAGGTCAGCGCCGAAATCAGCAGCGGCCCTTATCGTTTCGTCTACCGCAAGCGCTTCCACAAGAAGTGCGAGACGGAATTGACGGTGCTTCAGCCGCGCCGCGAGCAGCTGACCGGCGATGAAGCGCACGAACGGGTGCGCGCGATGCTGGCCGAAACCGTGGACAACGAGCTCTGGCACGCACAGCGGGTGCTGCAGGCCGCGTCGATCGCCCCGGTGGACCTGTCCGGGTGCGATGCGTTGTCGCGTGCGCTCGACGTCGCCGCCGCACAATCCGACAGCGACGCGGCGCTGTCGGGCACCGAGCCGGTGCTCATCGAGCGGATCGACGCCGAGTACGCGCGCTACTTCACCGCGACCGGGCGTGTCACGGGGGAGTGGGCGGCCGCGATCTCCCGGCTGGCCGACGCCGATGCGGCGGTGACGGAGTGCGCGGTGGCGGTCGCCGAGGTCGACGACCGGGTGCGTCGCCACGCCGTCCTCACCGAGCAGGTGGCCGAGCTGTCGCAACTGCGGCTCGCCGCCGGCCCCCGGCTCGCCGTCGCTCAGGCCGCCGCCGACAAGATCGCCGCCCTCACCCGGCAAGCGCGCGAAGCCAAGCTGGTCGCTGACGCTGCGGCCGCGACCAACGCAGCATCGGCCGCAGCCCACAGCGGGCGGTTGCGGCTGGTAGCCGAAATCGAAACTCGCGCAACAACTATCGCTGCCGCCGAGAAAGAGGCGCAAGAGGCCGTCGACGCGCAGTCGGAGGCGCGCGCCGACGCCAAGGCCGCCGACGCCGCGGTCGAGGAAGCCACCGAGGTCCTCGCGGCTGCTCAACGGTGCGTCGAATTGACCCGCTTGACGGCCCGGCTGGCCAAGATCGACGCCATCCAGCGCGACCGCGACCGTGTCTGCGCGGAGCTAAGCACTGTCACCCTCACCGAGGAGCTGCTGCAGCGAATCGAAAAAGCCTCGGCCGCAGTCGATCGCACGAGCGACCAGTTGGCGTTGATCTCGGCGGCGGTGGAATTGACCGCCGCCACCGACATTGAGCTCGCCGTCGGTGACCAACGGGTGTCGCTGCCCGCCGGCCTAAGCTGGTCGACCACCGTGACCGGCGCTACCGAGGTCGAGGTTGTCGGTGTCGTGACCGCCCGTGTCACCCCCGGCGCTACCGCACTCGATGTGCAGGCCAAACACGTTGCAGCACAAGAAGAACTGGCTGCGGCCCTGACAGCCGCCGACGTCGCCGACCTGGCTGCCGCACGGGGCGTTGACCAGCGGCGCCGCGAACTGCAGAGCAGCCGCGACCAGTTGAACGCCACCCTGGAAGGGCTGTGCGGCGACGAGCGGGTCGACGAACTGCGCGCGCGACTCGCGGAGTTGCGCGCGGTCGCGCCGCCTCGGCTGGACGGCACCGACGTACGTGCCGAACTCGACGCGGCCCAGACGGCCCGCGCGGCCGCCGAAGCCGACTGCGCGACTCGTCGTCAGACCGCAACGGCCGCTGCCTCCAAGCTCACCGAGACATCGACTCGGGCAACGGTTTTGCTGAGCAATGCGGCAACTCAGCGCGTCGAGCTCGACAAGGCGACCGAGCAGCTGGCCCAGGAGCGCGTGTCGGTCAGTGATGCGGACCTGGCGACGGCGGCCGAGGCCGCGCTAAAGGACGCGCAAAACGCCGAGCGGCGGGCCGGCGAGCTGGCCGAAGAGTTGGCCGCCGCGGCGCCGGACGCGGTGACCGCCGAATTGGCCGATGCCGCCAAAGCAGCCGAGTCGCTACGCGAGCGCTGTGAAGACGGCTCCCGGGCGCTACGCGAAATCAGCATCGAACTTTCGGTCTTCGGAACCGAGGGTCGTCAAGGCAAGCTCGATGCCGCGGAGACCGAGCGTGAGCACGCGGCCGGCCAGCACGCTCGGGTGGGCGGCCGCGCCCGCGCCGTCGAACTGCTGCGGTCGGTGATGACGCGCCACCGCGACACCACCCGGTTGCGTTACGTCAACCCCTATCGCACGGAACTGCAACGGCTCGGTCGCCCGGTGTTCGGCCCCACCTTCGAGGTCGACATCGACAGCGACCTCTGCATCCGCAGCCGCACCATGGACGGCATCACGGTGCCCTACGAGTCCTTGTCGGGCGGGGCCAAGGAGCAGCTGGGCATCCTGGCCCGGCTGGCCGGCGCGTCTTTGGTCGCCAAGGAGGACACCGTGCCGGTGGTGGTCGACGATGCGCTCGGGTTCACCGATCCGGACCGGCTGGCCAAGATGGGCCAGGTATTCGACACCGTGGGCGAGCACGGCCAGGTCATCGTGCTGACCTGCAGCCCCGACCGTTACGACGGCGTCAAGGGTGCCCGCCGCATCGATCTGACCGGATAGCACTCGGCTCCTCTGCGCGCGTTCTACACTCACCGCCCTGGCCACCTGCGCGCACACGCTGTACCACCCGCTGGGTACCTGCCGGATGGGCAGCGACGAGGCCAGTGTGGTGGATCCGCAGCTGCGGGTCCGCGGGGTCGAGGGTCTGCGGGTGGCCGACCCTTCGGTGATGCCCAGCACGGTGCGCGGGCACACCCATGCCCCGTCGGTGCTGATCGGGGAGAAGGCCGCCGACTTGATCCTCGATTGATCCCGGCTGAGTTGGGCACCGCTCCGCGGTCTCGGCAGAATGGGACCATGGTGGGCCGATACCGATGACGATGAACGCCAAACGCCGCCGGGTCCACGACAAGCTGGCAGGGCTGCCAGGCGTGCGGCCGATCCGCCGGCCGGTATCGCCGGGCAGCGCCGAAGAGTTCGATCTGTACTACGTACGCACCGGCCGCAAATCCGCGCACCCGCTGGTCATCCTGGCCGGAGGTCCCGGCGTGGGGTCGATGCGCGTGTACAGGGGACTGCGCCGCCGCTTCGCGGCCGCCGGTCTGGACGTCATCATGATCGAGCACCGCGGAGTGGGGATGTCGCGCCACGACGACTCGGGCGCCGACCTGCCGCCCGAAGCGTTCACCGTCGCTCAGGTCGTCGACGACGTCGCCGCGGTGCTCGACGACGCTCACGTGGACTCGGCCGTCCTCTACGGCACGTCCTACGGCACGTATATTGCGGCCGGAGTGGGCGTCCGGTATCCGGGTCGAGTGTGGGCGATGGTCCTCGATTCGCCACTGCTGTCCCGGGATGACATCGCCGACGTGCGCGACGCCATTCGACGGCTGCTGCTCAAGGGCGACGATCTGGAGACCGCCGCGCTGGCGCCCAAGGTCCGCCGTCTCGTCGACGACGGTGTGATGACCGCCGCGGGCGGCCAGGTCGCCGCGAGACTGTACGGCTACGGCGGGACCGCTCTGCTCGACCGCCAACTCGACTTGTTGCTCGATGGTCGAATTGTGCTGTGGCGCGGGCTGCTCCGGATCGGCAGCCTCCTGACGCGCACCGCGCCGTACCGTTTTGAAACCGACTTGGTGGGCCGCATCGCCTTCCGCGAACTCGATTACGCCGCTGAACCCGACGGGCTGCCGCTCGACCCTGCCGCCGCGTTGCGTGAAATCATGCCGGACACAACCGCTTTCGAGGCCGAGCCGTATGACCTGACGACCGAGATGCCGAAATTCACTTGGCCCACGGTGGTGATCTCGGGTGGCCGTGATCTGATCACACCGCGCGCAGTGGCGGAGCGCGTCGCATCGCTGGTGCCCAACGCGGTGCTGGTGAAGCTGCCGACGCTGGCGCACGGCGCGTTGGACTCGCACGAGCCCGCCGCCCTGGACATTGCCGGCGCGGTGTGCCGCGGTGAGTTCGACGGGCTTGCCGACCGGGGGCCGGCGCTGGACGCACTCCCGCCGCGCCCGGCCATGCGTCTGCTCTGCAAGGCGCTCGATGTCGCGGTGACAGCCGAGGCTGCGCTGCCGGCGCCGCCGCGACGCCTGGTGCGCCGGCTGGCCGCAACCTGACCGCGATCATCGAGTGTGCGCCAGACCGCCGCGCCGATCAGCTCTGTGTGAACCCGACGGCCATCCAATCCACATCGGCCAACCCCGACGAACCGTAGTTGGCTAGGTTGCTGCGTACCGCTCTGTTGCCGGGCGACTGGTACAGCGGCAGGCTGAAGCCTTCATTCCACAGCATCGTGTCAACCTCGTTGGCAAGCGCACGCGCCTTGGTCGGATCCAATTCGGAGAGTGTCTCATCGATCTTGGCGTCGATCTCAGGGCTTCCGATTTTGCCGAAGTTGCTGCTGCCTTTGGAGGCGTAGATTTGCGGGAGCGCGGATAGTGGCAAAGAACCACCCACCCAGCTGAATTGGACGATGTCGAAGTCGCCGGGGGTCACGTACTGGCTGAAGAAACCATTGCCACTCTTAATGTCGAGCCGCAATTTAACACCGATCTGAGCCAGATTTTGCTGGGCGACAAGGGCGATCTGCTTGGCCGCCGGTGCATCGAAGACGACGTCGCGAACGACCAGCTGTTTGCCGTCCTTCTCGCGCACGTCTCCGTTAAGTTTCCACCCCGCGGCGTCCAACTCTTTACGGGCTTCGTCGGGGTTGTAGTCGCCTGGCGCACTGTTGTTTTGGTAACCCGCTTGGCCGGCCACGTAGATGTGATTATTCAGCGGCGTCGGGTGATTGGTCAGGCCGTGTTGGGCCACATCGACGATGGCGCGGCGGTCGATGCCCTTGGAAATCGCCAGCCGCAGCTCCTTATTCTCCATGATGGATCCGCGTGCGCCGTTGAAGGTGAAATGGGCCCAGGTGGGGGTCGGGGCGCGCCGAATGGCGATTCCGGGGGTGCGCTCGGCGGTGACCATTTCGTCGAGAGTGCTGACACCGGCGGCGTCAATATCGTTGTTCTGCAAGGCCGGAATCGCGGCGAGGGGATCGAGGACCAGGAACGTGATGGAGTCCAATCGCGGTTTGCGGCCCCACCACCGCGGATTGCGGGTAAGCACGATTCGTTGGGCGGCCCTGTCGATCTTGGACACGATGAACGGTCCGGCCGAGGGGCCGGGCGCGTCGAGTTGGCCCTTGTTAAAGGCGTCCGGGTTCTCCGTCATGCTGCGGGGTTGTATCCCGCCGGCAAACATTCCTTGCCATTCGGCGTAGGGCTGGGTGAACGTGACGACCGCCTGGCGATCGTCAACACCCCTGGTCACCGACGCCACGCGATTGAACCCGGCATCGCTGGCGATCAAGAATCGCTCGTCGCGGCCGCTGCACGCCTCAGCCTCCGACTTGAGGTCCTCCCAGGTGATCGGGGTGCCGTCGTTCCAGGTTGCCTTCGGATTAATGGTGTAGGTGACGACCTGGGGGTTGGTGCCGGTTAGCTCGGCGCCGGTGAAGTAATCGGTATTGAGTTTGAGGCTTCCGTCGGGCTGACTGATAAACGCCCCCGGCAGCGTCGGCCCGAGGACATCGCCGGTGTCCGCCGTGTTGCCATCGATGTTCAGCCCGTTGAAGTTGTCCGGGAACAACCCCAGCGCCAGGCGTAGGTTGCCGCCGTCGCGCAGCGTAGCCGGATCACGCGGATTGACATCACTGTCGCCGACCTGCGCCGCGTGCACGTTTGTGAGGTTCCGATAGCCGTCTGAGCAGCTGGTGAGGGTCAAGACCAGTGCCAGGGCCAGCAGCGCGATCTTACGAAACATAGGCGGGCGCGTCACCCGCACGACGTTAGTCATGGGCGACATCCGGACGCGCCCGCGGAACGGCGGCAAGCAGCTGGCGGGTGTACTCATGCTGCGGATTGGTGAACACCTGGTCGCCGTCGCCCTGCTCTACGATCGCTCCCCGGTACATCACCGCCACTCGGTGCGCCAGGTGTTTGACCACCGAAAGGTCATGCGACACAAACAGATACGACAACCCGAATTCTGCCTGCAAATCCAGCAGCAGGTTGATGATGCCCGCCTGAATCGACACATCCAGCGCCGACACCGGCTCGTCGAGCGCAAGGATCTTGGGCTGCAGCGCCAGTGCCCGCGCGATGCCGATCCGCTGCTTCTGGCCGCCGGAGAACTCGGCGGGGTAGCGGCTGGCGTCGCCCCGGTCCAGCCCGACGGTCGCCAGCAGCTCTGCGACCCGCTCCTCGCACCGCGCCCTGCCAGACCCATTGGCCACCAACGGTTCCGCGATAATGTCGAACACCGGGAGGCGTGGGTCCAACGAGGCCACCGGGTCCTGGAACACCACCTGCACTTCGGTGCGCAGCCGACGACGGGCGGCGCCGTCGAGCGTTGCGACGTCGGCGCCAAGGATCTCGATGGAACCAGACTGCGGTTTGGTGAGCTCGAGTATCTGGCTCAGTGTCGTGGATTTCCCCGAACCGGACTCGCCGACGATGCCCAGGGTACGGCCCTGCTCCAGGGTGAAGGTGACACCGTCCACCGCGCGTACCTCGCCCACCCGCCTGCGGAATACTGCACCCTTGGTGAGCGGGTAGGTCTTGGCTAGGTCGGTCACGCGCAGCACTAGCGACGGTTCGTCGACGGCCTTGTCGCTTTGAGCCGGTTGCGTTGAGACGCCGAAGATTTCGGCTGCGCTGCGGCCCGCAACGTCGTCCGTGCGGATACAGGCTGCCCAGTGGTCATCTGCAACGGCGACGAGCTCGGGCTCCGCGGAACGACATTCGTCGATCGCCAGCGGACAGCGAGGCGCGAATGGGCACAAGCCGGGTGATAGCGACGACATCGTCGGCGGCGCGCCGGGAATTGGAATCAGCCGGGTGCCCTGCGGGCCGTCCAGCCGCGGTACCGATCCCAAAAGCCCCACCGTGTAGGGCATTCGGCGGTCACGATATAGATCTTCTACGCTGGCAGTCTCAACGCCGCGCCCGGCGTACATGACCATTGCGCGGTCGGCGAATTCCGACACCACACCCAGGTCGTGGGTGATGATCAGCACGCCGGCGCCGGTGACATCGCGCGCGGTTCTCAGAACATCCAGGATTTGGGCCTGCACAGTGACGTCCAGTGCAGTGGTCGGTTCGTCGCAGATCAGCAGGTCGGGATCGTTCGCGATGGCGATGGCGATGACCACGCGCTGGCGCTCCCCGCCGGAGAGCTCGTGCGGGAAGGCTTTCGCTCGGCTTTCCGGCTGCGAGATACCGACGAGATCCAGCAACTCGACGGCACGCTTGCGGGCATCGGCCCGGCGGATTTCGCGGTTGTGGACCTTGATGGCTTCGGCGATCTGGTCGCCGACGGTGTAGACGGGGGTCAGCGCCGACATCGGGTCTTGAAATATGGTGCCAATCGTCTTACCGCGGATTCGTGACATCGCATCGTCGTTCAGCCCTAGCAGTTCGGCGCCCTGCAAGCGCACCGATCCCGACACATTCGCGTGCTCGGGCAACAATCCGATGACGGCCATCGCGGCAGTGCTTTTACCCGAACCCGATTCACCGACGATCGCAACTACTTCGCCCGGATCGATGCGGTACGACGTGCCGCGCACCGCAGATACCGACACGTCCCCGGTCTCGAAAGTGACGTTCAGATCCGTCACCTCTAACAGCGCTGTCACTTGGCGTCCCGCCTCTTGCGGCGCGGTGGTCGGCTGCGTGGGTCGAGCGCGTCGCGAAGGCCGTCGCCGGCGAGGTTGGCGCACAACACGATCAGGACGAGGGTGCCGGCCGGGAACAGGAAGACCCACGGGAACGTGGTGGTCGACGGAGTGCCTTCCGCGATCAGTGTTCCCAGCGAGACATCGGGCGGTTGGATACCAAACCCCAAGAAGCTCAGCCCGGTTTCGGCCAGGATCGCCGCTCCGACGTTGAGGGTGGCGTCGATGATGAGGATCGATGCGACGTTCGGCACGATGTGATGCACGATGACCCGGCGGCTGGACACCCCCATATACCGTGCTGCACGGACGAATTCGCGTTCACGCAGGCTCATCGTCAAGCCGCGCACCATCCGCGAGCTGACCATCCAGCCGAACGCCGCGAGCAACACAATGAGCCAGAGGACGTTGTTCGACCCTCTGGTGCGCGCGCTGAAGATGGCGATCATAAGGAAGCTCGGCACCACCAGCAGCAGGTCGACCAGCCACATCAGGGCCCGGTCGCGCCAGCCGCCGAAGTAACCGGCAACCGACCCGGCGGTGGCGGCAAGAGTGGTCGAGATCAGCGCTACACAGAAGCCGATGAGCATCGATTTCTGCATGCCGCGCAGCGTCCTGGCCAGCAGGTCTTGACCGAGCGCGTTGGTGCCGAACCAGTGCTTGACCGACGGTGGCTGCAGCAGTGCGTCGTAGTCAAGATGGTTGGGGTCGTAGGGCAGTAGCGGCGGCAGCGCGTAGCAGCCGACAAACCCCACCACCAGCAAGATCGCCGCCACGACCGCGGGCGTGTTGCGAAAGAACCTGCGGATTACCAGGTTTCGCCGCGACGTGAAAGCGGCGGCGTGGATTCCCGCCTCAACTTCCACGCTGGCTTCTTGAGTGGTCATGTCACTCGCACCCTCGGGTCGAGCACTGCGTAGAAGATGTCGGACAGCAGGCCGGCGAGCAGAATCGCCAACCCGGAAAACAGCGTGATCGCCACGACGACGTTGATGTCCTGCGTCGAGATGCCCAGCACGAACCATTCGCCCATGCCGTGCCACCCGAAGATTTTTTCGACGAACACCGCGCCGACAACCAGCCCACTGATTCCGTAGGCAAACAGGGTGGCCATCGGGATCAGCGCGGTCCGCAGGCCATGTTTGAACAACGCTTGCCGGCGGGTCAAGCCTTTGGCGCGCGCGGTCCGGATGAAATCCTCGCCGAGCACGTCGAGCATGGCATTGCGCTGGTAGCGGCTAAAGCCTGCCATCCCCAGCAGGGCCAGTGTCAGCGTCGGCAATACCAGGTGCTGCAGGTGGTCGACGAACTGGTCCCACAGGCCGCCGGGTGGGATCGGTGATGTTTCGCCGGTATAGAGAAAAATTCGGATGCCAATGAGGTTGTTCAAGCGCAACGCGGCCAGGATGAGCAGACCCGCCAGCACGAATGACGGAACGCTGAGCAGGATCAACGACAGCACGGTGATGACGCGGTCGCTCAGCCGGTACTGCCGAATGGCTCCCCAGGCCCCCAGGATGATGCCGCTGATGGTGCCCAGCAAGGAACCGGTCACCACCAGCCGCAAGCTGATCCATACGCGGTGCCAGAGCTCGCGGGAGACGGGGTGACCGGTGACCGTCGTGCCAAAGTCCCCGTGAGCCACACCGGCTACCCATTTCGCATACCGAATGGGTATGGGTTTGTCCAAGCCAAGCTCAACCCGCTTGCGGTCGACGAGTTCCTTGGGCGGCGTCGGGTGGCGCTGCGTGTAGGCGTCGAGCGGATGAAAGTTCACCGAGGCCAGGCAGAAGGCCAGGAACGACGCCACCAGCAGCAGCGCGACGTAATTCAAGAACCGCCGCGCCAGAAAACGGATCATCCCCCACCACCGCGCCGCATTGGGACAGGTTAGCGAGCGCTTCGGTCCGCTGCCGCCGCACCGTTGTGATCGAGCTGATTCACACTGGTGAAAACGGGGCAGCCGGTTGTTACGATGCGACACCGCGATACCCCTGCATCCAGAAGGAGAGTGGCGTGACGGTTACCGATGACTACCTGGCCAACAACGCCCAATACGCGAGCAACTTCAACGGGCCGCTGCCGTTGCCGCCCAGCAAACACGTCGCGGTCGTCGCGTGCATGGACGCCCGACTCGACGTTTACCGCATCCTGGGACTCAACGAGGGCGAAGCCCACGTCATCCGCAACGCCGGCGGGGTGGTCACCGACGACGTCATCCGCTCGTTGGCCATCAGCCAGCGCCTGCTCGGGACGCAGGAGATCATCCTGATCCATCACAGCGACTGCGGAATGCTCACCTTCACCGACGACGACTTCAAGCGTGACATCCAGGACGAGACGGGCGTCAAGCCGCCGTGGGCGGCCGAGGCGTTCCCCGACCTCGAGGCGGACGTCCGGCAGTCGCTGCGCCGCATCGAGAACAGCCCCTTCGTCACCAAGCACGTGTCGTTGCGCGGCTTCGTCTTCGACGTCGCCACCGGCAAGCTCATCGAGGTCACGGCCTAGCGAAGCTGCCGAGCAGACACAAAAGCCCCCAAATTCGGCACGAATTGGGCGCTTTTGCGTCTGCTCGCGCTACTGGCCTCAGCCGACCTTGTAGGTGGCGAGGGCCTTGGCCAGCAGCCTGCCCTCCGGGTCGACGATCTCGGCCTCGCAGTTGACCAGCGACCGGCCGCGCCGCAGCGCCCTGCCCACTCCGATCACATCGGTCGCGCGGGCCGGCGCCATGAAGTCCACCGTCATCGACACCGTCACGCCCCTCAGCTCCGGGGGCGCTTCGGCGCCGCACCAGGCCGCCGCCATGACGGTCAGATCGGCGAGCGTGGCGATGGCGCCGCCATGCACCATGTCCGCCGACGGTGGCGTTG